>Ga0114923_10002146_pt1 | contig 13450 bp, 10 predicted proteins | sample SumtaG_FD_89578 | JGI IMG/M metagenome (GOLD analysis project Ga0114923, IMG submission 89578) | Deep subsurface microbial communities from Indian Ocean to uncover new lineages of life (NeLLi) - Sumatra_00157 metaG | ecosystem: Environmental > Aquatic > Marine > Oceanic > Sediment | place: near... | reverse complement strand
TTAGGGGTTTGTATTTACACTCAAGGAAGCATAAGCGTGAGCTCCTGCTTCAATAGCACGAGTGTCATTTCCTGTTGCTAAAGTTAACGCAATTATTCCATTCATTATCCCTTTATTATGGGTCGTTGCCCTATAGGGATCGGCGAGCGCAAATTCATAAGCGTTTAAAATGCCCTCAACTACTTCTTCTCCACCTAATAAATTCTTATCAAATATTGCTTTACATTTCGCAATTCGATGTGTAGCCAAGTTGGATACGATTCGTAGATATATCTTCCCTTCACTGATTTCTTCTATATAAGGACTTACGGCTTCAGCCATCGTATTTACTATATTAGCACCCATAGCGTCCAATACATTAACCAGAAGGTGAAGGATTACCATTTTCCCTTTTCTTGTTTCTATTTCTCGAATCTCTATATCTAGAGCACCACCGCCTAGCTTATTTAGTAAAGGGTCTTGCTCATTTGCAATTTTTAAGATTTTTTCCTTATTTCTCACTAAAATTTCCTTAGCAGCAGCAATATCTTTTAATTGAGTTATTTGGATTTGAGAAATCATGATTGATTTAACTTCTTCAGACTGAAAACCCCCGTTTTTTCTAGCTATCTTAGCTGCGTTAGAAGCAGCAGCCACAACCGAAGGTTCTTCAATCACCATGGGCAAAATATAATCTTTTCCGTTGATCTTAAAGTTTAAAGCAATACCCAAGGGCAATTGATAACTCCCAATTACATTTTCTATTAATGAATCAATTTGAGCGGGCGTAAAATACCCCAAAGCTTGCAATAGTTTAATTTCTTCGTGTTTTAAGTTAATTAATTTAGCTAATTGATGTTGGCGCTCTTCTAAGGATAACTTATAAAAACCCGAAATATCTGAACGAAATTCTTGCATCTTTTTATTCACATTAATCTTAATTTGAAATTATTTATATCATCTTCTAATTGTCTTGCCTTAGATGATTTTGAACTTCTGGTTGATAGGAAGGTGAAAAATAGAAGATGTCATTATTTAACAATGAATCTAAAATATAAATTTGGGCTCCAATTTAGCATACAATGGTGTCCAATTTAATAAACCAATAGCGTTAACATTTGTTTCCTCTTTATTTTCAATGCGTCTTATCTCGTACTCTAAACAAGCTCCCTGTTTAACGTTACCAGCAATCCTTACTAAACCGTTATAAAGGTAGTTAAGATTGTTTTCGTTAGGATTTACTATAGGTTCTGACTTTAACACCGCATACAGTGGAAAAAACTTCTCGTGTAAGCCAGAGTGACCTTTCGGACAATGGTTTAAACCTTCTATATTAGGAAGAATGCATCCTTCGTCGCAAAAATGAAGAGTAAAACCTCTCTTATTATTCTTTTCGTGTTCGACTATTTCTCCTAAAACTGTTTTCGGTAAGAATTCACCTGCCTTTATCTTCTCGTACTCTTGTATAGTCTTGCGTTCTTTATTTTCTATAAAATCATTAATCCGGGGAGGTTTACTTACAATTTCTTTAAATCCTTTTTGAAATTTTAGCAATCCAGAAATACATGTAGCTCCTGAGCCGTAAGAGCCGAAATAGACGACATCGTTAGCGTGGGCATATTCTTCAGCAATCAACAGAATTTGACTCCAAATTGAAGCATTATACATATTACCAAAGTGAGAAGGCACTCTTAATTGTGGAAGAACTTTACTTTTAACATTTGCTATAAGTTTGTTTGATATGTTCTCTAAAGTTTCGGAGGAATAACCCCTCTCTTTCAATTTCAAATATAACCACTCTGGTAAAACAGTAATATCGTGCATAAAAGAATCAAGCTTCTTAAGGATGGACGATTTTATTTGATTTTTTTTAACCTTTGGAAGGTACTGAATATGTTTTATCCAGCGTTTTTGGATTATTTGTTGCATGATTTTTATTGGTAGTTTAGAAAAAGGTGCGTGAAATGTGTAGTAATCAGCGTGAAAATCCCCTATATTATTAATTAAATCGTCGTATGCTTTTAATTGAAAATTGAGATAAGTTTTTACTGAATAATGACCAAAAACTTTAGCATTTTTTTCATTAGCGGGGCGGAAAAAATCGTCTACATTTCCAGATACTTTTCCAAACTTTTCACCAAAGGTCGCAACCCTAGGGTTTTTTGAAATAACTAAAGCAATTGCTCCTGAACCTTGAGTAGCCTCACTTGGACTGCCTAGTTGATATGAAGAAATATCAACACTTATGACAAGAGCTTTTTTTATAATATCTTTTTCTACCAAAGCAATCGCGTTGAGAAGGGCTAAAGTTCCACCAGCGCACGCGTTATAAACATCTTGACAAACAGAATTGGGTGAAATCCCTAACAATTCGGCGAAGATGTTTGAAACCGACTTTACTGCATAAGTTATTGTCTCTGTTCCTACGAATAACGCATCAATGCTTTTAGGAGATATGCCTCCCTTTAATAACGCTTGATAACCTGCCTTCAATCCCAGAGAAACAATATCCTCGTTCACATCGGGTATTCTCATTTCTATTGCCATAAGACCCTTTTTGTATTTATTAGGATCTATTTTCCGCTCAACAGCAAGATCTTTTAACTTGAGGAAATATTTAGGGGCATAAAACCCTACACTATCGATGCCGATATCAGAAAACAAATGGTCGTTGCTTATCATTAGTGATCTCTCTTTTAACGCTGGTTCTAATTGGTTCGATTGATAAATTGATTTTAAAAAAGTAATGTTTATTTATTCAAAAACTTATCTAGTTAAATTATTCTTATTATATGAGGTTCTTATATAAATTAAATGAGGGAATTAATATTAGCAACAGTTCAAATTCTTAAAGGTGGTAATAAGACAAAATTTGAATTGTAATTCAAAAAATAAAAATTTATAATAGATAAATTTCATTATTCCTATTAATAGTAGTATCAATTGTAGTAATTGTAATAATTTCTCTAAGGGTTTAAATTATCTTGGAAGAATTAAAGGACATACCCGCAAATAATTTGCCTAAGCACATTGGTTTAATTCTAGACGGTAATCGTAGATGGGCAAAAAAAAATATGCTTGAAGCAAATGTGGGCCATTTAATAGGGTACGAGAATTTAAAAGATAGGTTATTTGACTTCTTTGACGCAGGAATTCATTATTTGAGCATTTATGCCTTGTCGCTTGAAAATGCACGGAAGAGAAGTGTTAACGAACTTAAATATATTTTTAAGATAATTTTAAAAGCAGTGGACACGGTAATAAGTGAATCAACTGTAAGAGAAGAGAAAGTCAAATTTAACGTAATTGGCCGAGTACATTTGCTACCTGAAGATGTCCGGGAGAAAATCAAAGAATTAATTGAATTTACAAAAGACCATAACCAAAATTTCATTAACTTGTGCATTATGTATGACGGCCAAGAAGAAATCGTAGACGCTATGAAAAAGATAACGGAGGATAAAATAAAGTCCGAAGATATTACGCGAGATTTAATCAAGAGTTATTTATATACGAAAAATTTTCCTGAAGTAGATTACATAATTCGCACTGGCATGGAAGATGGCGCTAGAATCTCGGGATTTCTGTTATGGGACGCATCTTATGCAGAGTTCAAATTTAGAACTGATCTATGGCCTGATTATAATAAAGAAATGATAATTGAAGATATCAAAGATTACATGAAGAGAAATAGAAGAAAGGGGAAATAAAGTTTTCTTTTTGTAAAAATTTAAAATCAATAAATTTTATATTGTTGATACTAAGGTAAAATGGCACTTTTACGCATACATTATTAATTCGTAATAAATATCTGTTATGCGTAATTAATAGAAATATTAAATCTAAATAATATACACTAATATGGCTATCTCAGACGCTAATCAAATAATCTCCATAACTATAAAAAAATTTCCTCAAAATCTTCTAATTCCTAACTTAAAAAATTCTGTTTCCTTAGAAGTTGTGAACTATTCTAAAAAGGAGGAACATTTTAAATTTGTTTTTGAGGGAGAAAATCTAGATATTGAGGTTAAACCAGACGAGTTCAACAAAGAAGTTCTATTTAAACCGGGAGAAACTAAGAAAATTGATTTAGCGTTGAAACCAACGACTGATGGGTACGGTAAATTAACAATTAATGCCTATTGGATGAAATTGGTCGAATATATGGTAGATGTACAAAAGGTTAGAGAGACAATTTCCGCGAGTAAAATAAATAAAATTTTGAAAAAGATACAAGTTCTCAAATTCGATGATGGCAATGGTTTTAACTCAAAAGACTTTTTTATAACCTCTAGTAAAAATGAAGTTAAGAAAATTGAGAAGGAAATTAAAGAGTTAATAAAAAATTATAGCGAGACACAAGAAAACTCACAAAATTCCGATACACCTTTATTAAAGGGAGGTATTGGGGTTAGGCTTGTTGAAATTGATAGCCAATTAAGGGTTCTAGCAAAATCATATCTCTCGATAGGTGATTTTTTTAAGGCGTTAGAAAGCTCGTTAAAACTATCCGATGAAGGAGAAAAAATAAAATTTTATTACAGCTTAATTAGGGCTAATGCAACAATTAATTTAGACGCTACATTAGAAGTTATTAAAAAATTAAACGAAAAAAATAAAAAAAATCAAGTAGTAGAAAAAATAGCGCTTGACTTACTAAAAACTAATCAAGATCACGTTATTAGGGTTCTTTCTTTTATTGACGACGCTTCATTAAAGGAAAAAGTACTTATTAAAATCATTAGCAAATCTCTGGAAAATGGTTTTAATTTAGCTCTTAAATTTTCCGAGTCTATTGAAGATGAGATCGTTAAAATTAAAGTTTTATTTAAAATCATAAAAAAATTACACGAAAAAAATAATAATGCAATAATTCTTAAAATTATAAATCAAATCAATCAAATTATTCTCAATTCTAATAAAATTGATTTATCAGCTAAAAAATATAAAAATCCTGCTTACGCATTTTTTAGAGAAACGATATGCATTATAGCGGAATTAGATTGTCCAGAAGCTGCCGATACGGCCATAGGGAGAATAAGTTCGGTAGAGCTAAGAAAAAGAGTTGCTAAAGACTTATTTAAAGAAATTTATGAGATGGTTAAAGAAAAAAAAACTAAAGTTGAACCCATAGGAACATTTTCTCAATTCTTTCTATTGAATACTTATGCTTCAAAAATCTCTAACGAAATACAAAATTTTTCCCTCATTGGAGGAAATGCAAGCAGTAACGTTCTAATGGGCGAATATAACTTCAACATCGCTCTCATATCTCTATTTAGTTTTGATTTTAGCATATTTCCTATTATTGATAGAGTTTATTCAGAGTTAAAGTACAGTTCGGATAAATCGATTGCGTATTATGTTTATCCCTCAATTAACAATCACAATAAAGAAGAATTAATAGTAATACAATCTACATTAAAAAAGTTCTTTCAACCAGAAAAAATTTCAAAACAAGTAGTAATTTTTAATTTTGACTTTATTCCCTATTTAGGAAAACCTACAATTATTCTCTCTTCCGAATTAGATGAGACGAATTCAATTAAAACCAAAATTATTAAGCAACTTGGAGATCGCGTTAATTTAATAATAGACGACTCGTTATTCAAGGGGGGCGAAACTGTGGATAATCTAAACCGCATATTCTATGGTAGCAATTTCAAAATAGTTAATTTAGTTTTATCGTATGAATTCATCAACGATTACGATATGTTTAAAGCGTTTATCCAATCAATAATGTAAAAAAAGTGAATAAATTTATGGCTAAGGATAAAAAAAAGAAAAAGAAGAAAGGATCCGGCGGAGATGATTATGGTACGTTCTCGCAATTTATGGGAAAAGGTACGGGACTTTCTTCAGGCGTTTATATTGGAGAACCCGTAGATAGATCTTCGGATCAATTATTTCTTGGAACGGATTACAGAGAAGTACATATACCCGAAAGACCTTGGGGGGAAATCTTAGCCGATATCGAGCATTGGACCCCATTACCCTTCACGCATGGGATTGAAATGGAATTAATTATCGCAGATGACAATGGTAACTACCCGCCTGGTGATGAAATGGTTTATCGGATGAAAGAGATCGTAAAAGATGCCATTAAAATCATGGACCAGATTTTATACGAAGGAAGAAGCGATTTCTTACCTGTTCCTGATTATATTCGCCAAAAAGTATTGTCAAGGCCTTATGGGAAGGATGACATTGAAAAAGGCTACGTAATGGATATTAGGTATTCACTTCCAGATGGAAATGTCGTTGATATTGATACTTTTGGACGTGATGGTAATGTTACAGCAGTTACTTACATATTAGAACTCGTAACGCCCCCATGTGAATATGTTGAGGAGTTAGCTTATTGGGGATCAACCTTATTTCTTTTAGCAAAAAACACCCTACCGAAAGATTTACACATCATAGCTTCAGCCATTAATCCAGCAGCTAAAGAATATATGAGAGGTCTTACTCAAGCAGACCATAGCCACATTGGCTCCTTTAAATCTGATTTGGAAAAAGTGCAAGCATATTGTATGATTCGTAATTTCATCCCACATATCATAGCCCTTACATGTAATTCTCCTATATTAAATAATAAACCAACAGATGTTATTAAAATAGTTAACAACCGAATTACCGCACCTAATTGCGTGCGTTCTTTAAGGTTAAAAAATAACACTACAATGTTAAGTAACAACGACCCTAAGCATTTTCCTCCTTATTTAACAGATTTGAGTGAGGATTCTATTAATTTTTTCCTCCAAACGGTGCAAAAGGCAAGCTTGGAAGATGCAAGGTTTCAAGATTTGTTTTGCATGACAGATTGGAATACGATCGAATGCCGAGTTAGTGATGCACAGATATCGATTTGTCGCAGAATAGGTATATCGCTTTTGCTTCAAGCGTTATGCTACAAAGCAAGAAAGCTTTTTGAAAAAGGAGTGTGGGTACCAGACGCGGGCAGCGAAACGATTACTTTAAATCGCCAAGGGGCTATAGAGCGTGGTCTCATCTCCTTATTTCGAGTAGCTCCCAACTTGACAAGGGAGAGTCTGGTCCAATATGACCCCGACTTCGCAAAACAATACTTAGGACCTGAGAATCAACCCATAAGGTATATGACGCAAGCCGTTCAGAGGATGTTCTTTTACATTAAGGACGAGCTGAAAGAGCTTGGTTTCCTTTACAGCCCTTTTCTAAAGCCGGTACTCCAATCAGTTTTTGGGAGCGTAAGCTATGCAGAGCCCCCCATTACGGAAGCAGAATACCAACTGAGTCTTTACAAATACAAGCTAGACAACGGAGAAGACCCGAACATTCTCAACGATTTAATATATTTCACGATACAATATTGCCAAGACCCGCTTAATAATCCCCTTACTGGAACATTAACTCTGCCCAGAGAAATAAGAGAGTGAATTCTTAATATTCAACTCTAGTGAAATTTCAATTAATCCTAAATGTCGCACTATTTAAATAGATTAACGAATATGATTTCTATAGAACTACAATAATTGTACAAATATGCAAGAGTTTTTTGTTAACAAGTACTTATCTCTAAGGTTAGAAGACGAACTTACGATTATTTATGTGGGAAAAATACATTTCCTTCAATGCAAATATTTGTTGTTAAACATAGAATCCGCGGTAATTCTTCTGGAAAATCAAATTCATACCTAATAACATTATTAAAAACCCTAATGTCACTTAGATAATTGAACATTGCTAGAGAAAGTTTTATTTTAAAGATAACCATTCTTAAACTTGATCTCATGGATCCTGATTTTTACTATCTCAAAAATTATGCCTTTTTACCATATAGAAATGTTAATATTTAAGCTTTTTTCCATAAAACTTTAAAAATAGTCAATATTAGATAGTTGGTTATGAAGCATTATGAAAATATAAACTATTAATATATTTTATAATAATTTTTTAGATTCTATAATAAATTATAGTGATAATTTATACCTCATTAAGTAAATTGCATAACTAGAAAAATTTCTAAAATAGATTAATCTAATTTTTTATGCAGAATTATAGCACTCTAAAGCTCTTTCAACCTCATCTACTAAGTGCTCATTTATAAAGGGCTTATCCCAAAAGCCAAAAGCTCCAATGGAATTAGCCTCTTCTTTAATACTGATATCAGCACTTACAAATATAATTTTAACTTTTTTATCAATTTGTAAAATTTCTTTTGTGGCTTCAATTCCAGTTTTCTCTGGCATCCGATGATCCATTAAAATTACCTTTGGTTTATCCGAAAAGGATTTAAACATTATAACGGCTTCTTCTCCATCTTCTGCGATACCTGCCACTTCAAAACCGTTATAAGTTAAAAGTTTTTTATAAAAATATTGAAGTGCAGGTTCATCATCAACGATAAATATTTTTTCCGTTTTATTCCACCTCTGGAATTAATAGAACGATATTGCTTCCTTTCGAATGGTCTCCAGTGACTCTATCTTCAATCCATATTTCTCCGTTATAATTTTCAATAATTTTTTTCACGAGAGACAATCCTAAACCCATTCCGTAAACGCTGTTATTTTTCCCATATCCTCTTTGAAAGATTTTTACTTTCCGCGTATCCTTTATTCCTACACCGTTATCTTGAAATTCCATTTTAAGATAGCTTATGCTCTCTATTTGCTCTTTAGATATCCTAACATTAATTTCTGGATTTGAACTTTTATTATGTTTTATTGCATTAATTAGAATATTTTCAAAAACATCTCTAATAAGTTCGTTTGACCGAATGTATAATTTTTTGCTAATCGAATCGATGTTAATTTTTACTTCTTTATCTTGAAAAGTTCTTCTTATATAATCAATTGAATGTTTTAATATATTAAAAATTTCAGTCCGATTAAGAGGTATTTCAGATTCTTCAAGTTGAGAAAGCTTGCGTATATTTGAAACTAAATTTGCCCCTCTTATAACTTGAGCTTTTATAACTTTTATATTTTCTTTTATCTCATCTGGATTATCGAGCTCTATCTGACATGCTTGCATTCCCGACATCACAATTTGTAAAATGTTGTTAATATCGTGAGCGAACAAATCTTTGTAAAATTCTGCCCGATTATACGCTTCTCGATATTTTTCTTCGGATTTTTTTAGCTTTATTGTGCGTACTTCTACCAAATTTTCGAGTTGTGTATGATACCTCAGAAGTTCTGCTTCACGCAACTTAAGATCTCTAAATATAAGATTATAGGGATCTTTAAGACCTGTTTTAATAATTGCTTTATATATATAATAAAAAGAAATTATCTTAAAGAGATGTCCAACTAAATTAGAAAATCCATATGCACTAATATATAATGTAAAAGCCATTTCAGCGCAAATTGTAGAAATAATTGAAATAATAATATAATAATAAATTAATTTTTCAAATTTGATACGGCTTCGGATTATTAGAATTATATTTATAAATAGAATTAAATCGATAAGATATTCACTATATATCTTGAATAAAGTTAGCCCCTCTCCTTCGATGAAGCAAGTAGGGAATATTTTCCAATAGAAAATTGCCATTATTATAAGTGTAAATATTATACTATATAGGAGAAATAAATACTTATAACCAAATTTCTTATTTATTAATAATATAGCTACTAATAGTGAAATAGCTTCAAGATATCTAGCGGCAATCCATAACTGTGCCGGGAGATTAGTCTCATAACCTAAAAATACACCCATTCCAGTATAACCAAGAGTGTGTATTAAATCTATTAAACCTATAAACAAATAAGCAATACCTAAAAAAAGAAAATATGAATTATCCATATATTTCCGGGAGTTCCAGCCTATAATAAAAATTGAAAAAGCTATTGTTATACTAAATAATTCAGCAATTGTATGAAAAAGGAGGTAGCTATAAACACTAGTGAGATAGATTATAAAAAGAGCTATTAATCCAATTCCAATATTGATACTATTCTTTATTTTTCTTATTTCAGTTACCATTGAATTTCATCAAAAGATTAGAAGATTCGGTATTTTTGAGGTTTTTGGCCAAAATATCCATTTAATTTGGATCTAATTAGCATATAAAACAATTTATTTAAATATTTTTGGCAAATTCAAAAATGAGTTTTATAACAATGATATTTGTTATGTATTTATTAATTATATTGGAAATTTGATCATATAATATCATAAAAATCATTTTATTAAATTTGTTACTTTTTATTTCTGGCTTTCCTACGATGTAAGGATATCTTAAAGAACTGCCAAGAAATAGAAAGGTTGTTTTATATTGGAGTTATTTTTAAATTTTTTCTTATCTTTAAAATTAAGATAAGATTAAATCTAATAATTATGAAATATGATTCAAAAACACTTATTTTAAATCTATTTTTGTATATACATTTGTATAGACAAATAATAATAATTATTACATAAGAATATATAAGGAAACAACTTGATTTAATCTAAAGTAATGAAATTATCCTCTAAAGAAGTAAGATAAAAAAAAAGTTAAAAACATTAAGACTGAAGAAAATGTTAACAGCAACTATCGAACAAGAAGGAAAAACGCGAATAGAAAATATATTTGTAATCGATGCCCACTCACATTTAGGAGAAGATGTGGATGGAGCAACAATGATGAATCCGCTAGCACCGGGTACGGGAACTTTTGATTTTTGGGGTAATGTTCAAGGAAGATTAAAATCAGAATGGGTAAAAACTGGAGAACAATCCTTTAGAACTTCAATGGACGGAAAATCGACTAAAATTACTTGGTCGTTCAATCCTTATCCTTTTACAGATAAATTGTATGTTGCGTTAGAAGCGTTGGGAAAAAGGTATTCTGATTTAAAAGAAAAGTCAAAATTTTATTCTTTCATCGATCAAGGCGTTGTTTTTCCTTTTCAAGATGTTTTTAGAGATAAGCATCCTGAAGCTTTGTATCGAGCTAGCAATATTAATGTTTCCAGATTTACTACGCGCTTCCCATTTTCTATGAAACTAATTGGATACGCTCGCTGCGATCCTATGGAAGGAGAAAAGGCGATTAAGGAGGTAACATACGCTCGAGAAGTATTAGGTCTCCGGGGTCTAAAATTACATCCTCGATCAGAAAGATGGATCGATGATATTAAAACGGGCAAACCACTTAAGGTTTTAATTGAAGCTGCAAGTCATTCTATGCCCGTATTGTTCGACACTCGCGGAAGAGGCTCAATATTAGACATCGCCGAATTAGTTAGATCAACTAGAACAACATTAGCTCAATATTATCCAGAGTTATTACCTCATTTCAAGGTTATAATCGCACATTTCGCTCAAGGAAATATTGGTGATCACGAAGTCTATAATGCGATTGTTCAACCGAATATTTATGGCGATTTATCAATGCTTCGTGGAGAGGGGGCTGGGAACTTTTTAGAAGATTTTCGAAAATGGTTTAAGGCACATAATAAAATAAGAGTCGATAATCGAGACTGGTCGGAATACCTTCTTTACGCCTCAGATTACCCATACTTTGGAGATGTTCACGCTCAAAAGCTTCTGATACACATTATAAATAAACGGTTTTTTGACACAGGTGGAACTATTAAAGACGTCAGAAATATCATGGGGTTAAACCAGATAAAAATACTTCCTGAGTATAACTTACATCAAATTAAAAACAACGGAAATAGTTTACCATGTACTTTAATATCAACCCCATCAAATAGTAACCCTACTTCTTATGAAATCGCTATAAAAGCTTTGGCAAAATTAATAGTTGAAAACAAGGTCGATATTAAAAGATTCTGTATACAATTCAAGGATAACTGGGAGAACTTTAACGACGATATTTTATTGAATGCTTTCACACCGACTACCAAAGAAGAAGTTCCAATCATGCTAACTCAATTGGTAAAAGATCAAATCGCTTTATTTGCGCCCTTAAACAAAGAGGCAGCGTGGAATAAGTTTGGATATAAATATTTCAACCCAAAAGATCGCGCGTTTTTCGCATCTATCTTCAAACAAAACTACTTGGCTACTGACGAAAAGCAAACGGTTGAATGTTTAACTCAGATTTTTAATTAAATCCAAATTTTCTTTATATTGGTTTAAGATAAGATCTTTTTTCTAACCATACTGATAATGATCATACTCAAAGCTCTTGTTCAATATATTGAAATCTACCAAGAGCGGAGGTTCCTATAAAGATTATAAATATAGCCAGAAAGAAAAGAAAATAATTATTAAATGTTTGTTGGAAAACAAATATTCCTGCTATGAGGGGAACCATTAACCCTATTGAATTAAATACAGGAAAAACCACTGCTACTCTACTTTTTTGAAAAGCACTTTGATAGAAGGCAAAACTACTCATATTACATATAGCTAACCCCCACCATCCTATAAACACCCATATATGATTATAATCAAACCAAAAGATTCCAAAAAAAATTTCAGCCCATATATACCAAGTTAGTTGGATATTTGCTTGAATTACAGCTTGGGCTAAAATATTTGTAAAAACATTACCAAGAGCAAGTAAAAAGGAGCCAGTGAGCATGATAAAAAATCCCTCTGAATTAGTATCTCTCTTTTTTAATGCCAGTATTAAACAAAAAATAGTAATGGAAAACGTTATTGCTAAGAAAATTATTAAAGGGAAGACAAAAAGATGCAAATCTATTACAATATTCGAAATTCCAGCTAACACAATCAAAACTGGTGAGATTGCTAATATAATTATTGCCAGAAATTCGTACCATTTTATTTTTTCTCCTAAAAGACGGTTTGCTGCAATAACCATAATGATTATTCCCAGACTGTTTATGGGTAATGAAACCATTACTCCAACTAGCCCTATTGACATTATGTAAGGAAACCAAGCTACAACCCCTAAGACGGCTCCTAATGCCCACCATTTGTTTTTAATAATTTCCTTAAAAGATTTTAATATCCCCTTTAAACCTTTATCAAATGTAATTTCAGGGCCTTCTTTTAATCCTATTTTTTGAAAAATAATTGCGAAATTAAAACATAGGAGTGCTATTAAAACTAAAACAATTCCTAATGTGACAGTATATATATCAACCATAATTATATTAAATTTATTTTAAAATTCATTCATTTTATTATTGACCTATTAAAAACATGGAAATCTTACTTAATTCATTATAAATAATTCGTATATAACTGAATTTATCGAATCAATTTTAAATACTTATCTTTTCCTGAATTTCATAAGTTATGAAATCAAAAATAAATAAAAATAATAGCAAAGTAGTTTTATATTAATCGCTTTCCTTATCATATATTATAATACCAGAATAACGAGTTACAAATAAAAAAATATGACCATTTTATCATTTTTATTTATTGCATTAATTTTTTTCATTCTATTTCTTGCTTCTATTTCAATTATTATTAGTTTTGTTTTTATGCTTGTTTTTATTAATATAAATTTTAATTTCTTTTATTATAATCATAAAGCAAAGTTATCAGA
>Ga0114923_10002145_pt1 | contig 13451 bp, 17 predicted proteins | sample SumtaG_FD_89578 | JGI IMG/M metagenome (GOLD analysis project Ga0114923, IMG submission 89578) | Deep subsurface microbial communities from Indian Ocean to uncover new lineages of life (NeLLi) - Sumatra_00157 metaG | ecosystem: Environmental > Aquatic > Marine > Oceanic > Sediment | place: near... | reverse complement strand
GACCGCGGTTAGATTATTAGTCCAAACAAGAGACCAATTTGGTGGAGAACGATCAATGATAGGAAAAAGAATAAGACTGGAAAGGATAATCGACCGTAATTCCAGAAAAACGGTCATTATCCCGATGGACCACGGCGTAACGGTCGGTCCGGTCGATGGCCTGACCGATATGCGGGATGCAATCAGTAAGGTCGTCGCCGGCGGGGCAAACGCCATCCTGATGCACAAGGGCATCGTCCGCGCAGGTCACAGGGGTACAGGCGGAGACGTCGGGCTTATCATTCATTTGTCCGGCGGGACATCGTTAAGCCCCGACCCGAACGCCAAGGAACTGGTCTGCACCGTCGAGGAGGCAATTAAACTCGGCGCCGATGCGGTAAGCATCCACATCAATCTCGGTGCTGAAACTGACAGAGATATGCTGAGCCAGTTGGGCTTTATCAGCGAGGCCTGCATGGAATGGCAGATGCCGCTGGTCGCTATGATGTATACACGCGGACCAAAAATTGAAGACGAATATGACGTGAAGTATGTGAAGCACGCCGCAAGAGTCGGCGCGGAGCTCGGGGCTGACATAGTTAAAGTAGTGTACACAGGCGATGCAAAAAGCTTTCGCCAGGTTGTCGAAGGCTGTCCTGTCCCTGTGGTAATTGCCGGCGGAGCCAAGATGGACAGTGACGAAGATATATTCAAGATGGTCGAGGGCGCCCTGGCCGCCGGTGCGGCAGGGGTTTCTATCGGCCGAAACGCATTCCAGCACAAAAAGCCGGAAAAGATGGTCGCCGCTTTGTGCATAATGGTCCATGAAGATGCGAGCATAGAAGAGGCGATAGGAATATTACAAAGCTAAGAGAATGACAAAAATCGTAAAAGATTCAATCTTGATATTACCGTTTTGTTGCGTGTTGTTTGTTGGAAATCTTTTCGCGGACTCGAAAGTATCAGCTAAGACCCAAAAAACACAGGTGGTAATTGTAGGCACTATTCATGGTGGTCACTACAAAAACCCAAAGTACAACCCTGAGATATTAAGGCAGATAATTCTGTCGCTGAAGCCGGATGCGATTCTAAATGAGCTGCCATTAAGTCAAGTCGACCCCAATGGCAGACCGCTTTTCAGGGATCCCCAGAAACATCCTGAAGGCTGGGCAGCAGATGTCGTTGCAGTGAAACTCGGCATAAAACAGATCCCTTTTGATAGGCCCGATAGACAGGAAAACTTTAAGAAGACCAATTATTTCGGGAGACAAGAGCGAGGTAACAAACTTTTCAATGAATGGTTTAAACAGAAGACAAAAGAAGACCCTAACTCTGTTGACCTCAAGATAGCCCGACTACTTGGCCATGTCGGTCAAGCTGAAGGATATTTGTTCATAAATAGTGAGCCTGCGATTATCAACTCCGAGGCTCACGATTCAGTCATCAGGATAAAGATGTCATTATGTTATGATATAATACCAACTATTCTGAAAAAGTATCCGGAATATGAAACAGTTATTAATGATTTTCACTTTGCTCGGGACCAGTGGCATCAGCGTAATAGGATAATGGTAGACAATATTATTAAAGCTGCAAAGCAATACCCAGGAAAACGGCTTGTGGTAATAACCGGCGCTAGTCATCGATATATCCTTCGGGATTTGTTAAAGGACGAAGAAAATATTGACCTGAAAGAATACTGGGAACTAAGTAAGCCAAATAACAAAGTAAAGCAAACACAAATTCAGGGACCAGGGAAATGAAGAAGTTCTGGGTCAATTCGATTCCTTACAAAAAAGACATTGTCATAGCCGCGCTTGAAAGCGGTGCTGAAGCAGTCGTAATCGGTGACGGCAAAAGCGAAACCGTCCGTCAGTTCGGCAAAATAAAGACCGTCGAAAAAGACGGCGACATTGTGCCCGGCAAAGACGTTGAATTCATTGATATCGCCGGCAAGGCAGGTGAAGACAAGGCCGCATCGATCGCCGCTGACAAAATCGTGGTGCTGCAGATGCTCGACTGGACGATTATCCCGATTGAGAACCTGTTGGCCCGTCGCGGCGCTAATGTGATGGTCGAGGGCGCCCTGGCCGCGGGTGCGGCAGGGGTTTCTATCGGCCGAAACGCCTTCCAGCACAAAAAGCCGGAAAAGATGGTCGCCGCTTTGTGCAAAATGGTCCACAACAGCGCCGGCGTTGAAGAGGCCCTGGTAACACTGAAGAGCTGAAACCGTCAATCAAGTCATTGGTATGGCGATGAAACGAAGCCACAAAAAAACAGATGAGAATAATTCAGTGCAGTCAGACCCTGTAAAGGCGGCGATTGACTACGGTATCGATATTTCGATGTTGATTCAGAATCTCAAGAGGCCCCCCGGCGAGCGAATCAGACGACACCAAATAGCACTTGACACAACGCTGGCACTGTGTAAGGCAAAACGTATATGAAAGGGGATTTTTACAACATCCTTGAGCATCTGGCCAACGGCAGCGTTGATTTTGTGATTATTGGAGGTTTTGCCGGCGTTGTGCACGGTTGTACCTGTGTAACAGAGGATATTGACATCTGCTGTGATTTCTCCCCGGCCAATCTGCTCGCCCTTCAAAAATCGCTGGACGGCCTGCATCCGGTTCACCGAATGACCCCGCACCGCAAAAAGCTCCACTTGACAGAGAAAACCTGCAAAGGATTCAAAAACCTATATCTCGATACGGACATCGGTCAATTAGACTGTCTGGATTCAATCGAGGGCGTTGGCAATTATCAGCAAGTCAGGCAGGCAAGTGAACTTTATGAAGTCAACGATGTAAAGATACGCGTCTTGAACCTCGATTCTCTGATAAAGGCAAAAAAGGCAATGAATCGCCCTCGCGACAAAGAGGCCCTTTTGCAGCTTGAAGCAATAAAGAAGCTGCGAACCACAAGACAAAAAGGCCGCTGAACAATCCAAATTGACTTGAGGCGCATGCTCCACACACCAGAACAACCGCATATGAAATCTCTTGACGTGCCCGACCGATACAGGTTTAATCCCATAAGGAAAACAACCGATAGGAAACAACAGAGGGCCGAAACATGAAAAAGCTGTGGGTCAATTCGATTCCTTACAAAAAGGACATTGTCATTGCCGCCCTTGAAAGCGGTGCTGAAGCAGTCGTAATCGGTGACGGCAAAAGCGAAACCGTCCGTCAGTTCGGTAAAATAAAGACTGTCGAAAAAGACGGCGACATTGTGCCCGGCAAAGACGTTGAATTCATTGATATCGCCGGCAAGGCAGACGAAGACAAGGCCGCAGCGGTCACCGCTGACAAAGTCGTGGTGCTGCGGATGCTCGACTGGACGATTATCCCGATTGAGAACCTGTTGGCCCGTCGCGGCGCTAATGTGATGGTCCAGGTCGAAACTTCTGAGCAGGCGAAGCTGATGGTGGAGATTCTCGAAAAAGGTGTCGACGGGGTCCTGCTTAACACCAGCGATGTAAACGAAGTCAAAAAAACCGCTGAGATAATTGGCGGTATAAGCGAAAGAGTCGAATTAGTCGAAGCAACTATAACCAAAATAAAGCAGCTTGGCATGGGAGACCGCTGCTGTGTCGATACCTGCACGCAGATGGTACTGGGCGAAGGGATGCTCGTCGGGAATACGGCATCGGGCTTTTTCCTGGTGCATTCCGAAAGCATCGATAATCCTTACGTGGCGTCCCGGCCTTTTCGCGTTAATGCGGGGGCCGTCCACGCATATACCCTTGCGCCCGGCGGCAAGACCAAATACCTGGCAGATTTGAAGGGCGGCGATGAAGTTCTGCTTATCGATTACACCGGCAAAACACAGACCGCTTACCTGGGCAGGAACAAGATTGAAAAAAGACCGATGATGCTTATTGAAGCCGAAGCTGAAGGTATGCCGATAAGCCTTGTTATGCAGAACGCCGAAACAATTCGCCTGGTAATCTGCGACGGCAAGGCCGTCTCGGTCACGAGCTTAAAGCCGGGCGACAAGGTGCTCGGCCACATTGAAAAGGCCGGCAGGCATTTCGGTATGAAGGTCGACGAGTCGCTGATAGAAAGGTAACACAATGCTCACAAGAAGCGAGATACTTGGGGTACTGCTGGCTTTCGTATTTGGCGCAGCGATAGGGCTGGAAAGAGAGCTTCGCGGCAAGTCGGCCGGCCTGCGAACAAACATCCTGATTTGTCTGGGTGCGGCGGTCTTTGCGATAATCTCTAAAAAAATGGCAGCCGACCCGAATTCGATCACCCGAGTAGCCGCTCAGGTCGTGACCGGTGTGGGCTTTCTGGGGGCGGGAGCCATAATTCAGGACAGGGGCGGCGTCCACGGCCTGACCACCGCGGCGACGATTTGGGTCGTCGCCAGTATCGGCGTGGCATGCGGAGCAGGACTAATCAAACTGGCATTTATTGCGACCCTGCTTGCGGCCGTTGCGCTTATCGGCCTTTCGCACATCGAAAAACCCATATACGCCAGAAGGAAAAAACGCGCTGCGGAAAGTAACGCCGGAGAACAAACCGAGCAATAGAAGTTCGCCCTGGCAAAACGTTCATCATTTTCCGGGGATTTTTCAAGGCAGGCTTGATATTCTGTTAGAAATCTTATCGCATTTAAGGTAGCAATGTTGATCCCGGAAAGAACGAATTGTGTTTTTTAAATGTTTAAATAAGAAATGTCAGTCAATAGACAAGACTGCTCTGGTTTCTGGTGAAATTTTTCTGGGGGGAAGCGGATGATAGATTTAAATCCGTCTATATATTCCCTGATCGCTTTAGTCTTGCTAACAATCCTTCTGGGTATTTCATATTTAAGCAAAGGTCGCTTAACAACTCCTGCTTCCCTTAGATTCATATGGGTATTCTTCTTGGCAATAACAATATCCGAATGGGTTTCCTTTACTTTTGCACTATGGATATTAGCTCTACTTTCCTTCTGTGCCCTCAGAGAATTCTTTTCCCTGGTGGATATCCGCATAGAGGACCGCTGGGGCATCCTGGTCTCTTATCTATCTATTCCTTGTATGTTTTATTTGGTCCAGATAAACTGGTATGGTTTTTTTATCATAGCCATTCCAGTATACGCTTTTTTGGTTATGCCGTTTTTTGTTGCGCTTGGAAGCAGAACCCGGGGCATAGTGTTCTCAGTGGGGGTACTCGACTTCGGTCTGTTTTTTTATGTTTTTTGCATTGGACATATCTGCTATCTTGTTTCCTTTTCCGAAAGAATAGCCATGTTAACGATCCTGGCTGTTACCATTACTGATTCCATATTCAGGTATTTGCGTCACAAGTCTTACGGTTTGCGTTGCTTATTGCAGACAATTTTCATAATTCCTTTTTACCTGGTTTTAACTAAATGGTCTGGTATTCCCTTAGTGCACTGCGTGGCCTTAGGTATCATTATCCCGGTGCTTTCATGCATGGGACAGTTTACTCTTAAGGAAATTGAACAAGATCTGGGTATTCGGGCAGACAGGCTTCAACCTGGAAGGGGCAGGACAATCGAAGCACTTAAATCTTATCTTTTTACAATTCCCGTAGTCTTTCATTATTTACGTTGGTTCCTTAAATGGGGCGATCTATAATAATCTCGGTGCGTATTTTACTGCACATGCTAATTATCAGGCCTTTGCTGCATTTGCTGTTCGGGGTAAATGTGGTGGGTCGGGAAAACCTGGATGGCATTGATAAGTTCATAATTATTGCTAACCATAACAGCCATTTAGATATATTTCTGCTTTATTTGATCCTGCCACCTAAAAAAATAGCCAAGACACATCCAGTTGCAGCCTTGGATTATTTTAGTAAACCTCCCTGGCTCTTCAAGGCAATGCGTTTCCTTTTCCAGCCAATTTGGGTGAATCGAACCGAAAAGAGTATTTCTATAATAAGGGAGATGCAGAGGCGACTTGATGAGGGACACAGCATAATTATTTTCCCTGAAGGCACTCGCGGAGAGGCAGGGGAAATAAGGGACTTTCAACGCGGAATTGGTCTGACAGCCAGAAAAAATTCCGACGTGCCTATTATTCCAGTTTTTCTGGAAGGACCGGAAAGGGTATTTCCCAAAAAAGCCTCTTTTCCTTTGCCTCTCTGGAATCATATCACGGTTGGGCCTCCGCAGATCATACAGGGCAAGAGCAGGGATATCACTGCCAAACTCCATAAGCACCTAATAACATTAGCTGATGAGGAGCAGTCCTATAGACAACGTCGCATCTCGAAACCACGAAAGCCTTTTGCTATAGCTTTTATAGGAATCGACGGCTCAGGTAAAAGCACATTGTCACGACATTTGATTAAACTATTCAAAGGGGAAAGCTGCTTTATAAGTGATGGTCTTGAATTGTTCAATAACGGTGAGCCATACCATGCACAACCCTTAATCGTAAATGAATTGCGTCAATGGGTGGGTCGGAAATCAAAGAAAGCCCAAAATCTATCACGATATAAGATTCCCAAACTCGCTGAGTTACTGCTGCGTGACAGACTGCTGACAGAAGTTCAACGCTGGTATCGTCCTGATCAGATTATTATGGATGGATCCCCTCTATTAAACATGACAGCGTGGGCCACTCTCTTTCATGAGGATTGCTTTAATGAAGAAGTATGCGCCAAGGCGCTGCATGTCTTAACTGGACACGACGACCTGCCTAAAAACGACAGGATATTCACACAACTGCCGGAGCTAAATGCCTTACGAAAGCTGAACCTCAATCACCTCCATCTTCCCGACGCTGTTGTTTTTCTCGATGTAGATCCCAAAGTCAGTATAGAACGTATTAAGTCAAGGGGGCAGATGGTTCAGGCTCACGAAAATCAACAAAAGCTGACTAAACTCAGCAAGGCTTATCATGTGGTCTGTGATATTTTGGAAAAGACTGTCCATGTATATCGTTTATCAGGAGACGATGATTTGGACCTACTTGCGCAACGGACTTATGCATTTGTAAAAGGCATCAGAGAGGATAAAAATGCCACGAATTGATGTCATTGCAACGACAATATCCGGTTCTATCTCTGACTGGAAAAAGATAAAACGAATTACCCCACTTTTTGCAAAATATGGCTTTGAGGATGTAAGGCTTCATGAAGTCAATAGTCACTCAGGCGCGCGCAAGGCTGCCTGCGCTGCCTTAAAAGCCGGGGGAAAGATTCCCATATCAGCAGGTGGTTCAGGTACTTTTAGGGCTGTACTGGAAGGTTGTATTGATTCCCAAGTGGAGCTTTCAGATATACGCCTAGGCTTTCTGCGCAAGGGATCCGCAGACCTTATTGGCAAAGTATTGAATATGCCTGATGATATTGAAGATGCTATTCAGGTGTTTGCAGAATCCATATCTTCAGACACCTACTTGTTGGCCGACATATTGAAGGCCAGCAGTGAAGCAAGCAAGGAAGTGCCAAGGCATTTTATCGGCTACGGCGGAGCTGAGATCTTTGGGAGAATCCCTTATTATACGGAGAATCGGTATACCAAATTTTATAAAGGTATTTTAAGTCAATTTCTGGGCGATCTGGGCCCGTTTTCCACCGGGATGTTGCTTTCGCTTATGGAAAAAATCATTAAATCCTCCTTTAGAAAAAAGAAACGCTGGCAGATCATTGCTGATGGGAAATTGGCCGCCGAAGGCTCTTATCAAGCATTAATACTGGTCAACGGCTATTTGGGGCCGGACCTGGCTTTTTCAGACAAGCCTTTGGGGTCAGGTGAATTCTATATCTTTGGCTTGCAGGATATGGGGATCATAAAACTGTTTTCTCAAGCAAAGCATGCGCGCAATGGATCAATCATCAAAGATCCGGTACGCTGGGGACTTGAGTCCATTTGCGTAAAGGAGAAACTTGAACTTGTTCCTGACCGTGATACTCCCTTTCCTGTAAATGTAGATGGCAGCACATTTATTGCTAAGAAATCTATGTTATTTAAAAGAGTAGCAAAAGTACCGTTAATCACAAAATAAAGGGAAGAAAGTAACAAAACAATAAGCAGCACGCACAGCCGCAAGGTCAAAATAAGAGTATGTTCAATCGGTTTGCGCGAAGGGAAGTCCGAGGCACGAGTGGGGGCTTATTCGATGGAGCCACCGATGTACCTGCCGGTGTAATCAAGCAGCGATACGGCCTGTGCGGCTGTTTTCGCGTGGGCGAGGCCGGTTGACTTGACCTGCCCGGCCGTGCCGGCTATACTGATTCGAGGTTCATGCGGCCGATTGCTATGCATTTAATCAGGAAAAGTCGTTGGAATACGAACAGCAGCCAAAACCAGCCTCACATCCGGCCGGGAAAAACCACAGTGGCCCATCGCGATGGAAAACGCTGCTGCTGCCGGTGATACTGCTGGTGCTTGTCACGGCGCTATATACCCCATCGATGCGAAATGACTTCATTTATGACGACCATGAATTAATCCTTGACCAGCAGCGTCCGCATTGTCTGACCGATGTACTACGTGTCTTTGGCGAACGCCACTGGTACAACCTGCCTTACTATCGCCCCGTCGCCCGGCTGACGATGGTGGCCCAAAAGTTCTTCCACAACGACAACCCGGCCGGCTTTCACCTTTTCAATGCGGTTGTTATGGCCATCGGCGCAGGTTTGGCTTATGGGCTGCTTCGGTTGGATGTGTTTAACATCCGTCCGGTGGCCGCCTTTTTGGCTGCAGCTATCTTCGCGGCCCATCCAATCGCCTCATCGTGCGTATATCCTGTTTGTTCCGGCCGTGAGACATTGATACCTGCCGTTTTTACCCTGGCCGCTCTGTACTGTTTTCTCCGGGCAGGAAAGTCATGGTATGCGCTCGCAGTGGGTAGCTTTGCGCTGGCACTTCTTTCAAAAGAACAGGCAATAGTGATCCCTGCAGTGTTCGTGCTGGCCGACGTGCTCGGCCTGACGCGGAACCCGCCCGGTTCGAACATCCGGCGATGGCTACAGCGATACTTTCCGATACTGCTGGTCATAGCTGCGTATCTGGCCGTACGGCTGTTGTTGTTTGGCGGTAAAGCAGAACACCAGCTTGCAGTATTCCAGCGCCCCTTTGGCCCGTTACTTACACTGCTTTACACAATCCAGACGATTTTCGCACCGCCTGTCCAGCTTGTTTATGAGCCGCGACCACAAATCTGGTTCAGCGGCCTGCGCCTGTTGGCCGGCTCGGCTGCAACCGTGCTTGTCGGTATCGCTGCAAGGCGACACTGGCCGAAGGTCAAAAAACAGGTCCTTTTCTGGCTGGGCCTGGCGCTGCTGTCTCTGGCGCCAACCGCCAATTTTCTTGTGCAGGAGACCAGCTTCGCTGAGCGATATTGCCTATTGGCTTTGCTTGCTGCGGTCGCAATAGCAGCAGCGCTTGGGTCACTCGACTGGCAAAAGCCTCTTACCAGACGATTGATTATTGCCATCGGTATTATTTCTGTTGTCGGTTCTGCCGCTATAAGCCTTCATCGGTGCCGGTACTTCGCCGACGATTTTGCGTTTCTTAATCAATGGATCAAAACCGACCCAGCCTCGCCCCAGGCCTACGCGAGCCTCGCCGAGGTATTCCACGACCGGCAGGATTACGACCAGGCCATCAACTACTATAACAAAGCCGTGCAGGTAAGTCCCAACGATGCCCCGGTGTATGTCGGTCTCGGTGTTGCCCTTGCCAAAAAGGGAAATCTCGAACAGGCCATGAAGCACTTTGAAAAGGCCCTGCAACTTGACCCCAACAACCCGAAAACTTATAACGATATGGGACTCGCTTACCAAACAAGCGGCTATTCCGACAAGGCAGTTGAATACTTCTACAAGGCACTGCAACTGGACAGCGAAAACCCCGAATTCCATTACAATCTCGCGGTCACACTGCAGTCAAAAGCAGATTTGGATAACGCAGCCACTCATTATCAAAAGGCAATTCAGCTCAATCGTCGTTATCTCGAAGCTATCAACAACCTTGCCAACACACTGCAGCAGCAAGGCAAAACAGATGAGGCAATTACCTGCTATCAAAAGGCCCTGAAGTTAAATCCCGATTTTCCACAAGCTCATTATAACCTGGCCCTGACATTGCGGTCACAGGGCAAAATCGATGAGGCAATTGCTCATTTTCGCTCGGCTTTGCAAATAGACCCCACTTACGCCAGAGCTCACGCAAGCCTCGCGGCGGCCCTGCAATCACAGGGCAAAACCGACGAAGCGGCAGCGCAGCTTGCCAAATTAGCTGAACTGCAGCCTGAAGATGCCGACCTGCACTACAAGCTAGCACTTCTGCTGACTACGGCCGGCAGAGTACAGGATGGGGTTGAACATTTCCGTCAGGCAATCAAGCTGAAACCCGACCAGCCCGCCCCGGTCAATGCCCTCGCGTGGATACTGGCCACTAACACGGACCTGGCCCAGGCTGAAAGAACAGATGCCGTCTGGTTTGCCGAGAAGGCCTGCGAATTGACAAAATATGAAGACCCCTCCGCCCTCGATACCCTCGCCGCCGCATACGCCTCACAAGGCCGATTCGAAAAGGCTATAGGAACCGCACAAAAAGCTATCGAACTGGCCACCGCCGCCGGTGCAGAAAAAACTGCTTCCCAAATCAAACAGCGGCTCGAATTATACGAAGAAGGCCAACCTTACCGCGAACCTGCACCAAGGTAAACAGGTGCGCAAAATAAAAGGCCGAACTGTTTCCAGCTCGGCCTTTGTAAAACAACGCCTCTTTTATTCTCACAAATACAACTCATCCATCGGCTCGGTCGCGTGCATCTAAGATGTTCGCCAATTCAGCCGGCCTTCTACCTCGGCCGGAGCGCATTGTGGCTCCTCGATTTGGCTGTCTTGCACTACTGGTGCCGGCAGCCATAATTGTCGAATCAGATAGATGAAAAAGAACAAAGCTACGAAGTTGATGCCCACCATCCAGGAATCGGCGGGCTTAAGCCAGAACGAATAGCCGGCTCCAAAATGCAGATAGGTCCCGAATTTCTCCTGGCCGACGTAAGCGTGAAACGTTGCTCCGGAAAACATCCTGTACGCCACCGCTGACGTCGTGAGAATCGGAATCTGAATAAACTGAAAAATCAAAGACAGGTACAATCCGAGCCTTGGCTTTGTGATCAGCAATATACCGGCCGCAATACCGAAAGCGAATACCGCACAAAAGGCCATATGCACAATCAAAGAACCCGTCGTCTGTTCAACGTGCCGCAACACCTGTGTGACCATACTCAAACCGACCAGCCCGCCACCAATCTGGGAAGCCGGCAGCAGCCTTTTGACCCACTTATTCATACTAACCACCCCTTTCTAAACAGAAATCGTCCCCAACTTTTACTCGTCTCCATTTATATCGGCTCGCAGCCACCGGCACATTAGCTGCTTGTATCTGCCCAAACCCGCCCCTGAGCGGCCATTACCGCCCAAAACAAAAGGCCGAGCATTCTTTAGTTTTGAGTTTTTAGTGCTTAGTTTTGAGTTAAGAAGACCGTAAAAAGAAAAGGCGGACTCTTTTAGGGAATCGGCCTTTGTAAAAATGCCGGTCATCAGCTACTCGAGTTTACCCTGAGTCCAACCGAAGGGCCCCGAAGGCTTGTCTCGGCCGTGCGGGCTTACACACAAGTTTAGAGCCGCATAAAACACATGCGAGGTTATCTTATGATGCCCACTTCAGGCTCAGCTTCTTGCCTGAATGAGCACACTGGCTAAGGTAAAGGTTTATTAAGTTCTGGTAGCCGATACCCGTCTCGGCTGCCAAAGCCTTGAAGTAATCTACCACATCAACGCCAAGCCGAAGAGTGACCTGTTTTTTCAGCTTCCCGGCATAAGGATTCTTTCGGCCTTTCATTTTTGAAAAATCATATTCTTTTCTCATTTTATTTCTCCGGTATAAACTCTCTGCTCGGCCCTCGCTGCTCTTCTTGCAGAAATAATTCTAATCTTTGAAGCGGTTTTGCGAAAACAATAACAAACAACAAGTACTCGCATGCGATGGCTATGTCCCAGCATCACAAATCTATCCTCATCTTTCGAATGGTCGGGGTCAAAAAACTCTATGGCCTTTTCATCGAAAAACACGGTTGAAGCTTCTTCGAAACTGACCTTATGCTTCTTAATATTCTGCCGGGCCTTTCGCGCATCCCAGCTAAATCGCACATCATCCATAATTATATTATATTGCTAATATCATTATCGGTCAAGCAAATCCGCCACTTTCTCAGAAAAAAACCGAGCGAATTTCCCGCTCGTCCTTTGTAGAACCTATCCCAAAACCCTCGTTTTTGGTATTCTCAGTGCCATAAATGGCATTTTTTAGGGGCTTTGGGATGACTTCTAAAAATGCCGGCAATCAGCTACTCGAGTTTACCCTGAGTCCAACCGAAGGGCCCCGACGGCTTGCCTCCTCGGCCATTATTACTGCATCATCGCCTGCATGGCCTGCTTAAGAGCGGAAATCTCCTTTTCGACGATATTCCAGACCGTCTCCATATCGATACCGAGATAATCATGAACAAGGACGTTGCGAAGACCAGATATTTTATACCAGTCTATTTCGGGATGAGTTTCTTTCGCACGCCCTGAAATACGCTGGGTGGATTCGGCCATAATCTGCAAATTGCGAATCACGGCATCCTGCACCAGTGACAGAGGCCATAAACACTTCCTTGTCAATCCCGCTCACATAGGACTCGATGCGCTCAATACACTCGACAATGTGAATCAGATGCAGTTTATCGTCCTTCATATACACCTGGCTTCCTTGAGCACTCTGTCCTTGATATACCAGTGAAGGCCTTTTTCCGTTACGACATCAACCTTGCGATGCAATAATTCCTGCAAGTCCATCAGCAGCCCCCCCATGTCAAACAGGCTCCGCCCGGGCTCAAGGTCCACAAGAAAATCTATATCACTTTCGGCACCGTCTGTCCCCGCAGCGACCGACCCAAAAACACGAACGTTCGACGCCCCGTACTTGGCCGCAAGACACAGGATTTCTTTTTTGTGTTTTTCTATCTCTTCTATTCCCATAGACGAGGCCCTTATTTTCACCGCAAACCAGTGTAAATTCTCCGTCAATCCCTGTCAAACTAAAAGCCGCGCAAAGGCAAAGGCCGGGCATTGTTTAGTTTTGAGCTTTGGGTGCCTGGTTTTGAGTCAACAAGACCGTAAAAAGAAAAGGCCGAGTCCTTTAGGGACTCGGCCTCTGTAAAAATGCTGGCAATCACCTACTCTCGCCCCGAAGGACTACCATCGGCCGTACGGGCTTAGCTTCTGTGTTCGGAATGGGAACAGGCGTTTCCCCGTACGTAAGGTCACCAGCAAGTTCGTTATCCCGGCAAATGCCGGGACTGATTCGATAGTGTGTAGATGCGTTGCAACGCAAACTTAATATAGTTCATTGTTCATTGTTGATTGTTCATTGTTGGTTGAACTCAAAACTCTCCAACTATCAACCAAGGATTGATATGGTCAAGCGTTCGAGCGTTAGTACCG
>Ga0114923_10002144_pt1 | contig 13451 bp, 11 predicted proteins | sample SumtaG_FD_89578 | JGI IMG/M metagenome (GOLD analysis project Ga0114923, IMG submission 89578) | Deep subsurface microbial communities from Indian Ocean to uncover new lineages of life (NeLLi) - Sumatra_00157 metaG | ecosystem: Environmental > Aquatic > Marine > Oceanic > Sediment | place: near... | reverse complement strand
TGTTATAGTTAATAGTCCACATTGGGGAAATTTGATAGCTTACAAAAACGATATTATAGAATATAACGGAAGTATATGGTTTGTCTCTTTCGATCATAGAACTGAAAATCAAAATCAATATATTAAAAACTTAGACGATTTGCAACATTACAAATTTAACGGTATTGAGTGGATTTACACTATTATAGGAGAATATACGCAGGGATTTTGGTCTGTAGAAATTACAAATTAGTTTCATCTTATTTTTATTATAGATATTACTTTGATAAATATTGTTATGAAAAGACTCTTTCGGTTGTCCGGGCGATGCCTGACATCCAGTTTTGCGCTTACGGTGACGGCGGGAAGAACTTGATTTATCCGAACATGACTCATGCCGGGAACATGGATAAGGCGGATTGGAAGAAATTTGTTTATGCGAATTCATGCTACTTGAGGATCGTCATGCACGACACCAGGCCGATGGCTTCAGATGAATTCATTTTGGCCGGCAGGGATGTGATAACGAATGTCCCGATGGCTTACATGGAATACATTAAGACCGGCGGCGACTTGGAACGAAACGAATGGGACACCTTCGCGTCCAGGTTTAGCAATACGTTATGGCCTTCGACAAAGAAAAGTATCGTCCAGCGGATTCGGGAAGTGAAAAGGTTCCAGCCGTATTCTTTGGATCGGAGAGAGAAGGCGAGCAAATACTTTAAAGATAATTTGAATCGAGACAAATATATCCACACGATCAAAGAGATGGGGGGAATACTATGAAGCCGAAAGTTTCATCGTTTTTGAAAGCAATGCGCCCAGTGTTTCCCTTGCAGGATGAGACAAACGTGAGAATTGGTAACTCCGAATTGAGTAGCTATCTCATGTTGTTTCTTGCCTTGTTTTCTAAGTGCGTAGATTCTTTCTATGTCTTTTATGGTAAGTCTTGCATTGTGGTGGCTGCTTCCACGAGGCATACGTTTTCGTTGCGCGGCATCTTCCATGTTTTGAGACTGATTTCCTACATAAAGATGTTTAGGATTTACGCATTTCGGATTGTCGCAATGATGACAGACATACATTTCTTTAGGTATTTTTCCTTTATGAAATTCCCAGGAATAACGATGAGCAAGTATTCGGCCTCCTTTCCTTCCGTTGCTGAGCCTACCGTAGCCACCATGATTCATAGGGCCAATCCAATTCCAGCATTTGCGTGTTTTGCGAACATAGCGAAAGAATCTTTCCTCAAGTGTCGGGACAGGATATTTTCTTATTCTCATGATATGTCCAGGTCTAAAATTGCTTTCTTTTTGTTTAACAGGGGTACCGCATCCACATTCACACAGTTGCATAATTTCGTTCCTCCTTATCTTGGGTTGGAACATAATACTAAATTATTGGGGGAAATATGAAAAATCCACTCGTCTCTTTTGTGGTGCCTTCTCGCGACAGAATCGAATGGGTGGCGGAGTGTGTGTCGGGGTTGTTGGCTCAGACATTGGATGAGATCGAGGTTGTCATTGTGAACGACGGCTCGATTGATGGGACCAAAGAGTTCCTTAATGAATGGCTGGGCGATAATAAGCGGGTCCAGATTTACCACAACGAGAAATCAGTAGGAGGTGGCCTATCGAGGAATAAAGGAAATGAATTGGCGAAAGCTCCTTTGATCGCTGTTTGTGATGACGATGATTGTTATCCGATCCAGCGGGCGGAGCGGGTTGTTGAGTTCTTTGAGAAGTACCCGGAAGGGCATATGATGACGGCGCCTTATGTCCGGATTGGATACGACAACGATGTTTTGGAATACTTCAACGGAGAACATTTTAACGAGAAGCTTTTCAAAGAAACCGGATCAGTGAATTACTTTTGTCATCCTGGTTGCGCGTACACAAAGAAGGATATCCTTGAGGCCGGCGGGTACAAAGCGGAAACAAAACTTCAGACCGATGATCTTCAGTTGGTTTACGATTGGATACATGCCGGGAAAAAGATCACGATCCAGGAAGGCGAATACCTTTGTATGCATCGTGTTTTGCCTCATTCGATGATGGCCCGGATGAGAGGATTCAAGGAAGAGTGGGGTGGGAAATCATGAGCCAAATGAAAGAGAAGGAAATTTTAACTCGGGAGCAGATGATTCAATCTCATGAAAATTATCGAGATATCATGCCCCAGGGGATCGAGGCTTATCCGTTCACCCAATCGAGGATACTCCCTATCGTTTATGAGATCCCGGAAGGTGCGAAGGTTTTGGATATTGGGTGCAATTCAGGCGAGTTCATGTTGTTACTGAAAGAAAAAAGGCATTGCGATGTAACGGGTGTGGACGTTTCGGCTCCGGTTCTTGATATCGCAAAGAAGAAAGGACTCAATGTTGTCCTCTGCGATGCTGACGATTTACCGTTCCCGGACAAAACTTTTGACGTTGTTACGCTCATGGAAACATTGGAACATTTTAACGATCCGATCCCATACCTAAAAGAGATCCGGCGCGTCCTGAAGAAAGACGGGATACTTTTGGGGTCGTGTCCACACAACAATTTAGAACGTCATATCTGGTCGGATGATCGGCTCCACTGTCAGTATTACGACGAGAATGGACTCAGGAGCGATTTGGATAAGGTTTTCAAAAAGTCTTATATCCGAGCCTTGAACGGCACTGAATTCTCGATGGCGTTTTCATCGACTTTCCTACAAAGCGAGCCGGTGGAATTGCTTTTTAAATCGGGCGGGAAGATGATCGACAAATGGGAAGCGGAGATGAGGAAAGAAAAGAAGCTCCGCGTTTGGTTCGGGTTCACCCAGCTTTCCGGGACGGTCTATTACCGGATGCGCGGGTTCGCGGACAAGATGCACAAGTACGGAGTCGAGGCGGCCTATGAGGATTTCAGGTATGACGGGTCCGAATCTCAATCCGATTGGCAGAACCGGGTTGTTTACCCTTTGCATGACGGTAAGTTTGAATGGTCAAAATGGTTATTGGGTAATTTTTTCCAGAGGCTCTTAACAGTGGCCCATATGTCCGTTTGGCAGATCGCCGGGAACAGGTTCGTATTGGCTTTCCTTCATACCATCAAAGGGGTTTTCAAAAAGCCGGTTGTTACGGAAGTCGATGATTGGCTCTTGGATCTGCCGGCCTACAATATCGCGTCCCATCCATTCAAGCCGAATTCTGAATCGGAATGGATTGCGATGGAACAGTTAAAGCTTTCAGATGCTTTGATTGTTTCGACCCAGTTCATGATCGATCATTTAAAAGAGATATTCCCAAATAAACCGATGCACCTGGTTCCCAACGGGATCGATTTTGATATTTGGGACAATTTGGACAAACAGCTTGCGCCCGAGATCAAGGGAACCGAGAAGGCCCCCGGTGTGATCCGAATCGGGTACACGGGTTGCGGGAACCATATCGGTGACTTGAATTTGATTAAGCGGCCTCTTTTGAAATTGTTGGAAGAGTTTCCGAATCTGGATTTCATAATAGCGAATCGTTTCCAGGTTGGAGACCTTAAGCTCTGGCCGGATGTCGATCATCCGAGGGTCAGGTTTCTGGAACGATGGGTGTTGATGGATCGCTACCCATACGAGATCAATACTTGGAAGATGGATATCGGGGTCGCTCCATTAAGGGACAATAATTTTAACTGTTCCAAATCGAACTTAAGATTTATCGAATATAGTGCGCTTCATATCCCAACAGTGGCTAGCCCGGTTTACCCATTCAGGAACAGCATAGAGCATGGAAATACAGGGCTTTTATGTAGTTCAGAATTAGAATGGTATGAAAGTTTACGAAGTCTTATTGTTGATGAGAAGAAAAGACGGATGATGGGGGAGAATGCATATTTATATATTAAAGAGTATCATGATATGGATAAAATCTCGGAAAGATATGCTGGAATATTAAAGGAAATTGAGGGGAATTTTAAAGGGGAAGGAATATTGGGGAACTTGGGGAAAATAGGAGTTAAAGAAGATGTTTCCAAGTTTGCTTTGTCACAATCAGCCATATAGTGTGGTGTTGAACGCCATATTTTTCAGCAAGGTATCTAGTGCTAGTTTTTCTTGGTGTGTAAGATTTTCTTATTTCATAAACCTTTTTGTTGGTGAGTTTTGCTTGTCCAGATCGTTCTCCATGCGTAATAAACTTCCTTCCTTTTTTAATGCAATCCAGCGCATTGTCTTTTCGTGTTCCAAGCCAAAGATGTTCAGGGTTTACGCAGTTTCGTACATCGCACGTATGGAGAACGCAAAGTTTACCTGGAATCAGGCCATAACGGAAAAACCAAGACATCCGATGGGCAGATTCTTTTTTGCTTGGCCAACCGCCATTATCTGTTGCTCCATATCCGGTTGGATCAATCGCACCTTTCCAATACCAGCAATCTTTGGTTTTTTTAACATATTTAAAAAATCGATCTCTGATCGGAATTCTTTTCCTTGGATTCAGATGTTTCCTCATGGATCAATTCTAGCACATGGAGGGCTAAATGGATAGACAATCTTTAGAAACGGAAATTGGGTATTTATTGGGAGATCCCCAACACAGCAGGTGGAGTGTAACTAAGCTCAGGGAAAGAATTGAGTATGCACAGCAACAAGTCCAAGCTCTTACAAATGCAATAAAGCAGGTCAATACTTATACGCCTGTTGCCGATACGAAAGAGGTAACGGTTGGATCGGATATCGTAGATATAACAAGAGCTACGTTTACCGATTCTAGTGGTGAGATACGTCCATTAACAGGGAAATCTCGTATTGATTGGGATTTTTATCATCCAAATTGGGAGAACGAAGACTCCGGGCTTCCTACCGAATTCAGTTACGACGCTTCAAATCGTCAGGTAATCTTACGGCCTAAACCTTCCTCCGACCATGCAAATGCTGATGCGCTCAAACTATGGGAAGTCAATATCCCGACGGTCTTGTCTGGTTCCACATCGGAACCCTTCGAGGCTAACCAGGCTATGCAAAACTACGCGATGTCGATTGTTCATTGGGTGGTTGCTCAATGTTTTCAAGATGATGGAACTCCTGAAGCTTTATCAAAATCCAGGTTCCACAGATCTAACAACGTGGATGACCCCGGCGAATTCGAGAAATGGATCAAGCTCATCAATTCCAAGTTTAATGCGGTAACAGAGATCCCCGCGAGGGTCAAATGGTATCCGCAAGGCGGTCGGGTAGGTGGAATCGGTCGGCCTTCAAAGACTAACCCCTTAGGATAAAACTATGAAAAAACTAATTATTGGATTATTTTTCTTTTTCGGTTGCGCTGGGATTCAATCTCAAGACTACCGCACGATGATTATCTCTCCGTTTGGGACGCTAAACAACACGGACAATTCCATTATTCTCCCTAATCACATGGCCCAGGATATGTTGAATGTAGATATCACAGAGTATGGATCGATCAAGAAGCGGGACGGGTACGGGCTGGCTTATACCTTGGACCATACGACTTCGGCGGTCCACGGCATTTATCATTTCTATGATTCGTCTGGGAATGATGTTTCTCTGTTCTTTAATGATGTCGATATGATCTCCGAGGTCAATGGATCTTCAACAACTTTGTTTCAAGGTAAGACCTTCGGAGCAACTTATCAGTGTACTGACTCTGAAGGGTATGCGTATTGCGTTAATTCTTCACGAGACGGATTATTCAAAACAGATGGCGCGACTTATTCTGACATAGGACCGTCTTCGACCGGTACGATGATTACCAGTACCGTTGAGAGGTTGGCTATGGCCGGATTCGTTGCAGCACCTAACCGTCTCGATGTTTCAGAGGCCAATGATTTTTCGGATTGGACTCCGGCCGGGGAACCGACTGATCCGATACAATTTAAGATTGTTTCTCCGGGGCCAGAACTTCGACATATTACTTATGCTTTTGGCCGGATCATGTGGTTTAAGGATGAGAGCTTCGGTTATCTTATGGAAGGACCAACTCAGACAGATTGGACGCTTCGGATTGTGTCGCACAATATTGGAACGCTTAATAATACGTCTGTCTACTATAACGGGATTCTTTATTTCCAAGCACAGGACAGCCACTTTTATGCTTATGATGGCGCAAGCCTAACTAAACTGAGTAAAGACATTTCGTCTATTACTGATGATATCCAAGTTAATACGACAAATTCCTGGACGGAAACATCAAGTGCAGATTTTGATAATGGATATTTTATTAATGGCGTTTCTGTTGATACGGAGACTGTAGCAAATCAACTACAAATGACTTTTCCAGATGCTTTTGCTTCTTTCCGAGATGGGACGAGTGGTACAAAGGTGGTATGGGAAGAAGGGGGGTCAACATTAGGTAGTGGCTCTGGCGATGCTTCTGTTAGCGGTGGCGAATTGGTAATCCAGACAGATCAAAACATTGGATTTTATACAGTTGGGTTTGTTGAACCTTTGCCAAGTTTCAGTGCAGGAACTACATTTCATTTCGAAATAGTAGATTATCCATTTTATGTTTCCCAGACTCCGTACCTTGCTTTTACTTTAACCAATTCTTCTACTTTAGCTGATGTTCCAGCCGGTCTCAGCGAAAGACTTGAGCTGATCATTCAGTCTACTTCCGCTGGGAAGATTTTCATCAATTATATAAAGGAAGATGAGGGGAATATTTGCGCCGATAATACATCTTCAACTAAGTGTGGATCAATTTACGATCAACCAGCTACTTTCGATTTCTTTGTTGATGCGTCCAATTATCAGTTGAAAATCAATGACATTCTTGTCAGTAGTTTAACCCATAATTTAGCAGCGGGATCTATTTATGCTTATTTTTCTTTAACTGATTCAAATCAGGGAACAAACAGGATTGTAAATATTGACGATTTTGGTGTTAAGCCGTCTACAATGAGTTACTACTCTGAGGTTCACAATGCTGCGAATTTAACAGCGTGGGGAAGCTTCGTTGGGAATAAAAGCGATGACGGTGGGACACATGATATTTATATCCGAGCGGCAACGGAAACTTTCACATCGGATTCCTCGACTCCTTCGTGGGTAAGCGCAACTTTCGGTACAATTCCAACAATGTCCACAGGATCATTTATTCAAATGCGGGATGATTTTTCTATCGCATATGCGACCCAGGCGCCTGCCTTGTATGATTTTACGTTTAATTGGCAAGAAGGTTCGGTAGAAGATAAGACCTATGCTGTTTATCATGAAGACGCAATATGGTGGGCGGTAGCTTCTGGGGCTGGGGTTACAGCCAATAATTATATTCTTAGGCTTGATTTGTTTAATCGGGGATGGGGTCTTTACAATATCGGAATGAATGGAATGCTGATAAAAGACAACAATTTGTTTTTTGGAAGCGTTTCCAGTGGATATATTTATCAATTTGGGAGCGCCACTAATGATAACGGCTCTGATATAGAAGCTTACTGGAAATCAAAGGATTATCCTGTTTCCAGTTTGTTCACAGAAAAGGAATTTAATCGAGTATCGGTTGCGGCTGCTAGTGATGCTGGGTCAAATGTAACTTTGACTTATGAATTGGATGGAAGCACATCAACAAATTACAGTATTGGCCTTGAAGACGCGAATTCTGATTTCATCAAGAACAACCGCAACCTTGCGGCTGGTGAAACAGGTCAAACCATAAACTTTAAGATTGGCAATGACGCAGCAGACCAACCTTTTGAAATCTTCGGTATCCAATTCGGGTACAGATCCAAACCTTGGAGGCCGACAGAATGAAGTTAAGATATTTAATTCCTCTATTGTTTTGTGGTTCTTTGGTTTTTGCTGAAGGGCCAGCGTTTCAGCATAAAGATCCATTTATTCAGCAGGAGTTTGAGAACGCTTACCAAGATATTCGGACGGTTCTTGGGCTGAATGGTTCCGCGCGGTGTATCGACGGTCCAACCTTTTGCGTGGATACGGTTAATAATCTGGTTGGGATCGGGGTTTCTCCGAGCTATAAGTTGCATGTCAGTGGTTCAAATACGGGTGTTGTTATCAATAACGCACTTACAAACTCTGCGGCTTCATTCATTCTTCAAAATAGTGATACGAACCATGCTGGCTTTGTCGCTTACGGGCCTACCCACTCTTCTTTGGCAAATGAAGTGGCATTGAAAAATTATCATCCTACTGGGGATCTTGCGTTTTACACTAATAACATTGCCCGGATGCGTATTGATTTTGTCGGAGATTTAATTATTGGCCCTGGTGTAAGCTATTCCGACAATATTCAATCAACAGCTGATGCTTTTGGAACACAGGCAATTCATTTGGCGTTGAACGCGCATCCCTCTGCAAATCGAAGCTGGACTCATATCATAAGCAAAAACAATGATAGCTTCTGGGGACCTTACGGTTATCGGATATCACCGTATGACACCGGGAATCTTGGAAACTATGCGATATCAACTGGTGCTGGCGACTTCATAGTTGGTGGCGGTAGGGCCGTTACGCCGGACGCTGGAACAAACTTTGTTACCAATCTTAGGGTATATCAAGAGGGGTGGGTCACTCAACCCAGGCAACCGTCGTTTTCTGTGACGCATAATGCGAGCCAAGATGATGTTACCGGAGATGGGACGGAAGTTGCCATAATCTGGAATGTTGAAACGAAGGATTTAAACAATAATTTCTCCGGCAATACATTTACGGCTCCGGTGGAGGGGTTTTATCAGTTCAGTCTTCTTGTCGCTTACTCTGGTATCGACGTTACGCACGAAGCTATGCAAGTCCGGATAAATACTAGTAATCAAGTATTTATCGCTCAGCTCCCGACAGTGAATAGTGCCGCACTTGCGACACCGATAGTTCCGTTTTCTGTTCTAGCATGGATGGATGCAAACGATACTGCGACCGCTTCTGGTAAAGTTGCGACGGGAAATAAAGTGGTTGACATATCGGCATCAAATTGCTTTTTTTCCGGATTTTTAAATTAGGAGAGTTTTATGAAAAAAATACTTGTTTTAATGTTTACTGTTTGGGTTGCTTTGTGCGTCCAGTCCCCGCAGAGCGAGATTGACGCTGTTGAGGATTCTGTAGTTGACGCTCATGTCTGGCTTGAAGGCGCATGGGATGGGAAGGTAAGCGGAAGCGAGAGTCATATCATAGACAAAGAAACCAAGATTTCCATTAAAGCAGAAGAAGATATCCCAGCCGGAAAGGTCGCAATCATTCAGAAACATTTTAACAGACCTGATTACAGAAATAAAAGAGATAGAGAGGCAGAGCGGGAAGAGAGGGAAGAGAGGGAAGCTGAAAGAGGAGGCGAATAATATGGGAACGACAATAGATTATTTCGATGAAGAACAAAGACCTGTGGTTCGTGGCGGGGAGAGTCCCACCTACGAACCGGGCGCAACAGCATTTGATAAATACAAGGCAAATTATGATTGGGCGGTAGAAAAAGGGTTGCCCTGGGGCGGGATGGATACGAACTGGCAACATTTCTATGAAGATACCGGGCCAGGAAGCACTGCGGTTGAGCAGCGCGTTTACGATACCGCGAGAGAGATTCTTGGCCGAGATATAACAGAGGCAGAATTTTATCAGTTCATCCCTCAATTCCCCTATGAAACAGGTGGCCATCTTCAGGGTAAAGCGTATCTCGGTCAAATTGCTCAACGCGAAGCCGATAAAGCTGAAGAGGAAGGGGAAGTCAAAGATCCTTCTGAGTTCCATGATTCTGTTCGCGGAATCTTTGGCGATATCTTAGGTCGCGATCCTTCCGAAGACGAGATAGAACATTACTCTGGGATGATGGCAGAGAATGGGATTGATGCTTTTGAGCTGAAGAGCTTCCTTCGCCAAGATCCTGAATTCTTGAAACAGCAAGACGTTGCGTTTCGTGAGGGCTTAGCGGAAGAGACTTTGGGTTTTCAAGAGAAAGCCTTTGGCCGGATGACCCCTCAGATCATGTCACAGTTCAAACGAAGCGGAACGCAGCATTCCACGGCGCTTGACTTCGCTATGACTGATGCAGCTGCAAAGCTTGAGGAAGGCCGGCAACGGTATCTTTCTGGTTTATCGGCTCAGCAGTACGGTGGTCGCCAAGGTGTCGCTCGCCAAGACTATCAGCAACAATTAAATCAATATCTCGGCGATCAAGCTTACCAGCGTAGTCTTAAGGCGTATGGAACTCAACGTGAAGATTACATTCAAGATGTTTATCGCAATCGGGCTTGGGAAACCGCAGATTATGCTCAACAGGCCAGGGATTATGCGAATTGGGCTGAGAGCCAAGGTGGAAGCGGTACGAATTGGTGGGAACCCGCTGCGGGTGCGGCTACGGCAGTCGGTGTGGGTGCAGCCACAGGTTGGAACCCGTGGGCGATGTCGGCTGGCTACCAATTCGGTTCTGGCACCGCAAGATCATTTAGTTAAGGAGGCAATCAATATGGCATTAAATTTCAGACCGTATCCCGTTCAACAGAAGCGGGACAAATGGGGAGAAGTTAATCGGACACTTCAAAGTATTATTCCTTTACTGAGTCGAGCGATACAGTTTTCTCAGAATAAAACGGCGTTGGCCGAAAGAGAAAAGCTGGCTGGTGAAGATAGGGATTATACCTTGGAACAGCGAAGGGTAAGGGCGGAGGATCGGGCGACCGGCCTTGAGGATAAGAAGGTTAAACGTCAACGCGATACCATGAGATTTAAGCAATGGCAAGCGGATCAGAATAAGCCACAGAAGCCGCCTGGTGAGACACCATGGGAAAAGTCTCAGCGATCGATTGCTACTGGAAGGGTGAAGACATTTGAAGGAATAGATCCAGGGCAACGTCCGGAGTATTTGGAAAGTTTAGGCCCTGAACCTTTCCGGGCGGCCGGGTTCAATGTTTCACAGAAAGCGCCTACAATTCAAGATCCTAACTGGTGGGATCAGATAAAGTCTTTTGGAACGGCACAGCCAAGATATGTTCCCGGTGCTCCTGTTTTAAGAGAAAGTCCGCGGCGGGACCCTCAACAGGGACCCCAACAAGCAGGAGGAATGCCTTCAGCTTTCAAGCCTACCCCCGGCAATCTTCAATGGTGGAATAGTCTTTCTCCTGAAGCGCAAAATCAAGCGAGGTTAAAATATGGCCAATGATTTCCTTCGCCCCCCAGATGGATTTATAGGGGAAGAGGAAACACTGGTTCCGCCGGATGGGTTAATAGCAACAGCACCGAGGCCGCAACCATCGCTTCCCCCTTTGGCTCCCCCGGATGGGTTAATTGATGCGCCGGCTCAAGCTGCTTCCCCTCCTAATGTTCCACGTGGAACAATGCCTATGTCGCCCGATGTTGGCCCGCCACCGGGGATAGTAGAACCGCCCCAGCCAGGAAGGGCTGGCCGCTTATTCCGTAAAGGACTTAAAGGCGCTGGCCGGTTCGTTCAACAGGCGGCCCAGGCTTATGAACCTTATCGACGTTCTCAGCTTGGCGCCCCCAGGCAGTTACTTGGGAAAGGCCGTGAATTAATTGGCAAAGGTTATGAGAAAGGCGGTGAATTCGTAGCGGAAACCTTGGCAAAAGAAGGGTTGGATCCGATGGTATCGGCTGGCCTTGGGACATTAATAAGTATAACCCCAGAACTGATTGAAACGGCGTTCTTTACAGAGGGAGTTTTCAAGCCTATCGGGAAAGCGTTAAACAATTTTATTAAAACCAAGAATATCAAGGTATCTCTTTCTCCTGATGATATTCGAGAATTTAGAGGACTCTATGCTAAAGAACGCCTAACCCCGGAACAGTATCAGGCCCTCCTTGAAGTTCCAGAAGAACAAATGATTCGGGCTTGGAAAACTAAGACCCCAATCGAAACTGAAGTCCGAGTCCCTCGATTTGGGAAACGGGTATTGAAACCGGCCCCCAGGCCTGCTCAACCAGTCGCCCCCCCAGAACAGTCTCCTTTGGCTCCAAGACCTGCGGAACCCCCTAAAATTCCCCCCCCAGAGCAAGCGGTTGCGCCGCCCGTAGCCGAAAAGCCCCCTGGACAGGGTTTGATACCCCAGGATGTGAAACCGCCTTCATCTGTCCCCGGGGCGGCTATTTCAGACCAAAGCCGAGCCGGAAGCATGATTAAGGAATTAAGGGAGGGCGGAGTTGAGCCCGGGGGACCAATTAGAACTGAAGGCGAATATGGCCCTGCCTCTGGGGAAGTCATAGGTCTGTTTGGCCGGGTATCCACCAACCCAGAATGGTTTAGGAAGATGGGCCACAAAAACAAAAACCAGCTAATTCGAGCCCTAACCAAATTTGAGCGGAACGAAAAACTTACGCCACTCCAACAAGAGATGGTCACCGAGGCGTTTGAGATGGAAGCCAGATTTGAACGCCAAGAGGAACTCGGGGCACCCCTTAGCTTTCCCGAAGAATTACCTGTTAAACCACCCAAGGCCCTTGATGACAAGACCGCTCTTCAGTTCCTAAGGGAAGCAAAGGGCGATAAAGAATTGGCCAGAAAGCTGGCATTAGACCAAGGCTTTACGATTCCCCGGGCTGAATCTCCCCCAGAAGATATTTATGCGGGAGTAACAGGTGTCCCTAAGAAACCTTTATTCCAAAGAGCATCTGAGGAAGTTAAGGAAATTATGGGAAAGACAGCGGAGTTAGGTGATGAGATGCTAGGTGCGATCTCAACGAGGTTGAAGAATATCCATCCTTCACTTAAAAAAGCTGTTCGGGATTTTGAATTTAAACACAGGCAAAAGGCGCTAAGGGATGCTGAAGGTGTGTCCGATATTATCCGGGCGTCAAAAAGAATGAACCCCCGGGATCGAGCCATTTTTGATTTAGCGCGGAAAAATTCGGACACAACTAAGATTAATGAGTTGTCGTCGAAGTATGGATTCGATATTTCAAAAACAAGAAAAGTTCTCGATGATGTTCGGGCTCGCGCTCTGGAAGTTGGATACGACATCGGATACAGGGAAGAGTATCATCCACGAATAATCAAAAACCCTAAAAAATTCATTCAACATTTCCAGAAGGATAAGGAGTCATGGTCTATTATTGAAGACGCGATCTCGTTTCAGGAATCAAAACTGGGAAGGATTTTAACCAACGAAGAAAAAGCCTCTATCATCAATTCCATGATGAGGGGATACGGCCAACAAATTTCCCTTTCCGAAACTGGATCCATGAAAGCGCGGAAGATCGACCGGGTGACGCCAGAGTTAAACCAGTTTTATTATGACTCAGATGCTTCCCTGGTTCGGTATGTTCAACAGGTCAATGAAGCGATCGAGGCGCGTCGGTTTTTTGGGAAAGAGGCAACACCGGCCGGGAGAAAGGTTTTGGTTAAGGGGGGTGAGGAAGTTAATGAGGTTCAACTCAATAACCTTGATGACAGCATCGGCGCCTACATCCTTCGATTAATACAGGAAGGAAAAATAAAACCAGAACAGGAAGAGACTTTAAGGGGAATCCTTCAGGCTCGATTTGGATACAAGAACACCAACCCCGTCATCGGTCTTTATAAAAACCTCACTTACATTGAC
>Ga0114923_10002143_pt1 | contig 13455 bp, 16 predicted proteins | sample SumtaG_FD_89578 | JGI IMG/M metagenome (GOLD analysis project Ga0114923, IMG submission 89578) | Deep subsurface microbial communities from Indian Ocean to uncover new lineages of life (NeLLi) - Sumatra_00157 metaG | ecosystem: Environmental > Aquatic > Marine > Oceanic > Sediment | place: near... | reverse complement strand
TACCCTGTAATGATATTAATAACGAAAAATATCCTAATGGATATATTGTAAGCCCAGAAGAAGCTGATACTTATGCAACAACAATACTTCGTTTACTAAACGAGTCTGATATATGAAACTCACAATTGAATTGGTACCACGCACATGCTTCTACACAAACGTACGCTCTGAAGTAAGCAGGAAAACCTGGGATCGCCTACGCAAGATGTCCTATATAAAAGCCGACTATGCTTGTGAGATCTGTAGAGGTGTGGGACCAACACATCCAGTAGAGTGTCACGAGATCTGGGAGTACGATGATAAGGATAAAATACAACGACTACTCGGATTAATTTCTCTCTGTCCACGCTGCCATGAAGTAAAACATATTGGATTAGCACAGGTAAAGGGAAACCTAGACCGTGCTACATCACATCTCGCAAAGATAAACAAGGTTAGTTATAGCTACGCTCACGCACAAGTACGTGCAGCATTTGACGTATGGGCACAACGAAGTAAGCACAAGTGGACACTTGATATTTCCTGGCTTAAGAGTATGCTTAACGATCCTAAACCTAAGAAGTTATCTACAGCTGAAGAGAACAGAGTAGCTAAAAAACTTTTCTTTGATTTATACAATGATAAATAAAAAAATAATTGGCGGACGCGACTTCAGAGGAGCCATTCACTTCAACATCGCAGGAAAAACTATTTTAGCTCTACGACCAGACGGTACCTTTCGGTACTATGCTGGTACCTCACCTGACAAAGCTGCTAAGCAAGTAGCAAGACTAATTGCTAAAGAACTGTACAACATTATACACGAGGAATAATCATGTATATTTTTGATATCGATGGAACACTAGCAGACTGTACACATCGTCTGCACCACATCATAGGTGATACTAAGGACTGGGATGCCTTTGATGAAGTAGGCTACTTGGATACTCCAATCTATCCAATGATTAGAGTATGTAATGCTCTATATAATGCTCACTTTGAGATTCTTTTGTTGACCGGACGTAATGAACGTGTACGTTCATGTACAGAACTCTGGCTTGAAAAGTGGGGAGTATGTTACAACCGTATGCTTATGCGAGGTCTTAAAGATCGTCGCCAAGATACTGAAGTGAAACTTGAGTTACTTAATAGTAATTACACTCCAGTTCAAAGAGAAAGTATCAACTCAATTTTTGAAGACCGTCAACGCCTGGTAGATATGTTCAGAGCTGAAGGCTATCACGTATGCCAGGTTGCCAAAGGAGATTTTTAATGATTTTACTTACACTAAAACGAATAGTATTACATGCAACAATGTTAGAGAATATTCGTACATTAATACCTAAAATTAGCCGTGCAGAACTTGCAAGACAATGCAAACGAGCAGTTCAACTAGGTGCTGAAGCATACACACAACTGTATTTTACTGTTGATAAGATCAGTGACCTAGACAAGGTACTGGACGAGCTAAACGAGCAGAACGAACGTTACCTTAAAAGTAACGCTGCACTTATGGATCAACTTATAGAACAGTGTGAAAAAAACTATTCACTAAACAAGTTGAATCAAGAAATCTCACAAGCCGGTAGAGTAGTGTGTGAGGAAGTTGAAAATGCACTGGATGAGCTGGATGAGCTGGTACAAAACCAAGATGATTTAAAAGAAGAAAACATGATACTTAAAAGAGCACTAGAGGCGTTAGCAACATGACTGCCGCAGCATTTATCATTGGCATGCTTTACGGACTCTTTCTATACCGCTGCTTACAGGATGATGATTAACATGAATGAAGATAACGAACCAACACATGACAGATGTGGAAAATGTCATTGGGACTGTATTTGTGAATGTCCAGCTAGATCCAAATACAATTCTGGTTTACCGCATCAATGGACTCTTGATATAGTTACCAAAAGGCGTCAATGCTGGGATTGTCGTGATTTTCTACAACCTTTACTAAGTGACACCATACCCGATACAATAAGTGCTATGAGAAAAGCTGCTCCAGTTTTCACAGGTGTTCTTGCTTACTTCCCCGATGCCATCTTAGATGTTTCTCGGTGTTCTTATGCTGGCAATGAACAACACAACCCAGGCACACCGTTGCACTGGGACAGAAGTAAATCCGGAGATGAAAAAGATGCTCTTACACGCCACCTTATAGATGCTGGTAAACGAGATGTTGATGGTATTCGACACAGCACTAAGGTAGCCTGGAGAGCTCTGGCTAATCTACAAAAAGAAATAGAAGCCGACAACTCTAAATAATAGAGGATCCCACATGGATACAACAGATAAAAATCGACCGTATTGCCACGACTGTAACAGGTGGATGGCGGTACACGCTAAAGCAGAATCAGGAAGACAACGTTACCGCTGTAATGGTTGTGGTTTTCGTACCACAGCTAGCGGTGAAAGCCATTTTGAGAATCGTAGGCTAGGTTATAATCAAGAAACTGCTGATGAACGTCTTGATGCACTCAAGGAAGCTATCAAGAATGGCGCCAACCGCTTTGTAGTAACCGCTGCTGCCAACAATTCTGAAGTTGACTATGCAGCATGGAAGTCACTCAGGAGGCTCTGTGAGGACCGTGGAGCTCATCTTATTGTCATCCCTATACATTACAAGAACATCTCTCTGTACACTGGTAGCCAAGAGTATATGAAAGCCTGGGCTAAATCAGTAGAACCATACTTGATCGATGAAGCCATACGTATCGGGCCCAAGACCTGGGTACGTGCAGACATCAAGATCCAGGCAACAGCTGCGGATCCACTGTCAGGTATGGCACCACTGGCTGGAGACAAGTGGTCTATCTTTGGCCACAGCCAGATGGCACTCGAGCCTATTGCAACACCAATCAATCAGCTCCCGGGCAGGATGTATACCACCGGAGCTATCACGCAGAAGTCTTACAGCAAGTCCAAGATGGGTGCCAAGGCAAACTTCCATCACGTCTGTGGTGCACTCTACATTGAAGTAGAAGGCAGAAAGACTTTCATACGTCAGCTTAATGCTGACCACAAGGGTCACATCTTTGATTTGACAGACTTGTACACACCAACAGGTATTCAGCGTGAAATGCCTGTACTGAGCCTTACAACAGGCGATGAACATGTTAAGTGGATGCTACCGAATGTTAAAGCTGCCACTTACACAGATAAGGACTGCATAGTAGATGAAACTATGCCTAGTTATCTGATCAGACATGACGTACTCGACGGTTACGCCGGCAGTCATCATCACGAAAATAGCTACACTACACAATATAAGAAATGGCTACATGGTGATGCAGATTACAAGGCAGAACTTGACCAGGTAGTACGTCATATTAATACTACCACCCCAAAAGGATGTGAGAACGTACTAGTCACTGATTCAAACCATCACGAGCATCTGGACTGGTGGTTAAACCGAGCAGATGACCGTGTAGATCACCTTAATGCTGATTTAATTTGTGTGTTGCGTAACGCGCAACGCGAGGCAATTAGAAATGGAAAACACCCCAACGCGTTTGAACTATATCTCACACCGAGACTCACGGTACCGACATCGTTTACTGATCCCAACACCCCGTTCCTCCTTGCAGGAGTCGACTTCGCTCACCACGGACACAGAGGTGCCAACGGTAGCCGTGGTTCAGCTCGCGGATTTGCGAATACAACTCATAAGGCAACGATTGGGCACACTCATTCCGCAAGGATTGTTAAATCTGTTTACCAAGTAGGTAAGTCGTGTGATACCCTGGAATATGAAACAGGACTGAGCTCACATACCAACACACACAGTCTCCAGTATGCCAACGGTAAACGAACACTGCTGGATATCTTTGGTAAGTTCTGGAGAGCTAAAAACAAACCCAACATGGGTGGGTTACTACCCTAAGGAGAACGAAATGGAATATGTATTTACAGATTTTCAATTAATTTTAATCATCACTGTACCTATGTTTATTGCTGGTATGATTTTAATGGCACCTTATGTTGCTGAACGACTCACAAGAAATAAGAGACCATGAAGTTTCCAGAGAGATATTTAAACTATCTGGTTATTACACTCATAGTATTATGTGGTGCCATGCTTTATTTCAATGAGGTACCGGATGCTCCACCAGTAAAACTCCCATATACAGTCTCTGATGGAGCTGATATTAAGGATATAGGTGGTGTAAATGGTGTACCATTTTTCACCGCCTGGGAAAACACAGCAGGTACTCCTACCTTCTATGCCGCAACAATGGATGGAAAAGTCTGGGCCTGTGTCCGCATACCAGCACTAGAGTGTAAACATCTCTGGACAGACCAACTTGTTATACAGTTATACAAAAAGAATTACCCACCTATATTACCCCGTAGACCGGAGACAGAGTAGTGAGATTTAAAACAAAATTTTATAGTGCTCTTGCCGCCATACTTGCAGCTGGCTTCTTACTTGGGTCATTTACCGCAGCAGTTGTAATGGTATTACTCAGCTTTTAGTTATACGTAATCTACGCCCAACCCGGCACCCGCAAAAGACGCGGGACGCCGGAGGGCATAGATTACGGGAATGAATTATACGAAAAAACTGGGGAACGCCCAGTTTTTTCGGTAATGAATTACTCGGCAGCTACCAGGCTTCGCCTCGTTGCTGCCGGGAATGAGTGTTGGGCAAGGAAGTCAATGTTTGCCGTGTTGCGCCCATAAGAACGGCTTTTATGTATTACGTATGGTTATTTCAATCGTACGGTCAATCTCTCTTCCACCCACAGTCACGATATGGTTTGTTAGTTTATGAACCGTTTCGAGATTCCCACCCGCACTAACCCAAACCACAGCAGTATCAGGCGCAGTAATGCTGTCTGAATCAATAGTTAAACCAGTAGGTAGAACACTCCACGCACTTGTACTGATTTGATCAGCTGGGCTGGACAGATCCAGCAACGCTGAATAATCAATTGCGTAATCCCACACATCGGTAGGGTCTTTAATATCTGTAAAGTTATCAGCCATTATGGTGTCGCCGTAAACCTCTTGGTTCCTGTTGCTTGAAAGGTTCTATCAGAAGGCGTAGGTAATGTAATAGGTGCTGCTGTAAAGATCGTATTTGAGCTAGCATCACTAGCACGGACAGCTGGCCCAACAGTATTGGGTACACCAGCACTGTCTCGTACAACATTGTGTACGAGATGCGGAGTACCGTCGCTTGCTCTTACTATTGCTACAGTCATGGCGTCGGACCAATTCTATGCACAGTAAACTGTGCTTCGGTGACGGTCAGTGCTGAACCACCATCAGAAGATGATTGATATACGGTTAGTATGTCATCATCCAATAGAGCAAGCATTCCCACCAGGGGAACAGCTCCAAGGTCACCACCACTACCAAGCTTACGGTCTACAGCAAAACCTGTAGCTACCGCATTCTTGTAAAATTCCAGTTGATAGGTCTTTGAGGCCGTACCACTGAAAGATAAATGAGCTGTCAATTGGTACACGCCATCAGAATCGATCTCAATCTGGTTCTGTGTGTGATCCGGTGTGGTCAGCAAGCTGATACCATTACCGTTCCAGGCTGCAATCTCACGAGGAGTTGCATCAACAGCTGCCTCTGCTGCTGCTCCTGCTTCTACTCCCAAGCAACCGTATGCAGGTGGAGCAATATCTGTAACATCAGCTGCAACTAATACAACTGCACCAATACGTCCAGCTACGGATGTCACTGCGTCAGTGTTATCAGTTTTAATCCAGTTAGCTGCGTAAACAGCGGCAGATGCGCTATCTACTAAAGCTGTAATCTGATCATCAACATTAAAGATAACGCTGTCAACCGTACCACCAACCGATACTCGCCAGGTTTCACCGGCTACAGTAGAAGTAGGAAATGGACCTGCAGATGCATCCCAATTACCTTGAAGAGTTACAGCAGCATCCAATGCTGCCTGCCTAGTCTCCATTGTATCCAGATCCACTGCTTGCGTGACTGTTACTAAATCAAGTTTGGTTCCATCTACGGAAAGGTCTCGTCCATCAAAGGTCTCAGCAGCAGCACAAGTAACGTTACCGCTCATCTCGCCTCCTGCCTTCGGCAGGGCGAGATTCGCAGTAGTATCATCAGTAGCAGCAGTCGCTACCCCATCAAGCTTAGTACCATCTGTAGCTACGTCACGTCCATCTACAGTTGAATCAACAGTGATGGCGGCCTCAAAATGGGCCGCCACCTTTGCTAGATAAGTATCACCTGCTTGTGGAGAGTCGAGGAGATCCGCCGCTGCATCAAGTGCAACAATTTCACGAGTCGCCATTACTAATTACTCCCTTATGGTGTACCCCAAAACTTGAACTCAAACTGACCAGCACTATAAGTTCCAACTGTACCGGCTGCACCACATGCAGCATACAAATACTCATCAGCAGCCGGAAGGGCTGTCAGAGCAATTGGAGTCTGCGGAGCAGCTGACCAGGCGCCACCATTCGTGCGAATGACAGTCTCAGTCAGGTCGGTTACGTCGTCATCGTAAATCCCAGCTACTTCAGGTGCTGAGTAGAAATCGATGTCAGTAACACCAGTTGCCGGAGCTTGCAAACACTTTACTTCACCACGGAACAAGTTGCCGTTCTTGGCTACAGTAAATTGACCCAGATGCATGGAACCCAAGTGAACGATTGCAACATCATCGATATCGTAATCTGAAGCTGCATCAGAGGTGAAGATCAGGTCAGTCGTATCAACTGCTACAACACGTTCAACGAACGTTGCATCAGATCCACGAGCTGTCAATGCTGCTCCACCAAGAGTCGCATTCAATGCGCCGGCAACGTAGCCAGACATTGTGTATGTAACTTCGTACGTTTCGCCAGTGACAATAGTCGTAGCTGCTGCAGGTGTAAGAGTAGTTCCTGCACCAGGAGCTGCAGTTGCAACTGTACCAGGCAGAGTCCAATCAGCACCCTTTGTCCAGTCAGTATCACCAGTAAATGCACCGTTGACTGCCAGATCAGCACCATTACCACCCAGGATATCCAGGTCAGTAGTGGTTGACTTATAACCAGTAAAGTCGACAAAGACAGTGGTTACAATAAATCCACCAATTCGTTCGACAGATGAGGTATGTTGAGCACTAACCTGGTAGGTCTCACCTGAACCAGGAGCGACTGTTTGTGCCTCATTGTACAAAGTGGCATCAGTCAGGATGGAATTCAACTCAGCGAGTGTATCAATCTGAGTGGTGTCAATGATATTTAAATCCGCAACAATTGCATTTAATTCTGCAAGTGTATCTATCTGAGATACATTGATAAGAACCTCATCAGCTACTAAAGCATCAAGTTTAGCGAATGTGTCAAAGTCACCAGGTTGTGTGGCTGAATCAGCCAGGGCTGTCAAAACTGACAGTGGTAAGAACTGCGGCCGTCCACCGGGTCCACTGAGATTGGTAACAACCTCAACATAACCATCGGTCGGGATTGACGCTAGCTGGTCTTCTGTTAAAAATAATCTACGCATAATAATATTCCTTTGTTAAGGTTGTGTCGCTACAGGTATTCCACCTGCACGATTGGTTGGTTCAAGAAGGTTCCTGAACGGTTGCATAACCTGCCCCACCGAGAGTAATCTCGAATCGACCAGGAGATGTTATGGTTTGAGACTCAGTGAAAGCTACACCAGCATCAAAGGCATTACCCTGCCATGATTTCAATGTACCTGCAGCACTGACCGCTAAACGGGCATTAGCTCGGGTAGTCCGGAACTCAACAGGCCCAGTCTCATTGTCTAAAATCAAGTCTGCATCTGTTAACAGTGCAGCTACTGGTTTACTTCTACTCATGTCTTACTCCATTAAAAATCAATTGTAACATTAATCTGTTATACCGGTATAGGTGCTGCTGTGGTTCCTGCAACACCTGAATGAAATAGTTCTAATATTCTTGCTGCTGTCAATACACTTGGTATCACTGCTAACCCTTGAATGTACATATTAGTACCTTGAGTATCACCTATAATGACCACACCATCGGCAACATCAGGAGGATTAGAATAGGCAGTTGCATTACTGATAAGTATACCATTCATATATAATGAGTACCGATTACTGGGTTTATCATGAACAATAACATAAAATGCGGATGGAAGATTATGCATATAACCTGTATTGTTATCTACCCAAGAAAGCTGGTTTGAAGTATCACCGGTATGCCTTATATTCAAGTACATAGGCGCAAAACCTCCAGTAACAACTAGGTAATCCCCAAATTTGAAATAATCTCTTTGCGTTGTAGTATCTTGCTCTGTACCCCTTAACCAAAAACAACAAGACCATCCTACATCACCCGATAATGATGCTGGATTGTTAATTGTACTTCTAAATGTTGTATTGCCTGATTCTGTTAACCTAATGCCTGTTGTACTTTCAGAAGGTATTATAGATGCAATACTATAAGTAGGGGCTACTGTAATTACATCCAAGTGAACATCATTACCTGAACTATCTGCCATAGTCCCAGATGCCTCATTAAATTTATAAAATAAGGCTGGTGATTCCAATGCAATCTGTGCAAAGTAACTCGTTGGTAATAGGTCTGCCATTATGCTGGTCCGTTTATATTGCCGGATACGCCGGCATAGTAAAGTTGCAAAATTTCTGTTGGTGTTAGTTGGTCAGTAAAATAAGCCAAACCCTGAAGAGAATTACCACGACCTTCTAAGGTGGCAATACTGGCTGTTTCTGCTGCTGCGGTTTGTGATGTCTTTGTTTGTATTAATACACCATTCATATAGCCCTTTACTGTATCAGCAGCTGCATCTCTTACACAAGCAAACATACAGGCACCCGGATTAACTGCATAATGTTGACTTGTATCTCCTCCAACGAGGAATGTTTGAACACCTGAACCAGGTTTAGTTACTCCTATCGTTCTACCGGTACTAGTCCATAAACCACCATAAGCAACAGTAACAGTAGATGAAATTTTAAAGAACTCTCCTGAACCCGCTGAATAAAATGATTTAAGCCAGAATACTGCAGTCCAATCATTATCTCCTACAAGAGCAGCTGGTACAGCAAGAGTACTAGCAACAGAAACACTGGTAGAACAAATTATAGATCTTTCTATTTGTGAGGGTATAAGTCTTGGTCCACCGTAAGTCGGAGCTGTTGTAGGGTTGTCTAAATGAACAGCGTTGCCAGATGAATCAGACATCGTACCACTGGCTTCATCAAACTTATAAAATAAAGCCAGGTTGTCCAAAGCTGCTACTTCTGTGAAATAGTCTGTGTTTACATTGCTAGCTAGACCACCACCAGCTGCTTGTACAATCCCTAAAGGAAGAGTAACAGTCATGCTGTGGTTCCGCCTATGATGACCCACTCAGTTGCTGCACGTTTCCAAAGGCTCATTGCCTTCCATTGTCCATTACTGACTGCATCTCCACGAAGATCATCCGTGGTAATACCAACTGTGACCAGACCAGCACCTGATTGAACTAAATTAATCCGGGTATCAACTGGGAATGCTACGGCTGAGTTTGCTGGAATTGTAAGTGCGATTGCTGCAGCGTTGCTAAGGTCAATAACATTGCCAGCATCTCCAAGAACCAACTCATACGACGTACCAGTCTGTAAGTTTTGACCAATGTACTCTTTACCGAGTATGGCGCCACTGACTTTGTAATCACCTGTGGTATGTATATCCAGATCCTGGAAATTCGCATCACCATTATCTATTTCAACATGTAAGGTAGTACCAATAACAAGTTTAAAGGAATCTGCAACACGGTCATATGAAAAGTAATCATCTTCATCAAATAACAATAATGGTTGGGTAGCACTAATAGTTGTAAGACCAAAAAGATCATCATCTGTTAGTACGCTATTGCCTGCCCACACACCTACAAAATTTCGTGAGCCGTCAAGTAATGGAACAGTTGTATCTGTCCTACCAATTTCTTGGCAAAGCAGGGCGCCATCTACACCACCACGAACTGTGTACAGCAAGTCAGCAGCTGCAGCTGTTAATGGATTCGCCGCTTGTACTTGGTCAAGATCTAAATCAGGCATGGGTTACTCCGTTATCCTTTAAGTTTCAATTTAGAACCGGTCTTCAATATAAGATCGAAGCCAGTCTTTAGCAATAAGTTGTTCACCGCAACCACTTCATCGAGCGGTAAGGTGACTGGTTTAAGCAGTGGTACTAAAATTGGTTTAAACATATCCGTCTACTATACCTCATAATCCAAACGGGTTAAACACTACTTCTGCAAATGCAGGAGAGCCTAGGTGTAACGTATCCCATGCCGGACCAACTGGATTTAAATGAAATTTGTGCATCAGTCCACTGCCAAACCCGTAATGTGCTATGTTCTCATTGAATGGGCTCGGTAGCAAGAGCTGCTGTACACCAAGCACACCAAAGGCACTGACCGGATTCTGTGTGTAAAGCCGTGCAACCACTGACTGAATACGTAAAAAGAACTTGGTAAACATTATCAGTCCACTATCATTCAAATACTGTAGAGACTTATTCTGTGGCATGTCATAGTAAATGAATGAGAACAGCGCGTGGTTCAGGGCTGTAGTTCTGTCTATGTGCTTCACTTCAGTTTGATGTTTGAACAAAACATATCGTGCAACGAAGTCGCCATACTGTGTAGCAGCTACACCAGCCTGATATCCTTTACTACCAGGTAGCATGTACAGCTCCTGTACACTCTTAATAGCTATGTCTCCTGCTTTACTGCGACCCTCTAACCTTTCCTTTGTCTTGGTCAGAAGCTTACCACGAATATTGTCATCGTCCAGACCCAGGTCCTCGGTGATACTGGTGAACAATCCAGCTTCAATCATGGCAGCAACTGGGTTGTGCCTAATACGGACTTTGAGTCGTGCAAGCTTGGAGACCATAGCACGAGTGTTCTTATTCAGAACCTTTGCACCACCTATCTCCAATTCTAATAGATCAGCTTCTCGAACATCTTTTTGATATTGACGCATAGCTGCAATGGCTTCAGCTCCTTTCTTACGGATGTACCCAGGGCTTACCCCTTGTGCCAGGAGCATCATTGTATTGGACACGGAGTTACCTATCACCACTGCAGGTGTCAGCACAGCAATCTTGATTCGTTCCAGCTGTACAATTTCCTGCCAGATCCGCTCAGCCTGTCGAACAACAGGCGCATGCTTACCAAACAACTTCTTCCTATTACCTATAGGGCCAATCTCAATATTAGATATACTCTGTTTCCTGAAACCCAACGCGGTATTGACAATCGTGTCACGGAGCCAGAAACTCTTGCCACCAAACCTGTCCTGCAAATCCTTACGCATTGGCTCAGGCAGTATGTTATACATGTCTCGAGCTTCTTTATTTATAATCGGCTTATCATCAGCATCCTTAACCAAATTACCTAATGGATCCAGCTTAAATACATCCGGCCCTATCTCAACAAACTTATGGTCTGGGCTCTTATTTTTACCTGTGCCCAGGGCTGTCCACTCACGCCAGATCAGATCGACAAGCTTTGCATTAATCTGTGTGCTGTTGAGCTTGGCTGAGATGCTCGCAAACATACGTCCAAGTACCCTCTCAATGGGTTGCTCTTTCTTAAGAACTTGCAGCTTGTTCTTCTCAGACATCGGGTAGCGGTAATCTGATATGCCCAGCTGCTCATTATATATGGGCAGCATCTTGACACCAGGCGCTTCCTTATGACCCAGTAGTCTGTTATGTGCAGCCCTGTATCCTACTTCTTGAGCACGGCCAAACAAACGTAGCGCAGACTGACTATCATGATCAGCCACAGCAAATGAGTTACTACCAAAGTGTTTTTGTGCAGTATAGGCAGCTGTGGCTTTACTCTGTGTTCCCAAACCCTCCATCCCTACATACAGGGCAGTACTGGGACTGTCAGGATCTGAAACTAAATCTTTTGGTAAAGGCGTTACACGCTTGTAGCCACGGACCTCGGTCATCCGCTTATGTTCTGCTGGAGTATCCTTAACAATTTCTATACTGATTTCTGGATCATAATTTTGATCAACATAACCCTTCTGTGTTAATAGTGGGTTGCCTCCAAAAAGATTCTCTACTGAGAGTATCTTGAAATTTTCAATATGGCTCAGTATGCGAGTGAATCCATTATCATTGAGCCCAGCTTCATCCGTACGTGCCTGCTCGTGATCTATTAATTGTAATGCCAGATCCACTGTGTTTTTCTGCGTTGAGTTTGTCAGCTGTAATGCTTTAACAGTAGCTATTCGGCTAAGCAAATTCTCTATCTTCGCTACATCAGATAATTCAATCCTGTCGCTATGGCGAAGCATTGCTTGCTGTGCTAATTGGTGAGCATTGGTAACACCATTCAATACAGTAGGCTGGTTTGTGACCAGGAAATTGGCCAAGCTACCTGTATCCGAATCAAATATGAATTCAAGTGCACGAGCATCCTGCACATCCAACTCAATGTTCAGCTCTTTCTGTAGGTCTGACAGGTGTATTGCCCGTTTGGCTGGATCCTTAATAATCTCCTGTAACTCATCAGCAGTAATACCACTATCTCCAGTCATGAGTGAGCTTGCATCGGTGTTTAACAGCACTATCGTGAGAGCCTCCATCTGGGCTTTCAGACGGCTGTTCTTAGGATCAAATGCATTTTTTATGTACCGCTCTGTAGAAGTACCTAATCTCTGCTTTGTTTGATCTACAGTAGCCATAGACTCACGTAATAGGTCAATAATACCCGCTACTTGTTCGGTTCCAAGGTCCTGTGGATCCGCTGGCATGATATCTTTCAGTACTTCGAAGATCCAATTGTCTTTATGTCCACCCATAGAACGGTAGAACTTGTTGTACTCTTTGCGTAACTCGCTATCTCGGATAAGAAGAGCAGTTAACGTAGCAGACTTGGCTACATCTATTACTGTACGAAGATCTTTGTCTTTCGTACTGATTTTCTTCATCTCACGCTTCAGTAACGTGGCAGTCAGAGGTGTAATAATTTTGTCACCAAAGGCTTCAATAATCTTGTTATTGGTACGTGCCACTATGTTTGGATGGTACCTGCCAGTCTTTATCTGCTTGATGCGTTCCAGGTTCTTCTGGTTGTAATAAATAGCATTCTGTGCAAATGCTTGTAACCCATCTGCAAGGCTGCCTCCAGTGGTCTCAATTGAGTTCCCAGCCATCCACTGTACGAGTCTACGGAGAAGATCGATGGCACCCCCTATGATCCCATGTCCTCGGAACGAACTGCCCACAGAGAGGACTACAGGAGCTCTGTTATCTATGTCCTGAAGTATCTTATTGAACGCAAAATTGCTTAATCCAATGGCTAGGAACTCTTCCAGGTGTGTTTCACCGTTATGGAATATGTAATCAAAGCGTTCTTCTGCTCTTGCCCGCGCTGTATCCGGGTCTCCCACGGTATCTACAGGCATAAATTGTTCAAATGTAAGCCTACCAGCATCCACCTCGTCCTGTGCCAGGTCATATAATCTCCGTG
>Ga0114923_10002141_pt1 | contig 13459 bp, 15 predicted proteins | sample SumtaG_FD_89578 | JGI IMG/M metagenome (GOLD analysis project Ga0114923, IMG submission 89578) | Deep subsurface microbial communities from Indian Ocean to uncover new lineages of life (NeLLi) - Sumatra_00157 metaG | ecosystem: Environmental > Aquatic > Marine > Oceanic > Sediment | place: near... | reverse complement strand
TCGGGATCCAACTGTTTTCCGGTTTTTTGGGCAGCCCCGCTGTGGATATTGAGAATACAGATACCCGCTCCGGCCCGGAAAAATTCCAGAGCTATGGCAGCGCCCAGGCCTCTCGCAGATCCTGTTATAATACCTACTTTTCCAGCCAACAATCCCGGCATATCACTAACCCCCATTCAAAACACATCTTTCGGCAGCTGAACCGACCATATTTTGTTCAATTGCTCTTTAGGAATATCGTATACAGTATTATTTGGCGGAAGCGGTTCGTACCGCATAAATTCAGGCACATCGCATTGTTCGTCCGATACTCCCGCTTTTCGATTAAATTCTCTCTCGGCATTGAGACATTCTATTCCCATTTTCTGAACATCGGAATACATCCAATTCCATCCATGCCTGGCGTTTATAAGCCAGGCAAAAAGTTCCGGTTTTTGTACAAAGGGCGGTCGTATAAACAAACACACTCCGAGGCTGTCTAAAATCGTCGCACGTATTTGCAGCCTGTATGACGCTTCCACCTGGTCTTCCTTTCCAAGCGGATTGATTCTTTTTGCAGTTTCCAGCATGTTTCCCGCTGTATGGTCCGCTCCCATAGCAGACATTGCATAGGTAACGCCGATACCCTTCAATGCCCTCGGGTCATAGGCGGGCATAGCCTGCCCTTTTGTGGCCGGTACTCTGCGCACATTCAATACTTTTCCGGTAATCACTACGCCATTGCCTATTATGCGTCCCAAAAACGTATCTTTCCCGATTTGATTGATAAGATCTTTTGCACCTTCCGCATCTCCGAATGGAATAACTCCTGCCTCCATAGCGACTCCGATGGCGGCTCCCGTTTCGATGGCATCTACTCCCATTTCGTTGCACAAATTATTCAACTCCGCTATCTCATCGATATCTCCGATTCCACAGTTTGATCCGAGAAGGCCGATATTTTCGTATTGCAAGGTGCCTACTATTCTCTTACCGTTTTTATCCGGAAAGACATTACAGCATTGAATTACGCATCCCTGCACACAGGGTACTCCTTTTTTCCCTTCTCCATTACGTTCAATGATCAATTCCCGTATTGTTTCACCGGAAATCGCGTCCGCATGTTCAAACTGTCCCGAGCTGAAATTACGAGTAGGTAAAATGCCCAGAGCGTTGCATACGGAGATAATTGCAGGAGTACCATATTCACGCCTGTTTTCCGTTTTCGGATCATCGCGGAGCATTTGTACGAGATCGCGGTTGGCGGCGACAAGAGCTTTTCGGTCATATACCGGGGGAGATGGTGTTCCGGCATCATCGAAAACAATAGCTTTGATCCCCTTTGCGCCCATAACGGCGCCCAAACCGCCCCTGGCAGCAAACCGCACAAGTTCACCTGTATGATCGAGTGTAGCCACACAAGCGCCGGCCATACCCATTTCGCCTGCAGGACCTATACAAAAAATTCCGGTGTTTTTGCCCAATTTTTCCTGTACGATCCGGAAAGTTTCGGAAATAACACAGCCTTTCAATTCAGGGGTTGGGACAAGTTCGCACTGATCTTTTTTAACCAGCAGCACACGGGTGTCCGGTTTCTCCGGCGCATCCTCGAGCAATACAGCTTTCAAACCAAGCCGGCCCATCCTTTTGCCTGCCAAACCGCCTACATTGCTTTCTTTTACCCCGTTGGTAAGAGGACTCTTGCCGCCTATTGAACATCTTCCCGCAGTCGTTACCAGCGAATCGCCTAGAAGCCCCTGGGCAATGATCAGTTTGTTATCTCGCCCTAAAGGATCGCACAGCGGATTGACCTCCTCCAGAAGGTGACGGGCAATATATGCTCGTCCTCCATAGAACTTTTCTCTTTCAGAACAATCTTCCCATTTGATTGTATTTGTACGTGTGTTTACTCTTAATATTTTATCCACAATTACATTCCCCGCTCTTTTACATCTACTCCATCTTCAATTCTTACATTGATGTTCATTTTTTCCAACAAATCATTGATTTCTTTTGCCTGGACTGAATCTATATCGACTCCTTCCAGGAGACTGATATGTTGCTTTTCCGCTTCAATCTCCCCCGGTGCATAAATCCGATCGACTCCGTCGGCTTTTTTCGACTCCCGAATAGCCTTTATATAGTCTCTGATCAAGGCATTGAAACGATCCATAGCCATGAAATGGGCAATATCCACAGCCAATGTCGTAGCTCCCACACCTGTCGGGCCTAGAGGTTCATGAAAGGTAAGCAGATCCCGGCTATACTTTGAACCGGAAAGCAGCCCACAAAACAAATCAATGAAAAAAGCCATTCCATAGCCTTTAGGTCCGCCGATCGGTATAAGCGTTCCTTGCATCGCCTCCGCCGGATTCTCCGTTGGAACTCCGCTATTATTCAGCGCCCAGCCAAAAGGTATCCGTTTATTCGCTTTTAAAGCGCTGCGGATTTTCCCCCGTGCAACAATGCTTGTCGCCATGTCCAGTACAAGAGAAAAATCTTCTCCGCTTGGAGCGCTTACAGAAAAAGGATTCGTACCGAAAAACGGTTCCGCTCCGCCCCACGGAGCCATTGAAGGTGCGCTGTTGCACATACAGAAGCCAATCATACCTTCCGTAGCTGCCATTGAAGAATAGAAAGCTAAAGAACCGACATTGTTGGTATTTCGTATCAACGAAAGCCCTATTCCAAACTGACCGGCTTTGGTTATCGATTGCCGCATTCCTTCCTCTGCCGCAACCTGGCCCAGTCCGTTATTGCCATCGATATGAGTGACTGCCCCACTGTCGAGAATAGTTCTCAACGTTGTCGGAACATTGAGCTGATTATGTTCGATTCTCATGGCAATTTTCGGCAGATAATTGATCCCATGCGTTTTGATACCTCTCATTTCGGAGAGCACAAGATTTTCTGATACGATTTCCGCCTCCCGCGGGGTCGCACCTAATGCCTTGAGCAATGCGGTGCACACAGTTTTTAGATGTTCAACGGCAATTTTCACGATTACTTCTCAATCATACCCAAAGATTGAAACACGCTATCCAGGTTATTCAGCTCTACACTGGTAACTCCAGTTCTTAGCGATGTTGCTTTCTTTTCCTCTTTTTCTTCCCGCTCCAACGAAGCTTTCAGCACTTCCTCAAGTCTCTGTTGTGGTACGATGACCATACCATCGTCATCCCCCAACACCAGATCTCCGGGATTGACAATAACATCACTAAATATAATTTGGTGATTGATAAGGCCGAGTCCGCGTTTGGTTGTTCCCCGTATACAGGTTCCCCTGCAAAATACAGGAAATCCCATAGAGATGATCTCTTCGCTGTCACGAATGCTCCCGTCAATTGCAAGACCCCCGACCTTTCGGGCTACTGCCGAAGTAGTCATCAATCCTCCCCAATAACCGGCATCCGGATACCGGTCTATGGCCGCTACAATAATATCACCTTCTTGAGCGACCTGCAGGGCTTTGTGCAGCATTAAATTATCTTTCGGAGGACAATAGACTGTAAAAGCGGTGCCGAGAATCCTCACTCCCTTCGAAAGAGGTTTAATATTCGGATTTACCGAGCCAATACGTCCTGCAGCCTCGTAAACAGTAGCAGAACCTATGTGTTTGTATGATTCTATAATTCGCTTATCCGGTCTTTGTATATCGGTAAATACATGTACCACTTTTTCGCTCCTCATCGGATATCCGTCTTGACTGTTATCAGTAATAAAAATTATAATAACATTTATTATATAACTAAATTATATGTCGATTATATTCTGATTATATTTTTATGTCAAGTTTTATTATGGCGTTTCCTGCGTTTTTCTCCCTGTTTAAAATTATTGTAAAAAAACCTTGACAACGGTCATATTCATGATATTATGAAGTAATAATAAGAATATAATTAGAGTATATTTAAAATGATGAATAAATTTTTCCAGGTATAAGGTTGATTGTTGTACATAAATGGACATAAATAAATAGAGCATTGCTCTATAAAAATAATTGAGGAGGCAAAAGGATGAAGAAAATCACTATGGCAATGGTATTCATGGTTGTCATTGTTGCATTAGCAATGGCACGTGGTACGGACGAGAAACCCGGAGAGGCCAAAAGCTTTGTGCTGACGTACAACCAGCTTGAAAATGAAGAACATCCGCAGGGTGTTACTGAGACGAAGTTCGCTGAAAAGATTGAAGAGCTTTCCGGCGGCCAGATTAAGGTAGAGACCTATTATAGCGGTACGTTGTTCACTCAGGAAGGGGAAGTCTCCGCGATGATGACCGGCGATTTGGATCTGTCGACTCTGGCTTTCCAGGACATGGGTCCCTACCTGCCTGCAGCGAACATGTTTGCAGCTCCGTATATCTTTACAAGCTATGAGCACATGGAAAAAGTCTTTGCACTGGATTCGGAAGTTGCTGCTGACTTTTACCAGATGGTTGCCGACGCAACCGGGTATACTCCCCTTGCAGCGATGACTCAGGGATCGCGGACAATCAATACAAAGTGGGAAAAACCGATCATGACACCGGAGGATGTTTATGGAATGATTCTTCGGATGCCCAATGCCCCGGCGTGGATTGCCGCAGGCAGATCCATGGGCGGAAATGTTACTCCGATTGCATATTCAGAGGTCTATACGGCTCTGCAGATGGGTACAATTGAAGCACAGGACAATCCACTGCCTGGCACGTATGCTATGAAATTCTACGAAGTAACCAAGCAGATTTCCCTGACAAAGCATATCATCGACGTCAAACTGCTTTGCGTCACCAACAGTGTCTGGAATGAGATGACGGAACAGCAGCAGCAGTGGATGCATGAAGCAGCACACTATGCCTGCGCGGAAGGTAGCAAAACAACGTACGAGCAGGAGGCAGAGCTCTTAGGATTCATGAAAGATTATGGGATGATCATCACGTATCCGGACGTCGATGCGTTCCAGACTCATTCCTACAACTATTATGTTGAAAATGGCCTCACAGATGACTGGGATATTGATCTGTACGATCGTGTCCAAGCACTGAAGTAACAACACAAGACTATGGCCGGTATGCAGGCGCTGCTGTGCGATGTTATGCAGCGCCTGTTTGGCAATAGGGTAATGCCATAGATTGGGGGTACTGACTATGGGGCAAATTAAGAAAGCCGCTCGCTGGTTCGCAGACTTCATTGAGGTTCAGCTGCCTATCACCGTGTTTGTCATGTTGTTTCTCGCTTTCCTGATGAATGTATTCTTCCGCTATGTTATGAAGAATCCTCAGAACTGGACGTTTGAGCTTTCTATCAACGCGTTTGTAGTGGTGGGTTTGCTCGGGGCCTGCGCCGCGTATCGCACAGAAGATCATGTCATTTTTGATTTGCTGTACACCAGATTGAATTCCAAAGGCCAGAACATTCTACGAATCATTTCGTATGTGATTGTGATCGTATTCTTCACAGTTGCACTACCTGCATCCATCAGGTATCTAGTGAAACTTCGCGCCGTGACATCGATTATGAGAATACCGCTTCGGATTGTTTTTTTATCATTCCCCATTCTGCTGATTTCCACCGTACTTCGGTCGGCATACCGCCTGGTCCTGGATATCAAGGCATTCAGGAACAAGACGTACGTTCAGCGCTACAACACCGAACAGAGAGATACATAGATATGAGCTGGTACGTGTTAATACCATTCCTCTTTTTGATTATTGCGTTCGTAATCCGCATGCCCGTTGGTCTGGGTATGCTGGTTGGTTCGATTGCTTACTATCTTGCGAAGGGGATCAGCCTTGGCTCGCTGGTCAATACTGTATGCTTCGGCTTGACAAACTCATACATTCTCATCGCCATTCCGCTGTTTATTTTCACGGCCAATGTGATGAATTCCAGCGAGGTAACGGATAAGATATTTGACTTTGCCAGATCGATCATCGGACACAAACACGGCGCAACCGGTTATGTCAACATAGTCGCGTCGCTGATCTTTGCCGGGATGACCGGAAGCGCGGTGGCCGATGCTTCCGGCCTTGGCACGCTGGAGATTGCACAGATGAAAAAGGAAGGGTATGACATGCCTTTTTCCTGTGCAATCACGGCTTCAACCGCGGTGATCGGGCCCATCTTTCCCCCTTCCATCCCGTTTGTCATCTACGCCATGATTTCCGGCGCTTCGGTGGGCAAGCTGTTTATGGGCGGTATGGTGCCCGCGATCATTCTTTGCATCGTGACTGGAATCTATGTGTACTTCATTTCCAAGAAGCGCAGCTATCCGATCGGCGCTAAGGTCGCCTTCAGGCATTTTGTAAGCAGTACGTTCATAGCCGTACCTGCACTGCTGACCCCGGTCATTCTCTTGTTCGGGATTTATTCGGGATTTATGACGCCGACGGAAGCCGGCGCCGTGGCGGCTGCCTACACGCTGGTCATTGCGTTCCTCGTCTATCGAACCCTGAACGCAAAGGCTCTCGGGAAGATCCTGTTCGATACATTGAGAACGACAGGAGTAATTTTCCTGGTGATAGCAGGTGCTTATGGTTTTTCGTTTATTATTACGTCTGAACAGGTATCAAAGGTCGTTGTGAATGCAATGAGCAGTATCGTAAGCAGCCCCTGGGTGTTCCTGCTCGCAGTCAATTTCTTGTTCCTCATTCTTGGCGCTCTGGTGGATGTAAATGTTTCGCAGCTCGTGTTTGTCCCAATTATCCTGCCGCTGGTGCAATACTATAACATTGATCTGGTTCATTTCGGTGTGATGATTTGCCTGAACATGATGATTGGTCTATTAACGCCGCCGTTTGGCATGCTGCTGTTTATAACAGCCGGCATCGGTAAGGTATCACTGAAGGATCTGATACGAGAAGTGATGCCGCTTATATGCGTGCTGCTTGTTGCACTCGCAATCATCACATATATCCCGGATACGGTAATGCTCATGACGCGTTTCGTGAGATGACAGGAGCCAGATCAGGTAGCTTATAATAGCAATTGTTTATTGGAATCGTCCTCATTAGCTTTACTATGAACACAAATTACGGTCGGCACGCCAGTAATCTACTACATTATAGATAATTAGACCGTCCAAACTCAAAATCACGAGCCGCATCACATGCGGCCTATCCGGCCATTTGCCCTTGGTTCTGGCGGCCGGAATTCCGTACCAGAGCTGTCGTTTCTCCCGTTCTCTGGAATGCTCGGACAACCGTCTGATTTTTCCGGCCAAAGGTCTAAGAATATTTCTATCTTCTTCTAAAAGGATGTCCTCCCCCTTTATTGCTGCACAAAATTTCGCTGCACCACCGAAATAAACGGCCGTCCAAAATCCTGTTGCGCTTATCGGTACTCTGCTCATGGTCTTCAATCAGCTAGCCATCCGTTCTTCGTGAAGCTTCAATATGTCTTTTCCCTGCTCCACATCATCGACAATTGTCATTAGCTGCATACCGGTCTGAATATTGAACTTGTACACCTCTTCCAAATTACCGGGATCTTGATTGACACCCCAACCGACGATTGCGACTTTGTTTTGTTTCCAGAAATTGTATGCTTTCTCCAAGGAATGCATTTCTGAATTTCCAAAATTAATCGACCTGAGATTCTTGTCGATCATTTCTCCATAATGCCAGTCCCGCTCGAGGCCGCAATAATGGAGTGATCCGCCGCCATAGCCTGCAAAGTGCTCGAATATTCGCGCGTCCCATATGGTCTCGTAATTGTGATACATTTCTTGAGATAGATTTATAGCGGCCGTATCATTCTTCAATAAGACTTTGCCTCCACAGAGGAATCCATGGACAAAAACAGAATCGTTATTGTAGCTATCGGTCAACAGTGGATCAACGAATTCTCTGAACCGAATATAGGTTTCTGTAATGACTTCGAGGGCTTCCTTACAAAATTCCGGGTGATCGTAGTGGTAGAGAAAACAATCATTGCCGACTACCAAATGAAAGATATCATAGGGTCCCTGCATATCCGGCTGGGTAATTCGAATCGCTTGATAGGTTTTGGGATATTCTTTTAATCTTTCGTGATAATATTGATAGGTTTCAGTTACTTTTTTCCCGAGACCCTTGTTGAATTCGGGGATACCTCTCTTAAATGCCTTTTTTGCTTCTTCAAGTGTTATATGACTGACCCACGGCATTTCATTATTGAAAATCGAAGATTCACAGCCAAAGAGTGAAGCAATGATGCCAATTCCGTGATTACTTCGAATCTGGAGCGCACAGTGGTCTTTTGTGCGCACACTGTTATATGAAGAGTGAAACGTGCTGGACAGCAGCTCATTGTTCAGCATTTTTTCCGGATTATCAAAAGCATCTTCCAGCGGAAATCGATCAAATCCTTCGGGGGTTGTTCTGATGGTCAACGGCAAAAAGAGAATATCTTTGTAATTGAGCGCATCGTAATTCAATTGCTCGATTTTTTCGATATGTTCCAAGTCAACATTCTCTTCAAAATAAGCCAATAACTTGTCAACCTCTGGTAGTCTCATGGATCCTCTCCTACTTCTTTGATTTGCGTGTCATCACCACTACAAATTAAAGAGCGATGACAGCCAGGTACTCACCGCCGGCACGAAGGTTACAAGCATCAAAATAATTACGTTGCAAATTAAGAACGGTATTGCGCTCCGAAAAATCTCTGTTATTGACATACGACATATTTTCGATGCCACGTTCAGACACATACCCACTGGCGGCGTTACCAGACCGATCGCGACTCCTACGATCATGATAGCCCCAAATTGCAGCTTGCCAACTCCGAAATATTCCATAACAGGAATGAGAATGGGACAAAGGAGCAACAGAGTCGGTACCACGTCTACGAAGGTACCGATGAACACTATGAGCAGATCCAGAAAGCGGATCCAGAAAAGCAATAATATCGTCTTCAGACATGCACTTTCGACTGATTCTGAAATATTCTTCGATTTCATCCCATAGACGCCCCTCCATTAGATCACAGGCAGGGCGATCGATATTTTGAAATTTAAAAGTACTCAATACCCGTTCGCGAGAAGTCATAAACCAACGCTCGTTACTCTGGCCATAAAGATTATACCCATAATAATTTAATAATAAGAAGATTATAATCAAATAATTATTTTTGTCAAGTTCTTTTTTGTGAAATCCATTTGCGCTATATAGTGTCGTGGTATATTGCAGTAGATCACCTATACCCGATTCTACTGGGCCAAAGGGATCACTCAGGCATGGATTCCTGCACTTCTCTACAAAATCCACAGCATAAAGGCCTTATTTAAATTTATAATGGACTTTTTATGGTTTTTAGATATACTATACGCTAAACTGGCAATCGATAATAATTTCGTTATTCTAAAATTATTTTTTAAAGGACAATGTAACAGAAATGCCAAAACAACAAAAAAATAAGAAATATATGGTTTTCGAATACTTACGAAAACGCATCATTGACAGTTCGATTCCTCCCGGTTTCCCGATCAGTGAAGGAGATCTGGCGGAAGAGCTTGGCGTGAGCAAAACCCCCATCCGGGAAGCCTTGCGGCAGCTTGAAAAAGACGGATTGGTGCAAAATACGCCTGGCAGAGGCTCAAATGTGACCAATATAAGCTCCAGGGATATCAGCGAAGTGTTCCAGCTTCGCGAAATCATCGAATGCGGCGCCGCCAAGAGGGCTGCTCTTCTTCCCGATAAGGATAAAATAATAAAGAAAAGAAAAGAAGTGCAGCAGCTTACCTTAAACAAGCAACGAATGTCGGAAAATGTATACGAATGGGGCGCCGGGGATGATATACATCTTTGTATTGTGAATTCCCTGGGTAACCATAAACTTACGGATGTATACCAGGGATTACTGGATCAAATAAGAAGAATACGAATTCATATCGGGAAAAAATTCACTCAACGCCGCTTTGATGAGATAACCGACGAACACCTTGCTATCCTGGATTCCATTATAGAGGGCAATTCAGATTCTGCCGAACAGATGATGCATAAGCACTTGAACAATGCGGTTATTTATATATCGGGAATAGTTACAGGATACTGATAGGGTTCCCGCTATCCGCCAAAAGCCATTGGAAAAATGCTTATCTGATCGTCCATTTTTATACGCGTGTTTGCTTTTTCCATGAATGACTCGCTTTTACCGTTTATAAGTATTATTACATCATTGCTCAGTTTATCGGGGTCTGCCATTATTCTGTCTTTCAGTTTTTCACCGTATACACGAGACAATTCATCAATCAGCTCCTTAACCGTCTGGGCGTTCGAATTCCAATCGATTTCCGTTTGACCGGTGATTCTTCTGTATGTTCCAAAAAATCTGATTTTCAAAATATTTCTTCAGTCCTAAAATCTAAGCTATAACGAAGAAGTGCTTTAATAAAAATCTCTCTCTATTCGTTCCAAAGCGTGCGGCAATAAGTCAACCCGGCATTATCAGCGTCGTCTGGTATGGTGATAACTCCGTTATAGCCCATATCACGTAATGCACGCAAAAAGGGACGGTACTCGTAACCATCCCCTTGACGCGGACACAAGCGCACACCAACGGCAGAAAGAGGGTTTTCCATCTGTACATGTGAGATAAGGTGCGTATAGCGGCTAAAATCGTCTGTAGCCAGGCCAATTTCCGTAAGCTCACGCAGGCTTATCATGGATGACAGATTTTTCTTGCCAACTAGCGGTATAAAATCATCTATCTCTTCCATAGTATTTAAAAAATTAGTACGGCGGGGACCGAGTGGTTCCACCAATACAGTTATGTCATAATGACCGGCTACTTCGCAAAGCATAAATAAAAACTGCAGCAACTGCTCTTTGAACGACATCACATCCCCTTCCCAGGGAAGCACCCGGGCCCTGCCGCTACTCCAGGCCAATTTCCGGCAGCCCAGTTCCGCCAGTCGTTGGACCGCCTTTTTCAGGTATTCCGTCCATATATAAAGGTTGAATCCCTTCTGGGTAACACGCACATCCACGGGAAGCGGGTCCGCACATACCTCAAATGCCAAACCGCTTTTTAAAAGGTCATCTTTTTGACGGATAAACTGCGTTTCACTCAAGTCCACAAGAAGGCCAACGGTCAATTGTACACTGTCAAAACCATCCGATGCTGCATGGTCCACCGCTGATAAATTGTTTACCATCTTACACCATCGTACACTCATACGCCGTCCTCCCTCTGCCTATACTTCGCTTAAATTAACCAGCGCCTCTAAAGCCAGCAGGTAGCTCTTTTTGCCAAAACCACATATAACTCCCACACACACAGGGGCAATAACCGATTGATGACGAAACTCCTCACGAGCATGCACATTGGAGATAAAGACCTCCACGCATGGCAAGAGCATGGCCCCTATGGCACTACGCAGGGCGTAACTGTAATGAGCCAGCGCGCCGGCGTTTATAATTACCCCATCAAACTCACCCGGCGCTTTTTGCAGGCAGTCAATTATTGCCCCTTCGCTGTTATACTGCCAGCACTCCACCGCTACATCAAGCTCAGCAGCACGCTGCTGAAGTCCCTGATGAATATCTTCCAATGAGCCTTCACCGTAAATGGAAGTTTTGCGGGTCCCTAAAAGGTTCAAATTAGGCCCGGATATTACCATGAATTTCTTTTTGTTCAAAATTCCTCTCCTTGTTCTGATACCTAAACCAACCAGGGGTCCAGTTTTTCTTCCATGAGTGCGCGCAGGGCCAGAATATAGCCCTGTGAGCCAAGACCGCAAATCTGGCCCATACACACCGGGGCAATAACTGATGTATGGCGAAATTTCTCCCGCTTGTAGATATTGGAAATATGCACTTCCACGGTGGGGACCTCCGCCGCGCCAATAGCATCACGCAGTGCAATGGAATAATGGGTATAGGCGCCTGCATTTAGCAAAATACCATCAGCCGTGCCCCTGCATTGCTGAATAAAGGTAACGAGTTCGCCCTCACTGTTTGATTGGTAGAACTCAACAGTCACTTTCAGGTTTTGCGCTTCGGCGGCAACTTCGGAATTTATATCTTCCATTGACTTGCCGCCGTATATACCCACTTCTCGTTTACCCAACATGTTTAAATTGGGTCCATGGATTACTACAACACGCTTTGGTACCTGCATGTTCCTCCCATACCTCATGGAATAATACTAAGTTCCAAATTATAGTAACTTTTACAGATTGGTGCAATGTTTATTAAGTTGAAGCAATTTACGCTTAAGAGATGTTAAGAACATCAGTCGAAGCTAATAGAGTAATCCAGGGGCTGATCAAGGAGGAGCACCCTGATAAGGGGTATCTGAAAAGAGACACCTTCTTTATTGATAGTCCCTCCCGATTGGGATAATAATCTACTATTTATCTTTATAACCAGGTTAATAAATGAGTTCATGATCCCTTCAGGACCTTCCTCCCCCAGGGCGAACTCCATCATCTCCAGATATTCTTTTTCGGAGGTACCTTCATTCTCCAGGGGTCCGAAGCTTTCAACCACCGGACTGGCCAGTATTGGGAATAGAGAGTAGATATGCTCAAAGTTCCCGCGGTCCAGATGCAGCTTAAGGCTCTTCACATTATCCACGCGGGTGAAACTCATGACCTCAGCCTTAGTCAACAGGGCTTCATTATTAAAGACCTCTTCAATGTTCCGAAAGGTAAAACTCCCTTTCACAACCTCAGGAGCCGGTGAGGCTAAGCGGGTCACGGTAACACCCGGCTTTTGATTCAGGCCGGCTCTAATCTTTTCAATGTCGAAAATTGTGGACTGCTCGCTTAGCTCAAGCTCACCGGTGAGCTAGGCCATATCCAGAAGATAATCAAGAAAAAAGCGCTCTATCTCAATATGAAAATCAACCCTGCCGGAGCCGTCTTTTTCCAGCTCCACCTCCTGCTTTATTGTACAGGTGCTGAAAATGAGTATACCTAATATAGCAAAAAGAAGGCAAAATCCTTTTTTCATGGCTGCCACTTTAATTAAATTTAACATACCTACCGTTACAGTATATCCCGGAGAACTGATATTTCACATAAAAAAGGGAACTTGACTTATTTATCATTCTTGAAGTGAGGAGCTGCCCCAGAGACGACTCGAACGTCCGACCTACGGTTTAGGAAACCGTTGCTCTATCCACCTGAGCTACTGGGGCTTAAATTATTGCTCGCAATATCGTCCTTTACGACCGCTTTTTAAGCCGCCTTAATGTACCCCGGATAAGCGCGCTGTGTCAATTCGAGAAGTCGGTTTTGATAATGAAGAAAAGGCTTATTACCACCAATAGAGCCATTCCCACAAACATCAATTTGTAGGAAAGAGCTCCCCAACCGGCAAAATGGTCTAAGAAACGGCCGTTCATCAATGAGATGCCGGCACTCAGGGGCAGGGTCAGAATAGGGGCCACAGAAAAATAGTTGGTGGCATCGGCCAGACCGGAAAGCTTCTTCACCGCCGGCGGGTAGGCCAGCATACGGATGGCCCGGGAGCAGCCGAGCAGGAAGCTGGCAAGTAAAAAAGCCCAGAGGCT
>Ga0114923_10002138_pt1 | contig 13465 bp, 11 predicted proteins | sample SumtaG_FD_89578 | JGI IMG/M metagenome (GOLD analysis project Ga0114923, IMG submission 89578) | Deep subsurface microbial communities from Indian Ocean to uncover new lineages of life (NeLLi) - Sumatra_00157 metaG | ecosystem: Environmental > Aquatic > Marine > Oceanic > Sediment | place: near... | reverse complement strand
CATTTGGAGGATATTTAGCTGTTCCAGCCGTGTTTGCCGGGTGGTTTTTAGGAATTCCAGCAATAACACACGAACAAACCGTAACAACGGGGTATGCTAATCGTGTTATTAGTTTGTTTGCTAGTAAAATTTTGATTTCATTTAAAGAATCAGCGAAATATTTTAAACGTTCGAAAACAATTTATACTGGAATTCCCATAAGAGAGGCTGTTTTTAAACGTTTTTCAAATAAATTTGATCCAAAAAACAAAATGCCCACGATTTATATTTCGGGTGGAAAAACCGGATCTCACAAAATGAATAAAATTGTTGAGGGCAGTTTGGAGTCGTTGCTTTCATTTTGTAATGTTATTCATCAGTGTGGTGATCATTCAAAATTTAAAGATTATGAACGTCTAGTTAAAAAAACGCCTAAACTTAAGAGTTTAAAAGGTAGTTATTTTCCACTTAAATATGTTTTTGGAAACGAAATTGGAGAGGTATATTCGAGGGCGGACTTAGTTATATCTAGGGCGGGGGCCCACACAACCGCCGAACTATTGGCTTTAAACAAACCCTGTATCCTTATTCCGATTCCTTGGGTATCGCACAATGAGCAGTATAAAAACGCTGAGATGTTAGAAAAAGGTGGTTTAAGCTTAATAATCAACGAAAAAGATTTTTCAGAAACATCTCTTGTTATTAAGGTGAGGGGTATGCTTGGGAATATAAACAAATATCATTTGAGACAAAACGTGATTGACGATCGTGTCAAAAGAAATGCCCAAGAATTAATTGCTAATGAAATTATATCCAGTATTAAGAAAAAGAAATAATAAAAAAAAGAGACTGAAAGCTTTTGCTAGAAAACACAATCTCAAAATTGGAAACATTTTAAAGTATCTGCTTTTAGTTGCGGCAATATTAGGTATCACTATTTGTTTCTTTGGCACTGATTGGTTTTTGGTCTCAAGTGTTGAAGTTGTGAAACCTGGAAATTTTATTCAAAGTAAAGATGTTGAGGTTCTTGTGGACTCAAACGTAGTGGGTAAACACATATTTTTTTTAGATAAAGAGGAAATTGTGCAAAAAATTAAAAACAATTTTCTTGCGGCAAAAACTGTTAGTTTAGTAAGAAAATACCCTTCTAAAATAGAGATTTATCTCGAAGAGAGGGTGCCGGTAGCAATTTTGGAGAACTCTTATTCCGAGGCCGATTATTTAGTGGATTCTGAAGGTTTTATTTTAGGCCCAGTTCGAGAAAATTTTGGAGAGTATCCATCTGTTATTTACGAGGGTGAGGTGATTGTGGGCCAATTCGTTGATAAAAAAATTGTTCCCGTATATTTGGATTTGATTGAGTCAGTAAACTCAAAGGAAATGCAAGTTAGTAGCATGAGTATAAACCAGCGTTACTCGCATATTTTCCTGAAGGGTTCAGCAGAAGTGTTGATAGGAAACGACAAAAATCTTTCGGATTCTCTAGAAATTGTTAAATCAATTTTGCAAAAACTGACTTTAGAGGGGAAAAAAACAAAGGAAATTGATTTACGATATGAAAAAGTAATAGTATCATATGAATAACCCGTATGCCCAAAGAGAGGATTATTACAGCCATCGATATAGGATCTACAAAAATCAGCACGATTGTGTCCTCCGTTTCAGATGAAAAAATTTCTGTAATCGGGGTTTCTGGTAACGTTCCATCTAAAGGTATAAGCAAAGGAAATGTTGTTGATATAGACGGAGCTGTAGAAGCTATTTCGAATAGTTTAGAAAGAGCAGAGAGAATGGCTGGGGTTTCAATCTCGAGCGCTTTCGTTACTGTAAATGGAAGCCATATAGAAACTCACAATTCCCACGGTGTAGTAGCTGTGTCACCGCATCAAAGCTCTGAAATAACGCCAGAAGATGTGTCTAGGGTTATTGAGGCAGCACAGGCAATATCTTTGCCCTCAACCAGAGAAATAATACATGTTGTGCCTAGAGATTTTGTTGTCGACTCCCAGGAAGGGATAAAAGACCCCGTAGGGATGTCTGGGGTAAGATTAGAGGTGGAAACAGATATTATCCACGGCTCGGCGACTGCCATGAAAAATCTAGTTAGGTGTGTCTCTCAAGTAGGTGTACAGGTAAATGAATTAGTTTATACAGGTATCGCATCCGCCGAAGCGGTGTTGAACGACACCGAAAAAGAGTTGGGAACATTGTTGGTGGATATTGGTGGAGGAACTACGTCGACGATTGCTTATCTCGAAGGAAGCCCAATTCATTCTGCAGCTTTACCTATTGGTGGGAGGTTAGTAACTAGCGATTTGGCTATTGGACTAAGAACAAGAATTGAAGACTCAGAAAAAATAAAGATCAAATTGAGTGATAAATATTCTCTCCAGAAGACAAAGAAAAGTAGAGATGACGACTTTGATATTTCTGAATTTGGTTTAGAAAGTGAATCTGTTCCGCTTCCATTGTTATACAAAATAATTGATGCACGAGCCGAAGAAATTTTTAGACTAATCGCTTTAGAGATCTCTAAAGCCGGTCTTACTGGCAAGCTTCCTGCCGGTGTCGTGGTGACTGGTGGTGGGGCACTTACGGCCGGAGTTGAGAAAGTTATTAAGACCACCCTAAAGGTTCCGGTAAGAATAGGAGTGCCTAAAGGAGTGACTGGATTAATCGATGATATTCAAGGCCCAGACGCTTCTTCGGGGGTTGGAGCAGTGCTATATGGAGCCCAATTATTCAGGAGTGGTGCACACTTGTTTTTTGATGAACGCCGGGGTAAGATGGGAAAAGGTGTAGTTAAAATCATTGAAAAGTTTAGATCTTTCCTGCCTTAAAATTTAAAAGTGAAGTAAAAATATGCAAGTAAAGCCTGAGGTTGAAAGATTTGCAAAAATTAGAGTTGTGGGTGTTGGTGGTGCTGGTGGAAATGTATTGAATTCAATGATTGAGTCTAAGCAGATAAAGGGAGTCGAATTTATTGCGGTGAATACTGATGCTCAAGATCTCTCTGTAAACAAAGCTTTTGTAAAAATTCCAATAGGACAAGAACTTACTGGAGGTCTTGGCGCAGGATCCGACCCAGAAGTTGGAAGAAAAGCGGCCGAAGAATCAAAGGAACTACTAAAGAGTAATCTTGAGGGAGCCGATATGATTTTTGTTACTGCGGGAATGGGCGGAGGTACAGGTACCGGCGCTTCACCAGTGATTGCTAGGATTGCAAAAGAGTTGGGAGCCCTTACAGTAGGTGTTGTTACTAAGCCCTTTGCCTTCGAGGGGTCTCAAAGAACCAAAAACGCTGAAGCAGGAATACGAGAGTTAAAAAAAGAGGTTGATGCCTTAATTACTATTCCCAATCAAAAATTACTAGAAGTATCTGATGAGACCACAACCATAATGGATGCGTTTAGACTTTCGGACAGTGTGCTAAATCAAGGAGTTCAGGGAATTGCAGATTTAATTGTTTTACCTGGGTTAATAAATGTGGATTTTGCAGATGTTCGAACCGTTATGAGAAATGCCGGATCAGCCCTAATGGGAATAGGTATTGGAACCGGAGAGGGTCGAGCAGAGGAGGCGGCGAGAGCTGCTATCTCATCCCCACTGCTAGAACAAACAATAGAAGGTGCAACAGGAATATTATTTAATATTATGGGTGGAAACGACCTTATGATGCAAGAGGTGGACACAGCAGCGAACATTATTGGAAGTATGGCTGGGCACGATGCAAATATAATTTTTGGAACCACAATAGATGAAAAAATTAGTGATCAGGTAAAAATTACTGTTATTGCAACGGGTTTTGATTCTGATTTAGCCCAAGAATTAGATATTCAAGATACCGATATCCAAAGAAGCTTTGTTGTTAGTTCCGAAAGCGATTCCGAAGAAGAGGATGTTCAGGAAAATGACGAAGAAAAAAAAGACGGCGATGAAGAAGGTAATGATTCTGACTATGATAATAAATTTGATATACCAGCATTTCTGAGAAGATAGATACTTTTTGCTTTAGTATTGCGAAAAAATACTTATCCACAGTTGATTTAAAGCCAAATAATTATGATTTCCCAACGAGGGTGTGATTGTTCTTAGCGAACGTATGTGCTTTCATAATAATACGTAAAAATTTTATAATTTTCATGGTTCAACAATTTTTTTGGCAGTGAACTGTTGCTGGTCCATGAACTGAGGCGTAAAAAATGAGCTCTTATTTGTATGAGCAAGGTTCTACCAGTCTTCAAAAAAATTTAAAAATCGATTTTTCTGAAAATTCGAAAACTGTTCTTGAGAGAAGATATTTGTTAAAAGATCGTAATGGCGAAATAAGAGAGACGCCAGAGGAGATGTTCCAACGGATTTCGAAAGTTATCGCAGAACCCGACAAACGATATAGAGATGTAAAACTTTCAAGAATTGAGTTTTACAATTTACTGTCTACCAAAAAATTTTTTCCAAATTCCCCAACGTTTATAGGAGCAGGTACCCCACTAGGTCAATTAGCTGGCTGTTTCGTTATTCCTGTGTCTGATGATTTGGGTCGAAACAGAGATAGTATTTTTACTACGTTAAATGTTGCGGCACTAATACAGCAATCTGGCGGCGGTATTGGTTTTTCTTTTTCTAATTTGAGATCTTCTGGCTCGATCGTGAAAAGCAGTAATGGTGTAGCTACAGGACCAGTTGGATTTTTAAAAGTATACGATTGTGCGTTTGGAGAGATCGCTCAGGGAGGAATGCGTAGGGGCGCAAATATGGGCGTTCTTCGCGTAGACCACCCAGATATTAGAGAGTTCATAAAGTGTAAATCTGCGGAAGGGGAAGTAAAAAACTTTAATATATCCGTGGCACTAACTGATGAGTTTATGAATGCTGTTAAAAAAGATACCACCTATGATTTAGTAGACCCAGCGTCAAATGAGGTGAAAGAAAGTCCGAAAGCTAGAGAAATATTTGATTTAATTGTAGATTATTCTTTTAACAACGGGGAGCCTGGGATACTTTTTTCTGATACGGCCAACAAATATAATCCAGTACCCCACTTATATACTCTTGATTCTACAAACCCTTGTGGGGAGCAGTGGCTGGGACCGTACGAGAATTGTTGTCTGGGGTCGATAAACTTAGCTCAACATTTGAGTGACCAAGGCACTTTTGATTGGGAAGAACTACGTAAGACAATAGTTCTTTCAACAAGATTTCTCGATAACGTGGTAACCGCAAACGAATATGTTCCCGGAGTGGAAGAATTACAGGAAGCTGCACTTGGTGTTAGAAGAATTGGTTTGGGATTTATGGGGTTGGCTGACGTAATGTATGCTGTTGGAATTAGGTATGGAAGTGAGGATGGGCAGGAGTTTGTTGCGCAAATCTCGGAATTTATTAGGTTTCACGCCATGAAGACTTCTATAGAGTTAGCAAAAGAACGTGGTTCTTTTCCGAAAATAAAAGGGTCGATTTACGATAAAAACAATATTAAGTGGAAACCGCCGAGGCCCCTCAAGCCGTTCAAAAGAAACTGGAATCGACCGGAGTTGGATTGGAAAGAAATTACTAAGGGAATTAAGAGACATGGAATTAGAAACGGAGCCCAAACCACAGTGGCTCCCACTGGAACGATTTCTACGGTTGCTGGTGTGGAAGGCTATGGGTGTGAGCCGAACTTTGCGCTAGCATATTATAGAAATGTTTATCAAGCCTCAGGAAAAGAGGAGAGACTAACACTTACGTATGTGAGCCCTAGTTTTAAAAAGGCTTTGGATACTTTGGAAATTTCAGACGATGCAAAAACGGGAATTATCGAGAAAGTGATAGAAAAAGGAACGTGTCAGGGTGTTGAAGAAATACCAGAACGTATGAGGAATACGTTTGTTGTATCGGCAGATATAAAACCTGAGGAGCATATACTTATGCAGGCTTCTATTCAGGCTTTTGTTGATAATTCGATTTCGAAGACCTGCAATTTTCCCGAAGGTGCTACAAGAGAAGATATAAGTAAGGTTTACACAATGGGGTGGGAACTGGGGTGTAAGGGTCTTACTGTTTACGTTACAGGTAGTCGATCAGAAGTTGTCCTTGAGACAAAGGAAACAAAAGACAAAAGGAGTACACAATCCATAATGATAGAACCACAAAGAAGGGAGTACAAAGTATCCGGTGTTACTTACAAAATTCAAACTCCCCAAGGTAAGGCTTTTATTACTGTAAACCACGATAACGGAGGTAAGCCCTTCGAGATATTTTTAAATGTTGGTAAGGCCGGTAGCGATGTTGCCGCTCTTTCTGAGGCACTTGGTAGGTTGATGTCCGGGTGGTTAAGAGTTTCACACTCACCGGAGGAAACAGCAAAGGAAATTATTACACAACTGATTGGGATCGGCGGAGCAAAATCCGTAGGGTTTGGGAGGTATAAAGTATCATCCGTTGCAGACGCAGTAGCAAAAGTGCTTGTGGAAGAATTTGAGTTTGAAGTAAAGAACCTAAACGGCCTTAGTTTTGAAGGGAGCGATAACACTGTTGTCGGTTTTCCTGAAAACAAATCCCCTTTTTCGAGAACAGACATGTGTCCCGAATGTGGAAATTACTCTTTGGTTTACGAAGAGGGTTGTGAGAAGTGTTATTACTGCGCCTTTAGCGTATGTTGACTATATAATTCCTCGTTAATACCCAGTTACCGCGTTATAATAGGTTTGTGAAAAGATACTATATACTTTTGGGGTTATTGGTCATTTTAGGACTAGTCGTGGTTGGGGTTTTGATTTTTAGAGCCTACAACACCGATTTATACTTTAAGTAAGCCACAAACTTTGATACCATACTTACATGTTGAAAGACCTAAATCCAGTACCAGATTTGCCAAAACAGGAAAAGGAAACTATTGAATTCTGGAAGAAACTCGACATTGTAAACGAATTAAAAAAAATAAGAAAAGGTGCACAAGAAAAAGTATATTATGATGGTCCCATAACTGCTAACAACAATCCGCATTACGGGCATGTTATCCAATGGACACTTAAAGATCTGATTCCCCGTTACTGGAATATGCAGGGTTATTACGTATCTAGGAATATGGGTTGGGATTGTCAGGGATTGCCGGTAGAAGTGGAAGTAGAGAAAGAGCAAGGTTTTGAGGGAAAAGAGGACATTGAAAAATTTGGTATAGCTAAATTCAATGCTTTATGTAGGAAGGCCGTAACTCGGCATCGTGACAATATCTATAAATATGAAACTTTGGTAGGTAGATGGTTTGATGAGGCAGACATGTATTACACAATGGATTCGACTTTTATCGAAAGCATTTGGTGGTCTTTTAAGGAGCTTTACAATAAAGATTTGATTTACAAGGGTCACAAAGTTTTACCGTACTCAACTAAAGCTGGATGTACTCTCTCTCAACATGAAGTAAATTTAGGTGGGTATAAAGATATCGAAGAAGATGCGATTACAATAAAATTTAAGCTAATTGGTGAAAATAACACATACGTTCTCGCGTGGACTACTACACCGTGGACCATGCCTGGAAACCTTTTGTTGGCAGTGGGCAGGACGATCAAGTACGTAAAAGTCAAAGAAGCTAATTCCTACTATATTTTAGCCGAATCGCTCGTTAAAACCACTTTTAAAGGAAGAAAGTACACGATTGTTGAGGATGTTAAAGCAAAAGATTTGGAAGGTCGAGAATACGAGCCTCTTTTTGATTATTACAAAGATAAACGTTCCGAAGGGTGCTTTAAGATTATAGTTTCTGATTTAGCAAACGACGAAGATGGGACTGGCGTGGTTCACCTAGCACCTTATGGCGAAAAGGATTTTGACGTGTTTGTGTCTCTCAATATTTCGGTTTTTGACTATCTTGATGATAGTGCAGTTTTCACAAACGATATTCCGGAGTATGCCGGTTTGTTTTACAAAAAAGCAAACACCAAAATTATTTCAGATCTTAAAGATAAAAATCTTTTGTTTAACCACAAAAAGTTTGTTCATAGAATGCCTGTTTGTTGGAGAACGAATATCCCATTGATATACAAGCCTGTAGAAAGTTGGTATGTAGCTGTTAGTAAGCTTAAAAAACGCATGCTAGAAGACAACGAGACAATAAAATGGGTACCAGAATATTTGAAGGATGGGGCCTCGAAAATGTGGATTTCTAATGCGCGAGATTGGGCGATTAGTCGAAGCAGGTATTGGGGCACGCCTATGCCGGTTTGGGTAAACGACAAAACTGAAGAAATCGCTGTTATCGGTTCTTTTAAAGAACTCGAGAAAAAATCTGGTAAAAAAATCGATGATCCTCACCGACCATATGTAGATAAACTAACTTGGAAAGACTCTAAGAGCGGTGGAACTTTTAAACGAGTTCCAGATGTTCTTGATGTTTGGTACGACTCTGGGGCAGTACCTTTCGCTAAATTACACTACCCATTTGAAAATAAAGATATCTTTGATAAGAAATTTCCTGCTGATGTTGTGGCCGAGGCGGTTGAGCAGGTTAGGCTTTGGTACTACACAATGTTTATATTGGGGATCGCTTTGTTCGACAAGGCTCCGTTTAAAGCAGCCGTCACACACGGAATGATGTTGGATAAAGAGAGTAAAAAGCTTTCTAAAAGCAAAAGGAACTATCCTCCAATGGACGAGGTGTTAAATACGTTTGGGGCCGATGTTTTAAGATTGTTTATACTAACCTCCCCTGTTGTTCAGGGGGAGTCGGTACGTTTTTATTTAGAGCCGCTGCAGGACATAAAAAGAAGCTTTTTTATGCCTTTATGGAACTCTTTGAGATACTTTGTATCTTATTCAGACGGTAAAAACTTGTCTTTAAAAAAGCCCATTTCGGATAACATTCTTGACAGGTGGATACTAACAAGATTACAGAATCTTACTAATGAGATGAACTCCTATCTTGATAATTACCTGATTATGAAAGCGGCCCGAGAGTTACCCCTGTTCGTGCAAGACTTATCCACTTGGTATATTAGAAGGTCTCGTGACAGAATAAAGAACGTTGACAAAGAAGCCCAAAAGGTTATCTTTTATGTTTTTAGTCAATTTTCGAAATTAATTGCTCCGTTTGTACCTTTTTTAGCTGAGGAAATCTATCAAGTATTAGATCTGCCTTCTCTTACTGGATTAAAGTCTGTTCATATGGATTTATTTCCAAAGAGTCAGAAGATATCTTCTGAGGATGGGAAGTTATTGGAACAAATGTCTCTGACGAGAAAAATAAATTCGGCAGCCCTTTCTGTGAGAGTAACTGAAAAACTTCGTGTTAGGCAGCCACTTGGGAATTTATATGTGAAGCTTTCAAAGGATTCTAAGCTTGAGTTTTTTCAGAATTTAATTCAAGAGGAGGTTAACGTAAAAAAGGTTTCCATCACTAAAGACGCTAAAAAGAATATGCCCAAACTTGATTGCATAGGCTTTGTAGTTTATTTGGACACAAATATCACGGAAGACTTGAGAATAGAGGGTCTTTATCGAGAGATGGTTCGTAAAATCCAAGACTCCAGAAAAAAACAGAAGATGAACGTTCAAGATAAAATTAAAGTTGTATATAAAAACTCTGAGGATAATGAAAAAATAATGAAAAAATTTGGCACCCAATTAAAAAAACAAGTGTTGGCTAATTCTATAGAAACTGGTGACTTGTTTTCTGTTACAAAAGCATCACCCAAGTCGTGATATATTTAAAATATGCCTAATTTGGTAGTAACTTTAAATAATAATATCCTGAAAATTTCGCATATTGGTAAGGATGGGTTTCATAAAGCTGAAACAGAATTACCAAAGGAAGTATGTAATGATACCGAAATAACCGAACCTAAGGTTTTTTCAGATCATTTAAAAGGTTTACTAGACCAGCTTTTTCCAAAAAAACCCAGAGGTCTGTCCGTAACGTTTGTGTTGGAACCAAATGACGTTGCTTTAAACATCGTTACTTTAAACAAAAAAGCAGGTATTTTGGATGAAAAGATAGTCGCAGAAGAAAAGAAACTATTGGAAGGCATAACATTAGAAGAGCTGTATTTCTCTTATTACAAACTAGCGCCTTTTGAATACCAATTTGTTGGAGTAAGAAAATCATTAATTGAGAAATTAATAGAGGTTTTTAGTAAATTAAATATCGAATTAAAACATTGTGTATCGTGGCCATTAATTCTTCCAAAACTTGTTGGTTCTCTTGAAGCTGTAGTTTTTTTAGTACCACGAAAAGAAACATCCGTTTTTGTTTTATCAAATCTAAGCGGTATTTCTCTAACGAAAGAGTGTAAAAACGCCGTCGTTCCAAAGATACTAGATTCTCTTGAGTCGGATAAACTTTATGTGATGCCAAACGATGTTCTTTCCTTAGGATCGAAGTATAAACATAAGATTATAGAAATTCCAAACATGGAGACAAAAAAGGCTGAGGGATTCGAGATGCACCTACTAACCCACTATATGGGTGATGTGAAACCAGATGACATGTTCGATTTATTATCCCTAATTCCGGTTCCTGTTGTTGAAACTAAGAAGCTGGCACTTGCGAAGGTGGGGAAGGTTCTAAGTGTCCTGCTTGTTATTGGAGGGTTGATTGGTGGATTTGCTTATCTAGTAAATAATAAAAATATTCATCAAGGCGAAGTTGCCCAGGCCCAAGACTCTGTTGTTCAGGAAACTCCAAGACAAGATCTACCCAAAGAGAACGTGGAAGAAGAAGAAGAAGTAAAACCAGCAGTTGGTGGAGAGGAGTTACCTCTAGACAAGGTCAATTTAAAAATAATGATCGAGAACGGTGCGGGAGAAGCTGGTTTGGCCGGTAGGACCAAAGATTTTTTAGAAAATCTTGACTATAATGTCATTAATGTTGGGGATTCCGAGATCGTTGGGCGACAAAATACGTTGCTTAAATTCAAAACGAGCAAAATTGGTTATAAAGAAACTTTGAGAAGAGAAATGAGAGAAAATTTTTTGGATATTGTGGTTGAAGACGATTTGGATCCTGATTTAGAGTACGATTTGTTAATAGTAGTGGGTACAAAGACGAAAGGTATTTAACTTAGTGAAAACCTCGTTTGTTTGTTCTCACTGTAGTGAGAAAGTTTTTATTAAAGCCCCCGGTACTCAACACAGAAACCACTGTCCCAAGTGTTTGTGGTCGAAACACGTAGATCAAAATACAGGAGACAGGAGATCAGTATGTAATGGTGGGATGGAACCTATAGGGAAGGTGTTTAAAAAAGATGGAGAAGAGGTTTTGGTTCACAGATGTTTAACTTGCGAATTTGTTCGTAAAAACAGAATCGCGGGGGATGACGACTTTAAATTGGTAGAGAACCTAAATGTGCTCAAGGAGCTTCCTTGCTGATGTAGAGGCTTTGCTGTAGTATTCACTACGTGAAATACGCAATTATCCGCCTTGGCGGAAAACAATTAATGGTAAGCGAGGGTGACACTTTTGAGATCGAACGCCAACCGAAACCACTTTCGTTAGATGTGTTGTTTTATTCTGATGGTGACGAGATTATCGTTGGCAAACCAACAATAACTGATGTAAAAGTTGACGCAGAAATTGTTGAGGAAAAAAAGGATAAAAAGATTCGTGTAGCTAGGTTTAAGTCTAAATCGCGATACCGAAGGGTTAGGGGCCACAGACAGCCACTAAGTGTAGTTAAAGTTAATAAAATATCCAAAGGAACTACCACTAAAATTAAAAAGGAGGATAAAAAGTAGTATATGGCACATACAAAATCCGGTGGATCTGGAGCAAGACAAGGAGGCAACGTTGCAGGCAAACGCTTGGGTATTAAGATATTTGGTGGAAGCGTTGTAAAACCAGGCCAAATTATTGTTCGCCAAAGAGGTAGGACATTTATTCCTGGGAAAAACGTTAAAATGGGCAGGGATTTTACGATTTACTCTATTATTAACGGTTTAGTTGAGTTTGTTTGGGCAAATAAGAGGCAGAAGAGAATTAATGTTATAGAGAAGTTGGGTTAACAAACCTCATTTCTTGAGCCGGGTAGTAGATAAGAAATCCCCTTCCGGTAATTTTCTTGATATCAACAAGTCCCCACTCCCTTGAGTCGCTACTTCTCTGTCTATTGTCTCCTAAGACTACGTACTTATTCTCTTCAATTTTATAATTCTCTCTCCCTTTTGTGATTGTGTCTGGTGGAAGATACGGCTCGTTTAGTTCTACACCATCTACGTATACTTTTCCGTTTGAAATAATTACAGTTTCGCCAGGCAATCCGATTATACGTTTTATGATCAATTTGTTTTCAATTGGATGTTTCAATATTACAACCTCACCTCTTTGTAAATCTTTGAATTTTAAAGAGACCTTTTCCGCAATTAACTGTTCTCCATCTTTAAAATTTGGGAGCATAGAATCTCCCTCAATGATTAATATTTGCCCGATAAGTAAAAAGGTTATTACACCAATAAGAGTCACAATGAATGCGTATTCAAGAAGATCGATAAAAAGACTTTTCATAATTTTATTGTAGCAATTTTAGATGTTAATATTAACGCATGGGTATTTCTATTGTTATACCAGTCTATAACGAGGAAAAAACAGTTGGATCTGTGGTAAAAGCGGTTGTAAAAAGTGGATTATTTGATCAGGTAATTTGTGTTAATGATGGGTCTACCGATTCTAGTTTAAAACAACTTAATAAATTTGGAGACAGCATCATTTTAATTGATTCTAAGCGAAATCACGGAAAGGGGCACGCAATGTATAGGGGAATAATGAAAGCAAAGCATGATCTAATAACCTTTTTAGATTCTGATTTTCCAAATTTAACCAAAAAGAATCTCGAGGTTCTTTTAGATCCAGTGCTAAATAAGGGTTATAGAGTTTCGATAGGATATGTTGTTTCAAAACCTTTTTCGAAGAGTTTTAAAAACCTTTCTGGGCAAAGGGTGTACTACAAAGAGGATTTGTTACCACTTTTGCACGATATTAAAGACAGTAAGTATGGGGTTGAGGTTTTGTTGAATAAGGAGTTTAAAAAAGCAAAAATGAAAATGGTTCCTCTTGTTGGCCTACTTCACTTGAGGAAACACGAAAAACGAGATATTTTAGATGCATTATCAGAACATGTTAAGGAATTGACCGAAATTGCCGAGGAGTTTGGAAGAAGAAACATTAGATTGAAGTCTGATAAAAAAATACTTAAAAAGTTAGGATCAGCCACAAGCTTTGAAAATTTAGAAGAGATGATAAATTCGATAAAAGATCCGGATATTAGGAGTTTTTTGAACGAGTATGCGTTGGAATATATCAAAAGTGTGAGGGATTGGTTTAAAAAGAATTTTTAGCACCCGCAGTGGGTTCCTTTTATTTTGCCAGGGGTGGTTAGCTCAGTTGGTCAGAGCGCTGCATTCACATTGCAGAGGTCACAGGTTCGAGTCCTGTACCACCCACCATCGCTGGGTTGGGCGTATTAGTTAGAAACAGCCTAGTGTATAAACTCGCTGTACAGGAGGTTCCAGAAGT
>Ga0114923_10002137_pt1 | contig 13469 bp, 29 predicted proteins | sample SumtaG_FD_89578 | JGI IMG/M metagenome (GOLD analysis project Ga0114923, IMG submission 89578) | Deep subsurface microbial communities from Indian Ocean to uncover new lineages of life (NeLLi) - Sumatra_00157 metaG | ecosystem: Environmental > Aquatic > Marine > Oceanic > Sediment | place: near... | reverse complement strand
TCTGCGCAGATGTTCGTCGAATAGGTCCGTGCACTCCACGCGAGTCAGTCCGTCCTCGTTGAACAGTACGAATCGCTTCTGGTCTCCGGGTACGCAGTTGCCAGCGTCGTCGCACACTAACTCTGGCACTTGTATCGCTTCGTACACCATGCTCCAGTGATCGTCACTCGGCGGCAGAATGTATGCGACTCCTACCAGCACAATCAATATCCAGCCAGCAAACCAGTACTCTTTTCTCATGTCATATTCTCCACGAGCCTAACGATCTCGCGCATCGGTTTCAGGACCCACTTCAAATGATCTTCACAAACGAAACGTTTGTTAACGCCGACAATAGGTGTTTTTTCGCAGTCGGGATATGCACATACCTGCGGGAACGGCAGAATGCATCCGGGCAATTCATCACCGCATTCATTTACCTCGAATGCGGGCACGTCAGCATCGGGGTCCGGAACAATCATCAGACCCAGTTCCTCGACCTCTTCGTTCGGGAAGCGCTTCGACGGCATGCATGCAATCTAACGCCCGTGTGCTGCCGTGTCCACTTTGAATATCCTATCGATAACTTTGGTGGTCACACGCACCCGTACTTCATTGAAAATGAAGCCGCGCCATTCATGACTCTCGCCGGGGACCTGCGCTCGATTGAGCGTGGGTGAGTGCCCATGGCGAGACGAGACCATGCGCAGCTCCTCGCGCATGAATTTGGCAATCGTTTGACGATTGACCCCTTCGGCATTCGCCCACTGGACGGTGTCGTCGGGGATTTCGACGGTGAACTTCATAAACTCCCCCAGAGCGAAGTTATGCGGAGCTTACAGGTAAGTCATGAATTTTTCAGTAGTACAGCGCTGCGCAAGTGCCTTAGGCAGCTCCTTTTTCACGAGCCGATCCCGGAAGTCCTGTACTGTGACCATTCCAATGCCTTTGCTCTTTTCGAGTTTCTCGAACAGGACCATAGCTGTCTCGATCTTCGATCCCTTCTGCGCAATTTTCCCAGTCATCGTTAACCGGGAATCAGCACGTCCGTGCGGACGCGCATCACCGTTCTTTTTCTTCCGCGGATCAACCCAACCGGGTTTGTACTGTTCCGCTGATTCGATGGTCACTTTGTGACCTGTCAGTGTCCGAAGAGTAGGTACTAATTTGTTGTCGGGTACTTCGATTGTCAGTCTAAAACTCATTTTCCTTCCTCCTTGATTTCGTCCCTCCATGTAGGAACATTTAGATCTAAAAATTCTTGCAACTTATCCGACCAGTTCGCCTCCTGTTCGAGACGATTCGACAGCACATTCAGGACCAATCCATCGACCATGCCGCCTTTGTTGAACGCGTCTTTCGCTTTTTCGCGCATGCCTTCGATCAAGTCGCGAACGGGCATCGTTCCCATGTCGTCGTTCACCAGTTTCCTCCCGCGGTATCCGCCTCACCGAACGTACAAGGACCACACATGCCGGTCGCAGGAAGGATGGGACTTTCGCCGCAATTCTCGCAGCTGCCTGTCCAGTCCGGGTCTGTATCCGGATCACGTTTTTTGTTTTCTCTTTTCGCTACCTTTGCCACGTAACGTAGGAACGCACCACCGATGTCCCACAGGCTATTACAAGAGGGGCAAACCCAGCCGTGCATGATGACTCCGTGCCAAGCATATTGAGCTGATTTTCGCTGGAGCTTACGAGCGCAACCGGGGCAAATTTTCTCTAAGGACATGGATGCTCTTCCTGATGTCGAGTACAAGGCTCTCCGAATAGTCCAAGCTGGTTCGCTTCGTTGACAGCCATTCCGTGTCGCCAGATTCCTCCGACTTGCCAGATGGTTCTCCAGCCTTCGGGAAGCGCTCGCGCAACCACGTAGTGAAAGACCATACTCGTTCCGATGTAGAGCCAGACATCTTCGGGATCGGGATTTTGTCCGAGAAAAGCCCCGGCAATTTTCCCGTTTTCGATGATGTTTGGGTGTTCATGAATTCGGCTAGTTGCGACTCCGTCGGCAATCGCCGTTGCCATGTATATCCCTTGCCAAACAGTGTCGCCAGTCGTCCATTCATCTTGGTGCGCACATCCTGCTAATAGTAATACTACGAACCACCTCACTCCTCCTTTTCCTCGACCGAATCCTTCTGTGCGTACGGGCTGTGACTCGTGCCGTACTGGTCAGCTTTCAGTCCCGGTAGTGGCGTCATCACTTCCTTGCGAAGAACACTGTTACGGAAAACCGTGGTGAACATTTCCTTGTGATCTGTGACACGAATAGCACTGTACTCCGCAAGCAATTCCAATCGCGTCATTTCCTTTTCGCGGTTGATTAGACTCGCTTCCATCTCGGCGGCTACCTTGTTCAGCCCCTGTGCGATGCGCAAATCAGTCTTCAGCTGGTCAATCATCAAGGCGTCTGCTTTAATCTTATCAACGTCGGTTTCCAGTTGCTTCTTGAGGTCTTCGTTCTCCGTCAGCACAGTGTGGAACATGTCCACTGCTTTTTGCGTCAGCGCACCGTCGATTGCGGCTTTTTGGATCAGTCGATCCAGTTCGATTGTAAGTTCGCTCATTTGTCAGCTCCCGTTTCGTAAGCAATTTGATTCACTCGCTCCTGCACTCGGCGCAGCTTGTGAATGTTCGTAGACCCCGCGTCGCAGAGCAATGGAAGGATGCCGCTGGGAGGAGTGGCTCGTTCCTGTTCAGCCTGACCCTTTTCAAGCATGGGTTGCGCCCCCATCAGATGCTCTTGCAAACGACGGATCGTTGCATCGAGCGTGTCGATCAATTCCTGCGTTGTAAAAAGATCTTCCTGTACTGCTTTAAGGTTCACTTCCCGTGTCGCCGCCTCTGCTCCTATTTGTCCTGCACCGGCCATTGGACCTTGTAAACCGTTACCCATTTTCTTCCCCTTTTTCTGGTTTCAATACCGTTCGAATCTGCATTGCAATCTCAGTGAGCACCGTAGCGATTGGATACGACTGACTGTTCATGAATGCCAGTCGATTCACTTCACCGTCGTCGTTCTTCCATGGCTCTTCGTAAGCTTTAGCTCGCTCTTGGAGCTTATCCGCAACCTCCAACATTTTTTCTCTCATCGTCGCGCTCTGGGCGTCTTTTTCGCGTGGTGTTTCGGGTGTTCGAGGATGAAGTCCATGCGTGAAACCAGTCGCCGATTAATACCCATGCGATGACGCTTTTCGACAAGAGAACGTCCACGCCAGCGGGTAAGTCCTGAATAGCAAGCCGCACACACTTGGAGATGAATGTACCGGACATCCTCCTCGCAATCAGGAATGATGCAGGCAGAGTATCGGTTCGCCATTTAGCCACCTCCATCAACTAAGGGGGAGCCCAACTGGCGAATCGCCGTTTCCAGACTGTTTATTCGCGTGTTCAGACTCTTGTTGTCTTCCCTCAGGGTGACACCATCATTTCCCAGCTCGCGGATTCTAGCGTCGTGGTGCTGGATCAAATTATCTTCCATGATCTCCTTGAGGAACTCTTCCAGCTTATTAAGACGCTTGTTGTAATCGACGATGATCGCTTCCGCCTTATAGATGCGCCTGTTCACCGCTCCAATTTGCTGTTTCAGCATCTCTTGCATGAACTCGTCCGGGGTATGGCGGGGATCAGGATGTGCCGCGATCTTTTCTGCCGTTTTAAGCAGGTCGCGACCTTCTTCCTCGGGCATCGATGCCATTAACTCGTTGTGCGGGTTAACGCCGGGATCACCGACCGCACCGTTGTTCTTGATGTCGGCGTAGGACCAATCCGCGGCCCCATCGACGTGAAGGTGAAAAGAAATCTCCCCGGTCGTGGGAAGTTCGGCATGGTTGGTGCTACGCAGAACTTGTTGCACGGCATCGGAAATGTCACGTTTTTGTTGAACTGAAAACATCAAGGTCTCCTTTTTCTTGTTATCATCGGAAAGGACCCCCCGGTTTTACGCCAAACTCCGTGTCGGACCGAGGCGACGGCATGGTGAATGTCGAGGTTTAACCTTTGCGGGCCTCGCAGCCCAAACACCTAAACCGTTACCGGGGGTTCCACTCCCGCATTCAGTTCGCCGCTTCTCGGGATGATAAAGCGAGACGGCGAACTCCACGAAATACTACCACTGCTCCGCACCCGTGTATAGCCCGGAAACACTGGGAATTTTACATAATATTTTGGCGGGATCGGGCGGAAATGGCTTAACCCCGGTGAGGGGTCAGGTCCACTCGCATCGATTGCGTGCGGGAGAGGGGCTTAGGATCGTTCCTCGATCTCCACTTCCAATTCCTCCAACGATTCCGCCGACAGATCGAGGGCATGGTGGATATCGGAGCCCAACGAGCTGAAAATGTTCGCCGAGACCTGTTCCTTGCACTGCATCATGCTCTTGCACAGTGCCTCGACCATGCGCTCCGACATTTCGTGCGGGATCGGGTGAATTGCCGTGCCGTCGTGCGCGAAGAAGGCTTCCGTGGCGTACGTCTTGTAGTTGTACGGATGCGCCGATGAATCGAGTACTACACCATCACCACCGGGCAGCGATGCGGCGACCGCGGCGGAAACTGCGCCTTGGATGAACTGTCGTCGGGTAGTCATCGGCAATACCAGCCAGCCAAGCGCTTCTGTGCATCGAGCACAGCTTCAATGTCCCGTCGTGACAACTTGGTTGCGGCCTGAATCAGGATCACGATTGCTTTCCGGTTCACGCCTGACGCTTCCAGTTTAGTTAGCGCCTCGCTGATGCGGACGATGGAGTCAGCCAGTATCTCGGTGGTCTCTGGGGGATCGGACTTCTTCACTCGAACAGTCATGCTTCGGTACTCTCGTGTGGATGAATGCGAGCGTGAACCAGCACGGCAGGCAGAGCTTGTTGTGTACTCCCCGGCTGATCTCTACGCGCAGCTCCGCTTTGTTCTTGTATTGCTCAGTGTAGCACCAGTCACACCGGGCCTCCTCGGGCCAAGCACACTCGTAGTGCATGAACCCACGCTCATTACCCGCTTCTCTGATTTGGCCTGTCATGGCGCGATGATAACACAGCTTGATGGCACGAGAGCGCTGCCGTGCGATAGGGATCTCCGGGGTGGTGGCTCAAATATATAATTTGGAGGCGTTATGTTAAGTCGGCCTTGATTATGTCAAGCGGGGTGCCACCCTTTATTATGTCGAATCGAGGCTGGGGATTATGTTACATGGCACGGTGTGTGCCCGCGGGGCGCGTGTGAGATTATGGTAAGTGAGGCGCGCAAAAAAAAACGCCCGGATGCCTTGACACCCGAGCGCTTCTGTGGTACGGACTATCCGGTTTCGAAATAGTCGGTATGCTTCGCCAGCATCGCATCGTATCCGCGCATCCCTCGAAGCAGTTCCTTCTCTGCATCGATGCGCATTGCATCACTCGTGCTGTTCGCGATTACTGTCAGCAAGATACGTGCACTTGCCTCCCACGTCGGATTGCATCTAATCGTTTTCATTGTCGTGTTGCTCCTTTGTTATCGGTTCCATGTTCTCGAAGTTGTCGCCACATTGCGGGCACCATGCATCCCACTCCGCGGGCTCTTCGAGTGTTGCTTCAAAAACGCATTTGGAATTGAGGTCATCTTCGTGACCGGTCCATCCGCAGTCTGTGCATTCGTTGTATTGAGTCTGCATTCGTGTTGCTCCTATTTGAAGTCTAAAACAAAGCCGGATTTGTCGCGTGCTGCAGTGCCTTTCGCTTTCAGTGCAACAATCGATTTGGCAGGGTCCAGAAACCTGAGGTCATGCGCGTCGCCATTCACAAAGTTAACGCGACATTCGTCATACCATGTTGCGGCATTCGCGATGTCCGCTTTAGTCCTGTAAACCATCACTAGGCTAGCGCCGTGTTGACCATGCGCTTCCCAGCATGAGGCCGCGTATTTTTCATTCGCGTCCGAGTAGCTCAGGCTTAAGTGATAGTTGGCGGGCAACGTACGTTTGAAACGTTTCGCGATTTTCGTGTAGTCATAAAACTGCACGTCCGGATACATTCCAAAGATTGTCATGCCTGCACCTGTACCCAGCTCGTGCGCGATGTCGATTCGTTCCCATTGAATGTCACTCATTCCATTGAGCCGGATCACTGGCGTCAGGCCTACACGCTCAGCACGTTTTAAGAACGCGTCGATTTCCTTGACCAGTTGTTTGCAGAACTCCGGGCGATCTTCGACCCACATTTTAGTGCGCTGAATTCGAGCACGTCGGATATCGTTCGCAGGTCTCAGGCCGACTGGCGTCCGCATGCGCTTGTTACCTTTCGACATTCCGCCGCGGCCCTGCACGTCGAGGCAATCGCGCCAGCACCCGGCAATCTTTGCCATCGGGCAGACGTTGTAACCTGAGGTCAGGTACGGTGCCAAGTAAAGCACTGCAGTCATGTAGCCAAGCTTTTGACCCTTGACCGTTTTGGGATTGGCATCGATGTTCAGCAGGTAGCCAAAGCCCCAGAGTTTTTTGAGTTTAGATAATGTCATTTGTAATGCTCCCGTGTAATGAGTGATTAAGCTTCGAGGACCCAGCATGATTCCGCGGCACCTGCTGTGAGGCACGGTGCTTCGAGTTGCCATGTCAGGCCGAATTGATTTGCGAGGGTCAGCAACCGGGGATCGATATCCCAAGGATGCTCAGCGGCAATCGCGGCGATTGTGAAAGCGGGCTCAGGTTCGAGATTGAATCCGAGGACTTGGATGGCGAATTTAATTTGTTGCTGGTTCATTGGACTTGCTCCGGTTTGTGGCGAGTTGCCTCGCGTAATAGATAAGGAGTCCACCATAGCACACACGGGAGCGCTTGTCAAGTATAGCGTTATGTTAAGTCATTATGTCAAATGGCATTTGACTCGCATTTCCCAGTGTGGTAGGCGCGTGCACGTTGCACGGGAACGGTCCGGTGCGATGCACCTATACCGCCGCTCAGGTATTGACAGCGGGGCTACGCCGCGGCAGCTCATTTGTTCGGTAACTCACAACAACGGCATACCTATGCGGATTGTTCTAGGATTGTATTTTTACAATCGTGATGCAAGTATATGTATCAGTTAGTTAGGATGAGGATTGCAGGATTGTAGGATTGTTACAGAGTGAGTGAGTTAATACTCAGTCTCCAATCCTTTCCCTCTCTCCTCCCCTCTCTCTCTTTTACTCTGCAATCCCTGCAATCCTGCAATCGCGTTTACATTCATAGACTTAAAAAACAATCGTGCTGCAATCCTCCTACAATCGTGCCGCTCCCGTGTACGCGTCCGCGGATTTGCACTCTCGATAAACATGCAACGCACAAAAAAAGACGCGCCATCTCTGACGCGCCTCGAATATCCGAAAGTCTGCGCGAGTTTATCAGTACCCGTTTTCCTCCGCCCAGCTGTGGATTTTATCGATGATCTTCGACGGTACCTGAATCACATCACTCCAGTTGTCACCTTCAATCGTGCCTTGATCATCGAGAAACGCCAGTGAACTGCAGTACAACATCCCGCCCCGTGTCTTCGAAATAAAGCATGATGACACGAGGTCTTCACCGTCGTAACTGATGTCTAATTCGACATCGTAAGTGTAGATTCGGGTCTCGATGTTTTTCTCTTTCGACTCGATGTGATCCGCGCATCCGTTCGGGTGAGTTTCGCCCGGTCGCGCACCGCACGTGCTGCAGTTCTCATCCTCACCGTGCGGCATTGTGTCCGGTGCTAGTCGATTACACTGCGCGCAATCCTTGTGATCTTCCACGTCAGCATCATAGGGCACGTCGCAGTTCGGACATGCTTCCGGCAGCAGTGTCACCCGGCGATAGAAGGTCTCGCCGACATCGGTTTCCTGCCAGTCCTTGACACCTAGACTTGCAATCGCAGTGTCCACGGCATCGATACCGTTCTCTGCCATCGTGTTGACCACGCAGGTCTGCGTGACTTGGCGTATCAATTTCACTGCATACTTTTTCATTTGCCCGTCTCCTTTAGGTACTTAACCAGTGGCGCAATCAGCTCATCACCGATCCGGTCGCCGCGGTAGTGTGACCCCAGAACCAACGGGTCAACCACTCGACAGCTGCACTCGTCGAACGTCTCGCCGTCATCCTTGTAGGCAATCGTCGCGAGCAACGTCTCACCGTCGCACCTGATTACTACTGCGTAGAATCCCTCGCCGCCTACCCCATTGCGTTGGTAGTCGGCACTAATTACAACTACGTCGATGTCACCTCTCATAACCACGATCCTCCGAGTTTCATTTTCACGCATCCTGCGTTCGGCGTGCCAAAGTCATCGAGCGGCTCGAACCCTTCGAAGTCACCGTAAAGCATGCCTTCGTAGTAGCACTCGTTGTCATCATCGTAGAGACTGAAGTGCTCTGGGTTGCTCGTGACACTGTCATCAGCATTCCGCGGACCTACGGTCCCGACTCGGGAATGCTCGTTGTCACCGTCGAGGTGATCCTTCGTAATTGTCCATCGATATGGTGCGCTATCCATTGTTGTGCTCCTTGGTTAAATACTTGACGTTGTCCGCGGCAGCATCGAGGCAGAAGTCAATCCACTCGGTAGCTACCACTGGTTTGAAAACTTGATCGCAGGGATCGTCGCCAGAGATTGCGGCATCAATCCAATACTCTGCCCACCCCTTGAAGAACTCAGTCATACGTTCCCCTCCGAGTGCGTGCGCGATCTCACCGAAGTCTTCACCCTCTTCCCAGCCGCAGTCGAATTCGTTATCGCCACTCGCAGTGACTGAGTAACATTCGATTGTGAGCTTGCCATCCTTGCGTTCGAAGTCTTCGTAATAAGCAACGGTGTGCCATTGCTGCGGACAATCCTTCTCACCGCAGCAGTAAACATTCCAGTCACCTGCCTCACCCGGCCATTTGAAATCACCGTCCGGCATGTACTCAAGGATGTCTTCGAGTTTGCCGAGTTCGGGCTTGTGCTTGCGTCCCCATTCGTAGATCGCATTGTGCAATTCCTTGCGACGCTCTTCCTGCTCAGGCGTGAAGTGCGGCTTGCCCCAATTCTCTGACGGGCACTCACCGTTTTCGATCCATGCGTGCAGACAGGTGGCGTTGCAGAAACCTTCATCGACACCGTCGAGGTCAGTCTGCGAATACCCTGTTACATCGTCGGGCAGATCAGCACCGCAAAACACGCAGTGCTCATCGTCTTCCTGCTGGTTGTAAGGTGCCATCGGATCGTTAGCGGCACCCGGCGGATATGACCATCCAAATTTACCATTCATGATGTGTGCTCCTGTTTCAATTGTTGCTCTAGCTTTTTAATGTCATCCTGTACCAACGTCACATAGTTGGTTGCGCAGAACACATCCAACGGTGACGGGTTCAGGCCGCGCAGGTCTTCGACCCATAACCTTGCGTCGGCAAGGTCTGCTCTTTTAAGTTCGAGTGCGCGTTTAGTTGCTGTGCTCATTCGTTATGCTCCTACGATTTCGAGGGGAAGGTAGACCAGAGTCTCAAGCGCTCGGGTCACTGCGACATACTGCAGGTTGCGTTCCTGCTCCATCTGCCATTCCTGCCGTGCCCACTTCGAGGGCATGCTGTCCGGGTTCAGGATGAACACTCGTGGTGCTTCGAGCCCCTTAGCCTTGTGGATCGTTGCGAGTGTCGTGCCGCCCTGACTGTCACTGAAGATGTCTTCAATTGCCTTGATCAGTTCGGCGACAGTGTCGAGCCCTGCACTCAGGACGTTGATGCAATCCACCTTGTCCATGATTGCTGCGAGCTTCGCCTCATCCTTTTCCGCTTTGCGCATCTGACGTTCGCGCCAGCTGTCGAGCCGCGGGAAGAAGTCTTCCAACGTGGTGACGCGTTTGCCGCCTGCCTTCTTGACCACGTTGATCAGACCCTTGCCGATCTCCCGGCCCAAGACGTGGACCTTCTTGCCTTCGCTGATGCACTTGTATGCAAGCTCGATCAGGGGTGCGGTCGTGCGCGATACGATGAGGTCATCGTCACTGAAGGATTCGACGGCCCAGTCGTTGGGGCTCAGGACTTCGCCGTCTTCGGCAGTGTCACTGCATTCGATGTGCGGTACGAATTGCTTCGCAATCTCGACGACCTTGCGGGGGCATCGGTAGGAGATCGAAAGCGGCAATGTCTCTGCCTTGAACACTCGACCGATGTTGGCAAGTGACTGCGAGTCCGCACCTCGGAATCCGTAGATCGCTTGATGCGAATCACCGACTGCGATCAAGCTACCGTTGTTCTTCAGGAACTTGCGGAGCAGGGTGCGTTGAACGTGACTCACGTCCTGCGCCTCATCGATGATAACCCAGTCGTATCCCCATGCTGGCAGGTCCAGTGCCACTGGCATGTAGAGTTGATCATCGAAGTCGAAAACGTTCTTCTCTTCGAGTCCCTCTTTCAGGATACGGTTTGCCCAGTTGATGAAGGTAGCTTCGCCGCAACCGTTGGGGTCAACGTCGTAGCGATCCATCAGGTTGCGCCACTTGTCGTCGGTCGCTTCGTAGGTGCCTCGGGGTGTGGGCATCCGCGGCGGGATGAGCCCGTGCGACTTTGCCTTGCCAAGGATGTTCAGAAGTTCTGCCATCACCTCACGTGCCTCTTCGGGCAGGTGCCTCTGGATGAGGTCGCGAGTCTTGTTGCGGTCAACGGTGATGTGCTTGCCGAGACGGTACCGGCACAATGCCCAACCCAGTGCGTTCAGTGTTTTGGATTCGACGTGGTCCGGAAGTTTGGTGCCCAGTTCAGTGGCGATCTTTTTGTTGAAGGCGAGGAAGACCGACTTCGCCGATGCGGGGATCAGGTGTGCTGCCTTGACGATGGTGAAGGTCTTGCCGGACCCTGCGACTGCTTCGACGATCAAAGCACCGGGAACGGTGATGTGGGATTCGACCCAGTCAAGAACTGCTTGCTGGAAGATGGAAAGTGTAATCATGTCGTGCTCCTGTTTGTGGGCGATTTCGCCGTGTCGTATATAAGGAGTACCACTATACACGAAAAGCGCTCCCGTGTCAAATCCGAGGGTTTCCGGTGACATTATGTTAAACCGGGATTATGTTAAATGGAGGATTCTTGCTCGATCACACAAACGTGGAATAAAAAAAACCCCCCGTCACCATCTCTGGATCGGGGGGGCAGGAGCACTACAACACTATGCCGCTAGCGCGTAGTCCGTTGCCTTACCGATGAGGTCGTGTAACTTCTGCGACCGTTCGGTATAGGTGCTGATCGGTGAACCCTTGAACGCTTCAGTCGCGGCATTGAATAGCGTCCAGTTGGTGCGTTCGCCATCCTCGTTCAGGTGCTCGACGTGCGAAGGTTCGTAGTATTCGTTCACGACCTTCTCGACACGTTGCGTGTTGATGATACCAGTTCGCAGCATCTGGATGATAGTGTGATTCGCGGTCGCATCCTTTAGCTGGGCCTGCTTGTACCGTTCCACCTGTGCGGCCCGCTCTTCGATTGACTGCGTGACTCCACCCATGAAGTTGCTGAGCATGTCGCGCAGGTCATTCATGATGAACGTGGTCTGCTTGCGCTTCAATACGACACTGCCGAACAGGTCGAGGTTGGTGCAGATCGCAAGTGCCTCACCGAGGCAGGCTTGCCAGCTCAACGACTTGTTGAGTGCGCTACGAACACCAAGACAAATCTTGCTCTCGTCACTGGTGAAGTTCACGATCTCGATCAGGCCGAACAACTGCGTGTCATTGCGAGCCAGTACGTACTGCTCTTCGCCGAAGCGAAAACCGTTAGCCTCTGCGACATCCTGCACGAGATCGATACCGGTAGAGAAAGGTACGGGCTTGTGCGAGCGGGTGTGCAGTGCTAGTGCGGCGGCATCGTAGTTCGAGAGGTTTTCTCGGGTTACGACGTTGTCATCTTTTGAGAACATTAACATTGGTAGTACTCCTTTGCGGTTAAAAATGTGAGTGGCGGGATCAACGTTCCTGTTGTTCCTACCCCGGTCATCAATCAACGGTGCCTCGCAGTATGTCGGTCATCGGCTCCGCGTCTCTCGCGGGATCAACGGCAGGGTTCTAATCACTACTCCGCCACTCATCTCCTATTATACACGAATGCGCTCCAGTGTCAAATCGGGGATTATGTTAACTCCCCTCAGCAGCACGGTCGGCATCTGTGACACAACCGAAACCAATGTAGAGATCGTGCTCCAGTACCATTGCGGTCCCTTCGATCTTGCAATCTCTCAGAGATTCGAACGTACCCAGCTGTGATTTGAAGTACCTGCCCTGTGTTATGAGCACGAGCGTGTATGGTCCTGTCGCAGCTGATGCAGCTAGCGCGACCAGTGCCATGATTAATACCAGCCTCTTCACTTGCATTTCCTCCATAGCCACTTCAGTAGCTTGATTACGATCCGGCGTTTCATTCTTCACCATCCCATTTGATGCGCACGTCCGAGTGCGACACATCCCAGTCGTCGGATTCGAGGTCGCGTTGCATCTGCTCCTTCGCATCCTCGCAGTAGTCGTCTTCATCATCGAAGGAGAGACCCTCGAACTCGTACTCCTTCACGACGACGGTTGAAACCCTTACCGTTAGCTTTGGCATGTCGATCACCTCGGGTACTGGTTGCGGGTTACGTTGAAGGCGAAGTCAAGCACACCTTCTTCTTCGGCTTCTTCCAACACCCGCAGAATCTTATCGATTGCTTCGTTGTCGAATTCCTCGTCGCCTTCGTTTACTCTGATTGTCAGTTCATTTCCCATGGTCTTGCTCCTTAGTTGTTGTCTGCAATTGGCAGACAGTCACAGTTGTCCTGCTCCATTGCGCCACAGGCGTGGCACCACGGGGTAGGGTCCTCTTCTTCATGTTGCATGTGCATGCCGTCTTCGACGCCAAGGCAATAAGCCCGACGTGCCGCATCTCGGATGCGGTCTGCGATGTGCGGCATGACTCCCTTACACGCTTGGTCTACCATTGCGCGTAGTTTGTCGTGAACTCGGTTGTTGTCAGTGCTCATTAGATCACCTCGCCGATTTTCTCGAAGACTTCGGAAGCGCGGCCCGACTTAATGTCGCAGCTAGCAACCCAGTCATCCCCGATCTTGAAGTAGCGGATCATGTCGTAGTACAGAGTCATCTCATCATTCGCACCTGAGATTCCTTCGACTATGATGCTGACGTATGCATTCAGGTGCTTCATCTCGAAATGCGTGACCAGTCTCTTGCGGGGACTGTCTTCGATGTGACCTTCCCAGCTTATGCGTTCTTCCTGTAACGTTTTACTCATGTGCCTTGCTCCTCTTCATGCAGTGTTAGCTCGTAATCCTTTTTCACGACGCCCAGTAGCTCATCACCACGCCAGTGCGGTCGTACCCATGACACCTTGCCTGACTTGTAGTGCCTGAAGAATCCGCGGACCTGATGCATGCGCTTGCGCGGTTGCCACACTGTGCGCCCGTCTTGCTGCGGGTCAGGCTCATCGACTTCTAGCTCGACGATGAAGTGTTCGAAGTGCGGGTGATCCTTTTTCTTGCGCAGTCGTTTGCGCT
>Ga0114923_10002136_pt1 | contig 13472 bp, 11 predicted proteins | sample SumtaG_FD_89578 | JGI IMG/M metagenome (GOLD analysis project Ga0114923, IMG submission 89578) | Deep subsurface microbial communities from Indian Ocean to uncover new lineages of life (NeLLi) - Sumatra_00157 metaG | ecosystem: Environmental > Aquatic > Marine > Oceanic > Sediment | place: near... | reverse complement strand
TTGTCCTAATTTTTTGTCTTAATTTTTTAGGCTGGATCTTTAGTTATTTTAGACAAAAATACACGGCAGTGATAATAGGGAATATTGTTTTAGATGTGCGGCAGAGTGCTAACGCAGCTGTAATTGACAGAGATCTATCCTTTTTTGATAAATACCCGATTGGAAAGATTGTAAGTAGGGTAAATTCTGATAGCCGCGATTTTGGGAATACCGTAGAGCTAACTATGCAGGTTATCTCATCTCTTTTTATTATTCTATTCTTATTGATCGTTATGCTTTTCATTAATCCATTTATAGCTTCAATTTTTATGGTATCTATTCCTCTTTTTTTTGTTGTTGCTCTTACATTTAGAAAAGTAGCTAGGCGTCTAACTCTACTCGGGCAAAGAGCTTTGGCATCAGTAAACGCATATGTTAAGGAAAGTTTTGGAGGGATCCAAATTGCAAAAACATTCAGGCAGGAAGGTAAACTCTATAAGAAATTTAAAGAAGTAAATAATCAATCTTACAGAGTGAATTTAAAAAGAGGAATTTTTATGTTTTCAGTTTTTCCGGCCTTGAGTATAGTACAAGGAGTAATTTTTGCACTAATAATTTACTATGGCGGCACTTTACTTATTGGAGGTCAAATAAGTTCAGGAGAATTATACTTATTTATTCAAAGTCTTGCATATTTATTTTTTCCACTATTAGTAATCGCTGCTTTTTGGCCCCAATTCCAACTCGGTTTGGCAGCCTCTGAAAGGATATTTACATTAATTGATGAATCACCTGCAGTTGTTCAAAGCAATGATATCAAACCGGAGAGGTTAGAAGGCCAAATTGAATTTAAGAATTTAACATTTCAATATGAGGAGAATAGGAAAATTTTCGATGATTTTTCATTAACGATCCATCCCGGAGAATCTTTAGCAATAGTCGGCCATACTGGAGCGGGTAAATCTTCATTAGCTAATTTAATAGCAAGGTTTTATGAATTTCAAGGAGGTGATATCTTAATTGATGGTACTTCAATTAGAGAATTTGATCTTAAGGAGTATAGAAAACAAATTGGAATTATACCTCAATCACCGTTTTTGTGGGATGCTTCAATAAAGAAAAATGTTAAATATAGTCGTAGAGATGCTACAGATACGGAGATTAACGATGCTTTAGATCAAGCGGGAGGAGCTGATTGGGTTAAAGATTTAAATAATGGTATTAGAACCAAGGTAGGTGAAAGAGGAAATTTAATTTCAATGGGACAACGCCAATTAGTAGTTTTTGCCCGTACATTGCTTGAAAATCCTGCGATACTTATTCTCGACGAAGCTACTGCCTCTGTTGATCCATTTACTGAAACTCGGATTCAAGATGCCCTTGAAAAGACGATTAAAGACAGAACTTCAATAATTATAGCCCATCGTCTTTGGACTGTACGTCATGTCGATCGAATCATTGTCTTGGAACAAGGGAAAATAGTTGAAGAAGGTAGTCATGACTATTTAATGGCACAAGGGGGTACATATGCTAACCTCTATAACACTTATTTCCGTCATATGTCTTTTGATTACCTGAAAAAAGTGAAAGAAATAAAACAACAATCAAGTTAAATTGAATTATTTAACTTATGTTTCTAATAATATTTTTTAGGTCCTCTTAGTATTTACATATTCTCTCAAGATTTTTTGTTAGATACTGTGAAAATATTTATATACTACTTTAATCCAATTGTTATATTAATTAACATAGAAATTTAATTTTCAAATATTAAAAAAACAAAATTTTAATGAGAAATATGACGGAATCAGAGATTGGAGCAACTGGTTTAGATAGAGAGTATACACCACCTCCAACAAAAAAGATTGTTGCTTTAGCAGCAGGAGGGATGTTTACCCAGGTTATGTTCTTAGCTGCATTTAGGATACAATTATATGCACTTAAAGTATTAGGGTTAACAGCACTCTTAGTAGCAGTTTTTATGGCAATATTCAGTGTAATCGATATTGTTAATGAATATTTGGTTGGGCATTATTCAGATAAAGCTACGAGATTTACGAAGAAATGGGGAAAGCGATTTATTTTTATTATAGGGGGGGCAATCGGAACAGCCCTTACATTGATTTTAGTTTTTTTGCCAATCTGGGAAATTAAGCCCGGAGGTGGATTAGCAGATCCAGGGCAAACCTTAATAGTAATAATTTGGTTATGCATTGCCGTTTCAATATGGGATACTATACAAACTCTAGAAGAACTAAATTCCAGAGGTTTAGTTCCTGATTTAATTCGAGATCAGAAAAGTCGAGCTCGGTTACAGCTAGCAGGGACTATTGTGGGTACTATCGGTTTAGTAATTGGAATAATATTGATACCGCTTTCAATAAGCATATTTGGAGGAGAAACCAATCCTTATGCTTTTTTTATGATGGCAGTAATAATAGCAATATTATATCTGATAATTTTACCTCTTCGTGCCTATGGCATCTGGGAACCTCAAGAAATGCGAGAATTTAGGCATGAATTTGATCTCATAAAAAAAGAAAAAACACCATTGTGGGGTGCTGGAAAAAGAGCTATAAAAAGTAAATCTTGGATGGCTTTCGTTGTAGCCTATTTCCAATACGGCCTAGTAGTACGCTCGTTAACATTAGGATATGATTTATATGTTGTAGATGTACTAGGCCTTGACATTGCTCTTGCTTCACTACCCTTGCTTGGATTAGTGATAGGAAGTTTTATATTTGGGATCATCAGTTATAAACTGTTAAGATTATATGGAGCAAAAAATACCTTCTTGATTGGAATTGTTATATCCTCTATTGGATTTTTCCTAATGATATTTTCTATTGATATTTTGACCTTAACTCTGTTTAGTTTTATTGTAGGTCTGGGTATTGGTGCTCAAGTTACTGCCCGAGGTCTAATGAGTGCCCAAGCTATTGATAAAAATACTTTGAAATATGGTAAACGCGAAGAAGGTCAGTATTATGCTATAAATCAGATATTTAGTGCTACAACAAAAACTTGGTCGGCTGTAATATTTGCTATTATTGTTGCTATTTTCTTGTATGACCCACTTAAAGGAACTCAAAATACAGACTTTGCCAAATTTGGACTACTTGTTTATTTATCCATTGTTCCCTTGATAGTAACAATTATATCAGGTTTTCTTGTCTGGAAATTATTCGATATAACTAAAGAGGTAGCAATTGAGAACAAAGAAAAATTAATAACATTAGGACATTAAATTTTTTTTTTATTTTTATCTTTAACTCAAATTTTAAAATTTAAAATCTTTTTGCCATTTCTTATATCCAATTTTCCAAAGTTTAAGTCTAGGCTTATTTACTTGATTATCTACTTCAATTCCTGGTTGGGGGTTGTTCATAACCTCATGGTAACGGACATAATACTCATCTGCGGTTGGATTACCATGAATAAAATTTAAAATTGCTTTTTCCGTGAAATATAATATTAAATCGGGTTTGATATCTGGCTTTTCTTTAGTCATTTCTAATGAATTTTCATCCTTTTTGAAAAGATAATATTTTAATTTAATATTTTCATCATTGGCGGAATTTTCCATGATGACATATTCCCAGCAAGCATTTATGTGAAGATATCTCATTAAATCTAACTTATTAGAAAAATAATGAGTTAGCTCTATGTATAACTCCTTTGAATTCATGCTAGCATATTCCTCTCTAGATTACTTGATCTTATCGAGATTTAATGGAGTTCCATCATAGATATATTTACTGTAAACTAATTCTTGTGGATAATATTTACATCCTGGAGGATATGCAGAATCCTTAATACCACCTAAAGCGACAGTTATATCCATGAGCATGGGTCTTGCATTGACATATATGTTTGCTGCTTCTAATTCATTTTTAAATGTCTCGATATTTTGCAGATTAGAGGAATAAACTACTGCTCGCATTCCATAATTACTTGCATTAGCTAATCTTATAGCATCTTTTAAATCTTCAGCCTTGGTTATAGAACGAACTGGACCGAAAGCTTCCTCTTTCCACAAAAATGGGGCTTTAGTTAAATCTTCACATAATTCCGGTTTTATTTCAACTAAGGTTGGTGTGTAGAATAAACCATAGTCTTTCCCGGTATCGATTTTTTCGCCACCTGTATAGATTTTAGCACCAAATTTTTTAGCGTCTTCAACCATAACCTCCATCATCATTAAAATCCTGCGAGACCCTAACGGACCAATATCCACATCAGGATCAGTTGGATCTCCATATTTTAATTTCTCTATTTCTTTTATCAAGCATTCAATATACTCATCATAAATATTACTATGAACGATAATTCGTTTCATAGAGAAACATTGTTGACCAGAATTGGTATAACTAGCCACCGCATTCCATTTTGCGACTTGCTCTAAATTTACATCATCCATGACTATACCTGCATCATTTCCGGCACACTCAAAAAAGAATTGTTTGAATGGTTGAGTATACATAGGAACACCCATTGATCTATCTATAGACTTCGTCAAAATCTTCCCATATCTGGCTAAAATGTCTTTTGCGGTATGAGATGAAGTAACTGTCATTATTATCTTAATCTCTTCAGAGCGAAGGAACTCATCTACTGCCCATTCTCCGGGTGCAATGACTAAATCAAGTGCATCTATAGCGGGTAGCTCCATTTCTTTCAGCATCGAATATGCCATTAACATAGTTAATGGACAAGCTGTAGATGGTTTTACAAGAGCCCCGTTCCCAACCAAATAATTTGCACCCCATTGATAAAGAGGGAGGCTTATAGGTGTGTTTCGAGGTGAAATACAAGCAGATAATCCATGTGGGATATGTCTTATTCTAACTAATTGTTCTCCTTCTATACTTGTTAAAGCTTTTTCTTCAACAAATTGATAATACCAATCACAGAATTTAAATCCATTCATTACAATATTCAACTCCCACTCCGAATATTTGATTGGTAATCCCCCCTCTGCGACAATCAAATCTTTAAATTCCTTTTTTTTAAATCGCGCTTTACTGGCAAACTTGGAAAGATGTTTAGCTCTTTCAAAAAAGTCCATTTCCTTCAATAATTTCTGATTTTTATAAACTTTTTTTATTTTTGCTTGAAGGGTTTTCGGTGTGTCTGCTGGGATTGTATCTATAACCTCACCGGTATATTTGTTTTTTATTTCCAATTCTTTTGATTTTGACATGATATTCTTTTACCTTTTTATATGAGTGTTATTTATATTTCAGTATATTCATAAAAATAATTTCAAACTTAATAGATATCATCCTCATCCTTGAGGATACCAGCCGTTTTGGCAAATCTTCCATACCCCATATCTATTACCAACTGAGTTCTTTTAAACAGAACAAAATCGATCCATCCTTTTTCTTCATCTGGCTCATTATAAAAATCTCCGAGAAGCTTTGTATATTCTTCCTTTGAGTTTGTCTGGATTAATTTTTTGATTGCTTCTATTGAGAGCGCAAGTTCCAAATCTGAGTCATTAGCCCTCCCAGGTCTTATTTCAATCCCTTTTCCATTACAGTACACATTAAAAACATCTACAGGAGATTCATTCTCATAAGATTCAATTGAATTATAAATTGCAAAATCAAAATCTGAACCATGAATTAAATCCGAAAAAATTTCAGGATATTTTGATAAAAAAGTAGTATAATTTTTCGTTAGATCTGTATTATATGTATCTGTATCACTTATTTGACTCGTTAATTCTTTATTCGACATTTTAACAACACTTAATTCTTTATTTTTTCATTTTCAAGATAATCTTGATACCACTTAATTGTTTCTTGTAATCCTTCTCTCAAGGGAGTAATTTTATATCCTAGCTTGTCAATTGCCTTTTTTGAAGAATATGCTCTATGATATTTAATTGCCCTAAGTGTAGGTCGTGTTAAATAAGGGACTTTTTTATTGAATTTTGCTTTAACTTCCAAGAACCATGCATAAACTACCGTAGCCCAAAATGGAAGCTTTATTACTTTTTTATCTCTACTAATTTCGGCGATTAAATCTAGATATTCTCTAAATATGATGTTTTCTCCACCTAAAATAAAATTTTCACCATAAATATCATCTCTCTCGGCAATATTTGCCATAATTTCAGCGAGGTCCTTTACATAAGTAAAGGTGGCTATAGAATCTCCCTTTCCTGGACATACACCTAATGGAAAGATCTTTCCCCGCATAACATCAAAAAGCATTCTTCCAAATATATTAAAATCTCCCGGACCATATACAATTGCTGGATATAAAAGCGTTGCTTTAAGCCCTTTCTCAATATATTCTTTAACTAATTTTTTAGCAGCAAATTTACTTTTCTCATAATTCATATATAAATTATCGGAATTTTCATAGGATTCATCCACTGGTTCTTCACTATTTTCAGGAGTTGGGCCAATAGCAGTGAATGAACTCATATATATTAATTTTTTATTCATTTCAAGTGTAACTTTTACCACATTTTCAGTACCATTGACATTAATCTCCTCATATGGTGAATAATTTTTTGCCCAAATACCTACATATGCAGCTAAATGATAAATCAAATCCACATTATCTGCTGCTTTCCGAATACTTACAATATCCCTTATGTCCCCTATAACATACTTAACATTTTTTAAATCTTCAAATTGAGAAGTATTACTCGTTTCTCTTACAAGAAGAGTCAATTTATGACCGTCTTTATGTAGCCTTTTTACTACATGGGCACCTATAAACCCAGTACCGCCAGTTATTAATATATTTTTTATTTTAATCCCCTATTTTTTTGAAATAATGCGAAAATGATTAATTTTTAAATTAAAAAATGGTGCTTAATTTTTAAAGTATGAAATTTCGTATTGCAACAATTAATCGATGAAAAGTAGTAAAGTATATTACTAAATACTGACGCAATTTAGCAAGTTTTTAAAAAATATTCAGATTAAAGAGAAAAAAAATAAAAAAGAAGAATTTAATCACTACTTTTTAGTCAAAATTTTATAATCTTGTGATATAACGATCTCGCTCCCATTGACTCACATTAGTTCTATAGGCATCAAACTCTTCGAGTTTAGCATAATAGAAGTTCTTCCATGTCTGTTCTCCGAATAGTTCCTTCATAAATTCAGATTGTCTAAACTCTAATAGAGCTTGTCTTAAACTACCAGGTAAAGTGTCAATTCCCGACTTTTCTAAGTCTTTAGTAGAGAAATGATATACATTTTTCTCAGTGGGCTCAACGATCTCAATATCCTTCGATAGTACTCCTTCTAAGCCTGTAGCTAATAGAACAGCAAACTGAAGGTAGGGATTACCTGCCGGATCTGGACAGCGAATTTCGCAACGAGCGGCACTTTGTTTACCCCCAAAGTTAGGTACTCTAATTAAGGGTGATCTATTTCGAAAACCCCATGCAACATATGTTGGCGCTTCATATCCTGGTACTAATCTTTTATATGAGTTAGGCCAACTACATAACACAGCACACATTGCTTTTGCATATTTCAATTGACCAGCAATCCACTTTTTTAAAATAATTGAAATATGATTCTGATCTGATTCATCATAACATAAATTTTTTCCATCTTTCCATAAGGATTGGTGAACATGCATTCCAGATCCATTAATACCGGCGAATGGTTTAGGCATGAATGTTGCCGTCATATCATTTTGAGCTGCAACAGTCTTACATATCATTTTAATTGTATTTGCATTATCCGCTACATCAACAGCGGGGCCATACTTAAAATCAATTTCATGTTGACCTAGTGCCACTTCATGATGAAGCACCTCGATTTCAATACCCATAGCGTCACAATATTCCGCTATTGTATAACGCATCTTTTCATTAATATCATAGGGATCATAGTCAAAATAACCTCGCATATCACTAGGTTTGAATGCTTTCTCTTTTGTTTCCTTATCTAAAATAAAGAACTCTAATTCTGGAGCGCAAAAAAATGAATATCCATGCTTCTCAGCTTTCTTTACAGTTTTTTGTAGAATATAGCGTGGATCTCCCTCATATCTCGACCCATCTGGATTGTACACATCGCAGAAAAATCGCGCAACTTTTCTAGTAGTGTTAGTCCAGGGGATTATTCGAAATGTACTGGGATCTGGAATGGCAACTTTATCTGATTCTTCAATTGCCCCATAGCCGGTAATAGAGGAACCATCAAAATTCTCCCCGTCTTGAAGGAAATCTTCAATCCTCTTCGAATTAATCTCAAAAGATTTGATGATTCCATGCATATCCGTAAATTGAAGGTAAATAAACTTAATATTTTGCTCATTTACGGTTTCAATTACTTTTTCACATAATTCCTTTCTTTTAGGATCATCTTTTTCAATCAAATTTTCTCACAAATGATTTTATCTACTTTATTTTAAAGAATTATTTATTGTCTATTTGTTATATATCATTTTTAACTTAATTACTAATTAAGAAAAGTAAATACTTCCATATAAATCTTCATATTTTATTAAGTAATCTGATCACAAAAAAGTAACTAAGTTAATCAATATGATCACAAAAAGTAAAATTATATTAAGAAGTTTAACTTATAATAATTTAAGATGAAGGAAGAAGAATTAGATGATACTGATAAGGAAATATTAAAAATTCTGAGTAATGATGGGCGACGATCTCATAGTGGGATTGCAAAAGATTTAGATATCTCCGCAATAACAGTTAAAAGGCATATAGATGAATTAGAAGAAAAGGAAATCATAAAAAATTATAGTATTACTATCAATTACGAAAAATTGGGTTATGAATTCATAGCTTTAATTGAATTGACAATTTCTAAGGGTGAAATGATAAAAGTAGAGGAGCAAATAGGAAATGAGCCGAATGTCTTTGCTGTCTATGATATCACCGGAACTTATGATGCGGTTATCCTTGCTCGATTTAAAACAAGACAGGAATTAAATAGATTAGTAAAAAAAATAAATAGTTATGAATATATCATGCGAACCAATACTCATTTAGTATTAAATATTGTTAAAGAGGGTACAAACTTCACTGATTTATTAGCCCATAATTTATAGCTTGCCTATAAAAAAAGGTTTAGTACCTTTAATTTCTTTAGAGTGCATACCAAGAGTTGAAACTATTAAATATTTAAAAATCTCTTTAATACTATACAAAAAAAATCCAAATTTAAAATGATTTGAAAAACAAGATGAGTAAAGAATAAAATGCGCGCAGCTATATTAGAAGAAATTGGTAAGTTAACTATAAAAGATGTACCTAAACCAACTCCCGGACATGAAGAGGCTTTAGTTAAGATATCCACCTCAGGTGTTTGCCACTCTGATTTACATATGGTTAAAAAGGATTGGGGATTTACAAATCCACCAATTCCCATGGGACATGAGGGTATCGGAATAGTTGAGGAGTTAGGACCTGGTGCTGAGGTGTATATCCAGAAAGGGGATAGAGTTATATTAGGTCTTGGTGGATCAGGGGGGAGATACTGGTGCGGAGCTTGTGAGTATTGCCTATCTGGTAGAACTATGTTCTGCAATAAAGTTAAGAATCTTTTGGGAACTTATGCCGAGTACATTTCAATTTGGGCAAAAACCTTAGTTAAGTTACCTGATGAGATAAGTGATAGAGAAGTCCCTTTAGCATGTGGAGGATTGACAGCGTATAGTGCTATCAAAAAGCTTAGTAATTATGGAATAACCGCAGGTAAATCGGTTGCCATTATTGGTGCTGCTGGTGGACTTGGGCATTATGCGGTACAAATTGCTAAGGCTTTTGGATATAAAGTAATTGGAGTCGATATAGGTCCTGAGAAATTGGCATTCGTCAAGAAAATGGGAGCGGATTATGCATTAGATGTAAATGAAGTGATACCATTTGTTAAAAAGGAGCTACGTGGTGTAAACGCAAGCATAGTGGTTTCATCAAAAGTAGCTGGTTTCGAGCTAGGTTTGAAATTACTTAAAAAAATGGGAGTACTTATTGCTGTAGGATTACCTGCCGCGAGCGAGGGAAAAATGTCAATAAATCCAATAGCATTTGTTTTAAAAGGTTTGCGTATTGTTGGATCCTTAGTGGGATCGGTTGAGGAAATGAGAGAATTAGTTCAATTAGCAGCAGAAGGGAAAGTTAAAACTCATATAGGTAAGACTGCGAATCTCTCAGAAATTAATCAAGTTCTTGAGGATCTAGAAAATGGAACCTACACGGGAAGGGCTATTATAGATAACATGATGAAATAATCTAACTTTTTTTTATTTTTTTTAAATTCAGAAGTAGAAGTTTAGGTATTAATTAAAATCTAAAATAAGGAAAAAATTATAGTAAAATTTGTGTACTTTAAAATGATTTAGAATCATCCTTTGTACAGGTATTCTTCATAAGGGAAAGCAGCATAGACTTGTGTTTTCTCCATTCCGGCAAGTCTGTGAACTAATGTATCAGAAACACTTTTCACACTATATACTGTTTTTATGGCCTCAACTGACGGCCATGCAACTGTATTAAAATACTGCCAATCTTCCTTTTCTCCCGCAATTACTCCTTTAAATTCTCCAATAGCATACATTCGCACTCCCAGCTTTCCAAAGCCCTTCCCTGCTGCCATTCCATATGTATCATGAGCTTTTTTCCCTGATTCAATTTTCTTTCCGTTATAATCTTCAGGATATATTGCAATATCCCTGTATGAGATGAAATTTATAAATGCGAAAGGTTGACCTTTAAGTTTCTCAAATAATTCTTCTCTGTGTTTGGCTGACGGATCATCAGGATTTTCTTCAAATGGACTTACTCTTTCGGTCATATCCCACTCTTTTTTTGCAAAAACGTCGAGAGAATTGTTCGCTTTTTTCACAGCTTCACTAGATGCTAAGGAAAGCCGCAAAACTTTATAATTTTCAATTTTGCTTTCTTCCTTTAAAATGTCTACTGCCGTATCATCCATACCGTCTACAATTAGGATTTCATCCCAATCCTCCTGATCTCCATCAAATACAAGAGGAGAATGTCCTGCCCATATAATATTCTCTTTATTGAACAGATTTCTGTAATACTCTTTTACAAAGTTTTTATACTTTAAAAAAATAATTATACTCATTTAATTCTACAAACCTATTTTTTTTAAAAAGGAAAAGGTTACAATAAAAATAAATTTTAAGTTTCTGAACTATTATTTCGCTTTTTCGAGCATAATTTTAGATAAATTTTTAGTAATCTTGAGATCTGGTTTCGGATTGTTAATTACACGATTCAGAAATGAGAAACCATTAATAAAACGTTCCTTCAAGGAAGGTCCTATATGATCAGCTCCAAATACCATTCTAAATTCATGGCGTATCTTCTTATCAAATAATATATGATGCATAAATTCTGCCCCTCGATAAAGTCCTAACATATCTTCGGTACCAACTTCAATATAAATTTTAATGTCTGATTCTCGAATTTTATCAGCATTTTCTCTTGTGATATATAACGGATTATTAATTTTCCAATACTCTTCATCAAATGGTGAGCCAAAGATAGTTTCCATAACTTCTTTTTTTCTATAAAATTTATCTCTTGGTTGAACATCTTTCCACTCAATTGCGGGCTCAATTGCAGGTTCAAAGGCTACTAAAACACTAAATTTACCAGGATTTTTGAATCCAATTCTAAGTGTTCCCATCCCACCCATTGATACACCTGCAAGGAATGATTTACTTGGGTCATTATAAACACGAAATTTATCCTGAAGGTGCGGTATTAATTCATTAAGTATAAACGTTTCCCATTTCTGTGAACCATCCCTATAATCCATATAAAAAGATCTATCACAGTGAGGGATAACTACTACCATTTCAGGGGCTAAATTTTTTTCCCATAAATTCCGAACTATAGTTTTAATTTGATTAACAAATCCCTTGGGACCATTTCCACCATGAAGAAACAACATCAATGGATATATCTTATCAGACGTTTCATAATCAATCGGATAGAGTACACTATATTTTGCAGGGCTAGGTACTAATTCAGTTTCAATCTTAAAATTCTGAACTTTTATCATAATAATTTTCGATATTTTGTGTTCCTTAATTAGTTTATTTTCTTTACTAACTAAAATTAAAAAATGTAGTAAATTTTAAAAGCATATAAAACGAATTTTATTAATGAATTTTTAAGTTGAAATTTATGGTAGATAATAAGGAAGAAATCGAATCATTATTCAAGAAAATGATGAAAGATGATGAGGAAAGCGCTCCAAAAGATGAAATCTATCATAAAGACATGGCAGATGTTGGAAAATTCAAAGTTCAATGGAAAATATGTGGAATTTTAGGATATCAAATCTTTGATGTTAACACAATATCTTACAAATTCGGAGAAAAGTTAGATACACCTGATGTTAGTATGGTAATTAGAGATGAAGAATTAGCGCTTCGATTTTTAAGACGTGAAATCTTTGAGTTTGATTATGGTTTGGGTTATAAAACTGGTTTTAAAATAAATTACACTGAAGGTTGGAAAAATATTGATACCGATAAAGGTAAAAAAAGAGTGAGAATAAACAAACCTTTTATCACTGCTCGATTTAACAGGGAGAAGGACTATCATCCTTTTATACTCTCAAAATTACCAATGTTTCGAAATCTTCTTACATCACGAGTGGACGGAGATGACATAGGATATTTCATACCTATCAATAAATCTATTGGAACATTTGAGAGTCGAACTCTGCCGGTTAAGGTTTTTAAACACTTCATTGAAAAAGCGAGTAATATTGTAATGCTGGAAGATTGTCCCTGTAGAAGAATCCATGATTGTCAAGATCACAATCATGCATTAGGGTGCATGCACATGGGAGACGATACAAAAAACTTGGTGCTTCCTGAAGACGTGGCCCATGTCGCTACAAAGGAGGAGGCATTAGAACGAGTGAAGCTCGCTGCTGACAATGGTTTGATTCCATTACTCGGAAGAGCCATGGATGAGGCTGTGGGATTTGGTGTTGAAGATACTGGACATTTTTTATCCATGTGTTTTTGTTGTCCTTGTTGTTGTATTGATATACCAATTATGAAACATGCCTCAAGTAGTCTATTAAATTTATCAAAAATTGAGGGTCTTAGTGTGATTGTTGATAAAGATCTTTGCGTTGGATGCGGAGAATGTCTCGAAGCATGTGTTTTTGATGGAATGGAAATGATAGATGAGAAAGCAAATGTTTTAGAACGATGTGTTGGTTGTGGAAGGTGCGAAACTGCCTGCCCTAACGATGCAATCTCTATTACAATTAGTGATTCAAGTGGCGTCGATGAATTAATTAAACAACTCGAGGCCCACGTTGATGTCACTTAATTAAATATTACCCTTTTATTTTTTAATTCGTAAAAAACAAAATTGTGTTGATCAACTATGAATGAAATTATTAAGAATGCTCAATCTCCCAAAACACGACACTCAAAATGGATCTTTCTTTCCAATGCGTGCTTTCAAATTCCCTCTACAATGGTGAATG
>Ga0114923_10002135_pt1 | contig 13472 bp, 11 predicted proteins | sample SumtaG_FD_89578 | JGI IMG/M metagenome (GOLD analysis project Ga0114923, IMG submission 89578) | Deep subsurface microbial communities from Indian Ocean to uncover new lineages of life (NeLLi) - Sumatra_00157 metaG | ecosystem: Environmental > Aquatic > Marine > Oceanic > Sediment | place: near... | reverse complement strand
CGTGAAACATCGGCAGGGTCACCGGAGGTAAAGCATAAAGTGTAATTGTTAAAAAAAAACTAAAACATAATGTTAACCGGCGCTTCAAGGCAGCAGTAAGGGGTTTTGGGGAACAAAGGGGATTGTAGTTCAATAGGAAATGTGATACAATTAAAACATGAAAAAAATGAGACACTTGAATTTAATGCTGGTATTGCTTGCTGTACTAACAGTACCGGTTACTGCTTACGTGGGCCCCGGGGCAGGTTTTGCTTTTGCCGGTTCCTTCTTGTTTATCTTTGTAGCCTTTTTCCTGGCTATTTTTAACTTCTTAACCTTTCCCATACGGGTCTTTATAAAATTTTTAAAACGAGCAAAAACACTTAAAAATGCAAAATATAAACGGGTCATAATCATCGGTTTCGATGGAATGGATTACAACCTGCTGAACCGGTTCATGAAAGAGGGCAAAAGCTTCCCCAACTTTGAAAAACTGGCCAAAGAGGGAACGTTCACGCCATTGTGGAGTACCCAACCCCCAATTTCACCGGTGGCATGGTCCACCTTTTCCACCGGCGTAAACCCGGGAAAACATAATATATTCGATTTTTTAACCACAGACAGGAATACTTACATGCCCAAACTGGCCGGGTCCGATATTACTCCGCCGAAACGGGTATTAAAAATAGGAAAATACAATATTCCCATTTCAAAACCCAAGATCGAATTGAAACGGAAAAGCAAAAGCTTCTGGAAAATTGTCAGCAGTAAAGGCATCTCTACCACTGTACTGCGGGTTCCCTTTACCTTCCCGCCGGAAAAATTCAGCGGTTTAATGCTTTCCGGGCTGGGGACCCCGGATTTAAGAGGAACCCAGGGGAGCTTTACCTTCTACTCCGATAAAGCGGAAGAGGATTTTGATATTTCCGAAGGTGTCTATGAAAAATTGACAGGGGTTTCAAAAGACATTTATAAAGGAACAATAAAAGGGCCGGCGAATCCTTTTTTAAAAGGCAGTATCCCCTTGGAGCTGGCCTTCACATTGAAAGTGGACCGGTCAAAGAAATCGGCAGTCATTACCATCGGTAAAGAGACCTATACCCTGGAACAGGGGAAATCCAGCGATTGGATTACCCTGGAATTTAAAGCCGGGTTGGTTAAGGTTGCCGGTATTGCCCAGTGGGTATTGGAAGATGTGACCGAAGGACATCCTGTAAAGCTGTATCTCTCGCCTATTAATATCGACCCGGAAAAACCGTCGATGCCCATTTCCCACCCTAAAATTTTTGCCGTTTACCTGTCCAAACTGCTGGGCTCTTTCGCCACCCTGGGCATGGCCGAGGATACCTGGGCGTTAAGTGAACGTGTACTGTCCGAAGAAGCCTTTATCGATCAAGTGTATATTTATCACCGGGAAAGAGAAAAAGTCTTTTTCGATTCTTTTAAAAAATATAAAAGCGGTCTTATTGTCCAGGTGTTTGAAGCCACCGACAGGATCCAGCACATGTTCTGGAGGTATCTTAAACACTCCGGTTCCCCGGCTGAAAAACCCTCGACGGAATCCAAAATCGTCGAGGCGATTTATCACTGTTACAAAGCAATGGATGATTTTTTGACTTTGCTGTCTAAAAAAATGAAAAAAGACGACTTACTGATGATCGTTTCAGATCATGGGTTTAATGCCTTTAACCGGGGATTTCATCTCAATTCCTGGCTGCACAAGGAAGGCTACCTGGTGTTGAAAGACGGCAAAAAAAACAGCGGTAAATGGTATGCCGATGTCGACTGGTCCAAATCCAGGGCTTACGGCCAGGGGCTCAATGGGGTTTTCTTGAATATGAAAGGCAGGGAAAAATACGGGATTGTTTCCCCTGGAAAAGAGGCGAAAAAAATCAAAGAGGAAATAAAAAAGAAATTAATCGATGTAACCGATGAAGAAAATAATAAGAAAGCAATAAAAGCAGCATTCAAACGGGAAGAGATTTACCGGGGTCCGTATACCCCCAATGCGCCGGATATTATCGTGGGGTACAACCTGGGTTACCGTGTTTCCTGGGAATCGGCCGTCAATTATGTGGGCGGCCCGGTGTTTATCGATAACACCCGGTTGTGGAGCGGCGACCATGCCTTTACCCAAAAAGCTGTCCCGGGAATATTTTTCTGTAATAAAAAAATAGAGGAAAAGGACCCCAGGCTGTTGGATATCTCTCCCACTATTCTTTCCGCATTCGGTATAAAACCGTTATCTTTTATCGACGGTAAAGATTTAGGAGTATAAGGAGTTAACATGAAACGACGAGAGTTTATTAAACATACAGGTGCAGCGCTGGCAGCGGCACCATTTATGAATTTCGCGTCCAATTCTTCTAAAGGACGCATGATTGTTCTCGGTTTTGACGGGATGGACCCGATGACTGTAAACCGGCTGATGCAAAAGGGTGAATTGCCCAATATGAGAAAATTGTCTGAGCGTGGGGTTTTTACCATGATGCGCACCACTATTCCTCCCCAGAGCCCGGTGGCCTGGGGGAGTTTTATTACCGGTGCGGACCCCGGCGTCTATGGCATCTATGATTTTTTACACCGCGACCCGGAAACCTATATCCCGGAGTTTTCTCAATCCGACACCCTGCCGCCCGAGTGGAACCTGAAACTGGGAAAATATAATATCCCTTTAAAACCTGCTAAAATTGTCTTGAAACGGGAGGGCAAAGCCTTCTGGGATTACCTGGAAGAACGGGACGTAGACGCCACCATCTTTAAGGTCCCCTCAAATTTTCCCCCTTCCGAAAGTAAACAAAGAACCATGTCCGGTATGGGTACGCCCAGCCTCCGGGACGGCTATGGGTTCTATACCCTCTACACTTCCGATGAAGAGGAATCCATGAAGGATATCTCCCCCCACCACCTGTACTATGCGTATGTCAATGACGATAATGTGATGGAGGATGGTATTCTCGAAGGCCCGGTCAACGACCTGGTGGAGGGTGAGGAGGGAGAACCGGTGAAACCTACGGTCCCCTTTAAGGTTTACCTGGACTACCATCATAAAACCGCACGCATCGACATCCAGGGGAAAGAAATCCTGATTGCGGAAGGTGAGTACTCTGATTGGGTGGAGATTGATTTTTCATTGATCGCAGGTGTCACCAGCGTGACCGGCATGGTGAAATTCTATGTGCTGGAGTTGGGGAAAAAGTTCAGGTTGTATATTTCTCCCATCCACATCAGTCCCAGGAACCCGGCCACTACTATTTCTACGCCGCCTTCTTACAGCAAAGAGCTGGCGGATAAATGCGGGCTGTTTCACACCATCAGTTTGCCCGCCGACACCAACGCCTTGAGTAAGAATACCTTTGATATGGCAAATTTTGTAGTCCAATCCTTGTCGGTATTCCAGGAGAGCAAGAAGATATTCGCTTATGAATTCGAGCGGTTTTTAAGCAAAAAAACCGATTTTTTGTTTTTTTATTTTTCCTCTTTGGACCAGGGACAGCACATGTTCTGGGCTTTAAATGATAAAGAGCATCCCTACTATCACGCGGAAGAGGCCGAAAAATTCGGATTCATGACCGATGATTTGTACCGGAAGCATGACAGTGTCTTAGGGAATGTTCTTAAACACACCCCTGCCGATGTTAAGATCGTGGTGATGTCGGACCACGGGTTTGCGCCTTTCAGGAGAGAGGTAAATTTCAACACCTGGTTGTACAATGAAGGTTATTTGAAGCTGGATGTGGATGATGTAGCTGATGAGGTATCCTTGCTGGAGTACGCTGATTGGGGCAATACCAAAGCGTATGCCCTTGGTTTAAACGGTCTGTACCTGAATATGAAAGGCAGAGAAGCCGAGGGCATTGTTACTAAGGAAGAGAGGCGAAAGCTGTTGGAAGAGATCAAAGCCAAATTGGAGCGGTTAAAGGACCCTGAGAATGGGAAGCAGGTGGTGAGCCAGGCGTTTATATCCGAGGATCATTTTTCTAAGGATTTCCTGGATCGTGCGCCCGATATTATCGTGGGCTGCAGTAAGGGGTATCGTGTCAGCGGCGCGTCGGCCATTGGCGGCATGGACCCCAACGTCGTCGGCAATAACATGGACTGGTGGGCCGGGGACCACTGCATGAATCCGCTTCATGTTCCCGCCACGTTTATTTCAAATTTTAAGATAAATAAAAAGGTTCCTGATATAAAGGATATGGCCCCGACAATTCTAAAGCATTTCGGGATTGAAAATCCATCCACCATGACAGGTAAATCTTTGATATAATGAAAAAGATGAAAAAGATTAGCCACAGACACACACAGACAACAGTCTGTGAAAGTCTGTGGCTGAAAAATGAGGTGAACATATGGCAAAGAAAGTAAAGCTCAGTAACGAAGCTGCTGAAAAAGCGGATGAGATCATTGCTTTTCACGGGTATTCGTCCCTCGATGAATTGGTTGAGAATTTAATTAGCAATGAGTTTGAAAAGATTAAGTCGGGTGACAGCGACAACAAAGAGGAGCAAGCCGAGGCACTCAGCGGTCTGGGGTATATTTCCTGAAGATGCCAAAAAAGAATAGCCACCAAGACACAAAGGCACAAAAACGTACACCTTCGCGTCTTCGTGTCTTCGCGGCAAAAATAAGGAGTCATACGATTAATGATACAAAAAATTAATTATTTTATCACGCGGGTATTCGACATCATTTTGTACCCTTTTTCTTTTATCCATGAATTTTGGGGCATACTTTTTTTAAGTATTATCATGTCTTTTATTGTTTTGTGGATCTACAAGTGGGTATCGTCGCCCGGGGCAATAAAGGCAACCAAAAACAAAATTAAGGCCAATATTTTGGCTATCAGGCTTTACAAGGATTTGGGCAAAGTGATTATCGGTTCTTTTTTTAAGAGCTTGTTTTATACCCTTAAGTATTTTATTTTGAATTTCGGACCGGTATTGATCATCATTCCCATATTATTCCCGGCCTTTGTGCAAATGGATATCCGTTATGGGCTGCAGCCCTTTAAGGTAGGGGATGATTTAGCCGTTAAGGCCAGCTTTGCTTCGGACATTGCCGGTTTAGACGTTGAACTTTTAGAGAATGAGCATTATAAATTAAAGATGAACCCGGTGTTTATTAAAGTGTTAAAAGAAATCAACTGGAAGTTGGAGGTATTGAAAGCCGGTACCACGAAGATTAAGATAAAAGTCGGGGATAAAATTCTTGAGAAGCAATTGATTATCGGTGAATCCAGGGCAGCCATTTCTAATAAGAAAATGAGGCAATCGTCGTGGGCTCATTTTATATATCCTGCCGAGAAGCTGCTGCCTGGAGAAGGGAAGGTGGCAGATATTTACATTCAATACCCGGGGCATAGTGTTTCTTTTGCCGGGATATCCACTCATTGGTTGATATTTAATCTTATATTGGTGGTTATTATTGTATTGGCGTTTAAGAACAGGTTTGGGGTGGAGTTTTAGGTTTACACGCCCCGCCCTCTTTTTTCTATTCCTATCATTAGCCGCTCTAAGAGATCCCCAATAAAAAAAACTATCTTAAAAAAAAGTAGACAAAAACAATTTTTCATACTATTATATATATATAAAGCAACTAAGGAAGCAGTAATGTGAAAAATGTTAAAAAATGACATTTGTAAACAGTTGGTGACGCCAGCCCCACCAGGTGGAGGCACTATTGCAATGCACCCTAACCCGTTGTTCCCATTGGAAAGAAATGAAAATTTTTATATGTTTGAATTGGAGCGAGATACTGACTCCCTTCGGCAAAAATTCCAGGTGACAGAGACATATTTCTTGACGACTCAAATAATTATTAAAACGGCAAAAGTATATACTCCAACCATTCAAATAATTACTGGAACAACAAAAGTATATACTCCAACGATTCGAATAATTACTGGAACGGCAAAAGTATATTTTCCAACGATTCGAATAATTACTGGAACGGCAAAAGTATATACTCCAACGATTCAAATAATTACTGGAACAACAAAAGTATATACTCCAACCATTCAAATAATTACTGGAACAACAAAAGTATATACTCCAACCATTCAAATAATTATTCCAACGGCAAAAGTATTTACTCGAACGATTCAAATAATTACTGGAACGGCAAAAGTATATACTCCAACCATTCAAATAATTACTGGAACGGTAAAAGTATATTTCCCAACGGCTCAGATAATTACTGAAACGGCAAAATATATTTCAATACGACTCAAATATATGTAAAAACGACAGAGACATATTTTTCGACGACTCAGAAAAACATCTCTCGGGGACCGGTACATTTCAAAGAAAAAGCCGGCGTGGATGAAGGGGGGCAGGAGAAATCTCCGGGGTCTGAAGTGGAAGCGGATACTGGGAAGGAATTAAATGAAAAAACCGCAAGCATAGAAAAAATGCCTGATGTGAAAGAGTTATTGGAGTACATGGACGGTGATCCATTGGTGTATTATGAAATGATGGCCCATTTCCAGAAGTTAAAAAGGGGAATCAAGGATTTTATGGAAACAACGGCGGACCAGGACCAATCGGGATAACTTTCTCCCTTTCCTCTGAAAGCTACGAATTAGTGACCATTGTTCTCATCAAACAAAAGCCGCACTTCCGCCTCCTTCCCCAAAAGGTCCATCAATAGGGCAAAACCGTTTCCAGAAAATTATTTCCGGGATTTTTTTCAATTACTATAAACCACTAAAAACCACTATAAATTACTAAAAACTGGTATAAACCAGTCACGTTTGGATCGCAAGAGGGATTTGTATGGTTGCGCCGAGAAACCGAACTTACCTACTTCTGCAATTCCTTTGGTATGCGGTTATAAACTATAACTGCTAATTCTAACAAGGTATCGAAATATCCAGGGAACCACTCAGAGTCGTCAAATGTTATTCGGTATTCGGTTTCAATAACTCTTCTAAGACTGACCATGGCAAACTCGTCAATTAATCCAGACGCAAAGAGCGATTCAGTTGTCTCAACATTTCGTTTCTCATCTTCTTCAATATATTCCTCAGAGAAATATTCTCGTAAATATTCAAGGATATCATTAAAGGCCGATTGAGATTTTAAAATTGACTCAATTGCAATGATACTAGCATTTGGAGTGAGCAAAACAGATTCAAATAATTTCATATATTCTTGGCGTAACCAATTTAACCGCGTTTCATAACCAGGTACCGGAGGACAGCCAGCTGATTTAAAAAAGACATTGGCAGGACCCTTTTCAATTTCACTATAATCCTCGGCTATATCAGTTACACTAACTGATTTTACTCCTGTCGAAATAGAACGAGCTTGTATAGACAGGTCACGATAACTACCCAAGTCATCTTTCAAATACGCAGCTAATCCAGGTGAATTTTGTTGGCCTCTGAAAATGGTATCAATGTACTCTAAGTCTTTCAGTCTGACAGACTTAGTTTCTGCTTCAGAGAGTTGTTCTTTTAATTGAAATAAGAACAGTTGGAGAGCATGGAATTTTTCATAAACTGCTTGTGAGAAGAAAACACCTCCCTCGGAATCAACTTGATTCAAATTTGCGAGAAATTCCTTTACCCATAATAAGTCCTTTGGTTTTTTTTCATCATCCCAGTTTGTAGTGTACTTACGGATGGTACTCCAAAGCAAAGGATAAATTTCAGCTCGTTTATGGATTGTTTCAGAAAACTGAGACTGCCTGATAGCCTCTAAATCATTTGCCAGCTTCTTTGTTGTCGTACCAAATTCTTTGATTTTTAAAACTAGCTCATTGTTTTTTAAGTCGAGTTCTTTTGTCTTTAAATTTATAGCCCAACGCGATGAAAGGATTGACACAAAAACTCCCACCGATGCAACTACAGCAGAGATTAATGCTGCAATAATGGATGCTTCCATAGCCCTGCTCCTTATTTTTTGCTTAAAATTCTCAAAGACATTCTTAATTTCGGCCTCTTGAATGCATAAGCTGTTGCCATTCCTAAACGGACATCCCTTCAACAATGCCAACTCAAATACACCCAATTTTTTCATCGCCGGTTCTACCGGAAGATTTCATTCTACTTTAATCAAATAAAAATTTCAACTACCTGGATAGAAAATGTTAGGGGAGTGTCGGGAAGTTGGTATACCTTCCGCCACAGAAATATCTATTTACTGGTTATTTAAATGTTGTGTAATACATATATCATTAAAGGTTGGAATGGCATTGAGGAGCAGCGCAGTCGCAATCACAATCAATATTACTACATTCGTGTCTTAATGTTCTTTCAAAAGGTTTAGGGGCGAATTTTCCTATATTAGGCAAACCTCGGAGAAACTCTATGATATTTTGATTTCCCTTTAGGCTCAAAACTCTTTCATTGGGAGTTTTTTCTTGTGAACGTGTGAGAGTCATTTTTAGTATTCCTATATGCTTTTCTTATCAATATCTTAATAATTCCATCCATTTATAACTGTTGATGGTGAATAATAGGACCAGAGCAGAGGGCATCCTCCAGCGCATATATTCCACAAGTCACAATTCTTACAGTATTCTGAGCGATAAACACAAGCAAAGTCGTTGATAGTTCGCATCTTGATGTCAGATTCCCATAGGTTTTTCATTTGTCCAGTCTTAGCTATCAATTCGGTCTCTATATTATTATATATTTGAAAATCAAGTAAATGGTTGCAAGGCACAATTCCTCCCTTGACATCGAAAAGAATTGTAGATCGAGATTGTAGATGACAACCGCAAATAATTGCTTTCACAGATCGAAGTTCGTCGATAAATGTTCGAGATAATATGCAAAGTGGATATTTAATTAAGAATTGAGCTTCGATACTACATTTTTTTGCTAGCCCAAATACACGGACAACCTCTCTTCCAAAATCATTAGGAGTTAATATGTAGGTTGCGTCAACCTTGTTTTTCGAGACAATTGGTAATCCGCTTGAAAAGATTAATCGGTTGATACCTGATATGCTAGCCCATTCAATCATTTTATCAAAATGCCCACATTGCATTTTCGACATGACGATATTAATTGTGGGTGTTATTCCTCTTTGAATAAGATTCTTAATCCCTTTGCTGAATTCATCAAAATACCGATTACAACCAGTTAAAAACTCGGAATTCTCTTTCGAGCTTGCATGCATTGAAACAGTGATATTGCTTTTGTTCAAGCCAACTTCGATCATCTTATCACAAAAATAGTTATCAGAGAAGCATCGACCATTTGAAACTATATGCATCTTAATTCCACGAAATACACCGTATTTAAAGACTTCAACTACATTTGGGTGAATAGTAGGCTCCCCACCTATAAGGATACATTTAAAACAATCTATTGACGCAATCCAATCCAAAATTTGTATAGCTTTTTCAAATTGCATTACTTGATTTGACATCGAATTTCTAGCGTAACACCATTGGCATTGATTATTGCACGAATTAGTAAGGTTAATCCAAGAACTTTTAATCATCATTGGACGGTTTATGAAATTTAAGGTAAAAGATTTTTCCTATTGAAGGCGATTTAGCAATTCTATAACCTGATTTTTGATATCTAAAATTTGAAAATCTTGGGCAATATTCAAGGCCCTCTTTGCAAAAGTTAAAGCTAAATTCTTGTCTTTGTTTTCCAAATATGCCCTGGCAAGATTAAGTAAGGTAGCTATCTCTCTCTCTTTATTTCCTGCTTTTTGTGCTATATCAAGTGATTTCTCATAACATTCAATAGCTTTTATAGGTTCGCCTTGATGGCGATAAGCTAATGCTAGTATGTTCTGTGATAAAGCCCATCCAAACCAATCCCCCAGGCTGTTATACAGGGATAAACTCTGCTCTGCCAATGAAATAGCTTCGCTTAAGTCACTAGTACCAATTTTTGCTTGTGCAAGTTTTGACAAACAATTGGCGATTCCTCTGGTATCATCTACATTTTGTAAAGTCAGTAGAGCCTTTTCTAATATCTCAACAGCGTCATACCATTTTTTTTGCCGGCAAAAGACGCTTGATAGGCCATATTGGGCTATGGCAATTTTCCAATCATTTCCAATCTTTTGCCATACTTTCATTGCACGTTTATAGTACCCACTTGCTTGCTTTAATTTATCTGATGATAAATGCAACAATCCTAACATTTCTAAAAGCAATACCTTTTTGTATCCAGTGTTCTTTTTGGGTATCCGATTTTGCAAAATATCAATTCCTTCTTGAAAACGTCCTTGACGTTGCATTACTTTACCTATCGTATATAAAGCCTCCAATAAACCGTCTTTATCCCCCAACTTCTCGGCTAAGACTAATGCTTTTTCGCTATATAAAAGACCTTCGTCCAACCGATTGATATCGGTGTATACTATTGCCAGGCCATTAAGCACAACAAGTCTTTGTTCTTCAGTTTTAGCGTGGATTAACAATTCGTTGTATTCCAAGGCTGCTTTCTCTAAAAAACGTTTCATATAAACATAACGCGCCCTAAGAATTTTAGACCAAAATCGGAGAGTCGAATCTTTAAAAGAAAATTTCTCTAATTCACCAATAACTGAAGCCGCAAGTTGAAAATCTAACAAACTGTCCGCCTTGTTAAATATTTCTATACAATTTTTGATTCCTAATTTCTCTGACAGAATTAGTTGATGATAAGCAATTTCCAAAGTGTATTCTGACCAAACAGATGTAAAAGGAGTTTGATTTCGTACAACTTGTTGGAAATACTCCAAAGCCGCTTCATTCAATATACGATATTTTTCTAGAGAGCGTTGTTTTAATTGTACAACCAGAAAATCACGTACTACATCATGCATTACGAAACCATGTTCCACAGATCGAATAAAGGTAAAGTCTTTTAATATATTTATATCTAAAATTTCTTTTCCAGATTTATTACACAAGTAGTATGCAATATCCTGATTGAAATATCGAGGAATTGCACACATATAAAGGAAATCATTTAAATTCATGTCTGTTATTTGGCCCAGGACTCTCTCAATAAGAGTGTCAATAATTAGAAACTTCTTATCAAATTTGACACCCATTTCTATAGTCAATGAGATACATAAGGGATGACCTTGAGTGAATTCGAATGTTTCATCTACAAGATTTTCTTCAATAATACCTGCTTTTGCCAGTAACTTCCGAGTGGATGCTTTGTTGAAACTTAACAATTCGATTTGGCGCAATATTCCTGTTGACTCCCAGTTTGTCCATACGCCACTTAATCGATGTCTGCAAGCTAAAACCAAAATAGTATGTTCACTCAGATTAGGTGCGAAACTTCGTTCAATCCAGTCTTTTACATCTATAGGGAATTTGTCATACGAATCCAATATAATGATGAGTTTATTACTACTTGTCTTTGCTAAAGCTTGTACAAGACGTTCGGCCAAAATCTGTTCTGCTTGAATAAAGAAGTCAACATCTTTTTTTTTGAATAAGGAGGAAAGAAAAGAGACCCCCATTTCAAATGTTTCCTTGCCTAACTTATTGTACAATCCTGTTGGATCTATTATTCCACCAATGTTTGAAATGAATTTCAATGCCTGCTGTGGAAGTTTACTCTTCTCGATTTTACTTTGTATCTCTAAATATCGATTTAAATCCTTGTCAAAACCACGAAAAGGACTCCACCACTCGTTCCCTGATAGTTGTTTACGTATTGTACGAGAGAACTTAGCAATTGTTTGCTTAGTTGAACCTTCAATCAGAGCAAAAGATACATCTTGCTCTCGAATTAATTTCACAAATTCATTTATTAGAGTGGATTTTCCAATCCCTCCTACACCATATATGTTTAGAACATTAAATTCAGTTGAATTATGTGTTAAAAGGGAATTAAATAAGCTTATCTCGTCATATCGATTGGTAAACTTAACCCTTTTCCGTCTATCAATAAGGTCGCCAAGTGTTTTAGTAGACATGCCTTATTAATGCTCCGATATCATCAAGTAACCATGGAAAAATTCGCAACTAACTATTTTCTTACGAAAAAAAAGAAAAAGGGGGCAATTAAAAGGACAAAAAGAATTAAAATCCAAAAGTCGCATTATTTTCCTTATCCTTTACTCTTTTAGTCTTTTTCTAAATATGCTCACACCCTAAAGGGGCCTTACATTTCCAACTCACCTCTTCTCGTCTTGCCAACTCAGTTGTTCTCCATCTAAACATCGCCACTTCTAATTCTGCATAAGCTCCCGCCATTAGGGACTAAGCTTTTATATATAATCCCTTCAACAATTCCAACTCAGATGTCTTCAATCTAATCATCTCCGGTCTTTCCCGGAAATATCTTTTTACCACACTTTTAGAGAGAAAGTCAACCCCCCGTTGAACACTTTTTTAAAAATGAGTGTTTTTACCTATAATACTCCTGATGTTGTTCTTCTAAAAACTCCTCAATCTACTGATTACAACTTTCTATCCCGCCAATTCGATGATATTCGATTCGTTTTCCGGTACTGCAAAAATTTCCATTGCCTTGCTTTTGTGTTCTGTTGTTATTGTCAAATACCGGGATGTGGTGGTAATGTCTTTGTGGCCGAGAATTTCTTTGAGTGTGTATAAATCCCCGCCATTCATCAGAAAATGAGAAGCAAACGTATGCCGCAGGTCATGAAACCTCATGTCATTTATCCCTGCTCATTCCAAGGTAATGTCAAAAGTTTACCAGAAAAATCCTTCATACCGGGCGTAAGGAGGGATTTTGCGCGTTCAGCGCTTTCCCCCCCCCTTTCATGGTAAATTTTTCAGGGAACTTACGCTCAAAAAATAAAAAAAGGATTGTGGGAATGGTAAAGGCGCAGCCTTTTCCGCATTTCCATGACCCCAAACAAGCATGCATCACAGTCACCATTTAAAACCCCATTTTTTCATGGAACTTTTAACAACACCCATTCCAACGCACTCCGCCACCCTCTTATTAAATCCATATAAGGCTTACCGGTTTTGGGATTTTCAAAAAAAAGCAGCCCGGTGCGTGCAAACGTGCAAATTTATGGCCGATCTGGTGAAAGCCCCAGTCGAGCTAAAACTAAAATTGAGAAATTGAAAGTCACTCCTTAAAGTGCTTTTTTTTCATATTCCGGTAAATGCTGCGAAGGGATACAAAACTCAAATCACCAAAAATTTCAATCTCACCTATCTCCTTATACTTCAAACCAGCTCTCTCCTTTAAATATACCAACAATTCTCCCCTTAAGCGCTTACCCTCGTGCGTCGTTGTATTGATATCTTCAATCTTAATATTCTTCATCTGCTCAAATTCCCATATCACTTTTTCCACCGGCTCAAAATAACGCTCATCCAAGCGCTGAACTCCATGACTCTGCTCAGAAGGCTTGTCTCGTCGGTCAAACTTTTCAAACGCAGTTTTCATGAAATTATCACTTCCCAAAAATTCTCCATAATCGCTTGTCTGTATTTCCAATATCGGCCCCTTCATCGAATGAAGAGACTCCAGTAACGCATTTTTAGTCCCAAAAAGTTCATTGATAAAATCAGCGTCTACAATTTCTGTCTTT
>Ga0114923_10002134_pt1 | contig 13475 bp, 9 predicted proteins | sample SumtaG_FD_89578 | JGI IMG/M metagenome (GOLD analysis project Ga0114923, IMG submission 89578) | Deep subsurface microbial communities from Indian Ocean to uncover new lineages of life (NeLLi) - Sumatra_00157 metaG | ecosystem: Environmental > Aquatic > Marine > Oceanic > Sediment | place: near... | reverse complement strand
TGCTAACCGCCTCGCGCAAGGCTGGAGCCGACAAGCCGAGGCCGGCTGGATCGATCGCCAGGTCGACGCGGCACTCCCGACGCCTGGCGGCCGCAAGGATTTGCCATAATGGGCGCCTCGACTAGAACGCCAGCCGAGTTTCGCGACGTCGTCCGGACGGCTTTCGGAGCCGCCTGGACTGGTGCCGGCGAGACGCTCGATAATGTCGCCTAGGATAATCTCAGTTATAGACCAGGCTCTCGCGACGATTACGTTATGTTAGGGCTCGCGCACTCGACCGGAACCTTTGCGAGTCTCGGCGCCGGCGCTTCCATTCAAGTCCGCCGCGTGGCAATATTCGCGGCTCAGATATTCGTCCGGCATAACACCGGACAGGCTCGGGTCGACACCCTGGCCGAGATAGTGCTCGACTTTTTGGAAAGCGCCAGGCTAACCGGAATCAGGATTTCGGAGATCGGCCTGGTCGAGACGGGCCGAGTCGGCCAGTATTTTCAGGTAAACGTCAGCGCCCAAATAGAGTATGATTCATTCCGCAGCGTGTGAGGCGCTCAGTTAATTACAGGAGAGCCCCACTATGTCAGATACCAATCGAGTCGGCTTGCGCTTTTTCCGCAGCTCACAACGAACCGCGCCGATCCCGGCCGGCCCTTTCAATCTTGACCAGCTCCGATTCACTGGAACGCCTGGGCTCGCCTTTGTGCCGACGACGATCGTCAGCGAGGAGATCAGGCCCGACCGTCAAATCTCCGACCTGATCCTGGTCGGTGCCGAGGCCGGCGGCGATACCGGGATCGAGCTCAGTTACGCCGCTTTTGATGAGCTTATCACCGGCGCAATGTTTAACCTTTTCACTAACACCGAAAGCAAAACCGGAACCGGCGAGATTACCGCGTTCGGCGCCGGCACGATCGACGTCGACGTGGGCGGCGATTTCATTCCCGGCCAGATTCTCAGGCTCCAGAAACTCGCGACCGGCGACGTCGGCGACGGGATTTTTCAGATCGACTCGATCGCGGTTAATACCCTGACCGTCTCACCATTGCCAGGCACGGCGACGACCGCGATCCTCGGCACCGAGACAGCGGACGCGGACACTAATCTGGAAGTGACGGGATTCGTCGCGCTATCGGTCGGCGATATTAGCCTGACCGTGTCCGGCTCGGATGCTGTTTTTCAGTTTCCCGCTGGCGCTCTCGACGACGCAATGGGTACAGGCATCCCGCTCGCGATCGGCGCCTGGCTCAAATTCGCCGAGTTTCCAATCGCGGCGAATAATCTCTGGAACCGTGTCCGAGAGATCGACCTCACGGCCGACACTGTCACAGTCGACGCTCAAACCGGCATGGTGACGGACGCGGCCGCCGCCGAGCTCGTGCAAGCGTTCTATGGTTCACGCGTCGAGAACGGCGCCCAGGCTATCAGCGATCACCAGTTCGCCGTCGAGCGACGGTTCGAGGATCACTCGCCGATCACTCGCGAGCTTTTCCTCGGGATGGCATTAAATAATTTTAATATTACCCTGGCGCCCCAGGCGATCGCGGTCGGCTCGCTGACCTGGTTCGGATTTAGCTCGGCCGTCTCGGATGATTCGCCGGCCTATGCCGACCTTTATGCGAATCTCCCGAACGACGTCCTCGCCGAACAATTCGACGTCTATAACACGTCGAGCGATATTGGCCGGCTCGGCCGAGGCGTCGACGCGATCGACTCCGCCGGCGTGAATTTCGTCCTCGAGGCGACGATCGAAATTAATAACAATCTCAGGCGTCAGCCAGCGGTCGGAGTTTTCGGCGCGGCCGGGATCGGAGTCGGGGAGCTGTCCGTTACCGGATCGCTGTCGACTTATTTCGATAACGACGAGATTCTCCAGATCATTCTCAATAACACCGAGACCAGCCTCGACCTGATTACTCAGGGCGGCGACGGTCGATCTATGGTTTTCGATATGCCGAGAATCAAGTTTTCCGGCGGAGCGCCGGACGTCCCTGGTAAAAATGCCGACGTTACAATTCCCGGCACTTACCAGGCAATTTTATCGCCGACTTTCGGCTATACCATTTCGACGCAAAACGTATCATTTGCGAGGTAATAACTAACGGGGCCGAGAGCCCAGGAGCGGACTGTGAGAGTCTTACAGGCTTTTGAAACCAGTAGCAAACTAATCGACGAGGGCCGGACGTGCGAGATCGAATTCGAGGGCAAGGTGATTTGTGTAGTCCAGGTGAGGCCGGCCGACGCTATGCTGAATCCAGATTATCGCCGAGTGATTGCCGAGCTCTCGATCGACGCGACGCGTTTAAACGGGGCGGACGCGATCGACGCCGTCCAGGATCAGGAGTTTCTATATTCGCTATATGCCCGCTCGGTCGTGACCGGATGGGAATGGAGCGATCCCGAGGATCGCAAGGCGACGAGCTTGCGGTTCAACGAGAAAAACGCGATCGCACTTTTCAAAAAAGCCCCAAAATTTTTCGAGGCTATCCAGCTCGCGGCTCGACAGTGGTCGCATTACCGCGCAGCTCACGAGGAAAAAGCGACGGGAAACTGACGGACGTCCTCGATCACCAGCTCCGGATCGGGGACGCAAAGGTCGCGGAATCGATCGTCGCCGCCTATAAGGAGCGAGGACTGACACCGCCCGAGAATATCGAAAAGCCGCCGGCGATCCTCCAGGAGTATCTCGTTTATTGGGAAGCCTATCGCGACCTGATAACCGAGCGCGGCTCGCCACGCGGCCCGATCCCCGCCCTCTCTGTGATTGCCTACGCGGACGCCTACGGCCTCGAGCGAGAGTCGTTAAAGCGTATCGTTTGGGCGGTCGATCGTGTCCTGACGGATCACTGGAAAGGACAGGACGAGGCGGCCGAGACTAAGCGAAAGGCGGACGCCGCGAACCGTAAACAAATCGGGAGCAAGCAATGACTGATCGAGTGATCCGGATAGTCGTCGACTCGACTGGCGTCGTCAGGGGCGTATCGCAAGCAAAAAAACCGCTCGACGACCTCGACCGCAAAACAAAGAAAACGACGAAAGGACTCTCGACAGGATTTAAAGCGGCCGCCGCCGGCGTCGTCGCGTTTGCCGCCGCTCTCGGCGCCCGTGAGATTTTCCAGGCTGTCGACGCTTTCCAGGGGCTCCAGAATAGACTCCGGATCGTGACAGACTCGACCGAGGAGCTGGCCAGCGTCCAAAAGTCATTATTTGAAATCTCACAAGACACGCGGACAGGATTCGAGGCGATCGCGTCGCTCTATGGATCGGCGGCGATCGCGGCCGACGAGCTCGGCGCGTCGACCGAGCAACTCCTCCGACTGACGGAAATCTCGGGCAAGGCGCTCGCCATCCAGGGCTCGAGCGCCCAGGAATCGCGGGGCGCTTTGCGCCAGCTCTCGCAATCATTCTCGAGCGGTATCGTTCGAGCCGAGGAGTTTAACTCGATCCTCGAGGGCGCGTTCCCGATCGCCCAGGCGGCCGCCCGTGGATTCGGGGAGGCCGGCATATCCGTCGGCGAGCTCCGGAAACGTGTCACCGAGGGCCAGGTCTCGAGCACGGAATTTTTCGACGCGATCATAAAAGGCGGCGAGGGCATCGACGAGCAATTCGAGAAAACCGAGGTCACTCTCGGCCAGGCAATAACGACGATTCAAAATTCCTTTTTAAACCTGGTCGGCTCACTCAATGCCACCAGCGGCGCCGGCGAGGGATTGGCCGGCATCCTGATCGGCGTCTCGGACGCGATCGACGACCTCACGCTCGCATTTACTGGAACGCTCCAGCCCGAGGACGAGCTAACCGAGGGAATGAAACAACTCGCGACGGCGGCCGTCTCGGTCGGCTTTGTTATGAGCGCCCTCGCCGACTCCCTGGTGACAACTGTCCAGACCGCTTTCCAGATTGTCGGCGAAACGATCGGCGCCACGGCGGCCGGCCTCGTCGCATTTTTCAAGCTCGATTTCGCCGCCGCCGATCAAATATTTACCGAGCTCGGCGAGAGTAATGCCAAAAGTTTCCAGGAGGGATTCGGCGGCCTCGAGGAGCGACTAACCGAGGACACTCAGAAAGCGATTAATAAGCTCGAGGAGATTTGGGACGAGGGCAGCCGGGACATAATCGCAGCCGCGACAGGTGGCGGCGGCGGCGGCGAGCGCCCGATCCTCCCGCCTAACTCGGCCGAGGATTTACGCGACGCCAGGGAAGCGGCCCAGGAATTTAAAGTCGGTTTGAATATCGCGACCGAGGAGCTCCGACTCACCCAGGAGCACGGCGAAAACGCCGCGAAAGCGATCCGAGAATTCCGCGAGGATTTAGAGCTCGCGACGGCGGCCGCCGATATATTTGGCGAGCTCGCTCCGACCGAGGAAGTCCTCGCCCTGACCGACGCCTTTGTGAAATTCGGCGAGGAAGCGATCGCAGCGCAACGAGCACTCCGCGAGGAGATCGAGGCGGCCGAATTAGCGGCAACCTTTGACGAACAAATCGAGGCGCTCGAGGAGGAGATAATGCTCCTCGGCGCGAGTAATGAAATCCTCGCGATTAATGCCGAGGTTCGAGCCCTGGCCGCTGGCGCAACCGTCGAGCAAGCCGAGCGAATTCGGGAATTAACCGAGGCGCTCCTGGATCAAAAGGGCGAGCTCGACAAGTCGACCGACGTGCTCCAGGACTTTTTCGACGACTCGGCCGACGCGGCTCAGAGTACGCTCGGCGGAATCCTTGCCGATCCAATGGCCGAGGGACTCGACGAGCTCCCGTTTCAATTCGCCCAAACCCTCCAAAAACTAGCGGCCGACGCGCTCGCCTCCGAGCTTTTCGATATTCTCGGGAGCCTCGGCGGCGGCGGCGGCGGCGGCGGAATCGGCGCATTTATCGGCGGCCTATTCGGCGGCGGCGCCCAGGCCGGCGGACAAGTCTCAGGCGGCCAGCCGGTACTCGTCGGCGAGCGCGGCCCGGAATTATTCACTCCGCCAGGCTCCGGAGCGATTACGCCAAACGTCAATATTAACCAGGCCGCCCAGGCGGCCCCGTCAGTCGTAATAAATAACGTAACCGATCCAGCCGACATTCCGGCCGGCCTCCGAACCGCCGAGGGCGAGGAGGAGGTTATTAATATCATCCAGCGCAACCCCGACGCGGTTCGCAAATTGCTCGGATAGGAGTTAAAAAATTATGTTTCACCAGGGCCAGGCAACCGATTACATAGACCTCCTCGTCCAGCTCGAGGAGCTGGCGGTTAATTCACACGTCGACGCGATCGTTCTTAACGTCGGCGGGACAGGCTGGGCGGTCGGCGATCTATTCACAATTAACGGCGGCACGACCGTCGGCGGCCACGCTGCGATCGGCGAGGTATTGACCGAGGCGGCCGGCGTCGCGCTTACTGTCCGGATATTTGCCGGCGGCGCTTACACCGTGAGCCCAGGCGTCGCGGCCACGACGACCGCGATCCTCCCCGCTGTCGGGATTAATCTCACCGTCGACGCAACGATCGCGGCGACTGGATGGGCGACCGATCGAAGCCAGGTACTCGTCGCGCCCGAGCGCGAGCTCCTACTCCGAGGCGTGGGCTCCGGAGCCGACGAGATATTCGTCGGGATCGAAACGAAACGGAACACCGGGGCCGGCGTGTTTTATTGGGAGCTGGCCGGAAATACCGGATTCGACAATGGCCAGGCTTTCGACGGACAGCCAGGCTCGAGTCGGGCGACGATCGCCACCGACACGCTGACGACGCCGCTCAATAACGGGATAATCGATTTCTTTGTCGTGATCGACGGCTTTCATATTAAGATAATCGCCAAGTCGGGCGCCTCCTACACGAACGCATATCTCGGCTTTATTTTCACCTATGCCACGCCGGCCGAGTATCCTTACCCGCTGTTAATTATGGGATGCTCCTCGCCGAATCTCCGCGACCAGCCGTTTAACACGTCGTCGAATTATATGTCGGGTATGCACGACCCGCTACAATTCGCAAACCTCGACGGCGGGCCTGGCGCGATCCGCGAGGTCGATGGCCAGTGGTACGTCCTCGCTAATGCTTTCCGCCAGGGCGTGAGCAAACTCAAATTATCCGATCGCGTGGTCTATCCGGCGGGCAGTATCCCGAACAATGACACGGTCGAATATAGCCTGATCGACCGATTTATGACTTACAACCAGGCCGACGACCCGAGCATATATTTTGGCAACGCGTCCGACACGGCGGCGCCGGCCATGACACTCCAGCCGTCGGTCGACAGCGGCGGCGATATTGCGTTTCTATGGCCGACTATGATTTATCAAAAAAAGCCGTCTCAGCAATTCCTCGGCGAGCTGATCGACGTTTATCCCGTGGTCGTTTTCGGAATCGGCGCCGTGTCCGAGGACACCATGACCGACGCGAATGGCGACGTTTATTTGCTATTTCAAAATTGCAACCGGACGGACGTCTGGACATTTTTCGGCATTAAGAGGACGTTTTAAAATGGCTTATCAAACCGGCACGAGTACGACGATCGAGGACTTATTGCAACAGCTCTCGACGTTCCTGGTTGCGAATGGCTGGACGGAAGATTTCGCCACGACCGGCGACCCTGGAATAATCGGGTTTTCTAAGAATGGGATTTTCGTCGCGTTCCAATACACCGAGGCAACCAACAGCGGGACGCTCGCGGTTTATCAAAACCTCTCGAACGACGACGGGACGAATGTCTGGCTCTCGACCGGCGACTCGGGCAACGGCGTCGCGAGCCTGACAGCCTCGACGTTTGAATCTAGCCGAAACGTGAATCGAATCGCCGGCCCTCACGCGGCGTATCACTTTTTCGAGCAAGACTCAAACCCCGCCTATTGTCATATTGTGCTCGAGGTTGATACCAATCTATTCCGCCATTTCGGTTTCGGCGAGATCGAAAAAATCGGCGACTGGCAGGGCGGCGAGTATTGTTATGGTCACGACTGGAGGCAAGCCGCCTCACAGATCGACAGCCCGATCTCGTCGGCTCACACGCTCGGCCTCGACGCAAACTCGGCGGGCGCTGGTCAAACCCATTACGCGACCATGCACGTCCGCGACCAGCCCGAACAGGCCGCCGCCGATCGATGGGCGGGAGTCGGGACGCGTGGGAATTTTCCGCAAGGACTCGACCGCGCCGGTAATGATAAACTCCCGTGTATTGGTGGCACCAGGGGCGGGATCAATTCGCAAATGTCGCCGTTTAGAATCTCACAATTAACCGCTTTTAAACCGCTGATCCCGATCGTCGTCCACATGGCGAACACGTCGCCCGCGCCGGACGCGTCTCGGCTATTGGGAACACAGCCCGACGTCCGCCTGGTCAACATGGCGAACCTCGACCCGAGCGAGCAATTCGTTATTGCCGGCGAGACCTGGTTCGTTTTCCCGTGGGTTAGAAAGCAATTTTTACAAAACGACACCGAGGAGAGCTGGAACGGCGGACTCGCCTATCGTCAGGAAACAGCCTAAACAATGGCGGATTTTCCAACAGTCCAGGGCTTTCCCGCCCTCTCGATTAACGACCAGGTCGGAAGCCCTCGAACGCTCCGGCTTTATATCCCAGGTCTCGGCACGACTCCCTATTTCGACCCGCCGGATAATCCTGTCCCGCTCGACCGTGTCCCGCTCGGCGAGGTCGGAGTCAGTGACGGATCGCGATCTGGCCAGCGCCTCGCGGTTTTCTATCGGACGGCAACCTCGGCGGCCGCGTCGACCTGGGGAATCGGCGGCGCCGGCCTGACGCTGACGAGGGAGGTTAATCGCCGGGCGGTCGCCGCTGTTGAAACCAATCGCCAGACCGTGATCGAGTCCGAGATCGCGGGCGATTTGGCGCTGGCTGTCGGCGTGGAGTGGTTCGAGAAGTGTCACGTATTCCCCGGCCGGATCGATCTCGGGAACGTGCTCTCGATTCAAATCCGCGAGCTCGAATTGTTTAATGCTTTCCGCCGGCCGCCCGAGCCTGTTACCTGGGAAACTTTCGTCAACAATACCAGCGGCGGGATCGTGATAACGAACCTCCCCGGCTTGCCCTTTGTGATAAATGCCTTTGCCTCGTTTATCGCCGACGTGACGATCTCGACCAGCGGGCCGCCGTCGATCTCGGGGACTCTCGACTTTACTTTCTCGGCACCGACGGCCGCGACGATCTCCGTCCCGGTCACTGGCAACCGGATCACCATTTTTCAGTATCGGCCACAACACCCGATCCGAGAAACCCTGGCATTTAAAACCGATATTATTAAGCTATTCGATGGCACCGAGCAACGGATCAAACTCCGCGAGGCGCCGCGTCAATCGTTCGCGTTCACTGTCCGCACCGACGACGACCGGACACGGGACAAAATAAACGCCGTCCTTTTCGACTGGCAAGCGCGAGTTTTTGGCGTCCCGGTTTGGCACGAGTCCGAGGAGCTCCTGGCGCCGATCGCAATTAACGACCTGGTGATCCAGGTCGACACGACGACGAGCGACTATCGCGTCGACTCCCTGGTTATGGTTTACGACGGCGATTTTAATTTCGAGGCGCTCGAGGTCGACTCGTTCACGGCCGGCTCGATCACGGTCAAGACAGGATTTTTAAATGCTTTCGATCCGCTGTCGGCGATCGTTATGCCGCTCCGCTCCGCCTACACAAAGCCGAGCCTCCAGAATAATCGTTTCGCGATCGGCCCGAGTGATTTTTCGATGGCGTTCGACGTCCTCGATAATGTCGACCTCTCGGACATTGGGGCCGCGACGACGTTCCTCGGCACTGGCCAAACGATCGCGAAACCCGTCCTCGACGGCCTTAACTTTATGAGCGGGAACACGATCCAGGAGGGAATCCGCCGGCGGACTATCGAGCTCGATCACCAGACCGGCCCGAAAGTTACATTCTCGCCCTGGTCGAAAGGCAAGCCGCTTTATCAATTCGCGACCGAGGCGAAAAGCCAGCTCGAGGTTTGGGACTTTCGTAAGCTAATGCACTTTTTGAACGGCTCACAAACCGCCTTTTATATCCCGACCGGCCGGCGTGATTTTAAACCGCTGGCCGACATTGGCGACAGCGCGACCGGCTTCACGATTCCGAATATAGGCTGGACTGATTTCGTCGGCTCGGTCACGCCTCGGAGCGATCTCCTAATCCTCCGAACCGACGGGACTCAAAGCCTCCATTTAATCACCGGGTCGAGCGTGGCCAGCGAGGACGAGGAAACGATCACTATCTCGCCGCCGATTACGCCGGCGCTCCCGCTCGTCGAGCTCGATCGAATGACAGTTTTAACGCTGTCGAGGATCACCGACGACAAAGTGACAATGGAACACCGCCGGCCAGGCGAGGCGAGACTATCGATTAAATCGATCGGGATACCGTCGTGAGTTTTGAACCGATAGAGACCAGCCGGGAGGACGGGAACGTCCTCGAGCTTTACGAGTTTAAATACGGCGTCGATACGACCAGGCTCACCAGCTACAACCGCGATATAGTTTTCGGCGGCGTGACCTGGACGGCGATCCAGATTTCCCGAGGCGAGGTTCAAAACAGCGCCGAGCAAGCCGTCAACGAATTAAAGGTCGATATGCCATTGAGCCATCCGATCGCCTCGCAGTACATTGGAAACGTGCCTGGCAAAGTCGGATCGATTCGGATTTTCCGAGCTCACGCTGACGACCCGGCCGAGGAAACGATTTTAATATTCGACGGCTTTGTGAGCCAGGCAAAATTCGACGGCGCCCTGGTCGCGACGCTATCTCTCTCGCCATCAACGAGCGTGTTTAAACGCTCCGGCCCTCGGTTCAATTATCAATCGCTGTGTAATCACGTGCTCTACGATTCCCGCTGTAAAATCCTCGAGGACGCGTTCCGATTCACGGGGACAGTGGTCGCCGTCGGGCCTCGAACCATTGAGGTTTCCGGATTGTTAGCGGCCGAGGGCGCCGATTGGGCGGTCTCTGGTTTTGTTCGATCGCCGGCCGGCACGAGCGACGACGCCCGCCTGATCCTGTCACAGTCGGGCGACACGCTCTCGCTGTTAAACGATTTCGCCGAGTCCCCGCTCCTCGGCACCGTCGACGTGTTCGCTGGCTGCGATCATTCGCTGGCGATCTGCGAGAGCAAATTCGCGAACGTGATTAATTACGGCGGCTTTCCATTTGTGCCAATCAAAAATCCGTTTAATTCGAGTTTGAGAGGCGGTAAATAATGCCGTTTTTTACAATGCTTTTAAGCTACCTGGTGACGTTTTTAATCACCGAATTGTTAAGGCCGAAACCGAATCTCGAGAACGCAAAGCCGGCCGGCCTGGGCGACTTCAATGTCCCGACCGCGACCGAGGGCCGAGTCGTCCCGATCATCTGGGGAAAAATAAAACTCCAGGGGCCGAATATAGTTTGGTATGGCGACCTGACGAATACCGCGATCACGGTCAAAGTCAAAACGGGACTATTTTCGAGCACCAGGCAAACGACCGGATACACGTATTTTATCGGCCTCCAGTTTGCATTATGTCGCGGGCCTTTTAACGGCGCTCTCGGCGACGCCTTGCACCACATACGCGTCGACGATAATTATGCCTGGGGACTCCAGGCGGACACGGCCGACCCGCCGCTCATACCGACCGACGTCGGCTCGATCGGTAATATTGACCAGCCAAAATTTTTCGGCGGCGACGACGCCGGCGGCGGCGGCGGACTGATCGGGACGTTTCGATTTTTTCGAGGCTCAGAGATACAGGACGCGAGCAACTATCTCGCGCCGTTCCAGGTGCCGGCGGGCGTGGCCTATCGAGGGACGGTTTATATCGTTTGGCAACATGGCAACATCGGCACGAGCCCGAATCTCCGGCCGTTCGCTTTCGAGCTTTCTCGCTATCCTGACGGCCTCGACCTGGCGACACTCCAGCCAGGCGACGAGATCGTCGGGCTCGGCGCTAATCCTATGAATGTTGTTTTTGAGGTTTTGAATAATGACGAGTGGGGACTGGCGATTTCGCCGACTCAGATTAACGTCGCAAACTTTCGGGTATTGGCCGCCACGCTCGCAACCGAGGGCCAGGGATTCGCCTGGATTTGGGACAGGACTCTGGACGTCCTCGCGGTTATTCGTCAGGTCGAGGAGCAAATCGACGCCGTGCTATTTCAAGACCCTATAACGGGCTCGTTTGATATGACATTGATCCGCGACGATTACACGCCGGGAACGCTCCCGCTCCTGGACGAGTCGAACGTCACCGAGATAATTAAATTCTCCCGGCCCTCCTGGGCGTCGACCTCGAACGTCGTAAACATCAATTTTAATTCGCGAAATAAAAATTACGCCGTGAGCTACGCACTCGCGCAAGATATGGCAAACGTCGATATTAATCAGGCCATCAATGCCGTCGAGATCAAAGCGCCGGGCGTCAAAACGCCGGAGCTCGCGAACCTGATCGCCTGGCGTGAGCTCCGCCTGTTATCGTTCCCGCTCGCGATTGGTTCCCTGGTCTCGGATCGGAGCCAGTTCGATCTCAAACCCGGCGACGTGCGCGAGCTGTCCTGGAGTGTGCTCGGCCTGACCAGGCTCCCGATCCGGATAACGAAAGTTAATCGCGGCAAGATACTCGAGAATAAAATCCGGATCGATTTCAGCGAGGATATATTTACGACTGGCGTCGCAGCGTTCGCCGATCCGACCGATTCGCTCTGGATTCCGCCGTCGGACGCGGCCGTCGCAGCGTTCGCCGAACGGCTCCTCGAGCTCCCGTTCGTCCTGACCGACGTCAGCGATACCGGACTAAATACGACGCTCCTCCAGGTCGGCGATATAGTCGTCCAGACTGGCTCGAGCATGACCGTCGACTATAACATTTTCGCGACCGAGGCCGACGCGCCAGGGCCGGCGCTCGAGCCGACCGAGGCCGACGTTATTCCGCCAGGCACGGGCGGAGAGTTTTCGCCCTATGGATTATTGACCGCCGCGCTCGATCGTGGCGAGGCCAATGGATTCCAGGACGCGGTCGGCTTCACGATCGACGCCCCGATCGACCTGGATCGAGTGCGCGACGCTGACGCGATCGAGCTCGAGGAGCTGCAAAATCTCCTATTGATCGACGACGAGCTGATCCTTTTCTCGACAGTGGTCGACAATCTAAACGATACTTTTACGATCTCCGACCTGGTGCGAGGCTCACTCGATACGATCCCCGCGCCTCACGCTGACGATTCAGAAGTGTTTATTTTTTCTTATGGGATCGGCCTGGTTAATGAGCTCCCGTTCGAGGATCGGACGAGCAACGTCCAGGTTAAAAACCAGACTAAAACGCCGTTCGCCGTGTTCCCGTTTGCCTCGATAATCGCGATCGGAATCACCACGACCGGGCGGGGCTCGTTTGGCTATCCGCCTCGAGACGTCCAGATTAATCCAGGTACACCAGGCGGCGGGCATTTCCCCGTCGACGCCGGCTCGCCATCCGGCGCCGAGCTGGTCGGGACGTTCGCGATCCGCTGGCACGGCTCCGACAAATTCACGCAAGCCAGGGCGACCGCCTGGGACGACGCTCACGTGGCCGAGGAGAATGGCGTCGGCTTTCATTTGCGGATCATTCAAGACCCGCTCGGCATCCCTGTCGTCGTGCTCGACGTCGGCGGCATCCCGGCCGGGCCGACCGAGGGCGCTTATAACGCGCAAGGATTCGCCGACGACACGGTCTCGGATCAATATCAATTCGAGCTCTCGAGTCAAAACGTATTCGGGGAGTCGCAAATCTGGAGCGTCGGGCCGTTCGCGATCTATGGGATGGGTTATAAATTCGACGAAAAATTCGGCGGCGACTCGGCCGGCGTGATCCTGGTCAAAGGCCAGCCGCCCGTCCAGATCGTCCCCGTCCCTGGCGTGTCGACCGAGGCTATTTTCCGCCTCACGGCGTCCGGCACTTTCGACAGTGACGACGACCTCCACGTGAAAATTACTTTCCTCGAGCTCGGCGGCTCGGTCGGCCAGGACGAGAATTATATTATCCTCGGCACGGCCGGCGGGAAAACTGAAATCCGCGACTACCTGATCGAGCTCCGCGATCTGATCGCGGCCGATTTCGACCCGGTCAAAGTCTCGGCCAGCGTGGTCGGCGACGTGCTCACCGTGTCGAGCTTTTTCGGATCGCTCGGCGGCTCGATCCAGAATAACTCGGCCGGCTCTCGAGCTGACATAATCGAGGAGGCGAGCTCGATCCTAAACGGTAAACCTCAGATAATGCACTTTGATTTATTCCAGGGCGACGACTCAGTGAGCCCCGCGATCGAGAGCCTGGCGCCAGACATTGCCGCGACCTATAACAGCGCGGTCGATCGAACCAATAAGCTCGACCTCGCTGTGGTCGGATTGACGGCCGAGGCGAGGAAGTCGATCGACGCCGGCGGGATTCATTCGGTCGCGATCTCCTGGGGAGGCCGTGAAGTCGCTCCAGGGACTCAGGCAATCAATCGCCAGGTGCCGCTCCGCGACGGGACGACGGCGCTCGCTGGCCAG
>Ga0114923_10002133_pt1 | contig 13478 bp, 14 predicted proteins | sample SumtaG_FD_89578 | JGI IMG/M metagenome (GOLD analysis project Ga0114923, IMG submission 89578) | Deep subsurface microbial communities from Indian Ocean to uncover new lineages of life (NeLLi) - Sumatra_00157 metaG | ecosystem: Environmental > Aquatic > Marine > Oceanic > Sediment | place: near... | reverse complement strand
GTCTTCGGCTTTTTTCATTCAAGCAAAATGACAGCTGTTCATATTTGTCTTGAATATTTTCAACATATTTTTCCCTTCCCAGTTCCATATATAAAGTATAACATAAAAGATAGCTTTGTGGAAGTTATTTTTACTTAATTACTTAGTCAGGAATTTCATCAGCTTAGATATTTTTTAATGATTTTCTCCATATCCTTATCTATTTGACCTTTCAATTCCTTATAAAGATTCGTAATTACTTCATATCTCTTGAATGTTTCACTTTCTTTTTTATCCATAAATAGCTGATAAGGTTTTAGCCCTAAAGCGTTTGAGATTTTCAGTAAAGTATTAGAAGAAGGGTATTTTTTACCAGTTTCAATTTCAGCAATAAAGCTTGTAGATAAATTACAAATCTCAGCTAATTTAATTTGGGAATAACCTAATTTGCGCCTTGTATCCTTCATATTGGTAAGTAATAACCTTTGCACTTTGTTCATAAAATCCTCTTTTAGCGACAAATAAATTATGCTGATAGAGGATTCTATTGACAATTAGCGATAAGCGATTAAAAATTATCGCTAATAGCACTATACGAAAAAAAACACTCAATGAGAACATTGAGAAAAAATTAGGAGGTTTGTATGAAACTGTATAGCGTTTTAATAATCTTTGTTCTTTTATTGTCGGAAGCTTTATTGGCAGATCCGCTAAGGCACGAATTATTCGGTTTTGAATTTGGTATGTCTGTAGAGGAGGCAGAAAAGAATGGTCATGAAAGAGAGTATGAGGTTAAAATCAAGAAAAAAGAAAGGTCAAATCCTCAGTTAGTATCCTTTTTTTATTAGGATTTTACTCCTTTGATTCCTTCGACGATATGGGATAGTGAGCGTAATCCTATATATGCTTATGATCATTATTATGAAATAATATGCATAAAACGACCTGATACTGTGTCTTTAAAATTTGGGGATGATAAATTATTTGAAATTCGAAGGTCTTTAAGAATAATTGAAGGATACAATCCTGAGAAGGAGATACTGGAGAAACTAATAAGTAAATATGGAAAACCAAAGGATTATAAATTTACAGAGAATATAGGAAGTGCCTTCCCATCAGGGGACAATAGATATCTCTGGCGTGATGAAAGGGTCGCGATGGAGTTAATAATTCCTATAAAAGATGTATTGGGTAATGGTAACTGGGAATATGGTGACTACGTTGGATTGAACTATATGGACATAGAAATAGCGAGTGATATAAGCAAGAAAATATTAGATTTGGAAAAGAAAATCAAAGAAGAAGAATTGAAAAAAATAGGAAAGCCAGAACTGTAAGTATTGATCTAGCTATTCTAAATATACAAAAACTTATATTTGCGACTAAAAAGTGAACCAAGTGAGTCAAGTGAACCTAATTTCTATAAAAAGATTGAAGTTGCAACTTGTATAAGCGAAAATGCTAAAATTGGTTCACAAGGCTCACTAAGTTCACCTGAGGGAATATTGAAATAGGCGATTGATAAAGGGCATCCGGGATAAGTGATGTAATAGTGAAGCTACCCAGAATGAACATTTTGTTATTGCAAATGGTGAAAAACAGCTTATAATCTTTAGTAAGAAGGGCTTCGCTTTCAGGGGCAAAATGAGAGAATCTCAGAAGACTATATATGAACCCGTAAGACTGTGGTTAGAGAAAAAGGGATTTAAGGCATTAATCACAGGAGACAGAAAGGAATTTGTGATATCTATCAGTGACTTGTATTCGATGTCATATATGATACCTGATATCATTGGAGTTAAGGATAACAAAGTAGCGATTGTTGAAGTTGAAAAAGACAAAAAGAGATTCTTTGATGCTCTAGGAAGGTGCATGTTATGGAGACGCATGGCAACATTTGTCTATTTAGCATTTCCAGAAAAAGAAGCTGTTAGTGCTCCATTCCTAAGGTCGATTGGATTAGGCTTATTGGAAGTAGATGAAAATAATGCTGTGAAAGAATCAATTGAGCTTCCTTATGAAAGTGGTAAATTATTCAGAATAATGGAATTGCATCCTACGGATTATAAAAGGGAAATAAAATTAGCAGAACAGATTAAAGAGATGAAGAATAATGAGGCATAAGGATCTAGATTGATTCATAAGTAAGAGATTATAAGTTATGCGCGAAAAGGAATATATAAGATGGTTATCCGATAAAGAGATTCTGTTGGAGAGTTCTGCTAGTTCCTATAGATATTGCATAGTACGACCGCAACCAAATGAAGATAGTCACAGAGCAAACAAAAAGTACTGAGGTAAGACAAGATGATAAAGACCTAAAATCTAAGGATAGTGGTGGAAAGAGAAAGTCAGGTCACATTAATCGGGAATCCAGAAAGTTGACCCGTACACTTCTTACCCAGTCAGTTCGACATATAGTAAATTCATCCTGGTATGTAAGGAATTCCTACAGTAAATTAAGGGAAAGAAGAGGAGCAGGAAGAGTCCGGATTGCTCTCATAAGAAAAATCTGTGGAGTAATGAGAAGAATGCTTTTAAATAGGGATGAATACCGTTCGATTAAGGCAGATAATTTTGAGAGAAAGTCGAAGAGATATGAAAAGGAATTAAAAAAGATTAAAGAGGAGAGAAAAAGCGCTTGACTTTCATCATAGTGGATGTTTTTCACCTCATCAGGATCGGTAATGATAGAGGTACACAAATTTAGATATGAACTGGAATATAAATCTGATTCAGCAAATTCGAGCTGCTAAAGAAAAAGAAAAATCGGAAGATAGAGACAATCTGCTTGAACTTACAAGCCACAGCTTGTATGGTGAGAAAATTCATTATGCTCTTGAACTGATTCAAAATGCCGAAGATGAAGCTGCTAAGTCCATTACTTTTATATTCAACGATGGAGACATAAGCATAATCAATGATGGAAAACCATTCGATAAGGAGGATGTTTGGCAAATTTGTTCTGTTAGACCTGGTGGGAAAAAGAGGAAAATCGGTTTTTTCGGCATCGGTTTTAAATCAGTTTTTAATATAACAAAGAAACCACAGATAATATCCGGTGAGTTTAATTTCGAGGTAGAAAATTATGTATATCCTAACGCTTTAACATCCATTCCAGAGAATGTGAAAGATTATTGTTCTCCAGCAAAAGGGGCAATTTTTATTTTGCCCTATTCTTCTGAATTATCGAGTCCGAAAGAGCTAATTGAGAATTTCAACTTAATAGATGACAAAATACTCCTTTTTCTGAGAGAGCTTGAAGAATTAAACTTCATTGATAATACGAATAAGATTAACTGGGCTATCAAGAAAAATATAGAGAACGGTTTAATAGCCTTGCAAAATACACATACAAACCAAGAAACAAAATGGAAGGTATTTCACCGAGATATAGACGTTAAAGATAAAAAAATTGTGCCAAAAGGAAAAGAAGGAATAGGTGAAACACGCATAACAATTATTTTCCCCATCGATAGTTCTACTATAGAAGCGTTAAGAAAAAGCGGAGTAGCATATTGCTATCTTCCTACAAAAAAGAGAACAGATTTGCCTTTTCTCATCCAGGCGGATTTCTTACCAACGATTGGAAGAGAAAATATCTCGAATGAATCATGGAACTATTGGTTAATAAGAGAGCTCGGCAATTTAGCAGGAGATGCTATAGATGAAATAAAGAATGACCCGTTATTGGGAAGTTTTTTATACGATTTTATTCCATTGCCTGAAGAGGTCCAAGATGAACTCATAAAGCAACTTTATAATACATTTATTGAAGGCCTTAAGGGGAAGGAAATAGCCAAAACATCAAAGGGATGGATAAAACCGAGAGATTGTACAATTCCCTCTGATGACCGATTAAGGCATATTCTTTCTGAAACGGATTTAAAATTATTGCTAGGCAAAGAAGTTTTCTATGTTGATCTAGATGTTTCCGACAGAGCTAAAAATGTCTTGCTTAAGTTGGGTGCCAAAGAAGTTGGGCCAAGAGAGGTGGTCGATTTTCTTAAAAATGAAGAGGCGCTCAAAAGGAAAGATAAGGAATGGTTCCTTAGCCTCCATGATTATTTAAGTTGGGCCTTTGATGTAAGCAATCAATGGAAATGGTGTGAGGATACCAAGAATTTGTTTGAGGAGCTAGAAAAAACTAAATCTATTCTTACTGACGATGACAGCCTTGTTCCTTTGAGAGATCCTGCAATGCCTGATAGGTTAATCTGCTACCCTCAAAACATTAATGTTGCAGGAGAAATTCATCAACTTTTTTCTGAGGGAGAAATCGTTTTCCTAAACCGTTATTTTCAGGAATCAAGCATTGTCCATCGAAAAGAGGAAAATCCAGAAATCGAGGAGAGAAGAAAACGAGTCAAGAATTGGCTTGACAATATTGGCGTAAGAAAATATTTCAAAGAGGTACATGTTATAAAAGATGTAATACTCCCCAAGTTTTCAAGCGGGAAATACAAGAACTATGATGAGTTAAGATTGTATAAATTCGCTGATTATATCAGAATACATTGGTCAACGATAGAAACTGAAATCAGAAATAAGAAAATATCCAAGAATATTATCAATGATATAAAAAACACTGTTTTATTGAAAGCTTTTTGCCATAAAGGCGGCAATATATTTGAAGAATACAGAAAAGCAGGGGAAATATATTTTTCCAAAAGATTTGGTAAAAACGAAGTAATGGAGGATTTGTTTGAAGGAATAGAAGGCGTATATTTTCTTTCACCCTACTATTTAAACAGAGAAAAGAGAGAGATAACAAAGAGGAAAAGGAGAAGGCAAAAAGTAGAGCATACATGGAGAAAGTTCTTTGACATTCTTGGAGTATGGAGTTCTCCGGTAGTTGTGAAGGAAGAAAACTGGGTTTCAATAAGTGGCAAGAAGGAGTATGGATGGATCAAAAAAGAATATTCGGCTCAAGGCATACATGAAATCTATGGTGATGATTACAATAATGATGTAGAAGGGCTGATTGAGTATTGTTCCAAAACAAATGATCAGGTTGAAATCAAAAGGCGAATGGTTCTTCTTTGGGAATCTCTTGAGAAAAACTGGAAATTTTATAAAGAAAAAGGATATTGCAGTATTAGATACAAGTGGTTTGACTATAAAGACTACTTTAAAGATTATGAAACTTCCTCCTTTCTTGAATTTCTACGTAATGCCAGATGGGTTCCTGCAGAGGATGGAGGATTTTATAAGCCCAACGAAATGTTTGCAGATACAAATAGGAATCGTTTATTAGTCGGAGAGGATACAGGATACGTTTCTTTAAAAGCTAATGAAACCTTTTTGAAAGACCTAGGAGTTAGGATTGAACCCACGATTGAGGAGGTTATTAATCACTTAAAAGCATACAGATATAAAAACCCGCAGCCTAAAGAAAGTAAGATTGAAAAAGCGGGAGCCATGTATGCTTTTTTTCAGGATAAGCTGAGTAGCTTAATCCCAGAGGACAAAATTAATGAGATACAAGAAATAAGAAAGGTTTTTACTGAACATGAACTTTTGTATTTGCCACGCGAAGATAAAGTCTGGTGGAAACCAATTCATGTCTTTTGGAAGGATTTTTCAGGAAGTTACGAAACCTTAAGAGGGTATATTGAACATAAAGGAACGTCAGTATATGACGTTGCTATAAAAGATTTTCTTTCGTCATTAGGAGTTGTTGCGGAACCATCGTTTAAGGAATGTCTTATGATGCTTGAAGATTTGAAGGAAAAGGGAGATTTCGATTACTATAGAAGACTTGCACCAAGGATTTATACCTACATCAATAGTCTTGTGAAACGTGATATTAAAGAAGAAACAGATTGGAACAAACCAGTGTTCTTATCTGAAAAAGGTCAATTTCTAAGTCCATCGGGACTATATTTTAGCGATAATAATGAATACAAAAAATATTTCGGAACGAAAGTTGAAATCTTATGGCTACCATTTTTCTCGGTTAACATTAGAAATATGCTTCTGATTGCAGGGTTCAGAAGTTTAACTAGAAATGTTTCTGTAACCAAAAAAATCGAAGATTTAAAAGAGATAGATGGTGAAACCACATATCAGATTGTCCAAAGATTACTGTATGTTGAAGGTTATCTCAAGAAAAATAATGCTGAATTGCATGGAGAACTTCAAAAAGAAAATGTATTTAAAAAAATTATAAGGTTGCAGGCGTATAAAACGACAAAAATTACACTTGACTATGGGTTGACTATAGATAATCAAGAACCTACGGTTGTTAATGGTGTTGAAAAAGAGGCATACTTTAGCAATGATGAAAATAGGATTTACACATTGAATCAGATTCATTTGTTTTCGACGCCCGTTGCTAAGGAGCTCTCAAAGTTATTTTTCCCTGAAGAAGAATATGTTTTGCTGATTTTAAATTTGCTTTTTAATGTCAGAGGTGAGGATGAATTGAATGAAAAACTCGAATATTTCAATATCCAGGTTGAAGATACGCTCACAGAGGAAGAGATTCAAGAAGAAGTAAAGCTAAAGCCTTATATTAAAGAAGAACAAACCAAAGCGCAAGAAACAGTAAAGGAAGAAGAAAAATCCGAAGGTTTGGAAGAAATCAGTGAAAAGCCACAGTTGCCTATATCTGAAACCGAGATTAAGGATTTCGGTTTGATAAATCCTAACGAATTTATTTTTAATAGAATTGAAGAGTACGAACCTTATACAAAATCAGAGGGTATACAGAATGTGATTATAAGGACAGTGGAACTAAAAAAGGGTACTCCTGGTATCCACAGAATCGAAATGGAAACAAGGAAAATAGCTGGCAGAGAAGATGCAGAAACGACTGCACTAGAGATTGTTATGAGGTTTGAAGAACTCGAAGACAGAAAAGCTGAGGATAGACATAAACAGAAGGGTATAGGATACGACATACATTCAAAGGTCAAAGACGGAAATGAGATATTTATAGAGGTAAAGCATTTCAGGGGAGAAGCTGGTTCCTTTGAACTTAAACCACACCAGTGGAAAAAAGCTGAGCAAGAAGGAGATAAATATTTTGTTTACATAATAAGTGGACTTAAAGAAGGGAACAAGCCAAAATTGGAAATAATTCAAGATCCGGTTAAGTATCTTATGCCAGATCCTCCTGCTGAAAAAAAGTTTAGTGATTGGAAAAATGGAGTTGCAAAAGCGATAGACCTTCAAAAGGTATAATTAGATTTATGCTTTTAAGCCTCTTTCTATCTGTGTCATAATAAGAGTGTGCCTGGACATAAAGGAAGGATATGGAAGAAATCATAGTGACAAAAAGTAATGTAACTGTATATAAAAATTGGCGTGAAAATATCTGCTGCGAGGATAAAAATAACAAGGCCTTGACAGAAAAGGCAGGGTTAAAAAGGGAAAGATATCACAGAGGCGAAGCAAAAGGCTGTTCAAGATTTGGGAGCAGAAATAGCGAGGATGCTTTATCTTGGAGTGTATTCAGAACATTGCAATTGAGAAACAGCATGAATTTATTTTATGAACTAGGGGGCATAAAAGATTCGTTGCAAACAACAATATTCTGGACGAGGGATACAAAAACAGGCAACTGTGATAAGGATCTTGTGAGGATAATCAATTTGATTGAGCCAAAAAGCTTGTGGAGGATTCAGCAGACAGAGCCTGATGTGATATTGAAGGGCATGAGTAGACTGTTTTTTATCGAGGCAAAGCTTGGCAAGCAAGGAGCAAAAATCAGTGCCTGGGCAAGAAAAAAGGATTTTGAAAGAAAAGGGAAACAATTTAGATACCGAGATAAAGGCTTCTTAGATGGCTTATTTACGCAGGATTTTATTGATGACTTTAGAAGAGAGGGAAAGCGTTTCTATCAACTGATGAGGAATTATGTAATAGGGAATAAACTGGCTGAGGCGTGGAAGCTGGATTTTCAATTGTGTGCTTTGGTTAATAGACTTAACTGTGCTAAAAACGGTAATTCCCACGAGCAGGAGTTTGGGAAATTTAAAAAGTATTTGCTTAATAAAAATAAGGCGCACATTCTGACCTGGCAGGACATGCTTGGCTTAATTGATAAAGACGAGCGGCTGATCGAATTGGCAGAATGGATGCGCAATTATCCATATTTAGACCTTTTGACAGAAAGCCACACTTTTGAGTAATATTGTGATGACTAGGACATAGTTGTGTTCGTTGTTTGTACGTCCCTAATCCTGGATAAATAAATGCAAGGCTGCCAGTCATGGCGTAAATCCTGTGCTAGTCAAGAGGGTATAAATGCGAGGCAATCAAGCCTGCATTGGATCAAAAGAGATAAATAAAAAAGGATACAATCGGTTGAGCGCATTCGACTCATAAAATATTTTTAAAGAGAAGAAGGTATAGTATTGTGACTAACAGCCAACAGATCACAATTTTTTCGCGCAAAGCGCAAAAGTTGCAAGGTAATTCCATAAAAAAAGTGGAAGAGATTATTGGGATGGACATAGAAGATATTTATATTGATTATAAAAAAAGAGATAAAGAAACAGATCCTTTTGAAGTGCTCATTAAGGAAATAAAAACATCTCCAGAGAATAAGAAAAAGATAAAGTATATGGATCGGATGAAATGGGGCAGTGCTATTAGAAAATATAAAGAATTTTATTATGATCAAGAAGAGTGACTGGAAGAATAGAAACCATGAATAAGACTCTCTATTGTAATGAGAGAAAACCATTGATAAGAAATAAAAGGAGGGAAGAAAAAAGTATTTTAAAGAAAACTAATTAAAGCCTATATAGTAAAGATAGGGAGTAGTTTAAAAAAGTTAAAAGGCAAGAATATTTAACTACGAAAATTGTGATTTTCGTAGTTAAAGTTGAAAAGAGCCCAGATTTAGTAAGTGAAGTGCAGGGAGAAGAACAGCAGCCGCCGCGCCCAGGCCGATTTTACTGCGTTATGATTTACCGTTTCCGCCTCCAGTAGCGGAGCAAAGGAAAGGTTTTCGGTTGTCTGTGATCCATGCTTCTCCTTACAGGCTTCTGGAGCGCGTTCTGCCACATACTCCATCTTGGCCCATGTGATTTTTCCTCGCGATGAGTAGAGTCCGTAACGGCGAATAAGCTATATTCTTTTTGGCGGAATGTGCTGCGTCAAATTAGCTTCAAAATCTTCTGCATCGAATATTTTGACATTTTCTTCCAGGAAGGTCCCGACCGTGGGGAAAATAGTCATTATACTTAGTCTTAAACAAAACCTTTGGCCTTAAACGGTTCATAAAATATCTTGTAAGCTTAACTAAGCTTTTATTCTTTCCTAACTATGAGTAATCAAGGGTAGAGGTATGTTCTTTTGGCTCCATTTAAGGCCATGTTTCAGAGCTATTCGTGTAATTTTCCCATACAAAGAAGACCCTAGGTAGTATTTTTGCTTCCTGAAGGATGATTGACCATATTTTATTCCATTCCTGCCGGAAATTTCTAAGATGATGTTGCGGTATCCTCGATTCCTCCACTCTTAGATTTTCTTGGGTGGCGCGTAGTATGTATAGTATGTGTGATTTTGAAGTGGTTTTGGAACTTTAAGTTTTAGTATCCATTTATCGAAAATCTTCTCGGCAGTAAACATATTCCCCTCTTTGATTCTTTTTATTTCATTTTCTGCTTTAAGCTTTGCTTCCCCGATGACTACATATGGGTAGTAATTCTCAATTTCATAATTTTCTGGAAATTCAAATTCAGACCGTAACTCATATGTTGGATAAGCAATGGTCCACTCACAAGCCTCACATATTGGTTCCTTATATTCGTAAGTGTCTTGGTTTATCCTTTCCACCAGTTCCTCATAGGTATACGGACGAGAATTGGGACGAACCTCTTTGAATGCATATTTGACTTTTTCGCCTCTTTTGAGGGGAGGATTAAACAATATCTTCCAGAAGAATTTATAATCAGTATTTAAGACTATAATAGGTTCTATTTTTGTACCAGAAGGTTTTTCTTCACATTTAAAGTCAAATTCTTTAGGTTTTATTGACAAACCTTGAGTTGTCTCTTCTAGTTCTATAGAATGATGAGTAGCTTCTAATCCATCGATTAAGGATTCCATTAAAATTTCATTCCTTTCGACAATAAGTTCCTTAGAAAGTATTTCGTCTTTTGAATGGATATAGTGCCTTAATAAAACTGGTGCTTGTAACATTCCAAGTTGATATGCAGATTCTAAGTGATTTCTTAAATTAAACAAAAATATCGTAATTTTATCAATGTTTCCAACTAAGTTCTCTCTATTAAATCTCTCTCTTCTTTCTTCCATTGCGACAAGGCCTTCAATTTTAACACCATCTTCAACGAAGATAGCGATAGGTTTGTTATACGCATTAGCGAGAGCGAGTTCGTGTTGAATCCAATCTGAACATGCCCAATAATCAGAACCCTCAAGTTTATTTCTTCGGGTTGCTACCGCTATTAAGCAATCGCTCTTTATTATGTTTTCTTTGACTTTGTCGGGTAGTCTTCCTATTTCCTGGTAGTCATAAATATCAGGCTCGATATCGAATGCTTTGATCATCTTTTTAAAAAATTCTATTACTTCTTTGTCTTCTTCTCCAAAGCTACAGCTCAAAAAAGCTTTAAAATGAATTTTTGCCATGATTGTCTCCCTTTCTTAGCAAATTCGATTGCCTCTTTATTTCCGCAATTTCAACTAACGGAACTTGGGTTTACGAAGTTGCTGCCTTTAGAAAAAAAGGCCTCCGAAGCAATTTGTACATATACTTAACTATTGGTTTTCTCTCTTTAGCATATAAGATCACAGCAATTTTGTAAAGCCGCAGTTGTTGCTGCGCGTTTTTGTCATACAATGGTGAAGTCCTGACGATTATTGTCCATCACAATTGCTTTTCTGCATGATTTGTTTTAATATACCAGCAGAAATGCTGTATATGAGGGTGCATATACCCAATGTGTGAAGGATAACACCCTGAACTGGGTGGCTGTACTGCAAATCTGCAACGTCTTGGGGTGATATACTTTATATTTGTCGTATACTCAATAGTTAGAAACAGTGGAGAAAGGAGAATAGATGCCTAACATTAGTATCGAAGGACCTGTTATTGAAGACGTAGACAAGAAGAGAATTCTTGTTCAAGAGTTGACAGATGCTGCCACTAAGGCGTACGGTTTGCCACAAGAGACGATTGTCGTTCTAATCAAAGAGAATTCTCCCGAGAACGTAGGTGTTGCTGGCAAGTTGATAATTGACAGGAAGTAGACGAAGAAATAAATTCAGAGTAATATTGGGGAGCAGTATACAATGGTAACAAAACTTTGGTCGAGCATCCGTGCCGGTCCATTGAAATAAGATAATAATTGATTCTATTATTTGAATTTATTATGCTCCAAAAGAAATCATATACAAGGGGACATTAAAATGCAAAATAGCAATAATTTTATTAAGGTTTTCAATGAAGTAAAAAATAGCATCAAGTCATTAACGGGTAAAAAAATCAGCGAGAATGACACTAAAGAAGTTTTAATCTCAAGACTCCTTAGGGAACTAAGTTGGAATATTTATGATCCTCAAGAAGTAAAACGTGAATATAAACATAAAAACCATCCCGATTCAGCAGATTTTGCTTTAATATTAAATAATAAACCTGTATTGCTAATCGAAGCAAAAGAATTAAATAATTTATTGGATAATGTTAAAGATTGGAGTCAAGCCATGAATTATGCCAGCAATGTTGGCATAAAATGGAGTATTTTAACAAATGGTAATCGATATTTATTTTTCAACAGCAATGCCCAGGAAGATTATGAAAATAAGCTCTTTAAAGAATTCCATATTGAAAAGATGAATGATAGTGACGCCTTAGAGTTTTATAATATACTCTCAAAAGAATCTATTTCCCGTGGCAATATTGAAAATATATGGAAACATGAGTATTATACTAAAACTATTCTCGATATCATTCAAAATCTATTCAACGAATCAGACATGGGCCTTGTGAATCTTATTAAAAAGAAATCGAATCCCGAAATGAAAATGAAAAAAGAAGATATAATAACAGTTATTACATCAATAAAAGATAATATTGATTTCCAATCATTAGGAGTCGACGCAGATGAAGCAGATCTTTCTGAAAAAGAAATCTATACAATGGAATGGGACAAAGAATCTTTAAAGAAGTATTTTAATACATTAAAAAAATATAATAAACGGTCTACTTTAGGATTCTTTTCAATCTTAGTTAATTCAAACGTAACTATTATTAAACGAAAAGATTTGATAAATCAAATTGGTGAAAAAATTAACAATCCTTCATTTAATGGTTATGGATTATCAGGAGTTCTTGCGGGTATTACTATGAATTGTAACAATAATAAAAAAGAGATTATTATAAACAAATCTGAGAATAGAAAAGAATTCAGTATCAAAGATAAATATAAAGAAATAATAAAAAGTTTATTATAGAATTGTGCATATACAACAAAGGTTAAAACATGACGATTATTGTCCATCACAATAGAGGAGTAGTGGATTCAGTAGCAACTGTAGAAAAGGGGGTGTTTATAATATATGAAAAAAGGCCGTTATTTAGAAGTCTAGCAATAAATACGGAGTAGAAGGGGTTTGTAATGGATTATGAAAACTTTTGGACTTTGGTGTACGATGTGCAGGACGGTTTGAAGATCAAAGAAGCGGTTAGAAAACTGCATCCAATTCAGGTTGAGGAAGTCGTTACTCATTTAGCTTGTGAGATGAACAGATTAAAAGTGGAAAATGAACAGATGAAAAGAATACTTTCACAAGCGATATTAATTGGAAGAGTTAACTTGAATTGAACAGGACTATATTATTTCTGTTTATCATCCTATTTTCTGTTTCTTTGGTCTTTGGCCAAATACCTCAAGAGGCAGAAGATGAGATATCTATCGCAACTTTTAACATCCAAGTCTTTGGAAAAAGCAAATCTAATAATACAAAAGTAATGAAAATCCTTTCTAACATCATACGACTATTTGATATTGTAGCAATATAAGAGATAAGAGATAAAGCTGGCTCCGCCATAATTAAACTTCAAAATGAAGTCAACCTGGATGGAAGTAAATATAGCTTAGTTGTAAGTGAAAGACTAGGCCGAACCTCTTCTAAAGAACAATACGCATTTCTGTATGATTCGAATAAAATAAAATTGTTGCCGAATTCCTATACTTATGATGATGACAATGATGAAGACGGTGTGAATGATATAGATGATTCTGAAAATGATGATCAATTTGAAAGAGAACTTTTCATAGCACATTTCAAAGTGAAAAATGGCGTTCTTGATTTTGTTCTAATAAATAATCATATAAAGCCAGGTGATGCTGAGATTGAGATCGCTTTGTTGCCGCATGTTGTAGCAACTGTATCTAAATATATAGATGAGCTGGATATTCTAATAGTTGGTGATCTTAATGCGGATGGATCATATTTTGATGAAGAGAATTATCTTTCTATTTTTCCAGATGACACATATATCTGGATGATCCCTAATT
>Ga0114923_10002132_pt1 | contig 13480 bp, 26 predicted proteins | sample SumtaG_FD_89578 | JGI IMG/M metagenome (GOLD analysis project Ga0114923, IMG submission 89578) | Deep subsurface microbial communities from Indian Ocean to uncover new lineages of life (NeLLi) - Sumatra_00157 metaG | ecosystem: Environmental > Aquatic > Marine > Oceanic > Sediment | place: near... | reverse complement strand
GGAGGAGCGAGAAAGGAAATCACCCCGGATTGTGTCACTCAACCCGGCCTCTCGACAGGTTCCAGCTTACTTCATCCCCTCTGACAATTCAAGTACCCCCTGAACCCTCAACAAAACCCTTGCATCTGTCAGTAGGGTGGAGTAGACTACTCCCCGGTACTAACGCACCCTAACGAAACGGAGGAAACGATGTCACACTTTTCCGATGAAGAAATCCGAAACGCTCAGAAGCTGCAAGCGTTCAACCGATCCCGAAACCCCCTCATTATTTTGGCTGAAATCTATATTCAGCTTTCTCTCTGGATTGAGCGCTCTCACTCTCTGATTGAAGTACACGCCTTCCAGAAGGCTCAGAGGATGCTCGAAGCTCAGATAGAGGGGGTCATATGGACCCGGTATCCTGACGACCCTCAAGAGGTCCTGAACTGGATTCAAGAGGTATTCCACGACTACCGGGTCAACCGCCGGGACACCCCTCACCTGATCCAAGCGCTTTTCGCCAATCCCCTGCTGGACCGGAGAGAGGATCCACGATTATGAGATTAGTTAAAGAGCCACCGGCGAGACTTCACTTCCATTATGAGGGCCTCAACGGAGAGCGGTGGGTCCAGTATGCCAATCTACCCCCCTCATTTAAGACTGGAACCAAGGGAGCCAAACGGAAAGCGAAGGTCCTCATTTATCAGGAGGTGCGCCGAGAAACCCGGAGCAAGCGACCGCCTGAAACCGTTTACGTGGTTCTGCAAGTCGCCGAGGGATACAGAACCATATTACCTAAGACTGATGTCAGGAGCCTGTTCACATGAAATCTGAAAAGAATCATCTTACCCCCAAAGACATCGCCACGATCCGGGATCGGTTCAACTACGTTGTCAACCGCTCCGACGTGGCGAACTCCATGGGGGATCTGTCTGAATACCATATGAAGGTTTACCGTGCCGGACCCGGGGTATTCAGAATTCAATTCACGGCACAACCTAACCTTAAAGGAGCGAAGAAACATGACCGAATCAAAGAAGACTGAAACTAGACAGTGGAAGGATTCCGACCGCCGTAAGCGCGTACCCAGTGGCAAGAAGCTCACTTGGTCCGCTGACGGGGATTGTGTCCTCCGCTTCCTCGGCTACCGGGACGTAGTGAACCCTGAGACGGGAGAGATCTACAAGTATCTGGCCTTTACCGACGGCCTGCAAGTGGTTTCCTGTAACCAGTCCTATGCACTGGCGCAAGTCGAGATGACCCCGGACAACTACTACTACATCCACAACAACGGTGAGATCGACACCAAGCTGGGTTCGATGAACGACTTGGAAATCATCGAACTGGGAGCCGCCGGGGAAACCATCGAAGGGATCCCCGACATGTACGCCAACCGGCTCTGTCCCGGAGGTGGGAACTCCTTCACCTGTGAAAACGGTCTGATGAAGGAGCTTAACTTCAAGTATCTCAACTACTGTCACAGGACAGTGGAAAAGCCCACCACCAAGTGATACCCTGACATCGCGTTAGGGGTCTAAGTCTTGGTCGGGTGAGGGTCCCCCCCACGCTCGGCCAAGGCTTTTCCCACAGGTGCCCGGGGGTCCTCAACAGGAGTGAGCGTTTTGGGTTTTGTCAGATACCGTGATCCTTCATCAGGCCGTTTCATTTCTCGCCGGTCGGCCTCTCATATTACCTCCCGTCCCGTACGGACTGAGAGCTATTCCACACACAACAAACGAACCGCCGACACTGCGGGATACTTCCGGGGATTGCAGGCCGTACAGAAAAGCATCCTGATTGAACCCGGCCTTGATTTGGGGATCCCCCCGGACTTCATCCAAGCGGCTCTATTGGCGGAACCCGACCTGACTCTTGAAGAACTCATAGAACTGGCCTCAGATTTGGGGGTTGACTTCGAGGGTGAAGACTTCGAGGTGTGGTTACTGGAAGAACTGGATGAGGATCAAGAATTTTACAAGGAAGCATAATGAAAACACTGAAAAGATACCGTGTGAAGACTCGTAAATTACCCATGGGGGAAAGAGTGATCCTTAAATTATGGGGTCACAGCCGACAGGAAATCCTGAATCGGTTCGATGATAATTACAAGGGATGGTCTTACTCGATGCCTCGACTCCGGGATGTCACGGTAGACCATCTATGGTAGCCGGTCAAACCCGGGAAGCCTTCCGACTCAACCCGCTCGCCAAGGCGCAGACTTTCCGCTGGGGGGTGTACGACATCGAAGCTGAGAATTGGTGGAATCTGGTTATGGTCGGAGTCTATGATGGGAAGTTTTACTCCTGTTTCCGATCCATTGAAGAACTCCTGAATCACTGTCTCCAAAACAAGTACAGAGGTTGGAGGTTTTTTGCTCACAACGGGGGCCGCTATGATTGCAACTTCATTTTTGATTACCTTCGAGAAACCAGTCCGCCTGATGTGCATTTTCGGTTTTATTGTGCCGGGAGCCGCGTGGTTTCGTTTACGGTATACCGGGGTAAAAACTGGGTTCGATTTTGTGATTCCTACCAACTTTTGCCAAGTAGTCAGGCCAGACTTGCCGAGTCGTTCGGGGTCGAGCATCAGAAAGGTGAACTGGACATATACTCTGTGGATTACAACCGTAACGATTGCTTGGGACTTTACGAAATCCTTGAAACGTTTTTCGAAGAAACGGGCACGATGGCGGAGACGTTCGCCGCCCACGCCTTGAAGCTCTGGAGAAAGGACTTTCAGCAGGCCGCGCTTTATAAACCGGCCCGGTGGATTGAAGACAGGATCCGGGAATCTTACGCAGCCGGTCGGGTTGAGATATTCCATAAGACCGGGGAGGTGGCCTGCTACGATGTCAATTCGATGTTTCCTTGGGCCATGTGTCAGCCGGTTCCGATCCGCTATCGGGGAAGGACCCGGGGGATCGACCAACCCGACACCCGGATGGCCTTTCTTGAGGCCGAGGTTACCTATCCTGACACCTATGTCCCGGCGCTCCCCTATCGACACGGTAAGCTATTATTCCCGGTCGGATCCTTCACCGGGATCTGGACGAATTGGGAACTCCAGCAGGCCGTCGAGGACGGAGCTTCCGTATCGGTCACCGATGGCTACCTGTTCGATTGTGAGACGATCTTTGAAGGGTACGTTAACCAGTGGTACCAAGTGAAACGAAAGGCCCCCCAAGGTGATCCTATGCGGATTATCAGCAAGTTTCTGCTGAACTCACTATATGGGAAGTTTGGCCAGACCCGGGACAAGAGGATATTCGAACTCTGGAAGCATCAGAACGACTATGCGCCCCTGTATGATGAAGAGGGCCGGGAGACGGGGATCTGTTATAAACGGGTTGAGGCCGGATCCGCTCACCTACTCCCCCATATTTCAGCCGCTATTACTTCACGGTCGAGGATCCGACTCCTGCAAGCTCTGCGAAAGTATGACCCCTATTATTGTGATACCGACTGCATCTTTACAGACGTTGATCTCCCGATTGGAACCGATCTGGGAGATTGGTCTCAGGACCTGCCTCCGGCCAGTGCGGAGTTCTTCCAAGCGAAACTGTACCGACACGGGGAGCAATGGAAATCAAAGGGACTTTCCAAAGCCACGGTCAAGCAGTTGGAAGGGTATGTCCGAGGATCCCCTTATACCTTTAATCGCCACGGATCTGTGCTAGAATCTACGCGGAAATCGTCCCCGGCCTGTCGTATGGTAGAGGTCACCAAGACTCTGAGGGACGAATTCCCGAAACGGCCTTGGGTCGGAGAGAACGATACTCGGCCTTGGAGAATGGAAGGAGAACAATTAAGATGACTGAACCTTTGGCACCCCCTAAGATCGACAGAACCTTTCTGGGAGTCTGGGTAGGGATTATGATCTTTATCTTTTTGATTGTGTTGAGCATCCTGCTATGGGGGAAGGAAACTCCTCAACCGATCAGCACTCCCCTCTTTAAGGGAGACTATATCTTACTAGATGGGAGCTTTGCCGGGAACCTTACTTTCTTCCAGATTGAAACGACCGGGGAGAAACAGATAATGGTCGGTCACAGGATCCCGGTCTCTCTGAAAATCAGTCTGGCCAGACCCAAACCAACCGATGGGAAACTACCATGAGCGGATTTAGCTACGGGAAGAACAGAGCACTGGATGAGAAGTGTATTGAAAAGAAGGAATGGGCCGGACAGAAGATGTCATTTATGGTTGACTTCTATCTCCGCCAAGCTCTGAAAGGAAAGACCCCTGAAGAGATCGTTGACTTTTTGGAGTATGGCATTTCAGTCTATCAAGGGATCAACCAGACTTCCGACGAGGAAATGTATAAGCTGGCCCGACTGATTGAGGATCATTTCAGCTTAGTGGCCGATGTCCTCGGAGTAGGAATCCAAACCCAGACGAAAGGATAAATCAGCATTATGAAGTGTAACAATTGCTCTGAAGACTTGGTGATCCCCGAAGGGAAAGACGCCGGTCACTGTGTCCACTGTGGAGCTTCCTTCACCGTTGAAGCTCCGACCGGAAAACAGACCTTCGATGATTCTGTGATCGACCGGATCGCAGACAAGGTTTTTGAGAAACTTGAGGCCGCCCGAGAGGCCGCTCGAACGAAAGGAGTCAAGCATGGTAAAAAAGGAAAAGCCAAACCAGCCGACGGAGAGCCCGAAGGTGATCCCGATTCAGTCTGGAGTGAGTAAGGACTTTTCACCACAGGATACGTCAGAAGACGTTCAGAGTCGGATCGAAACCAAAATGGAAGAGAAGATCTTACCGGGTCCTCTTCCCGGTCGATGGTCCTGTCCGCTCTGTGAGAAAACGATGCTGGTTAAGAACAACCGGCGACATCTGGAGAAACAGCATCCTGAGTTAACCAAGGATCAGATCAAGGAAGTCCTAGACACCGGACTGGCTCCGGCGGAAGCGGAACCGGTCTTTTCCAACGCGGTCGGAGCGGTCCTGACGGATTGGGCCTTTACCGGGTTAACCCTCTTCAAACGAAAACGGCTGAACGATCCCAAGGCCAGCTTCGAAATGGCTCCCGAGCAGGTGGCGGAGTTGGTCAACCTTCATCAGGCTCTGGCCGAGAAATATCTGGGTCCTGTGATCGGAGAGTATTCAATCGAAGTATCAGCCGGGATGATCTGGTTTGGGGCCTTATATGCCAATTTTGCAGGGGAGAACAACGCTCCCCCTCTCAACCCTAGTGATTAGTCCTCGAGGTGGGGGAAAGACCACGGTCGCCGTCGCGCTTTCCGAGTCTCTCCCCCGCTTGGTGGTGATCGACACAATGAATGAACCCGCGTACCTGACAGCCGGGATCCACGTCAACAATCCGCTCGACCTGCATCACTTCATTTCGTCTCACAGCCGCTTCCGTGTGGTCTACGCACCTAACGACCCCGAGGACGTTGAAATGGTCCTATGGAGCGTCCTGACGACCTGTGACCTAGTCCTGCTGGTTGAAGAGGTTTCACAGTACGCCGGGGTTGAAGCTCCTCCGGCTACTCGTAAGATGTTCCGCCGATTCGTCAGGCTGGCCAGACATCGCCGGGTCAAGCTGATCGGTACGACCCAGCGGCCGGCCGACGTGGATAAACTCTTGGTGAGTGAGTCGGAGATTTTCTTGGGATCCCTGAAGGAGCCGAATGACCGCCGTTATCTTCGGGATTTGGGGAACCTCGACCGGGAAACGGTAGACTCCTTGGTTGATCTGCCTGACTTTCACTTCGTCCACTTTCCCTCCAAGCAGGTGTTCACCCTGTAGACTTCAGACACCCCCGCGTGTTATACCTCTAAATCGTATCTTCATAACGACTCCTTTCTTGTTGAATGGAATCGTGGTTAATCGCAGAAAACCCCCTGACGCACAGGTTAGGGGGTTTTCTTTTTGGAGGCTAAAAAATGAAACGCTTACATCGTAATTTAGATGATATGACGTTCGCCGCTAACGTCACGACGACAATCGACCTTCCCCAAGAGTTTGTAATGATGGGCCTGCATCTCGAACTGGAAGGAAATCTGGCCATTACCGGCGACATTACCCTGATCGACGAAGTTCCCCAATCCCTCATCCGAAGGATTGAGTTGATCGCCGATGGTGAAGCGCTGCAAGTCTGGACCGGAAACATGCTGGCCGCGTACAACTACTTCCAGCATGGCCGCTACTTGAACCGTGAAGTCCCGGCTGTGGCTATCAACGATCCGGAGAATTTTCGTCAACACTTCTTCCTTCCTTTCAAGATCTGCAACGTTCCGACTCCCGGGTTTACCTATTTCGATCCAACCCGGTTCCGCTCTGTTCAACTTCGGGTGACGTGGGGAACCACGACGGACATCTTTTCAGCCGGAACCGCTACCTTCAACGCGGCTACCCTGAGAACCGTGACCGCCGAGCTGATGGCCTCCGCTAATCAGTTGAGTGAGTCAGGCCGGTTCGCCGACTTCATTACGACTCATATCGTGGATACTTCCGCAGTGGCGAACACAAGTCACAAGGTCAATCTCCCTCGGGATTTTGACATCTGGGGGATCCTGATGAGAGTGAGTGATTCGGCCACCGGGAAAGTGGTTTCAGATGTTCTCCTGAATGCAATCAAGATTCAGGAGCGGGGAACCTTGAACACTTGGGATCTGAGTTACAACATGGCCCAGAACATTCAACAGACCGACTTCGGTTTGACGGAAGACATGGGGACTCCGGCGGTGGATGGTTCCCGAGTCGAGGGTTATGTGTTTATCGACCTGCTCGAAAGGGGTCTGGTAGATCGGGTCAAACCGCAAAGCTGGTATCAGTTCGACTTGGTGCTGGACGTGGATGCAGCCACACGGCTGGATATCATCCCGCTCCAGATCCGCAATTAAGGCCGTCATGGAGGACTTCTATATCATGATAGCCGTGGTAGTGGTGGTGATCGCTATCCTGCTTGTAAGGGCCGGAATGGGGATGTCAGGCAAGACCCTGAGAACCGACATCCCCCGGATGCTGCCTTACCGGGGGATGGTGCTTGGATCCGCTGCCCTCAATAAAGTGGATCCCTGCTTGCTGGCCGGGGTGATCGAACGTGAATCCGCTTGGAATCCTTCCGCCGTGAATCCTACAGACCCCTCTTATGGGATCGCTCAAATCAAGGTTTCGACAGCGGGGGATGTACGCCCGGGAACGACTCAAGCCGATCTAATGGACCCTGAAATTGGGATCGAAGTGGCCGCTCGCTACATCCGATCTCTGGAGGTCCGCTATGGTATCCCGCTGCCTTTCGGAATTGACGCTTACAACGTCGGCCCCGGGAACTGGCAGAAAGGGAACCGCTCCACCGTCTACCGTGACGCGGTCCTGAAATTTTCAAAGGAGATGTGCAGATGAACTGGGAAAGAATTTTGAGTTTACTCCCCCTGATTCTTCAGGGAGTCGCTTTAGCTGAGAATGTCCTCAACAAGGGATCCGGAGAAGACAAGAAAAAGCTCGCGACTGGCGTCACCGTCGGGTTGATGGGCCAGTTTGGAGTCCCTGTGACTCAGAAGTCCGTCACCGTGGTTAGTGACTCCATTGACTTGGTGGTCGGAGTCCTGAACGATCAGGGAGCTTTTCAGAAAGAGCCGGAACCGAAAGCGGAACCGAAAGCGAAACCGAAAAAGAAACCCGCTACCAAGTAGGCCGGGTTCGAAACCTCAATTGATAAAGGAGTCAAGATAATGGGATTTGGAGTATCAGATAAGACTGCCCGACTGGTAGGCGGAGCCGCAGCCGCTGGAATCGCCGTACAGAATGCACTCCCCGCAGCCGGGGAACAGTTCTCACTTCCTGCCTTCGATCAGGCCGGGATTTTCGGAGTTTACGCTCCGGCTGGAATAGCCGTAGTGGCTCTGGTTCCGGGACTGGTTCAGAATTCTAAGCAGATTGCCGGGTTCGGCCTGCTTGTGATCGGTGGGAAAAGGGTGATTATGGACGGACAGACCGCCTTCACAATGGAGAATATCCTGCAAGGGTACGCTCCCCTGCTGATGGGCGCTCTGCTGCTGACGTAGGGGGATACACGCTGTGCCCCTGTGTCGAAACCTTACCACGGGTGAGGTTAAGAGTTATCCTGACGGGTCCGGGTGTCCCTCCGGCTGGGTGTTCACGCTTCCGCCGGTGGTCGTCGATCAGGTAGACCGCAATTGGTGGGTCCTGATGGCGATTGCTCTGGCTCTGATTATCGGGAGTCGCAATTATGACCGGTAAAATCATTTGTGTTCCCCGTACCGACATACCGGCGAGTATGTCAGCATTGAATAAGGACGATCCCAACTGGAAGGATCCCTATCTGAACCCCCCTCCGGAGGCCGACTTTTTCGACCGGTTCGCATCCGTGACGACCGCGCCCGGGGTGACTTCACTTCTGGCTGAACTCCAGTTATTCGCCGGAGAACAGGCCGTGATAACAGGATGGGGTCAAGAGATACAGGACGACCCAGCCGGGACTGCTATCACCGGGTTCTCAAATACCACTTGGTCACTGATTATCAATGGCGCTTTTCATCGGGACTTCGGCCAAGTGGTGGATCAGGTGGGCCGGGGGTTTGACATGGCCGATATTCTGGTTAAGATCACCGAAGAAAAGGCGCTCATCCAAATGATGGTCGTCAACACTTCCGGGGTCGATACCTTCCTGTGTTTTGGTCGGATCCGGGGATATAGTTTCAGATCGCAGAGGTTGTAAAATGGCTGGATTCACTTACGTTGTCAGTGTCGGGAGTACCGGCCAGAAGGCTGCCGGGGGAGTTGACCTGGCCCCCTTGGTTCTGCGTGAGGATCCGACGGAGTCGATCAATAAAAACACTTTCTTTCTCGACACCGAAGGGATCCTTTACCTTCGGAAGTTCGGAAGTGCCGATCAGGCTACAAGCGCCAATATCAGACCGGTGATCCAAATTGCTAATTCTTTCGGAGCTAATCACAATCCCCGTGCCGAGAATTCAGGCAGCAAGAAGTTTGCTCTCTGGGAGAATGGGAGTATGGAGTTCAGACCCTCGACCGCCAATCCGATCATGATGTCTTTAATGGCGAACTACATGAACGCTCAGAATGCTTTGGTCTTTTCCAACAATATCGGCCCCTCAAGCAATCCTTCGGGACAGCGGACCAACGCAGCGATAGATATGGCCGCTGTGAGTGAATTACGCCTGCCCGGGGGGTATCTGACTAAAGGCTTAGTGCCTCCGCTCTTGAATGAAGCTGGAGTCCCTATCTGGAATGAAAACCAGAACTATGGGTTCGCCTTTCAAGCCCGGTTGGAAAAGCTGATCATTACCGTCGGGAATACTTCCGACACTTCGGGGGCCGCGTTGATCCCAGCCGGAGCGATGCTCTTTCAGATCGCTTACCATGTCAAAGACACGACGACCACCGGGGTAGCCGACTTGTTTGACATCGGGATAGGGGGAGATCTAACCCGGTTCGCTACGGGATTGGATGCTTCATCTTTTGCCACCAAGGGGTACGCGCCGGATCCGACGGTCTTCAGGACTTATGCGGCAGACACCCCGATTATAGTCACTCTGGACGGGAACGCAGCCGACACTTTTGAAGTGATAATTTTAACCCTGTACCTGATCGCAACAGTCGCGCCACAATTAAACTAATGGAATTTACAGTGTTTGAAAGTATCGACATAGGAACCGTACTAACCTTAATCATTGGGATCGGGGTTATCTATGGGAGGATTGTACGACTTGAGACGCAAGTCAACTCCTTGAAATACGAGTTTCGGGATTTCAAGAAAGGTTTTCACCCAGAAAGGAACCACTGATAATGGGAGTCAGTCAGGACGTTTTAGATCAGGCCGGTCAATTGGACCCCGGCTACATAGGACAGGTGGTTAGGATCCGCTGTTCTTTTGTCGATGTCAAATGGATCCAAACCCAATTCGAAGCCTCGATTACAGCCGCTATCACTGTCGCCTTTTCAGTGATCCCCGGCTGGACTCTGAACAACGTGATTTATCCTGTGGTCGATAACATCAAAGAGTGTCACATTATCATCGTGAGGGGGTCCTGATGCCGTTGCTTGTGACGTTACTCCTGAGACTGGGTCCGTGGATCCTCGGTTGGTTGATCGTGACTGAGGTCGAGGATATTACGGAAGACATCACACACCCCGGGGAAGGCGGAGGATTCGGATCCTTTTTCTTGGGTCTGGGAGCCGTGGGAACTATCGCCATAGTCGGATTGGGCGCTTGGTTTTTGTTCTCGAGTAGAAGGGGTTAAGTATGAACGAATTAAGTTTTCTATCTGCCGGTGTCCCGCAAGCTCTGACGAACTACCCCACGATCATCAAGAGCAAGGTCAAGTTTTGGGTCATGAAATCCTTTACTCGAAATGATTCTTGGAAGATGACCCTGTCACCCTTCACCACCGGGTTGAGCTGGAGTTACAGCAAGACTGAACAACTGATGAAGGTGGGGGACATCATTGATTTTGAGTTTATCGGGACACTGGCCAACGCCGGGAACATTTTTGGACGGAATTATCAAGTGAAATACCGGCTGGATGGTACCGACCGGGGATCCCTGACAGTTCCCATGGCCGCCTATGGAGAAGATTCTTCCCCGGCCCCGGGAACCTCGGGAAGTTTTCAGGTGTCAATGGTCTGGAGTCCCCCCACTGAGAGCGGGATGGGAGTCAGAAAAGTGGGGGATCCTTCCAATGTTCAGATCAACGTGACCGGGATGATTCCGAACTCCACTTTTGAGATGGTGAACAAAAACACTAACGGGACTATCATCGCCCGGACAGGCCCTATGGGAACCGGTTCGAATGGGATTTGGAAACAGTTTGTGAATAACCCGGTTCCAGCGGTCTATATCCCCGGGGAGTACACGGCCCATATTGTTCACCAAGGAGTCAGCAAGCAGGCCAGTCGATTTAAGATCCTGTCAGACGTGGTGGAACCTTCACCTCCTATCGACACGGGTGATCCTCCTCCTGTGGGCGGTGGTGGAGGTGGAGGTTCAACTCCGGATCCCACTTGCCCCACTGAACCGACCTGTCCGGCTGGCCAGAAAGCTCGACCGATTGCGTCCTCTTCCCTGATCGGTGGAACCGGGGGATGTCAGGTTGAGTCTTGGGTCTGCGAAGATATTTGTGTGGACCCGTCTACGGAATGGGATCCGGTGACGGGATCCTGTGTCTCTATCGTCGATGGCGGTGGAGGCAATGGGGGTAACGGTGGGGATACTACACCCCCAGATGAGACGGTACCCCCGGGGGATAACGGAGAAGATACCTCTCCGCCCGGGGGAACCGGCGACGATACACCCCCAGAGCCCACCACGCCACTTGAAGGCTCAAACCTATGGATGCTATGGGTCGCCGGAGCCTTGCTCTTGCTGGCCTCAAAGAAACGGAAGAAGGGTTAGATTATGGCCATACCAGCCGCAGTGATAGCAGCGGGGATCAGTTTTGCGAAACTGGCGTGGAACGCCTTTATAGGCTTCCTCACCGGTGGTTCCCCGAAAGGTGACCTGTCCAAATTCCAGCGGACCATCTACGGCCCCATGGTAGGACAGGCCAGACTCACAGGATTCAACACGTACGCGTATTGGTTTGACGACATTGTCGAAGTGAAACCTGACGGGACTTTTGGAGTTGTGGCCACACCCGGGAACGTTGCAACCGCTATGATCGTTTATAACCAGTGGACCGCCGAAGGGCGCAAGTTCTGGGATATCAGATGCGCGGCCTCCGTCGATTTTGATTCTGCGACGGACATCGCCGAAGGGTGTACTTTCATAGGCCACAACATCTCCAATTCAGATACTCCCCCGGGAGACGGGACACAACCGAGTGACGGAGGGGGATTCTTCGACGATCCGCTACAGGCCGGTATCGGTCTTTTGGGACTGGTACTCGTAGCCATGTGGGTCCTGTTCCCTCCGAGAGGGGGCAAGTGACCTATGAGTTGTGGATGTGCCAATCCGTTTGAACTAATCACCTGTCCGGAAGGGACGGTTCCAGCGGTCACGGATGATTGTTTCAGTGTAGGGGGATGTTTCGATTCGAACAGCTCCCTTAAATGCTTCTTGGTAGGTGCTGTGATAGCGCTCATAGCCTCAAAATTACTAAGATGAGGGAATGCCCCACTTCACTCCTATCAAGAGTGTAGGGATGTCCGGGGTACGAACGCCGATCATAGTAAAACCGAAGAAACCGAAGAAGGATAATGACAAGTAGGGGCAATGGACTACGATCCGACTGGAAGGCCCTAGAACTAAACAGGGAGTGTAAAGCAATGCCGAAGCGAAAACGAAAGAAGAGTCGAAAACGCCGGACTCCCCCTCGGGACAGTAAGGGAAGGTTTCGACGCCGTAAACGGTAAGAAAAGGATGTAACAAAGTCCGTCACAAATTGTGACAAAGTGCGTTACATCCGGAAAGATCCGGAAACATCCGGAAATCTGGAGTCAATATGTCTGGAAGATTTTTAGCACTGGCCGCCGGTCTGGCCATGATGGGTTGGGCTTGGTGGCAGCGGTTCCAAGAGCAGGACGGAGGCCCCACAGGACCGATTCCCGAGGAGAATGAAATCTCGGGTCATCTAGTATGGGGAGATCCTGAAATAAACGGTGTCGGGATCCGGCAAGCAGGAAATCCTGCTAACGTCACTATCGACATCTCGGGAATGAGGGCCGGGGATCCTTACAAGATTCAGAATCGGCGACTCTCCGATGGGGTCGTAGTAAGTGAGGCTGAGGGGATCGTGCCGAGTACAGGCAGGGTCCTTCAGGAAGACATTCAGACGGAGGTTCCGTGGTGGGTTCCGGGGGATTATGAGGTAGTTCTAGTCTACTTCGATATGGTTATCAACCTCCAGCCGGGATTCCGGATCGTGGAACCGATCACTCACGACTCAAACACAATCAATCTGGATGAGCCGATTTTCACGAACCCTGAATTCTACGATGAATGGCTGAAAAGTCAGGGTTGGAGGTTCTAATAGGTCGATGCCAAGTTTCCCAAGAGACATAGGACCACCGGGAAGGTGAAACAGTGGAAGACATCAAATGAAACGACCGCTAAGGTGCTACAAGAGGCAGTTCGGAAGGTGCCGCTACCGGTGGCACAGCCTGTGCGATAAAGGAGACTGAGAGGCCCTTGTGAAGCGCAGAAGACGGAAGGACAGAAGAGCTTCAATGCAAGAAACGATTAAACTGGGATCAAATGCACAGGGTGACTTCCTGCTGGAGTTTCACTCAGGGACTTCGATTCATCATTTTGTCGTGCAGGCTGAAGCTGCTAGGGAACTGGCCAGAGCGATTCTGGCTGAGTCGGAGCAGATTGTACCGGCGACGGTTCACGATATGAAAAGAATCCGACCACTACTTGTGCCGGATGTAAATAAGAGCAAGAAGTCAGGCTAGGGGTTTTCACTTCCAGATTTATTCAGATGTAAATAAGACCCGATCTCAACTCCAATTCAAGAGGAGATTATGTTTACAATTAAGACAAGAGGGGTACCGGTAGGTGGGG
>Ga0114923_10002131_pt1 | contig 13480 bp, 13 predicted proteins | sample SumtaG_FD_89578 | JGI IMG/M metagenome (GOLD analysis project Ga0114923, IMG submission 89578) | Deep subsurface microbial communities from Indian Ocean to uncover new lineages of life (NeLLi) - Sumatra_00157 metaG | ecosystem: Environmental > Aquatic > Marine > Oceanic > Sediment | place: near... | reverse complement strand
TCAATGTCCTCCCTGTAAACCCATTCGCGCCTGTGATTAGAACCTTTTTCATCTGATCATTCGCACCACTTTAAACGCTTCGGCTAAAGGCAGCCCGGTTTTCATTCCCCAGTTCTCTGCATTCAACCGGATACCCTTTAACGAACGGGGATGCGGAAATTCCCTCAATTCTGATTTATATTTTTCCATTGCCACTGTTTTTATATCGATAGTACCTGAAATATCAAAAAAACAATCCGGGTTAAAACGTAACGGATAATTCCATTCGGTGGAGGATAAAATTTCAAAGGAGTATATTTCTTTAACGGTTTCGCCTGCTAACGGCCGTGCCGCTGTCAGCACCGCCTGGTAAGTAATGCGGTGATCGATGTTTAAATCCTTTTCATAGTGGGTGAACAGGATTTCCGGTTTTACTTTATTTTTTATTTCTTCAATTACTTTGACAATATCCAGCAGCGGCACGCTGTCAAACCGGTTGTCCGGGAAATTAAAAGTAAACACCTCTTTTACACCGATAATACGATTGGCTTCATGAACCTGTTTTTTTAATTGGGCAATTTCCTTTTTCCGTTTCTCTCTCTGCCGGGTGCCGTTCCTTGAAGTAATGCCTTCCGCCAATATCATGGTATAAACTTCATTTCTTTCCTTCACCAACCGGGCAGCCGTTCCACCACATCCCAGGATTTCATCATCCGGATGCGCGGCAATGACTAAAATTTTTTTTGTCATTTTTTTGCCTCCGGCGGCCAGGGGGGCTTTTTTGAAAAACCGCCCCCCTGGACCCCCCGCAAAACTTTTTACTGTTACAAAACTTCTCTTTTTTTAAGTATTTTAGTGATGTCTGCTAGCTTTTCAATTTCAAACATCTCTTCGATTTCGACTTTTATATTGAATTCTTTTTCCACTCCCATAATAAGATTGAGGTGGCCGACCGAATCCCAATCCGGGATATCGTCGGAGGTCCAATTCTCATCGATGGTCTCTTCTGTAATCTCAAAAACCTCACGTATTATCTTTTCCAACCGTTCATCCAATTTCATTCACCTCATACAAAACTCGCAAAGCACAATAGTGTCAATGAGAACAAATAATATTAACATCGTAAGATAAACCTGCCATGCAAGACAAAAGTTTTTGGAGGTGTCGGAACCTTTTTTCAAAAAGGTTCTGACCCGCCGGAGGCGCCCCTGTTTTTCGCAATCAATATCGCATATTCGATAGCATCCAGCATGCTTTGTTCATTGGCAGTGCCTTTGCCTGCTTTTCCGAACGCAGTGCCGTGATCTACGGATACCCGGATAATAGGCAGACCTATGGTAATGTTAACGCCGCTGACCGATGACCAGACTTCTCCATCCCAGAGAAAACCCATCAATTTCACCGGGATATGACCCTGGTCATGGTACATGGCCACAATAATATCGAAAGTGCCTGCTTTGCCCCTGGGATAGATGGTATCCCCGGGAACCGGGCCCTCTACGTTCAAACCTTCGGCCCGGGCTTTTTCAATAGCTGGGATAATTTCTTCTAACTCTTCATATCCCATGATACCACCTTCACCGGCATGGGGATTCAGACCGCACACACCGATACGGGGAGATTCGATACCTAACTCACCACATGCTTCATAGGCTTTGCGTATCGTGTTGTAGACCCGCTCTTTTTTGATCAGGTCTACCGCTTGCCTCATGGAAACATGGGTGGTTACATGAATTACCCGCAAATTACCGCTGGCCAACATCATAACTGATTTTGGCGAGTTGGTCAAACCTGCCAGCATCTCGGTATGGCCCCGGTATTTTTTACCGTATCCACCCAGGTCAAAAGAACCTTTGTTAATAGGCGCGGTGACCATGGCTGAAATCTCTTTATCCATTGCCATGTAGATGGCTTTTTCTATGTATTCGCCGGCTGCTTTACCGCAGTCCGCATCCACCTTGCCATAGGGTATCTTTTCAAGATCCAGGTTTTTTAAATCGTAAACTTCGATGGTACCATGGGTGAAAGAAGCTTCCGAAATAGAATTTACTACACGCACATCTATTTTAATACCGGTCATTTTTACCGCATCTTCCATGGCCCATTTAGTACCGATCACTATTGGCCGGCATTTCTCGTAAACTTCCGGTTGATTTAAGGCTTTAACGATAATCTCAGACCCTATACCCGCGGGGTCTCCCATTGTTATTCCAATAATCGGTTTCATTAACTTTCCTCCAGTTATTTTTTATAATTTAACTACTTCCAAAAGCTCATCGTGTATTTTCCCATTGGATGCCACTACCTGTTTCGAATCAAGGGTACAGGCAGTGCCGTCGAAATTAGTGATTTTACCACCAGCTTCAGTTACAATTACAATACCTGCCGCTATGTCACAAATCTTGGTGTTGACCCAAATCCTGCCGCCCAACTTTCCTTCTGCGGTCATACACAGGTCATTGGTAGCGGTTCCCAATATCCGGGTGGTAAACGCTCGCTCCGTTAACTTTTTATAATAATCAAAAGACTTCTTATTCAAATGAAATTGGTTGTCAAAGCTAACCATGGATTTAGACAACTCCGGGCTGGGAGATACCTGGATGGGCTTCCGGTTTAAATAAGCCCCTTCTCCTTTTAGCGCATAATAGAGCCGGTCTTCCATGGGAAATAAAATAACCCCCAATAAAAAATCATCCCCCTCAGCCAGGCCGATAGATACGCCGCTGAAGGGAAGACCTGAGATATAATTGTGAGTGCCGTCCATGGGATCGATGATCCAATTTTTCCCGTTTTTATCTATTGCAGAGGTTTTCTCTTCAGTGATGATTCCATAACCCGGGAAATCTGTCTCCAGGATTGCCAATATAGCTTCCTGGGCTTGCATATCTACCACTGAAACCATCTCTTTAGGTGATTTGCGGATAACCCGATACTTCTTGCCGAAGTTTTCTTTTAAAATCTCACCCGCTTTTTTTGCGGCTTTTATGGCAGCGTCCAATTCCTGGTTTTTCTTTAGCATTTATCCTCTCTCTCTCTCAACTTTTTCCTCAGCAATTTACCGGAATGCGTTTTCGGAATATCATCGACAATGTCTACAAATTTAGGTACTTTGGTTTTGGGCAAATAGTTGGAAGAATGTGCAATGATTTCTTCCGGTGTTATTTTCATACCATCTTTGGGAACTACAAAACTCTTTACTTCTTCGCCAAACATCTGGTCCGGTACACCGATAGTAACACCTTCCTTTACTGCCGGGTGCAGCATAAGAATTTCATCGATTTCTCCCGGGACAATGTTAATGCCGCCTTTGATGATCAAATCCTTTTTGCGGTCTACAAAATAAAAGACACCGTTTTCATCTTTGTACCCCAGGTCGCCGGTATGAAACCAACCGTCTTTAACCACTTTATTATACACTTCATCATTCTTAAAATAGCCGACAAAGACGTTGTCGCCTTTGACTACAATTTCACCGGTCTCATTGGGGTCCAACTCATTATCGTTTTCATCGAAAATTTTAACTTCGTTAACATCCAAAGGAACCCCGATAGTACCGGGCTTCCAGTTGGGAACCAGGGGGTGGTCGATATGGGTGGGACCGGTTTCAGACAAGCCGTAAAGATTGGCCACTTTTAAATTGAACCGCTCCTGGAATTGGGTTTGTACTCCTTTTTGCAGTGGTGCGGAACCACAGCCGACAAAACGCATGGAAGAGATATCATTATCTATCGGCATGCGATAGATATTCAAAATGGAATACAAAACCGTGGGCACCACTTCCATATAAGTGACCCGGTGTTGTTCGACCAATTTCCAGATTTTGGTACGGATATGCCAGAAAGATTCAGCCATCAAAATTTTCCCGCCGATATAAGCGCAAGGCAGCATGGAATAATTGGTAGAAGCCGTATGACCCAGCGGCAGCATCAATAGATGCACTTCATGTTCGCTGCTGAACTTAAATCCCCGGCAAATAGAAGAAATCTCGGCAATCATATTTTTATGAGAGTACAATACGCCTTTAGGGTCTGAAGTGGTACCGGAAGAATAGTATAAACAGGCTGGGTTGTTCTCTGCCAACTCCACCGCTGCAATTAACCGTTCTCCCATATCCTCGATGCTTTTTTCAAATTTGCCTTCCGCGCTCACCGGGACAAAAATGATATTTTCTATTTCCTCATCCTTGAATTCTCTTTTCTTCCGTTCATCGATGAAAGCAATCTTTGGTTCCACCAACCGGAAGTTTTTAAAAATCTCCTCTTTGTGTGACGTAAAAGGCATGGGATTGACAACAGCGCCTAAGCGAATAATTGCGAAATAAAAAAAGCAATATTCCGGTGAATTTTCAATCACCACTGTTACCCGGTGGTTTTTTTTTACCCCTTTTGCCAATAAATAATTAGCGGTCTTTTCAACGGTTAAATTAAATTCTTTAAAGGTATAGGTCCGTTCCGACCGGACATCAAAGATAAATACCCGGTCCGGGTTATGTTCCGCATGGAAACAGATGACTTCTGAAAAGTTTTTACAATCAGCTAGTTTCATTTTTTAATCTCTATCAATTCTACTATTTCCCGTGAACTGGTATATAACCACACACTGGGGTTTTTATGTGCTTTACTGGGGACTACTTCTCCTAAAATGAGTGCCCCTTTTTCCCGTAATTCTTCGACAGCCTGACCAATATTCTCAACCTCGAAGCTGAGATGATGAAGACCGCCGCCCTTTTTTAAAAATTTATTCACCGGTGAATCTTCACTAACCGGACAGATCAGCTCGATAGGCACATCCTCTCCAAAACCGGTATTTAGCAGCACCACTTTCACTTTCTGAATAGGGTCTATCTCCACCTCACCAAGTGGCTCCAGTCCAAAAGTCTCTTTATGGTACTTTATTGCTTCTTCAATATCTTTTACCACTTTACCGATGTGATGCAATTTCATCTAATAGATCTCCGTTGAATCGCCCATGGTAAAGTACCAATTGGACTTATCCAGAACTTGATCCTTGTACTTATGATCAAAATTAACCCGGAGGATCAAGGGGATACCCGGGGGTGTTTTGAAAAATCCTCGCTCAACAAACAATTTTTCGATAAGGGGGCTGCCCCACAGCAGCACGGTGACCTCATCCACTGCCTGGTCATTAAAAAAACTTAACCCCTGGTCAATTAAATGAGAAAAGGTTTTCTCATCGTCCCGCCGGGCAAAAATATCGATGATATGTCCCCTTAGTATCTCTTCCTCCCTGTACAGCTTTAAAACGACATAGCCTTTGAGAATATTATTGTCATAAAAAGCAAAAGGAAAATATTTCCAATCGGGCCGCTGGAGGTAGCGCCAGTTTAAATAAATTTTATTCCTCACTACGGCAATTTCATAGTCGGGGGCACAGCCCTTCCATAAGTAGTCGAATGTCCCGTCGAATTCCGTTACCCGGCGAATGCACGGGTCGGGGGCACATTTTTTTATGTTCTCCTTTTCCAGTTTCCATAGATCGAAATTCACCAGGTCATTATACTTTAAAATCAAATTTTCAAACCGGTGGGCCAGCTTGTTGGGGAATCCCCAGGTATAGGGAATATTATTGCGCACCAGGTCTCCCATCAAATTTTCCCCTACGAATTTCAACAATCCCCGGTTCTGGTACTTTTTATCTACCAGCGCGCCAATGGTATGAGAAGCGGTTACTTCTTCATCAAACACTTTTAACCTGAAGGGTACCGCGGCAAAATGACCGATCAACCGGTCATTATGTTCTGCTACCCAGATGAACGAGTGACCCGCGGGATTGTTTTCCGTAAATTTCCAGTACCAGTTCTCCAATGTCCGGGGATTCCACCGGGACGGCAGTTCCCTGGCATCCAGTTCCATGATTTCTTTTTCGTCACCTTTTGTATATGACCTGATCTTCATGATTACTCCATTTATTCAATTTTGTCCCATGTGATTAAATCTTCCTTTTCAATATCTACGGCTGCTTTGCGACCCAGGATTTGTTCATAATACCGGGGATGGAGACCGGTTCCCGGTCTGACCAGTTTCAGATTTTCACGATTAAAAACACTGCCTTTTTTAATATCAAACCGGGCAGCTATACTTCTCCGTACCATTTGCCTGGAATCTAATTCCGCTGCCGACAGGTTTCGGTTATACGTTCCCATTGCTTTTTCAGCCTGGCGAACCCCCTCTACCAGGTCTTTCATACCTTCGGGTTCCAGGGAAAAGGGGTGGTCCACACCTTTCATGGTGCGGTCGAGAGTTACGTGTTTTTCAATTATGCATGCGCCCAGGGCAACCGCGGCAATATCCATATAATTATCCGGGCTGTGGTCTGAAAAACCCACAGGCACTCCGAAAGCTTTTTCCAGCATTTCTATATTCCTTAGATTCACTGTTTCCGGTTCCGGTGGATAACAGGAAACACAATGCAGCAAAGCCAGTTGATCATTGCCTTGTTTTTTGACTGCCTGCACTGCTTCTTCTATTTCTCCCAGGTAATGCATGCCTGTAGATATTATGATGGGCTTTTTAAAGGCAGCCAGGCCGGCGAGAAAATCCAGGTAAGAAACATCGATAGAGGCCACCTTAAAAACCGGCGGTGAAAATTGCATAATAAATTCCGCATCCTTTACCGAATGAACAGTTGAAAAAACTTGTAATCCGTTTGATTTTGCATAAGCGAACATTTCAGCGAACCACTCCCTGGGCATCAGGATTTCATCCCTGGCCACTTCCCACCACTGCCGGTCGCCGTAAACATGATCGTAGTGAACATCGCGGGTTGAAATCTTTCCACTGAAAACTTCCAGGGGTTCATAGGTCTGGAACTTTACCGCATCAAAACCTGAGTCCGCGGCAATATCGATTAGTTTTTTGACTACATTTTTATCGCGATTATGATTGGCACTTATTTCCGCGATAATATAAACGGGGTGCCCCGGCCCTACCTGGCGGCCATCAAAATCTAAGGGTTTCATTTGTGTACCTTTGTGTCTTCGTGTCTTGGTGGCATTTTCTTTTTAAAGAACCTTATAAAGATATATCCTCCACGGGGAATCTTTTCTTGTAAAAACCTTTTCGAAAGCTAAATTGTTCTCCTGGAAATTGACGATCTCTACGGCGGAGAATATATATTCACCGCCCATCTCCTTTAATACGCCGGTGTTTAATTCCAGGTTTTTAATTTTTAAGTGTTTTTCGTTTTTAGTAATTCCCCGGGAATATGCCATCCCCCGGATTATATTGTCCCCATGCAATTCCGAAGCCGTCAAAAAACACCGTTTGGCATTACCGTCGAATCCCCTTCTCAGGACCTCATTTTTTTCCAATTCCTTTTCAATGATCTTCCTGAACCGGTGTTTGTATTCCAGCGGATACACATCCGTATAAATATCCAGGGTATAAAAACCGTTGTACTGGGAAATGCCCGGATGAATACCCAGGCTGACTACCCGGTAATCCTTTTTGGGTTTGTTAATGTAGTTCTCTATTTCTTCAAATAAGGCCCCCGAGTAAAATTCCTTGTAGGTCAACGAATAGGTCAATGGAGAACCGGCAAATGAACTCCTTATCCCTAATAAATAACGGTATTCCCAATTGTAATTGATAAACATAAAAAGCAGTTGGCCTATAATAAAAAGGGAAGCGATGATTTTTCCATACTTGATTCTCGAAATAATGAGCAGTGCCAGGGCAAAAATAATGTACCATAAAAATGGGTTGAACCAATAAAAACGAGAAAAATCAAAAGCGTTCAACAGTTGAAATTTTTCTCGCAGCAGGTTGACGCCGCCCCAGTATTTGAACCCCCACATGATCGAAGTCATGAGGCATGTCAAAACCAGGACGCTCATAAGGCGTGGTCTTAACTTTTTAAAAAAGCTCACAACAACTGCCAGCGCAGCCGCTCCTATAACGAATATATGATGCGCACCCGTGACATTGACCCTGTCAAAAATGAAATTATGAGCGGTTCGTTTGATACTTTCCGCGGCAGTCCAGGTAACGGTGTGGATTTCCTCCCGGAAAGAAGAAAAATTCGGGTCAATTAAAGAATATACCAGGTGGAAATGGCTAAAAATAGAGGTAACCGTGAATAAAAAAAGCCCCCCCAAGAAAGGAAGATTGATTTTCTTTTTTCTTATGAAGTCCACGACAAATAAAACAGAAAGAGCAAAGGCAATAAAAAAACCGACTAACGCCAGCTTGGAATAAAAGGGGAAAATAAAAATAATGAGAAAATCAGTGAATTTCTCTTCCCGGTTCAGGATGTTTAAAAAACTGTACAGTAAGATGGGTAAACCGGCAATAGAGATACCGCCGGCAGGATAAAAAGGCAAGAGCGCAAAGCAAAGGCCGGCACCGGTAATAATCCAATAGTGCTCATCTTTTTCAACCTTGATGACATATTTTTGCAATAACAAAACCATTCCCAGGAGAGCCACCAGCCGAACCAGCAATTCATTGAGGGCATAGGCCGTAAAAGGCGGGAAAAGAATAAAAAGCCAGGTCAGCACATTATAACCGGAATCTACACCGCTTAAAGCAATGCCGTTGATAAGATTATCCAGCCGGGTGTTGGGATTTAAGCTGAATGCCTTCCCGCTTTCTGCGACGACTTTTATATGCGTCATATGACAGTCCAGGTTATCGAAAATTTTCACATGGGTATCCTGTCCCTGGAAAAGATAAGGCGCCCAGGATAAACATACAATAATAACGGCAAACAAAAACAGCCGCAGCTTTTTTTTATCTTTTATAAATGGCGCGGTGACCCGCTCCTCCCTGGGGGGGGACTCTTCCCGGGATTTTCTCAAAAGCAAAATAAACGTCCCGGCCAGCAGGATAAAAGCGCTGAGATACCCGATTTTAAACCGGTAAGAAAAAGCAAAACGGTCGTATAAATGTCTGAGCATCTGTTTGACCGACGCAGCCGCACCCCCCCAGAAAAGAATCACCACCAGTATAATAACAGCAGCAATAAGAGAGACGATAAAGATAAATTTCTTGTTAAAATTCGGCTTCATTTCTTCTAAATCTTCCTAACCCCTCTTGATATACTTGATGAACTCTTCATAATTCCTGATATAATCGCCCTCTTTATAAACATCGGAAGCCAGCACCAGGAGGATGCAGTTCCTGGAAAATCGATCCATGGTGTGCCATAATTCAACTCCCAGGTAGACCCCGATATTGGGCTTTTCCAGGACGATATGCTGCCGGTTTGAGCCGTCGTCCAGCCCGATTTCACAGAGACCGTTGATGCAAAAGAGCACCTGTTCCAGTTTTTTATGGGCATGCTTCCCCCGGACAGCCTGTTGATTGAGCAGGTCGTAAATGTAGTAGACCCGTTTAATGGCAAAGGGGATATGATTAAAGTTTTCAGCTACAGAGATGGTACCGTCGATACCATCTTCGATCTTCGGTAATTCGATTAGCTTTGAATTTTTAACGATAATTTTATTATCCATTGCGATTAAAATACCAGTAAAGGTAAGCTTCCGCCTTTACCCTCATTAGAGTGAATGCCCTACCAACTGAAAAAATATTTTTCTACAAATCAAATGTAAAATTTAATTACGCAGAATACCACAAAAACATGGTTTTTTCAAGTTAGGCCGCGGCGAGACACCCTATATGCGAAATAGCGAGGCTCTGCTGCAATATGCTCTAACCATTTCCCGGCAGCGACGGTTTTTTTCATTTTCTTTTTTCAATTTGACCCTCCAGTCTTGAAATTTTCTTTAATTTGAGTTATATTTGTTAATTATGGAAGAAAGTATTATATTAACAAAAGCAAAAGGGTTTGCTAAAAGTGAATATAATAGATATAATGTTAAATCCCGGTTCTAAAAAATGAAGGATAAAAGAAAACCGCAAAAGAGGTAATGAATGAGTCATGATAAAATTCTAAGGGAATTAGAGGACCTTTTGAATATCCCGGAATTTAAAAAAACCCTAACCCACAGGATAGCAGAATTAAAATTACTTTTAAGTGATGATATTGGACATTACAGGAATATAACCGGAATGATAAGACCCGGGAAAAGAACGAATCCGGCAGAGGGGATTCAATTTGAATTGGTCCGGTTAGGAAATTCCTTATGGATACCCTCTCTAACAGATCAACCGGATCAACCGGACAGCAATGTTTTTGATTTCATACCTCAGATTGTTATCGATTACATCATTGATTTTGACATAGAGCCGGGAGAAATAAAAATGATATCGGCTTTGGAATTTCCCCGATTGAAAGGGAGAACATTTAACCTGAGCTTTGAGAAACACAGGGAGCATTTTTTCACCGGGATTATCTCCGAAAGAAAGAATGAGGAAGAAGATTATAGCAAGATCAATCCCGAACTGGTGGAAGATATTAACTTTAACGATATGGAATTATTGTTTCATTACTTGCTAAACTTTCCTTTCTTTTATAAACACATATTGAATGAATTTAAATTGATGTGGAAACCATTAATTGACAGCGATATGCAGCGTAAAAATTTGTCTTGAATGGCCGCGCCCCGGCCTGCTTTCTTATTATTAGCCAATATGTTATAATAGCAAAACGCATAATAACAAAAAAAGACTGAAACCAACGGACAGAGGTCAGGAGGAACAATGAGTTTCGATTATGATATTGTGTTCATCGGAGGCGGGCCCGCGGGTTATGAAGGAGCCATTGCCGCAGGAAAGAAAGGACTGAAAGTGGCAGTAGTGGAGAAAGATAAACTGGGGGGAACCTGCTTGCAAAGGGGATGTGTCCCCTCTAAAGCGTTACTCCATACCGTGAAGTTCATCAAACAAATGAAGGCCGCGGCCAAAGCAGGTATTAAAATAGATAACTATACGGTGGATATCGACACCATTATCAAGCAGAAAGACCGGGTGGTGTCAAAACTAACCAAAGGAATTGAAACACTGTTTAAACAATACAATGTGGAAATGATCCCGGGAAAAGGGAAAGTAACGGCAGAAGATACGGTAATGGTAGATGGAGATAAAAAACTGAAAGCAAAACATATTGTTGTATCTACCGGTTCGGTTCCTGCTCGATTGCCTTTTTTAAAGGTTGACGGCACGTATGTAGTGGATTCGGATATGGCCCTTAACCTGGAGGATATTCCCGGAAAATTACTGGTTGTCGGCGCCGGTGCCATTGGCCTGGAAATGGGGGTGATATACAATTACCTGGGCGCCAGTGTGACAGTGGTTGAAATCCTCGACCACATCCTCCCCGGCACCGACGTAGAGGTGGCTGATATACTGGAAAAAGAATTGAAAAAACAAAAAATAAAAATCCATACAGCCACGGCTATTTTAAATCCCACCATCGATCCAACTGAAAAAACCATTGCTTTTGATTGCAAAGCCGGTGAGAAAGAGTGGCAGGAGAGTTTTTCCCGGGTGCTGCTTTCTGTGGGCCGGCGGCCCTTTACCGCTGATATTTTCGCCGATTCCCTGGGTATTGAAATGGACAGGGGTGGGTTTGTAAAAGTGAATGACTACCTGCAAACCAGGTTCCCGAACATCTTTGCTTGCGGTGATGTGATCGGGCAGCCGCTGCTGGCCCATAAAGCATCTCACCAGGCCATTGCCATCGTGGATTTTATTACTGAAGGAAAAGCCATTGTTCACCACCCGGTACCCGGGGCAGTCTATACTTTTCCTGAACTTGCTTCCATCGGCGTAACCGAAGAAGAAGCAAATGAAAAGGGTATCCCGGTAAAAATCGGACGATTCCCTTATTCTGCCGGGTCCCGGTCCAATGCCATCGATGAAAAGGTGGGGCTGGTCAAAGTTATTGCCGCTGAAAATAATACCCTGATTGGCGCCCATATTGTGGGATATGGTGCGGATGAAATGATGCCCATCCTGAATTTTGCAGTAACCAACCGGATGAAAGCGGATGATTTTAAAGAGATGATATTTATCCATCCCACACTCAGTGAAAATATCTTCGAAGCAGTCGGACAAATATCGGGCTTTTCAATTCATATCTGAGTCAATCACTGGTTTAGCGACATTTTTACCTGTCCCCTCTTTAATTTCCCCTGGCCGTCTAGGGATTAGAGGGACGGATATCCACTTCGCTGATCATGGCCCGCTGGGGCAGTTGTATCATATGCAGAATAGAAGAGGCGATTTCTTCCGCTTTCAATGCCTTATTCAGGGGGGCGCCCAATTTTTTCACCTCTTGGGCAGCAAAGAAATTTGTATCCACTGACCCGGGGCAAATAGCCAGAACCCGGACGCCGTTTTTTCGTTCTTCCAGCAGCAAGCAGCGGCTGAATCCCAGCAGGGCATGTTTACTGGCGGCATAACCCCCGCCCCCAACAAACGCATTCTTACCGGCCAGGGATACTACATTAACAATAACCGATTCCCCGGCTATCCTGAGATAGGGCAGCGCTTCCCGGGTGGCGATAAACGCCCCGCGAACATTCAGGTTAAACATTTCATCCCACAAATCCGTGGACATTTCCGCAACCGGCTGGAAATGCCCAAGGCCCGCGTTGTTGATCAGGATGTCGATTTTACCGAAACGGTCTTTCGTTTGTTTTATAAAATCTTGAATCTCATTTTCTTTGCTCATGTCCCCGGGAAATACATACGCTTCTCTCCCGGTTTTTTTGATTTCGGCAGCCAGCTCCTCCAGCAGGTCTTTGCTGCGGGCGGAAATGGCGACATCCGCCCCGGCCCCGGCTAATGCCAGTGCTGTTTCCCTGCCGATTCCCTTGCTGGCCCCGGTCACAATAGCTGTTTTATTTTTTATATTCATTGTTTTCTTTTATCCTCCGTTTTAAGCCCTTACAGGCGATTGTAAGTAGTTGCAGTACGTTTATAACGTGTATTCCCTATGGTATTCAACGATCTCTACCGCGTTGACACCGGCAGCTAATAATTTTCCCTTCAAACTGGTAAGGGCTTCCGGCTCCCCGTGCAGCAGGAATACCTTGTTTAATTTTTTTAAATCGTATTGACTGATCCATTCTAAAATTTCATTATAATCGGCATGGGCAGAAAAGGCATTCAAGGTTTCTACTTCCGCATTAAGGCTGTATTGTTTGCCAAAGATTTTCACCTGCTTTACTTTTTCTACCAGCCGCCTGCCCAGGGTATGCTCTGCCATAAACCCCACAATGGCAATAATATTGGCCGGGTTTTCAATATTGTTTTTTAAATGGTGAAGGATGCGGCCGGTTTCAGCCATACCACTGGCTGAAATAATAATGGCCGGCCCTGTTTTTTTATTGATTTCCTTGGATTCTTTGAGAGAACTGACATACTCGATGTTGTCAAAACCAAAAGGATCGAGGTGAAGGGAGATAAACTGGTCATAGGTTTCTTTATCGAAACATTCGGGGTGAATTTTAAAAATAGATGTAGCGTTAACCGCCATGGGGGAGTCGATAAAAATAGGAATTTCCGGGATTTTTTTCTCTCTTATCAGCAGGTGCAATATATAGATTAACTCCTGGGTTCGTTCGATGGTGAAC
>Ga0114923_10002130_pt1 | contig 13488 bp, 11 predicted proteins | sample SumtaG_FD_89578 | JGI IMG/M metagenome (GOLD analysis project Ga0114923, IMG submission 89578) | Deep subsurface microbial communities from Indian Ocean to uncover new lineages of life (NeLLi) - Sumatra_00157 metaG | ecosystem: Environmental > Aquatic > Marine > Oceanic > Sediment | place: near... | reverse complement strand
CCTGTCCTGGCCGTACTTCCCGGTAACATAGTCAATAACCTCCTGCCTGCCCTCATAACAGAAATCGATATCAAAGTCAGGCATGGACACCCTTTCAGGATTTAAAAAACGCTCAAAGATAAGGTGATACTTGAGAGGATCAATATCGGTAATCTCCAGACTGTAGGCAACCAGGGAACCGGCGCCCGAACCGCGGCCGGGCCCCACCGGGATCCCTTTTTCTTTGGCAAAGTGGATAAAATCCCAGACAATAAGAAAATAGCCGGCATAGCCCATTGAGTTAATTACCGAAAGTTCATAATCCAGGCGTTTTTTCATCTCGTCGGTTAAGGAACTATAGCGATTTTTTAAACCCCTGCGGGCCAGCTCCGTGAGATACTCACTTAAATTTCTACCGTCCGGAGGCTGATAATTGGGTAGCTGTGCTCCTTGCACGCTGATCTCCAGATTGCACTTTTCGGCAATCGCCAGTGTATTGCTCAAAGCCTCCGGAATGCCGGTGAAGAGACGGGCCATTTCCTCTGCAGATTTAAAATAAAACTCAGGGTATTCAAACTTGAGGCGCTTGCCCTCATTCAGCTTCTTATTGGTGCCTATACAGATAAGAACATCCTGGGCCCTGGCATCCTCCCTGTCAGTATAGTGGATATCATTGGTGGCCGCTACCGGGATTCCCGTATTACGGGAAATTTCCATCAACTCTTTAATCACCACCTTCTGATCGGGAATGCCGTGATCCTGGAGCTCCAGGTAAAAATTATCAGGACCGAAGAGATCACGGTAATAGATAGCCTTTTCTAAAGCATCCTTGCTTCTATTCTCTATTATCAACCGCGGGATCTCACCAGCCAAACAGGCGGTAAGTGCAATCAACCCCTCATGATACTTCTCTAAAAGCTCATCATCTATGCGCGGCCGGTAATAGAAACCCTCTGTATATCCCAGGGAGGATAGCAACATCAGATTGCGGTATCCCTGTTCATCTCTCGCCAACAGTATCAGGTGATGATAACGTGTCCCTTTCTCGCTTCCCGTTTTCTTATGTCTGGATTCCGGAGCCAGGTAGAATTCTGAACCGATAATAGGCTTAATGGCCTGTCTCTTACATTCCCGGTAAAATTTCTGGACTCCGAACATATTTCCGTGATCGGTCAGGGCCAGGGTTGACATTCCCTCACTCTTGGCCTTGCCAACCAGGCTCTCAATCCCGGCGGCGCCATCGAGAAGTGAAAAATCAGAATGATTATGAAGATGAATAATTTCAGGCACAATCCCCTCCCTATGGGCTATTATACTATAAATCTAGTACTCGATACTGTAAAGCCAGAATACCCTGTTAGTATTAAAAATCTCCTACAGGCCTGGAAATGAGGCTCTATAGTCCCCGTCGCAGCTACCTGTTTTCCCGGTGAATATTCTCTATAAACCAACGCAGTAGCCGTAAACCAGTGGCTCTGCTATAGGCAGGTGAAAAGTTGCTGTCAGTCAGCGGCTCCAGCAATTCGTCAGCGCCTGCCAGCAGGGATTCCACCTCTTTTTCAGAAAGAGGCAATGTTTTTCCCTCTAACCGCGATTCCAGTTCCAGACTCCGGAAAACCGTATTGTTTAATCCTCCGAGCGCGAGCCGGACTGCTTCCAGTATTCCCTTGGAAAAACGAGCCAGACCGCAGAAATTTAATAGTGAATGGCTGCAGATATGAGAGCCTGAAACTTTTCTGAAACACTGATAATCCCATTCCTCAAGAGGGATGCGTATACGAAATAGTATTTCCCCCTTTTTTAACACTGTTTCTCCGGCTCCGGGGGAAAAGCGGGAAATGGGCATCCATCTTGAACCGGATACACTGCGAAGCTCAAGCTGGCCGTCAATTGCATATAATGGAGCGAGTGAATCATTATTGGGCATAGCCGCACAGATATTACCGCCGAGAGTACCCAGGTTGCGGACAGCCGGATTGGCGATTGATCTTAAGGCAGTTGAAAGGGCCTCCGGAAGTATATGCCTGCCGATACTCACAATCCGGGAAATAGGCAGACAGGAACCTATTTCAAGATAACGCTGGCTGCGGCGAATCCTGTATAGTTCCTCAACCTTTCCCAGGTAGATCACCATTTTGCTTTCTGCGCTTACACTAGCCAGTTTTTCCCGGGTTGCACGCTCAGTGCCGCCGGCAAAAATAATGGCATCCGGATTCTTAGCGTAGAGCCGGAGCAGGCCATTTACGCTCTTGGGGCGTAATACCCGCAATAGATCACCTGGTTTTGCCATAACGCCTGCTTTGCGGTTTAATGGTAACCCCCCTGATCCCTTCGATTATACTATCATAATCACCACAACAACATATATTTCCACTCAATGCCTCTCTGATCTCTGCCGCAGTAGGAGAACTGTTTTCCGCCAGCAGGTTCCCGGCAACCATCATTATTCCTGACGAGCAGAAACCGCAGGGGAAAGCGCCTGCATCGTCAAGGGCCTGCTTCAAATCAGCATATTCTTTGCTCTGAGCATAACTCTCAATGGTCACTATCTCAGAATCGGGCAGCTTGAAAGCCGGAATCAGGCAGGAATTCACCAGGTTGCCATTCATGAGGACCACGCAGGAACCGCACCTTCCCTCTCCGCAGCCTTCTTTTGCGCCGGTGAGTCCCAGATCGATCCTTAGAATATCAACCAGCCTCCTGGCTGGTGAGCTGTTTATAGTAATCGGGCTCTTATTTACAAGAAAGCTTATTTTCAACTGCTCAATGCTCCATATATTGTTGGATTATTTCCGGTGACAGGGGCATCTGATCAATATAATATCCGGTTGCCTGTGATACTGCTGCACTATAGGCCGGAGCTACCCCTGAAAAGGGCAGATCACCAATTCCGCGGGCTTCCCCCTGCCCGATAAAATGTATCTCTATCGCCGGCAGATTCAGGAGCCCGGGCACAGCAAAACGCTCTTCCGGGCACAGGATATGTAAAAGATCAGCCGGCTCATGCTGGGCAGAGGCTGTGTACCCTAAAGCCCTGATTACCATTCTCTTCACCATCCTGACAGCCAGCTTCTCTGTTAATAGATCCACGATAGATCCTGAATCAATTGCCAACCAGATACCCCGGCAGTTCGGCTGCAGAGTAACCGGATCGATCTCCAATTCCAGGACTGTTGCTCCCCAGGAATATTCCCTGTAAGGCGAACCTTTGAGGGATTCAAGATCCCAGCCGGGTTCTTCCGGCGCTTTGTAGCTATTCCTGACTTCAATTGGCAACGAAATGGTCAAACGCTTTTTTTTAATGGCCAGACAGCATTTTTCCAGCAATCTGAATACAACCGTCAATGTACGGACTGTGCAAGCGGCTCCCGAGTTGGGAATATTCATAGTATCCACCGGAGCAATAGTAATTTTTTCCGGCTCAATATTCAGAATACGTGCCGCTATCTGCTTGAATATTTTGCTGCTTTCCAGCTCGTTGTCAACAATGGAAGTCATTATAATTAATCTGCGGTCAAGCTCCAACCGCACCTTCACTGTGCAGCCCTTATCACCATGCTCTTCTCCCTGGTAGCCGATCCCTTTTAAACAAACAGCCAGACCGATTCCCCGCAGCGGGTTCCTGGTATTGGCAATACTCTCTCTCCTGTTTTTCAATGCATTATATGCCGCATGTTTCCTGCTGAAATCCGAAACAGCCACAACCTTCTCTAAAACCGGAAGACCGCCTGTATCTTCCCTGATTTTACCCCTTATCGGTAAATTAGCTCCCCGTTTCAGCAGGTTCCTCCGCTTCCACTGAACAGGATCCTCATGAGCAATCTCTGCCAGTCTGGCTGCCTGCAATTCCACAGCAAAAAAGGATTGAGCTTCGCCGAAGCCTGGGAAAATGCCTGCCGGAACCCGGTTACTCCGGATCAGCTGTGCCTTTACTTCCAGATTGGGACAATTATACCCGCCGCAGGCAGAGAGAGCGGCTTTAAGAAGCTCATGAGCGGAATTTAGTTGATAAGCCCCTGCATCCAGGGTGATCTTCACCTGCATGCCTAAAGTATTTCCCTCTTGATCCATGGCTGTCCGGTGGGTAATACAGGAGGCCGGGCTTTTACAGGTACAGAGAATATCCTCTTCCCGGCTGTAAATCATCTTTACCGGTTTTGCAGTAGCATAGCTCAAAAGAGCCGCGTGACCGCTTAGCATAAAGGAAGGCTCCAGCTTGCCGTCCAGCGAACAGCCCAGAGCAGGGACGATGACTCTCACTCTCCTGGCGTTCAGGGCCAACAGTCCGGCAATATTGTCCCGCAGAGCAAAAGGGTCCTGGGTCGAGCTGTGTACTATCAGTGATTTGCCATCCCATAGAGCAACAGCGCCCTGGGTATCAGCATAGAAGTGTTCCTGCGCGGCGGTCCGGTAATCAGCCTCAACAATCTGGTAGGCGTTTTTTAAAGATTCCTTTATTTTACCGTGTGAAAAGCTCAAACGCTTTAAGACCCGGGAGCGCTTATTATCTCTACCTTTCATACCGTCAAGGTAAAAGGGTTCCTCCTCTCTGTACTCCACCTTGATAAGCTTCAGGAGCTCACGTAGCACAGCCTGGTCCTCTCCGGCCATTAACAGAAAAGGCTCGCCGATGAAATTAACTTTTTTGTAAGCCAGACAGGGCATCCGCCCGGGGCACTGGAGATAATTAACTCCTGGTATATCAGCCGCGGTTACCGCTTTATAACCGGGAGGCAGCTCCGGCACTTTAATAGAAAGAATGTGTCCCCTGGCTATTCCTGAGCGCAAGGTCAGGCCATAGAGGCAATCCTCCGGCAGAATATCCGCTATAAAGTCCTGTTTGGCAATCATCACGCTTCAGGAGCTGTTTTTCAGGCGTTTTTCTAAACGCAGATGTGTTCCTGATTTTCCGCGGATAATAGTAATCACCTCCGCGGCAATCGAAACAGCAATCTCAGCAGCAGTATCACCGCCCAGGTCCAGGCCGACCGGGGCATAGAGATAATCCGGAACAGCTATACCCTCATCGCTCAATCGCTTGAAAAGGGTAGTGACTTTTTTCTTTGACCCGATCATTCCAATGTAAGAAAAGGGCTGCCCTGTGCCCAAGAGCTGTTTAACTACATCATAATCATAACTATGTCCATGGGTGGCAACAAAGCAGAATCCGTTCCGGATTGTTTTTTCCAATACTGTCGAGATATTCCGGTAATCACCGATAATAATCTCCCGCAGGGGGCCCTCTCCCAGCATCTCTTTTACTTCAGAGCGGCTATCAAAGACCATTACCCGGAAACCCAATGACTCCAGGACCGGGGTGAGGGCGCGGCCGATGTGACCGCCGCCGAAGATAACAAAACCCCTGCCGGCCTGCAGAAACTCAAAAGTCAATGTGACCCTGCCGCCGCAGAGCATTCCCTCATCCTGAAGATCCAGCTCAAGCAGCCGGTTTTTCCGCTCCCGCATTACCTCTTTGGCTTCATTGATAGCTCGCTTTTCCAAAGCGCCGCCGCCCACTGTGCCTGACAATTCGCCCTCTCCAGTGAGTATCAGCTTGAAACCCTCTTTGCCCGGCGTGCCTGGAGAGGCTTTAAGCACAGTTACCAGCACCAGATCTATACCGCGCTCAAGAAGCTCGGCGCCAATTCGAAAAGTATTCATATCCTGCTATTGTAATTTCTGAATATCAAAAAAGCAATAGGTTAAAGGGTGCCACTTCGGAGACCGGACCTCGGCCATCGAAGCTGTCTCCTATTTTTATTTTCCCCAACGGGAGTATCCGCGGAACAGGTGTACGGGAGCTTCCAACGTATCTTCTCCTGCGCCGCCGGTAGTCTCAATTGATGCTTTTGCCTCCCCGGCGCCTTGACATTTCTTCAGTGACCGCCTTGAATGATGAACATGTGCCAGCACCGGGGGATGAGATAAAGGATGAAGAATATCAGAGTGGGATCCGTGCAGTTCAATCACGCGCCCGGAGATAAAGAGGCGAATCTGAGGACCATCAGGAGCTTCTGTGAGCAGGCCGCCCGCCGGAATGTGGAGCTGCTCGTTTTTCCCGAGATGTGCATAACCGGCTACTGGCATCTCCGCAATCTGGGCCGGGAAGAAATCGAGGCTCTGGCGGAGAGCGTTCCGGCAGGTCCCTCCATCCGGGAGCTCGTGGGTTTATCCAGGGAGCTCAACATCAGCCTGGGCGCGGGGCTCATCGAGCGTTCCCCGGAGGGTAAGCTCTACAACACCTATGTGGTCGCCATGCCGAACGGGAAGCTTGCCTTCCACAGAAAGCTTCACTGTTTCATCAATCCCCACATGGAGTCGGGAAGCAGTTATACCGTGTTTGACATCCCCCAGGGGGCCCGAATCGGCATCCTGATCTGCTATGACAACAACATCTTCGAGAACACCCGCATAAACGCCCTCATGGGCGCGGAGATTCTCCTTGCCCCCCATCAGACAGGGGGGTGCCGGACACCGAGTCCGCGCTGCATGGGCCTGATAGATCCAGCGCTGTGGCGGAACAGGAAGAAGGATCCCAAGGCCATAGAGGCCGAGTTCCGCGGTCCCAAGGGGAGGGAGTGGCTGATGCGCTGGCTCCCCTCCCGGGCTCATGACAACGGCATGTTTCTTGTCTTTGCCAATGGAGTGGGCCTGGATGACAACGAAGTAAGAACGGGGAACGCCTTGATCCTCGATCCCTACGGGGAGATCCTCGCCGAGACCTGGAAGGCTGAAGATGCCCTGGTGGTGGCTGATCTGGAGGCGAGCCGTCTTCACATGTGCACGGGGTACCGCTGGATCAGTAGCCGTCGTCCCGAACTGTACACTCCCTTAACCGTCCCTACCGGCAGGGAGGAAGAGACCCGCACGCTCCGCTTCAGCCAGACTGCGCTCAGCAGGGCCGTCATAAAACTCCGGAAGCTGGAGTGAGAGGTCCAAGGGCTGGGTAATATCGGACTTTGTCGAGGCGCGCCACCCCTTTTCACGCTCCATCTCTTCAATGGAGTGGCCGATCAGGGAGACGGTGCGTGCGAGAATCATCAGTCCCTTGATCTGCTCAGGAGTTAATCCCATATCACAGCCTATTGCTGCCAGGGCCCCCGGAGCATTCAGGTAGAGGGTCCGGCCGTAGACCTGCTCTGTGCACTTTTCAATTGCCCTGGCCAGTTCCTGATGCTTTCCCCTGATCTTATATTTTACAGACAGCTCAAAGAGACGGGCTACCCTGGGATCCTTGATGTGCTGCGGATGATGATAACCATTGAGGATGGCTTTTCGCTCTCTATATTCGGTGACTAGGCGCCCGGCACATTCCTCAATAGCCAATCCCTCCTTCTCGCATCTGGCAATTCCAGCCCGAAACATCGCGGCCGGTACTTCTGCGGAACCGTGGCGCGAACCAAGAGTCAGAATACCGCCGGCAACCGCGGTATTCAGGGGCACGCCCCCTGAAGCCACCAGGCGGCAGGAGGCCGCGGACGGCGAAAAGGCATGTTCGCTCAAGCATACCAGCAGTGCGTTAACCATTAAACGGTAGTTATCGGGGGGCAGCTCCCCGGTCCAGACCAGAAAGGCCATTGAGGCGAAGTCAATGTTGCCGGTGAGCTGGTTGTTGTCATAACCGCGGATGACAATCCTGTCTTTGGTCTTGTAAGCTATTGAGCTCCGCCAGTGGAAAGGCTGCCGCTCCTTACTATTCTTCCGCGTGGCTTTTTCGCCCATATCTTCCTCCTGTACTATCAAAATCGCAATCAAAACTAAAATCAAGGAAAGTGTTGCTGCTTTCTTCTAACTCTAAACAAATGTAGAGATTAAATAATCTTATTGTCTCCATAGAAAAGCCTCTGAAAGGGCAGCAGCGCAACACCGAGTAAGGAAGCATTTCCTTTCAAACTGGAAATCAGGATCTCAAGGTCATCTTTCTCATAATAGGTATTCTCTTCAAAAATCCTTGATCTAAGGGGCTTTAAAAGGCGCTCACCAAATTCGCTGATCTCACCGCCAATAATTAAGTAATGGGGATCAAAGGCAAGGATAATATTGTTAATTCCTCTAACGAGGTATTTAAGATATATATCCCAGCTCTTTACTGCCAGGGGATCGCTATTATCCAGCTTTGCTAAAAATTCTTTAGTATCATCAATCTTGATCTCTGATTCTTTGTTATATTCCCGGATTAAAGCGCCTGAGGCCGCATAGACCTCCCAGCAATCCTTTCTACCGCAGGTACAGCGGATTCCCCTGGAATCGATTGTCATGTGGCCGACTTCACCGGCCCTCTTCTTATTTCCCTTGTAGATATGTCCCCGTACAACAATACCGGCGCCGATACCCCGGTTCAGCGAAAGGTAAACAAGGTTACGTTTCTTCCTGGCAAATCCCAATATAAGCTCGGCAAAGGCAGCGGCATTGGCTTCATTCTCTACAAAGAGGGGAAAGGGAAAGTAGGATTCATATTTTTTAAAATGCAAATCCTTCATACCCAGATCGGGAGAGAGGTTGGGCGCCAGTTCCAGCACTTTCTTACGCTCATTCACCGTTCCGGGCAGGGAAAAACCAATACCCAATATGCCCTCCACAGGGATTCTCAAGTTTTTGATCATTTTTTCAGTCAGCATCTGGACATGCTTCATGATCTCATCGATATTATCAAAATCCTGATAATCAAAATCTACTTCCTGCTTGATAACCGCATCAAAGTCAATAAGTATGACCCTTATACTGCTGCTGGAAGTCAGGTGGTTCGATGAAAAATCCACACCAAAAGCATACCTGGATTGGGGCAGGAAGCGGGTGAGCATCGGCTTTCTGCCTCCGGTTGATACCGACACTCCTGCTTCTTCAACAATACCCTCTTCGAGCAGACGGTTGATGTTACTGGTTACTGTTGGTACGGTCAGACCTGTTTCTCTGGCTATGGCTTGTTTGCTCATCTCCCTCTCCTTCATCAGAAGATGGAGTATTTTCCGGTTGTTTGAGTCTTTGATCTTTTCCTGGTCCGGTCTAACCAATGCAGCCATATAGACTTATTTTCCTTTCCTCATGGGAAATCAACCGGCCGGCATCCCAATCAGCATTCACCTGCCAGGATATACATATTTAAAATACCTTCAAGCCTCTCCTGCTGCCCGGAACTGTTCTGCACGGCGCCTTGCTTCAGGGTATATTGCTCCAGCTCTTTGAAGCCCACCTTTTGCTCAACAATTTCTTTGCCAATTCCTTTACTATAGCTGGCATACCTTGTAGAGACAAAATCTTCCAGCTCGAGAACTGCCCTGCTAAAAGTGACAGCATCTACCGGCGACCTGATCTCTTCTTTAGGGAAAGCCGTTTTCTTTCCCTGTTTCAGCTCATTTATAAGCCGCCAGAGAAAAGAATTCCCGACATCCAGCAGCGGCAGTCCCGTAATTAAGGAAGGCCTGATGATAACCCAATTACGGCAGCCCTGCTGCACTATCTTTTCTCCTGCAACCTTGGTCCGGCCATAAAAATGGAGGGGTTCAGCAATATCTTCTTCAACATACCTTCCCTTCCGTCCATTGAAAATACTGTCAGAAGAGAAATAGATCAGCCGCACATCACTCTCAGCACAGAGATCAACCAGGGTCCGGGTTACCCCCACATTGACGCTTTCCGCAATTTCCTGGTGAGCTTCACAATAGTCAATATCAGAAACAGCCGCAGTATGGATGATCACAGCCGGCTTAACCTGTGGCAGAGATGGCCTAATTCTGCACTATCCTGCAGGTCGAAGATATGCCAGGTGAGATGCTCCCCGGTTATTGGTACCTCTCTCTGCTCAACTGCCTCGATAATATTCCTGCTGCGGTTTTGGCTGATTATATTACCGGCCACAAAGCCGCCGCCCCCGGTAAGCAATATTGTTCTTTTCATATTAAACTCATAGCTCTTTATCAATTAAAATGATCATCCGGCCAATACCCCTTCAAGTATCTCTACCCAGCGCCGGTAAGCGGCCCGGTATTGAGCTGCAGCAGCCTCATCCGGCTCAATTATCTGAATAGTGGACAGTCCGGTGAAGGCTTCACTTAAAGAAGAATAGATCCCTGCGCCCACTCCTGCCGCGCGTGCGGCTCCCTGTGAACCATCGGTTGAGAATAATTCCAAACGCGCTCCGGTGATAGTTGCAAATGCGGTTGAAAACAACGGGCTCAGGAACATATTTGCCTGACCGGCGCGTATGGTATGGATTTTAAGGCCAAGCTTCTTCATGATCTCCAGTCCGTAAGCAAGGGCAAAGACAATTCCTTCCTGACCGGCCCGGAGCAGATGACGCCGGTCATGGCGGTTAAAGCGCAAACCATGGATTGAAGCGCCCGAATCCCTATTCTCCAGGGTTCTCTCAGCGCCATTGCCGAAGGGAAGTATTACCAGGCCATCGGAACCAACAGGGACCTGGGCGGCCAGTTCATTCATCCGGTTATAGTCGATGCTATACCTGCCGGCGAATAAATTCTGCTTTATCCAGCTGTTCAGGATGCCGCTGCCGTTAACACATAGTAGAATTCCATAGCGGGCCCGCTTTGAATGATGATTGACATGCACAAAGGTGTTAACCCTTGAGTGGGGATCGTAGTTAGCCTGATCCACCACACCATACACAACACCTGAGGTTCCCGCCGTGGCAGCCACCTCTCCCGGATCAAGCACCTTTAAAGAGAAGGCATTATTGGGTTGATCACCGGCCCGGTAACTTACCTGTGTACCCCCGGGCAGACCCAGCTCGGCTGCGGCCTCAGCAGTCACTTCCCCCTGAAAACCGAAGGTGTCAACACTTTGGGGAAAGAGCTCAGGGTCGATGCCGTAGTAATCCAACAGCGCCTGGTCCCGGCTTCCTTTAGTGAAATTCCAGAGGATAGCTTCAGAGATTCCCGATGCGGTTGTCAGGATCTTGCCGGTCAACCTGGCAGCAATATAATCACCCGGCAGCATGGCCCGGTTGATCTTGCCATAGATATCAGGTTCATTGTCCATTACCCACTTGAGCTTGCTGGCCGTGAAATTCCCGGGTGAGTTGAGAAAACATTTGAGAAAATTCTCTTCGCCAAGCCTGCGGAAAGCGCTTGCACCGATCTCTACAGCCCTGCTGTCGCACCAGATAATGGCCGGCCGCAGCACCCTGAATTTATCATCCACCACTACCAGCCCGTGCATCTGGTAGGAAATACCGATTGCCTTATCTCCTGAAACCTTTTTCCAACTGCCTGTTGCAGTTTTGACGTGGCATCAACAAGGTGATTCCACCATAGATCAGGATGCTGTTCAGCCCACCCCTCATGTGGTGCGGATATTTCCATTTCAGTATCCGGCGACCCGGCTGCTGCAACAACAGCCCCGCTTGCCGCTTCAATCAGTGTTGCCTTGATCGATGATGAGCCAATATCATAGCCAAGCAGCAGACCATTTTCTTCCATCCGGAAATACCCTCTTTCCTATAAACGGCAGCAGACAGTCACTGCTGCTGCCGCTTTTTTTCCTGTTTATTACTATACCAGCAACAAAATACTTTGGCAAGAGACTATTTAAAGACTTCTATTTAAGTCAAAAATATCAGGGACTTCTGTGAGCAGGTTACCTGCCAGGGTGAAGGGTCTGCGCGCCCTGTGCGACCGGCAGACCCTGCTGGCCTGTGGCTGAACATCCACGGGGAGGAACTCGTGAATTCCCGGGGCATCTGCACAACCAGATGATCGTCTACTTTCTAAACATTAAATCACACCCAATCAAACACAGTTTACAATGCCGGCCCGGCGCATATTGGCATAAAATATTTATGGCGCGATGATCATAAGGATACGTGATCCGCTTGCCGACCAATTGTTATTAGCATCTCGCTCTTGTACATAGAGGGTGTGTGCACCTAAGCTTAGGCCACCAGGGGTATAGCTTTCGGCTGTTGTTTCAGCTGACCAAGAGCCACTGTCGAGCTTATAAATGTAATTGCCGCTACCGTCATTACCACCGCTCCCCCAGATCCAGGTCGCTATTGTACCGGTGGTTGGACTAACTCCATTAACGATCGGCGCATTAGGGGCACCGTCTATGAAAACCTCAAAAGACCCTGAGTCCGACCAGTTACCGGCATTATCCCTTTCCTGTACATTGAGGGTTGGACTGCCGTCGTTTAACAGCGTACCAGGTGTGTAGGTTTCGGCTGTTGTATCCGCTGACCAGGCTGCGCCGTCGATATTGTATCGGTACGAGCCGCTGGCGCCGCTCACTCCGGGGCCGGGGGTACCCGTGTCGCCGTTGCTCGACCAGGTCCAGGTCGGTGTGCGATCGGTAGTGGGTGTTCCTGCAGTCGTCGCAGGTCCGTCTACCGCAGGCGCGGCCGGGTCGGTGGTGTCCACGGTGATCGTATAACTGTCGCTTGCCGACCAGTTGCCGGCACGATCCTTTTCCTGCACCAGGAGAATATGATCGGCGTTCGCCGACAAGGCGTCAGGGGCCCCAGGCCTATAGGAGGTATTTTCGGTTTCTGCTGACCAAGGCTTGCTGTCGAGCTTGTATTTGTACCAACCACTGGCACCGCTGACGCTGCCGCCGGTAGCCGTGTCGCCGCCACTCGTCCAGGTCCAGGTTGGCCGGTTATCATTAGTATAGCGCGGTCCGCCTACAGCAGGCGCCGCCGGAGCGGTCGAGTCCACGGTGATTATATAACTTCCGCTTACCGACCAGTTGCCGGCATCATCACGTTCCTGCACAGAGAGGGTGTGGGCGTTTTCCGTCAAGTCTGTACCGGGCGTATAGGAGGTAGAGGTGTCTCCGTTATCGTCTGGCTGCCATGCACCGCCGTCGAGACTGTACCGGAAGGTACCATTGCCCGGCACAGTAGCATGGGAGCTCCAATTCCAGGTTGGTGTTTTATCATCGGTATACTGATCTCCTGTTACCGTAGGTTCCGAGGGTGCAACCAGGTCCACCTCGATTGAGGCGCTGCCGCTGTCAGACCAGTTCCCCACACCGTTCTTCTCCTGCACATCTAGAGTATGGCTGCCGTGGGTTAAATTAGTTGTGTAGGAGTAAGCCGTGGTCTCCGCCGACCAGGCGCCGCCGTCAAGACTGTAGCGGAAGATACCGATGCCGGGAATAGAGCCGTCTTGGACCCATATCCAGGTCGGGTTGGGCATCTTTGTCAGGCTACCTTCATCGTTCGAAACAACAGGCGGGTTTGGCGCCGTCAAATCGGCTGGAACCGTATCCCAACCGGCCGGGCCGGTAGTCCCTGCCAGGTCACGCTGGGTCACACTCAAGCTGACATTTCCAGTGGTTATACCGGATACGCTCAGGGTTGTTCCCAGGTCGCCGAGTAAACCAGAGGTAGCGCCGTTGACCGTGCAGTTTGTTTCCGTTATTTCATACCAGGCAACGGCTTCTCCGGTTATGGTAAAGTCCACTCCCTGCTCGCTTTCCGACTTGCTGATTCCAGGATTACCGTCAATCGATTCATCTTCAATCGTAACACCCGGTGCCGCCGGAGCCTGGGTG
>Ga0114923_10002129_pt1 | contig 13490 bp, 13 predicted proteins | sample SumtaG_FD_89578 | JGI IMG/M metagenome (GOLD analysis project Ga0114923, IMG submission 89578) | Deep subsurface microbial communities from Indian Ocean to uncover new lineages of life (NeLLi) - Sumatra_00157 metaG | ecosystem: Environmental > Aquatic > Marine > Oceanic > Sediment | place: near... | reverse complement strand
TGTATCATAAAAAAAATCAATTGCTACAATTAATCCTACCAATCGTATAAACACAAAGAATAGCAAACAAAAAATTAAGAATTCATTCATCTTAAATTTAGTAAAGTAATATCATTAAAGAGTAAGGATCTTATCATTTATAGCAACTTTATGATAATTTAAATATTTGTATAAGAAAAAATAGATTAGAAAAAGTTAATGTTTTATCTTGATAATTAAGAAGACTGTAAATTTAATAAAAGAATAATTATGTACAATAAAAAAGAAGAAAAAATAATTTAATATTCATAAAAACCTTTTTTGGTCTTTCTTCCTAAATGATTTTTATCAACCATTTCTTTTAATAAAGGAACAGGTTTATATATCTCTCCAAGCGCTTCACCCAGATACTCACCAATATGCAAATAGATATCATTTCCTACTAAATCAGAGAGTTCTAAAGGTCCCATGGGAAAATTGAATGCTAATTTACAAGCGACATCAATATCTTCGGTACTAGCAATACCTTCCATTTTCATTTTAACAGCTTCATTACATAATACATAGATAAGACGAGAAGTTACAAAACCAGGAGAATCATTCACAGTAACTACGGTTTTATTTAGACTTTCAGAAAATTTTTTTGATATTTCTAAAACTTCATTAGATGTGTTCTTTCCTTTTATTAACTCAATCAGTTTCATTACGGGAGCTGGATTGAAGAAATGAATACCCACAACTCTTTCTTGATTCTTAGATTTTGAAGCAATGTCTGTTATACTTAATGAAGATGTATTAGATGCTAGAATTATGTCTTTATCGCATATAGCATCTAGCTTCGAGAATAATCCTTGTTTTATGTTCATATCTTCAAATATTGCTTCAATCATTATATGTGAATCTTTAACCGCTTCACTAATATTTACACCTAAGCTAATTCTGTTTAAAATATCTCCTGCATCTTCTTTAGAGATTTTATTCTTAGCAACAAAAAATCTTTCTAAGTTCTTTTCGATTGCGATTTTTGCATTATTCAATATATCATCATTTACATCAACTAAGTTTACATTGTATCCATGAGTTGCGGCTAATTGCGCGATTCCTGAACCCATAATACCTGCCCCAATTACACATACATTCTTAATATCCATATTTGATCTCACTTCTTTCTAAATTGATTAAAATCTGCTTTGCGTTTTTCTATAAAAGCATTCTTTCCTTCTACAGCTTCTTCCGTACCATAATACATAGCAAGACCACCAACACCTAATTGCGTCACACCAGTTACTCCGTCAGTTTCGGCTAAAAAAGCATACTTCAGCATTTTCAAAGCTGTAGGACTTTTTTCTAACAGTTCTTGACACCATTGATTAACTTCTTCATCCAATTTTTCATAGGGCACTACAGCGTTTACCAACCCCATTTCTAAAGCTTGTTGAGCAGTATATCTACGACATAAATACCATATCTCTTTCGCACGTTTTATGCCTACAGCACGCATTAAATCACCGGTGCCATACCCTGGATCAAAAGAACCTACACGAGGTCCAGCCTGTCCGAGTTGTGCATGTTCTGCTGCAATACTAAGGTCACAATTTACATGCCATACGTGTCCTCCCCCTATAGCATATCCATTTAATCTAGCAATTACGGGTTTGGGCAAAGTACGGATAAGATAAGTCACTCGTTGCCAACCCACCTCTAATGGTAATAAATATTCACCTTTATAACCTCCCATTTCTCGAGTAGATTGGTCACCACCAGTACAAAACGCTTTTTCCCCCACCCCAGTAAATACCACAACACCAATTTCATTGTCAAAACATTGATTAAAAGCATCAATTAATTCATAGACAGCTTGCTGATTGCATGCATTGTACACTTGAGGTCGATTGATAGTTATACGAGCAATTTTGTCGGACTTTTCAAACAATATTTCTTCATATTTCATTTAATTTTACCAATATGTTTTTTTATAAATTTCGTTTTATCGATTGATCACTTAAAATGATTATATTATATTTAAATATAGTCCAAAGTATAGTTTGCATTAAAAAATAAGGATACTTTCTACACCTAGAATAAAATAACATTTAAAGGAGTCTTATAATCTCACTTGAAAACCATTTTTTGCTTAATTTCACTGAGCATTGCATAACCTTTTTTATTGACTTCTAAGATAATATCCCTTAAGATATCATTAATTTCAATGCCTTTTAACTCGCAAGCTATATACAATATCGAGATAATTTCTTTAGATAAATCCCGAAGACTTTTTATATCATTTATCGGGATTCGGATTCCCAATGATTTTTGATCTTGGCCAGTCTCTCTTTCTTTTTGACTGATGGTAATAAGTATATCATTCTTTCTTCCTTGCCATTGTTCTGTAATTGCTCTCATAGATAAAACATATAATTTTGAGGGACTACCAATACCTTTTATATCCTGAGTAAAATTTAAGGGTTCAGAATTTCGAAGGGCTTTAAGACCAAAGGTTCTATTCATTTGATTGGATTTATTAAGCTTATTATTCATTTTCGATATTTCATCAGTGAGCTGTTCAACTTTTAATGACAATTTTTGAAATTTTTCAAGAAATACTTCTTTAAAATCAAGATCGCTTTCAATATTACTCATATAAAACACCTTAAGAAATGAAGTATGATACTTTTCAACTAATATTTAATAAATCTAATTATTAAATCGTTAATCTTTAACAGTTTTTTGATTTGTTTTGAAAATAGAGTGTGAAAAAATACTAAAAAGAAAATTAAAATTAAAAAAAAATTTAATTATTTCAATTCTACTCCGCAATCGGTACAGTAGAGAGCTGTAGCTTCGTTTGTACTGCCACATTTCTTACAAATTACCTGACTTTTATCGATAACACCTTCCTTCTTCGCTTCCTTTTCTAATAGCGTTAGATCTCTCTCCCTAATTATATTGGTATAATCGTAAAACCCGTATAATCCCATTATAATAAGTAGTGGAATAAATAAGATATATACTAGAAGTAATCTAAAGAGATCAATTTCCGCTTGAGAGCCTCCTGACGCTAAAACAAAGGATGAAATTGAAAAGATTAGCCACATTAAAATTGTATCTGCGTTAAAAATCTTTAGTTTTTCTTTAAGAAGCTCTGTCTTTTCTCCTAATAGGCTTCCAATTGTATTAAGTAAAATGAAAAGATTGAGGAAATAGAGAAGAATCTGGGCACCTACTGAACTGGAGCCACCTCCTGAAAGACTAGTAAAAATTATTGATATCATTAAGTAAATTGTATATATAGCTATCCCAATAAAAAAGATTCCAAGATAGGCATATAATCTTCCTCGAATAGCACGAAGCGCTCCAACAATCCCAAAGATAATAATGATGACTACTATGATTGTAGCAACAACAGCCGTATTGAATCCGATTGCTTCTTGAGTCCCTCCGGTAGCAACCTCAGAAATGACAGTAGCACCTATTAGTAGGATAATAGAGAAAATTGTTCCTCCTAGGAAAACACACCATCTTTCGAAATGCCTTAGCTTAGAGGGTAATTTATATAAATAATCATCAATTTTTTTCCCCAATTCGTAGAAATAATACATCGTAAAAACTGCTGTAATTAGTATATATGAAATAATTCCCAAGTAAAAAAGGTTAACGATAATCGGGAAGACAATATTGATAAGTAAAAGGAAAACCAGTACAAATACAATGATAGTAATTACTATTCTTTTGAATGACATATCTCTAAGTTGTTTAAATGGTAACACTGCATTTATAATAAATATAAAAGATACAACTAATAGGGGAATGAAGATGATGATTCCCACAATTACAAGAACGTCAAATTGTAAGAAAGTAAATCCGATCAGCATCCAGATAATTAATATCAGGTATAAACGATATTCTCTCTCTTTTAGAAGTTTTAAATCTGAAAATCCCATTTTTACTTTACCTAGTTTTTATTTAGATTAGTAAAAATATATTAAAACTTCGTTTATTTAAAATTTGTTAATTATTGAGTAGATAAAATAATTAATACTATTTTTTTCGTTTACTTTTCCTATATTTTTTATATTTTATTAATCCATAAATTCCTACAATACCTAAAAGAGCGATAAAAATAAATAATACCCATTGATTTTTAAACGAAGTCCAAGTAGGATCAAGAATAATGGCTAATTCATAAGAAGCTTTAGAAAATATTAACCACATTAGAATTGTCTCCGCCTTAATAGGTTTCAGTCTTTTGCTCAGAAGATCTGCGCGCTCTCCCATTAGTCTTTCAATTACATATAAAAGAAGTAAAATATCTGCTACAATAAATACCCAAGTTAAAATTGGATTTGTGCCTAAGCCTTGATATAATGATATACCGAACAAAAAAACCACAACTAAATAACAGAAATAAATCCCTCCATATAAGGAGAATGTTCCTAACCATGCATTAAATTTTCCAGTTATAAGAAGTAAAAATATACCAAATGCCGCTAATCCAACTATAGTAAAGGCAAAAATCCAAGTAATCAAAACCAATTGTCCTCCAGTAAAAATAAAGGTTAAGTAGACAATTAAAAGCCCCAGAAAAATGCCTCCGAGGAATTCTATTAATCTAATAATTTGATTTATTGGGCTTGGCAATTTTTTGTAAATATACTCATCAATCTTTTTCCCTCCATTATAACAACCATATAATGAAAATATTGCCGTTATCACAACATAGCTAATAACCGCTGCATAGGACATGAAAAGAATAATTTGGTTGAATATGAGGAGAGTTAAAGTTAACAATATCGTAATAATGACGATTATGAAAAAGATCAAATAAGACATTTTCCTTAAGTTTAAAAGGAAGATTGAGAGGACAAACAAAGTAGCACACAGCCCCATTAACACTGTCAAAACTAAAATACCCCAAAGTAGAACATAAAAGGCGCTCAGAAATACTCCAATTAATAACCATAATACTATAAAAAAAAAAATTCTATTCTTTTTTTTTAAAAGTTCCATATTCAATCCTAATCAGGTTTTTTTTGTCTTAAATATTAAAATCTAATAATTATTATAATTCAATTGTAATTTGTAACAACATATTAAATTATAGAAAATCTGATAACTTTTTTTGCTGATTAAAGGATTTTATTGGTAAATCAAATCTTTTTTTAAGTTCATTGACAGATTCAGGAGCAAATCCTGCGAAATGGTTATTTACAATTATAAAAATTTCATAGATGGATGGTGAGTTTAATAACATTTGAACGTTTTTATTTAGATGATTTAATGTCTCTTCCTGTGTTCTTTGGATTCGATTAAAAACGCTTAATTCTCGATCACCTATTAACCTGATATAGTATTTCTTTTGATCACGCATGTAATAAGGGGTTATTCCTGGCATATAAGTAGTTCCAAGTATGAAGTGTGACCCATCAAACTTATCAGATAGAACTTCAGGATTAAACCATGAATTATCACGTAATTCTATAACATAGTAATATTCAGAAGGGATATCCTTTAAGAGATTTAATAGTTGTCGGTTATGCTTTTCGGTATATTTAAACCAAGGAGGGAATTGTATAAGAAACATAGTAATCTTATCTTTTAAATATTCCATACGAGAGAAAAATCTACTAATGTTAGAATCCAAATCTGGGTCATTAAGATTATGAGAAATTTTTTGCCACACTTTAACAATATAGCAAAATGAGTCTGGAACACGTTTGGCCCAATTTATTACCATTTCTTCAGAGGGGATATTATAAAAAGTTGAATTAATTTCCACCAAATCAAAATACTTTACATAATACTCCAAATGTTGAAATCTTTCAAGATTTTTTGGATAAAAACTACCTATCCAATCTTTATAATCCCAACCAGCCGTACTTATGCTTAATTTTGTCATAAGATTATCCATTTAATACAAGAATGGCAAAATTTATGCTAATTTTATTGTTTTTACAATCGATATCTATTATATTCAATAATATTTTCTCTAAAATAATTAACTTTAATAGAATTAGGATCAATTTCAATAAATATACTTATATTCATAAGTTAAATTTTAATTATTGTAATAATAATAAAGAGAGGTTTAAAGAGATGATAATGCAAACTTTAGAAATAGGAGAGTTGTATATCTATTTCTTTGTAATTTTAGTATCTCTCTTCTGTGGTTTCATCATTGGAATAGAACGCACGAGAATGGAAGCTCAATATGGGGCAAGAGATCATATCTTTTTTTCATCAATTTCAACTATATTAATCATTTTATACGATAAATTCCTTCCAGAAATTGGAATTGCGATATTAATTATTATTTTTGGAGGCATGGTTGCATTTCTTTTAATCGGAAGCATTTTTAGATTATTTAGACAAGAAGATCCCGGATATACTACAACGCTTTCAATGCTTTTAGCTATGGTTGTAGGAATCCTAAGCTACTATCTTTATTTATTAGCGATAATCATATCTGTCATCTTTTTAATAATTCTTTCAATAAAAAAACAATTATATAAAATTAGAACGCTAAAGGAAATCGAATGGACCGGCACTATAGAATTTATATCTATAAGTGTTTTATTATTTATCTTGTTTCCAAACAATATTATTATAGCTAATATCAACATTAAAGCAATTATTATCATTTTCATAACAATTTTAGCCGTTAAATATTTCAGTTATTTTCTTTTGAAGAGCTCAGCTGAAAATAATCTCTATTACATTTCATTCTTAGGAGGTTTAGCTCATTCTGAAGCAACAACAATAGAGCTGGCAGAAGCAGGAGCTTCATCATCCTCCATATGGCTCGTTATACAAACAATGTTAATTCGTATGTTACTCATTTTAATTCTTGCTCCTGTATTATTATATTATGCTTTATATCCAATAGGCATAACGGTAGCAGTGGGACTACTTGGATCTTTTTTAATATTAAGAAAGAAAGAAACGTCTCTGAAACTAGAAAAGATCAAAAATCCCTTATCATTAAAAGGTGCATTGATTTTTGCAGGAACATATAGCTTAGCATTAATAATTACGCTAATTTTAGAAAACTTTGTCCTAAACATTGTTATATATTCAATCATTGCATTCGCTATTGGGCTCCTTTCTGGTGGTGCTTCTTCTCTCTTTGTTACTACTGCATATTTAGGAGGTCAAGTAGATGAAGCTCAAGCTTTAATTATGCTTGTTATTGGATTATCTGGTGCGATCTTTAACAAGGTATTTTATTCATTAAGAGTATTAGATGAAAATAAAAACAAGAAGGCTTATTGTATTCATTTATTGACCTATTTACTAATTACTGTTATCACATTAATAACTATGACAATCCTGACGATTATTATATTTGGATTATAATTATTATAGAGTTTACTAATGATGGGAAAATTAATATGGAATAATAAAACGAATATAACAGAGAACATAAAACTCTTAAAGACAAAATATAAAAATTTCTTTAATAAAATAGAATTAGACAGTAATAGTGTTGAAGTACAAACTTTAATCGATACCACCCATCAGAAGTGGAAAAATAAATTATTTTGGGAAGATAATCTTAATGTTTTATATCATCTATTAAACGATTTCGAAGAAAAAGTTGATTTAATTTACATAGATCCTCCTTTTTTTTCAGGGGTAAATTATCATATAGAAATTAAGGAAGATGATACAAATTATGAAAGTATTGCTTATTATGACCATTGGGAAAAAGATTTAGATTCTTACTTACAAATGCTATATGAGAGGATTTTATTATTTAAACGACTATTAAAGTCAACAGGATTATTATTTATTCATGCTGATTGGCATGCAAGCCATTACATAAAGCTAATTTTAGATGAAGTTTTTGGACTAAACAGATTTGTAAATAATATAGTTTGGTACTACTACAATAAATACTCTGCCGGCAAAAAAAGCCTACCACGAGCACACGACGATATATTAGTTTACTCGAAGTCTAATAAATATACGTTTAATGAGCTTAGACTGCCTCGCGAAAAACCTATTAAACAATTAAAAAGAGAGATGGTAAACGGCGTATTAAAGAATGCGAAAGATGAAAATGGGCATGTAATTTACCGCATAGTAACAGACAAAAAGCTAGACGATGTATGGAAAATTCCTTGTTTGCAACCTGCTTCTAAGGAATGGACGGGGTATCCTACACAAAAACATCACAAATTACTTGAACGAATTATACAACTAGGGTCAAATGAAAATGATTTAATAGCGGATTTTTTTTGTGGTTCTGGTACAACCTTGCTTGCCGCTGAAAAGTTAAAAAGAAGATGGATAGGTTGTGATATTTCAGAATATTCTATATATTTAAGCCGAAGAAGAATTATAAATTTTCAAAATAATATGAAAGACTTAATGAATTTTATCTATCCCTTTGAATTATATACAAATATGAATGAAAAACGTAAGAAAGTTATAGATTCGGGCTTTTTTAAAAAAAATCTTACTATTAAAAGAAAGAAATAGTTAATCATCTATGAAAATAATTTTTCTACGGTTTATAAGCAGCTTTATTTATATAAATTCAACTTATTAAGAACAGGAACTCAAGGGATCTATGAATATTTCAAAACGGAAGATTCCTTGCTTTCTATAAATCCTGAAATCAATCTTATAAGCCTTTGGAGGAGAGGTGATCAAAATTTTCTAAGAATTCTAAATTCAAGTAGTATGGAGAAACCAGTGATATTTGACGGATTGCTTATTAAAGATAATGTAAAATTGATAGACTTTAATTATCAAATACTAAAAGATTTAGAGAAAAATGAACTTATTATTAGGCCATGGAAAATTTTAACATTAAAATTTTAACTATCAGGTGAGAAGTTAGCAGAAGTTAAAATAAAAGTCAAGGAACTTAACGAAAAACTAATTAAAAACTAAAGTTAGAACTTATTTTTTTTCTATTTATTTACTGAAGCATTTTGCACTTTTTTGTATAGGTCTCATATAGACATTTCAGTAAATGAAAACGAGATTTTAATTTATTATGTATTAATAACAAAATTATAATTAAAACAATCTGAACAGTTATGAAAAAAACAGAAATTATCGAAACTAAATTAGGTAAAATTAATGGTTATTGCGAAAATGGTTTAGAAATATTTAAAGGAGTTCCATATGCTGAGCCTCCTGTAGGAGATTTACGACTTCGTCCTCCAGTTGCAAAAATACCATGGAATGATGTGTTAGACGCTACTGAATATGGGCCTTGCTCATTTCAAGGATATTCACAATTGGAAGAATGGTTTGGCAAGCCTCAACCAGAAAGTGAGGATTGTCTAATCTCAATATTTGGACCCCAGCATCTGATAATAATAAACGACCTGTTATGTTCTGGATACATGGAGGAGCATTTACAATTGGAACGGGGAAAGATCCAATGTATAGTGGTTCATCATTGGCAAAAAAGGATGTGGTCGTGGTTACGATCAATTATCGATTAGGAGTTTTAGGATATTTACATATTCCAGGTGAAACCATCAACGTAGGCCAATTTGATCAAATCTTAGCATTAAAATGGGTACACGATAATATTGAATTGTTTGGTGGCGACCCTGATAATGTGACGATTTTTGGAGAGTCTGCCGGAGGTTATGCTGTTGTGACCTTAGCCGCAATGCCAGCAGCGAAAGGTCTTTTTCATCGAGTTATTGCTCAGAGTGCACCTTTTATTAATCCAGAAGCAAATGGTAAAGTTGCAAAAGGCATAATGCGTCAGATGAACCTTAAAAAAGATGATATAGAAGGATTACGTAAAATTCCACCAGAAAAAATTATTGAGGCGCAAAATAAATATTTTGAGAAAAATCCCACAGATATTCTTGCTTTAAGACCTTTAATTGATGGTGATACATTACCTATCCACCCGTTAAAAGTATTCCGAAATGGCGAATGTAGTCACCTTGATTTTATGATAGGAACTACCGAGGAAGAGTTCAAATTGTTTAGTGCTCTTGATCCAAATTTATCCAATATTACTGGTGATGGAGTTGAGAATTTGATCGTTGCATATTTGGGAGGAATGGGTATAGATATGAAAAGGGGCAAAGAAATATTCAGCGTATACAAAGAGGCGAGGTCGGGAAAACTTTCAACGGAGCCTAAGGAGCTAGCAACAGCACTTATTACTGATTCTATCTTTAGAATTTCCACAATACGTTTACTTGAGGCTCAAAAAGTTCATCAGCGTAATACTTACAACTACATGTTTACATTCAAAAGCACTGCTTTTGATGGTAGTTTGGGTGCTTGTCACGCTCTTGAATTACCTTTCGTTTTTGGTACATACAATATCCCTTTGATGGAGGGATTTATTGGAAAAACTCCAAATAAAGAACTCAGTGAAAAAATGATTGATGCATGGACCTCATTTGCTCGCACAGGCAATCCGAATCATGAAGGTATTCCAGAATGGCCTTCTTATGATGTTGAAAAGAGAGCGACAATGCTTTTTGGAAATGAATGTAAGCTTGCCAACGCAGTGTTTGATAAGGAAAGAGCAGCATGGGACGGTTTATTCGAAATTTAAATTCTTTTTTATTTTTTCCTATTTGTTATACTAGGTCAATTTAAATCTATAAAGTGCATTAAAGAAAGTAAGATGAAGATATATTATGGAATCTGATTATGATAATTTATATTGTACCCCAAATATTTAAAAAGGGCTTCATATACTATATCTCCGACCTCATTTAAGGTTGCTGCGACGTGATGGGCAAATCCTCCAATACATACAGATTTTAATAACTCCTGTAGATTTGGTATTTCAACAACTCCATAACCACCATATGTTTCTAATGGATCTTCAACATATTTCCCTTCAGTCAATAATGCTTTCATTTCTCCAAAGAGATCGTCTGTTTCAATTCTAAGTAAAGTACATGGTCTATTCTTAATTTTCCCTTGAATTGCACCAAAAGACACTTCACCTCCCTTTTGGTCTGAAATTATAGGATGAATAGTCATTCTAGTGTCTTGGAAAAATGATTTTGGAAGGTTACTACAATGAAAAAGGACCATTTTATTTGGATCATCTCCATAATTATTATTCCAATCTAAAATAGCTGACGGGCTGTCTGAGGCGTACTGTAATATTAACATACCAATTAGACCTGCAACGTCCACTTCACATGCAGCGGGTACTAAGCCTTCGCTAAACATGCTCATTACAGCACATGGTACGATCCCAAAATTATCTTGAATCGATGGCCAACATTGAAAAGCAAATCCATCTAATTCCTTTTCAATCACCCATTTTTCGACCACGACGGCAAGTTTTGCTAATTTAATTAACCCATCATCGGGAAATTGTGTTGTTTGTGTATAGTTCTTAATGAATTCTATTTTTTCTTTCACTTGAAGTTCATCATTAGACAACCGTCTTATTTCACCAAAAATTTCGGACATATCTATTGGTTCCACACTTATTCCGTTAAACTCTAATATTTTTTCACTGTAGCGGACAGTATCAAATGCATTTGGCCGTGTTCCAATCTGTCCTACCCTCAGATTTTTAAATTTTTTTACAATTCTACAAACTTTTTCAAACTTTCGTACATCTTTTTTATATTGTTCAGATTTTATGGAGCATGTATGAAATTCTGTTAAAGTGAATGGAATACCATGCTGATATAATACACTTGTAACCGAGATTTTTCCACAGAAGGCATCTCTCCTATATTGTCTATTCATTTTATGTATTTCGTCAGAAGACGCTTGAATTAACAAAGGAACATTTAGATCTGCAATTTTAAGAGTTTCTGCGATTCCTTTTTCATCTCCGAAGTTAGGCAAAACAATTAAAATTCCATCTATTTTTTCTTTATTTATCTTAAATAGCTCAGCACACTTCTTTGCATCCTCATGAGTCTCAACAACACCATCTTTAGTATCATTTTCTGTTAATATTACAGAATCGAAGTTAAGCTCGTTTAATACTTTAATAATATCTTCTCTTCCTTCTTTAGCAAGATGATCTGGAAAAACATCTCTATTACCAACTATTACACCAAAAGTAACTTTTTCTGGTTTTATATTTATAAAAGTCATTTTTAATTCCTTTCGTTTTTTTTACAAAATTTATTTTACTACTTTAATTTAAGAATTTATTAGCAAAATAAACTTATTTAAATTACTCAATGAGTATTATTCAAAAAATTATTCGAATTAAGGAAAGATTAATAGACCTTTGGACTAATTATACTTTATTTAAATATGCCGTTATTGTTCATTTGGGGTATTTTGTTGTATCCTTAATATTAGTTCTTACAGTTCTTAGAGAGCAAAATGATTTTCTTATTTATTTTACTGCTGGGGGAGTATTTTATAATGATTTAAACAATCTCTATAATCAAGAACATTATTTATGGGATTTTAGATACCTCCCTCTTTCTGCTGCGATTTTTGTACCATTTTATTTGCTAGGCTTTGAATTAGGATTCATAGTTTTTCAATTTTTAAATCTATTAGTTAATATATTGACATGTGTTATTCTTTATAAAATAATAGCTCTTGTAAGACGAGGTGACCATGAAAAGGATGATAAAAGAGTCATATTATTTATATGTATTTATCTTATGGCTGTCCCACATATATTCAATTACATATTAGGTCAAATTAATTCATTTGTTGCTTATTTCGTATTACTATCCCTATATATATTTCTTAAATATGATAAACTAAAATGGCAATTTTACGGAAGTTTTATTCTTGGATTAAGTATCATAATTAAACCGGCAGCACTTTTTATGATTCCTTTTTTGCTAGTGATTAATCGTGGTATAAAGCAGAGAAAAAAAATTAGAATTGATATTCTAAAAAGTGCTATAAGATTGATAGGGGTAATTTTCCCAATATCATTTAACTTAATATTATTTATATTATATCCTAAGTTATGGGAAGGATTTATTGCCACCAATTTTACAGGGGGCAATCCTTTAACATTAAATTTTTCATTTAGCATCTCTAAACTTATTGTAAACTTCTGTTATATTTACAATATTCCATTTAATCAATTAATTATTTTATTTGGTGTACTAATTATAATTGGATTTTTAGGCTTCATTATTTATGTAAAGGGAAAATTTGAACAAAACAATGCTATTATTTATGGACTCACATTAGGGATGTTGATTATGCTACTTGGATACTTTGATTCGTGGGACCATCATCTTTTAATTTTAATTCCATTATTAATCATCATTATTTTTAATTTACCTCGAAATTCCGAGATCACTACTAAATTTATGAGGAAAAGTTTTATTTTCTTTAGTTTTTTTGATTTAGTATTCATGGGAATTTGGTTTCTGACTACACCATTTTGGTTTCCTTATAATTTTGCCAGTACGATTTTTCTTATATTAGTTTTTTACGGAATATTCAAATATGGTTTTTATCAAACAAATAAATCTAAAGGAGATTAAAAGAAAAATTTGAAATTCAAATTATTACTGATAGCGTTTGTATGTACCCTTGGAATTAGTTCAAATGTAGCG
>Ga0114923_10002127_pt1 | contig 13498 bp, 20 predicted proteins | sample SumtaG_FD_89578 | JGI IMG/M metagenome (GOLD analysis project Ga0114923, IMG submission 89578) | Deep subsurface microbial communities from Indian Ocean to uncover new lineages of life (NeLLi) - Sumatra_00157 metaG | ecosystem: Environmental > Aquatic > Marine > Oceanic > Sediment | place: near... | reverse complement strand
GTGCGTTCGCACGGTGATCGAACGATAAAAACGCGCGCGATGAAAATGTTCTTGGTAGTAGTACAGTTTTTCACAGCGTGTTAGGAGCTGATCGGGCTCTCGAAAGTTTTTGAAAAATAGTTTGAAAAAGGCTATTGACGTCGGCGGGGTATTAGCCGATGTTACTCGTTATGAAGGATCAAAACGGCAAAGAAATGGGAATATACGCCGCCCTTCGTGGAAAGAAGAAGGGCAGTGCATCGTCACACATCACCTTGAATTGGCTCACCTTGGATGATGCGGTGCAGTTGCTTGAGGCGGCGAGCAAGGAACGCGAGAGCGCGGTCGCAAAAGCGGTTGTACCGCGACGCGCGCGGCGAGTGGTGAAGCGCAGGACTGGCGGGCAGGCGCGTGCTCGAAAGTAAAGGCAACGGATGTTAAACCGTAGAAAATCATTCACGAGTGCTGCGCGTTTCTCGCCGAGACCGCGAGTGGAGGGATTAAGACCCTTCGCCGGATCAACCCGTCTCTCGCGGTCTCACTTTTTTCAAAGCCAACGGTCCCCGGGACCGAGCGCGGCCCAGTTCGCTGGCGTATGCCCTTTCCCGGGGCCGCGCTCTTCAATCGTTACTGAACGCCGACCGGACGGAAGGACCGGTCGATACGCGAGTGTGCGCTTCCCGCCGATGCACGGGGAGCGCACTTCACGGGCCGCACACCGCCGGGATCTGGCAGGAAGCTACGATAGTACGGGACGTCGTAGTGACCCCGCCCGGCGGTTATTCGATGATGATCGCACCGGTGTGGTGCTTGGAGTTTTGAACAGCAAAGGAGTGTTGATTATGTCTCTGCGAAAAGTGTTGGTCTTACTGATGTTCGGTGTTCTCACGTCGTGTGTCGCAACGGGGTGCATGGCTCCAAAGTGGATGACCGGGCCTGTGCAAAGTGTTTCAGACCAGGCTGAGGCTGCGAAAGACGAGTTGAAAGCTCTACTCGCCGATCAGGCGGTCTTAACGACCTTCCTCGCGGAGGCGCGCGGGCAAGCTATCGAACCGGGGGTCGAGGCGTACAGCGGGCTCCTGCTCGTGAGTGGTGTGCGGGCAACCGGCATGTCGGGACAGTTCGGGTTGGAGGGTTCGGGGCATGGCACGGGCATGGCACCTGGTGAACGGCAAATGCTAATCGACGAGTACCTGAATCCGAATACCTCGGAGGAACGTCGTCGGGAGATTAACATTCTCCTGCGTCCGATCCCACCGGCCTAGACGGAGACACTGAGCACCGATGACAAATGGTTGCTTACATTCTGAGTGGCGAGCCGAGGTCAAGGTCAACCACATAGCGGACGTCGACCGGTACATGGTCGACGTCCGCGTGTTCTGTGTACACTGTAATCGGAATCTCCGCTTTCTCGGATTGCCGGCGGGTGTTGATATGAATCTGGCGGCGGTTTCGGCTGACGGTCTGGAAGTGTGCTTGGCTGCCGTTCCTGAAGGGGATCCCGTTCGTGCCTTGGGGGCTGATCTACGGGGGTTCACGATGGCTACGCTGGTCAAGCCACACCCGCCTTCTGTAGACGGGGGCACTGCATGAGGACTGAGCTTTATTCTACTCGCGGCGTCTGCGGCCGTTGCCATGAATGTGGCATGACACTCGGGTGCCGGCTGCGTGATGACGAATGGTGTTCACACTGTGGCATCAGTCGCAACTATCCGTCGCATCGCGAACTAGCAGGCGCTTCGTGCCCGACAGAGTTTCCGCCGTGCTACCACGCCTTTCGCCGCAAGAATGACGTTCTGATCCAGCGCCCCGGCGGCGACGTGCTTCCGGCCCGCTATGAGCTTTGGCGGGGAACTGCGGTCGAGTTTGATTGGGGAAACATGAATGCGGGGGCGGCGTTCTTGTCGCTCTCGCTGCTAGCTGACTTTCTAATGCCGGCTGGAGACGTCGCCGACGCCGGCGCTGACAAGCTAGCTGCGACTTATCACCAGCAATACAAGCTGCGGGTGCTCTCCAGCCTCCGTGACGACGAATGGATTCTGTTACCCAACGAGATCCTTAGCGAGCTGGTCGCCTTGGGCTGTCCTGTCTCGGAGTCTGCATATTCATCACCAGCGCAACCAGAGAGCGAAGCAAAAGAGAATTGATGGTCCGGCGAGGAACATCCCACCTAAAAACAACAATGGAGAGGCACGGATGCCCACATATTCAAGAAGCCAAGGACAGCGGATCCTGGTCGGCGAGCCGCCGGATCAGATAATCATCGCGGTAAAGCGGATCCGCGGCACTCGCGTGCTCTTGAGCGTCACGGCACCACGCAAGATCAAAATCAATCGAGAAGAGGTTGCGTTGGCCAGAGCCGAGCAAGCGAAGGGGGCGTCTGATGCCTGACCCCTCGGCGAATGTTTGTTATCGAATTACCGACTGGAACGGGAAGTACGAATCCGCCCAGTCGAGGAAGTATCCCCGACTAAACTGGGTACACGTCGGCAACAAGTTCGATGAGATAGGTTTTCGGTACTTGGTTGCCGAGAAAGATGCCGCCGACCTGTTTGCGGCGTTCATTGCGATGGTAATGGTAGCGAGTCGAGTTGCACGAGAAGACACTTCCGGGCGTCCCCGCCGCGATGGTAGCCTGGTCACAGAGGAGGGGCGTCCGCTCACAGCTAGGGATCTCGCCGTCCAGACAGGATTCAAGGCTGAGATTTTCGTTCGTGCCTTTGCGGCTCTGACCGAACCGACAATTGGATGGCTTGAAAAGTACGAAGTAACCAACGCGGTGGAAGATCCTGCCACTGCGGTGGGAGAATCTCCCATCTCGCCGGAAAGAAACCGGAAACCGACCGGAAAATCTCGCCAGCCGCGTGGGAGCGCTCGGAGTGAGAGCGCGCCCCCCCCTCCCGGCAGCCAAGCCGAGCCGACCCGGGATAAGCCAACCCCAGCTATTAGAAGCCAAGCCGGGAAGAGTCCGACCCTGTCAGATCCGACCCGAAAAAGGCGAACCCGGAGAACAGCGAAAAACAGCGGACCCGATGACCCGCCGGGAGGGGGGGGCAATGCCGACCTGCGGTCGCCAGGCCCGGAATCTGGTTCGGAACGCGGAAAGCGTGTGCCAGACGCAACATTCAAGAATGTTTTCGTCGTTCGAGTGTTAAGTGCCTTCGATCTCCACGGCAACGACGAGAAAATGGCACTGCTCAGCATGGTGGAGAGGTTCGTCGATACCCCCGACCGGCAGGTGCTCGCTGACGCCCTTGTTGCTCTGGCCGATGAGAAGGCCGCTGGCAACGCTAAAGTGCCAATTGCAGCCTGGACGGCAGAGGTTTACAAGCGACATCCGGCACTCAAACCGAAAAGGAGGCGATGATGCGTGTCAGAATGACGTTCAGACTCACAGAGAGGCACCGTGAGGCCCTCGGCAGGGCACTGGGGTGCAAACGCCCCGCCACCCGCGTTCAAGCTGTCCAGTGGATCGCCTGCACGTTACAGGACGCTCTGTACGTTGTGATGAAGGCCGCTGGGGATGAAGATCCCCGGCAGCAGATGTTACCTTTTGCATCGGCGACCGCCGGTGAGGACGAATTGGCAAAAAAAGAGAGGAAATCTGATGTCTGAACAGGTGAAAATGATCAAACTGACCCAGTTGATACCGACGCCGGACAATCCGCGGTCGATCGCACGCGGGGATCCGGGAATCAAGGAATTGTCAGTATGTCTGAAAGCCCGGGGCGTTCTAGTGCCCCTACTCGCTCGGAAGCACCCGAAAAGAACGGGAATGTTCGATCTGAGGGTTGGCGCCCGGAGACACGCGGCTGCCAAGCTGGCCGGCATGAAGGTTGTGCCGGTGATCGTTCGCGAGATGACAGACCGCGAGGCCATGGAGCTGACTGTCATCGAGAACCTCCAGCGTGAGAATCTTCCTCCGTTGATGGAGGCCAAAGGGGTGCGAACACTTCTGAGCGACGGATGGGACGCGGGCTCGATCGCGTCTCGGCTCGGAAAAACTCCGCACTGGGTTGCCGCGAGAAACAAGTTGAACGATCTGATCGGCCAATTCAAGAAACTCTTTGAGAATCCCAAATCGTACGTTACCAGAGCCCCGATCGGCGTGATTGAACACCTGGCTCGGCTCCCCAAACGGTTACAGGAAAAGCTGTACGCTGACGTGGGCGAACATAACTCATGGTTTTTCGCGACCGTTAAAGACTTTGACGCATGGGTTGAAAATCACCACTTGAACAGGCTCGGAAAGGTACCATGGGAGCTTGACGACGCGAAGTTGTACCCCACGGCCGGCGCATGCACGGCCTGCCCTAAGCGGACCGGACACGACGGGCAGCGGCATCTCTTCCATGGTCCCGAAGACAAGACGACAACTGACCGGTGCCTGGACAAGGAGTGCTTCGGGGAGAAGGGCAAGCGCATAATCACCATAAAGATCGATCGTCTAAGCGCCGAACACGATGACCTAGTGTTGCTTGCACCGGGCCATCAAATAGACGAAGCGCGTAAGCTGCATGGGGCGGGGGTGGTACCCGAATTCGAGATGGTTCACTGCCAGATGGGGGCAAAGGGTTCCCGCAAGGGCTTGGTTGTTTTGGGCGGCGACGCCGGCAAGGCGTCCTATGTCAGACCGTGTGGAACGTCGGCGTCTGGTCGGCCAGTCCGCCCGCGTGGAGCTGACGGCAAGCCCAAGCCTCTCGCGTTGAGTGTGCGTCGCGAAAAGTTGGCCGATCGACGTCGGACCCATGCGGTTGAACGCGTGGTCGCGGACCTCGATAAGATAGTTAAGAGAAGCAAGACGTTTCGACTTCACAATACCAGCGGTCGCGGGGAACTCAGCCTCGTTCACGACGCGGCCGGTGCGGCGTTGCTGTTGACTTTCGCAACTCCAGAGGGGTTGCCCGCCGCCGGCGAGAAGCGATGGAGCGAAGACAAGTGGCAACAGTTCGACGGCTTCAAGGGTGCGGGCGCCAGACCCCGTCAGCAATGTGGCCTGGCGTTTGCGGTTGTTGCTAACTGGCTGAAGGACCTCAAGACGGATCACCGTCCGAAACAACGAGCCGAATACGCGAAGCGAGTGGCGGTGTTCATCGGATCAGACTTCGCGAAGTACGAGCGTGAAGCGGTCGAGGCCATCCCGGAGCCGGCGTCTTGGGCAAAGCTCAACGCCAGCGGGACGCCGAAGAAGGTTAAGAAGGTCAAGAAGGGCAAGAGTCCGTCCGTCAAAGCCGTCAAGGATGCCATATACGGAACCAAACGACCGAAGCGGACGGGGAAGAAGAGTGCCAAGGGCAATGCACGAAAGAAGTCCGCGAAGAAGCGGAAGCCGGTGAAGAAGTCCAAGCCGGCGAAGAAACGTAAGCCGGTGAAGAAGCGTACGGCAACGAAGCGGGGGCGGAAAAAATGAGGGAAGAAATCGTAAGATTCTGCGAGAAGTATGTTACTAAGGCATACGATGCAGTAGTCCACACCGAAGGTGCAGACTTGAGAGAGCAGATCAAATATGCCGTCGAGCAGGGTGTTTACGACGCACTCGTACAAGCACGGAGCAAACATCTGGCTAAGGACAACACGGAGCCGATGCCGCTATGAAGGAAATGACCGAACCTGCAAAAATGCGAGCGCTTACCATTTTGCAGCCGTGGGCGCATCTGATAGCAACCGGTGAGAAGCTGGTCGAGAATCGAACCTGGGCGACGAACTATCGCGGGCTGCTGGGGATCCACGCCGGCCGATCGCCGAGACTCGTACCGGTTGACGGCCATCTGCGTTGGCCAGGTATGCACTACGGTGCTATCGTCGCGGTCGCCTACCTGTTTGACTGCCAGACGATGTCCGGGTTGCATCTCGCCGCCAAATCGTCTGAGGAACACGAACTCATAGCTCGCAGTGAGTTTGCGGAGGGTCCGATCTGCTGGTGTCTGAGGGCTGTTGTCAGAATCCGCCCGATTCCGTCTCGGGGACAGCAAGGGCTGTGGCAGCCGGATCCCATGACCAGAAATACACTGTTTAGTCAGTGGCGTGAGGCGATGGTACGCAACCCGCTGAAACCGGAGCTGAAGCCGTGAAGTACGACACCGACCATGTGCGGAAACTCCTGTGCGACGCGAGAGACCGAACGATGGAGTTAAACGAACAATTGAAACGCGCTAGAACCGGAGCTGAGAACTTCGGGGACGCCCTGGAAGCGCTGGCCCCTGAAGTGAGACGCAAGCTGGCCGGTTTCGACTTTCCACACACCTACACTCAAGATCGGTGGGGTGCTCGCATAGAAAATCCGCGAGCCGACATCGAGGCGGAAGTTAAAAGGCTCTTGCCGCCTGAGCTGTGGGTTCGTTACGAAGCCGACAAGCGAAAGCTGCCGAACCTGATTATGACGCTCCCACCGGGCTGTAGGCTTGAACCGTTTGCACGCGCAAAGCCTGTGATTGATCCGATCGATGACTCAAATGTTGTGTGGGTTCCGGTTGATCCGCAGAAGGAGCGAATTGCGTTGCGGAAGTTGGAGGAAATGCGGGTTCTGCCGAGGGGAAGTGCCGCTGGCTGGCCGGCCGTACCCCGCTCCGTAGACATAAAGTTCTTTGCTATCGGGTCGCACGTAGGGTTCGGGCGATGGTGGCGGGGGCTGGACAAGTTTCCTCTCTGGCTCTCCGCGACGTGGCTGGTGCTTCGTTACTTGGGAAAGCTCTGATGGCCGGCACGACGAAAATAGAATGGACTGATCGGCAGTGGAACCCCGTAAGCGGTTGCTCGCGTGCGAGCATTGGTTGCGACAAGTGCTATGCCGTGGTCATGTCACGTCGCCTCGCAGCGATGGGGAATACGAAGTACGCCGGCCTTGTCAACAAGGGGCACTTCAACGGTCAAGTTCGCTTGTGTCACGAAGACCTCTACAAGCCACTGCTTTGGCCAGGCCGGCAAACGTGCTTTGTCAACTCCATGGCGGATCTCTTCCATCCCAACGTGCCGTTCGATTACATCGTGAAGGTTTGGGCGGTCATGTTCCTCAATCCTCAGCATACGTTTCAGGTGCTCACTAAACGCCCGTCGATCGCGCATAGGTTTCTGTCAGACGGTTCTCTCGGACATCAAATCTACCAGCGAGTATCCCGCTGGCTCGACGACGGCGACCAGGGGTTTCTCGGAGACCAGTGGAACCGCGTACACGACTTAGTCGCGCGCCGCTCTAGCGGCTGCCGTTTCGACTTCACGGCGGTTGATCTCCCGTTGAAAAATGTTTGGCTGGGAGCGTCGTGCGAAACTCAAGATTGGCTCGAAACACGCACCCGCGAGCTGCTTCAGTGCCATGTTGAGAAGCGATTTCTCTCGCTGGAACCATTGCTCGCCGAGCTGAAGTTCTTTGGGGACACTGAGACCGGGTTGGAGTTGCCAGCCTTCGGGATGGCATGGAGTGAGTCAAACTGTTGTTACGAACAAATTCAGGCGCCTGGCATTCAGTGGGTAATCGTCGGCGGGGAGTCCGGGCAGGGTGCCAGGCCGATCAAGATCGAATGGGTTGACTCGATCGTTGACGAGTGCCGGCGAGCTAACGTCGACTGCTTTGTCAAACAACTCGGCAGCATTTGGCGGAGAGAACACGGCTCAACGCATGCGAAGGGCGGTAGAATTAAAGATTGGCCCAAGCGTTACCCGCGCGAGATACCGGCGATGGTGCAAGTATGAGCCGCCAGCGATCACAGCCTAGCGAATACTGCCCTCGGTGCTCAGTTTGCATCGAAGAGCTGCACCATTGGGATGTCACGTCCGTTCACCCCGACCAAGAAGCAGAGCTGCTCGACCTGGAGAAAGCGTGTAAGGTTGCCGGCGACACGTTCATCGTGTGGGGGTGCCACCATTGCCCGATCTGGATGGAGATACTCCCGGAAGATGTTCCAAACGAAACAGATCTAGATAAATGTTGGGAGCATGCCCATGCCGCTGACTGACGACGATTTGGACGTAGCAATTGGTTTGGTCCGCGAGGAACTCGCTAGGCAGGACAGCAAGTGGGGCGCCGACCGAAACCTCGCACCCCGCACCTGGCTAACAATTTTGATGGAAGAAGTGGGCGAATCCGCAAAGGCTGACCTAGAGCACTCAACGTCGAACTATGTGGAGGAACTCGTACAAGTGGCGGCTGTGGCGATCGCCGCCGTGAAATGCAAGATGCGACACTCGCGGCGTGAGCGATTAAGAAGCAAGGGGGGACCGGACGAAAATCTGCTCACTAATGACGACAAGCGTCGGCTCAGCCACGCGTACAAACGCCACTACGACGATATGCTCCTACGCGCAAGCTGGCAAGCTAGGAGAGCCGTAGAGAGTTCACTGTTGGATATGTTCGGAGACGACGAACGCACGCGAGTTGCAATAACCGAAAGAATCACGGACGACATCAAGGAGCGAATCGAGCGGTACCGCCGGCGCGTGGAGCGAAACTATAGAAGAGGAATCGGAATTCCACCAATACCAGCAAGAGGAGTGAACATGCCAGCTAAGAGGCTGCGATCAGACGAGTATTTGTGCGAAAACTCTTGCGACGTATGCAAGGGGAAGGACCATCATTGGGTTCAACAAGTCACACACAACGGGAAGTTCAAGAACTTCAGCACGGCGCCGGCTAGCTGGCGAACACTGGGTCCAGCGAATCGACTGTGGAGCTGCTTGCACTGTGCATCAACGATGCAGGTGCTATGGGGGGAAGAGCCTCCGCACGGTTTCTGCGACGGTCCGAACGCTTGGGCTGCGGCTACTCCGCTCGCCCTTGTCGGTGTGCGGGTCCGCGCTGACGGGCGCCAACGGATTAGATGCTTCGACTGTGGCGAGATATACGACTTTGCGGACGGCGTGGTTGTGGAGCAAGCGGGCTGGACTGGTGTCCATCGCCCCGCTCATGGGAGATGGTGGGCAGGGCGTTGCCGAGACTGCTCAAAAAAAGGAGAAAAATCAGTGGCGCGATACACCAAGACGCAGCGAGCAAAGTGCCGGAGTTGTTCCAAGACAGCGAGTTTCATAGACGTGAACGGGCCACACGAATGGACGGACACAAAACCACTCGCACAAAGTCTCGGCGAGCATACGGGGTTGTGCGAAGAATGCTCGGCTGTTGGGGACGCCTATGTTATCCGATGTGAAAACTGCAACGGGGTAACCACTTACCCCGGGCACATAGATCCCCAACAACTCGGCTGGCGTGGGCTCTATAGAGATCAGGGCGACGGTTGTACTCACCAAGGGTGCTGCCCGCGATGCTCAGGTGAGTCACCGCCGGCCGCACAGTCGGCAGAGCGTCCACCCCCCACCGAAGCGGCCCGCCCGGAGTTTCCGCCAGCCGCGGAGAATTGGAGCCTCCCGGTTGACCGAGCACGTAAAGGCGGCAAGGATTTCATCGACGAACTTTGCGGTGAGATGGCAATATGGCGGAACACCTGTCATTCGTTGGATCACAGAGTCTCAGCGATCGAGCGTGCAGAGAACATCTTCGATGCGAGACTGTCTGCACTTGAGCGTGACATCAAACGGATAGGCAGCGAGCTGCATCAGGCTCCATGGGTAAACGCCGGAATGTCTGAGGGGCTCCGAGATTACGCGGACAAGCTGGTGAGGGAATTGAAAGTCCAACTGTTGCATAGAATCAACGATCTACAACAGCAAATGCCGCCGGCGATCCGAGAAGGCGACCCAGTGTATTGGCTCGATCCCTCGACAATAAGGATACGCGGGCTCCCGGCCTCGCGTGTCGGAGTCCCCGTGCATTGCACGGTCCATCTTCAGTCGCTTGAGAACCCGCCGAACCGCGAAGGCGAGCCGGAAGCGACTTCGGTATCGAAGGGGACCCCTGACATCCGACACGAGGCTGAGATCCAGGGAGAGGAAAGCCTGGCAAAGCCATATCCACCGGAGTTGAGGGATCCCGGGAAAGGCTCCAATGAGGGTGTTTGTGCCGATGGCGAAGCGCTGCCGGATGCGTCAACCTAACCAGTTGGTAGAGTGTGACGGTGAGCCCGTGGAGCCGTATGGGGCATGCCCACGTCACACTTGTCTCTATCGCATCTGGTATTACAAACATGGCGGCTGGCGGGTTTACGAACGTGGTTATTCACGGAGATGGAAGCGGGGGCGATATTACAGATGGCTCCGAAAACTGACCGAAAAGCAAGCGGAAACGCAATTGAATCAGACTCCGAGTATCAGCGGACGCTGGCACCCGGAACCGGCACGAACTGACTAAGGAGATTATGCGATGACCAAGAAACGCACCGTAATTGAAGAGAGTTTGAGTCTTGAAACGCTGGTCGCGGCTCAGCCCGATGCCGTTGCCGACTTTGACCACGATCTAGGGCTTGCCATTAAGGATCTCGCGGCCAGGCCGAACATTACGGCCAAGCGAGTCGTGAAGCTGGAAATAGAGCTGACGCTTGACGACAAGAATCGGACGACTGTATACAACGTCATCAAAACGAGTGTGAAGGTGCCGGCACGAGTGAGCGAGCAAAAGACGATGAACCTCACAGCCAAGGGACAACTCCTGTTCGATTATGACGACGTCAAGGGCTCCAAGCCTGACACGGCCGTTGGAGCGAAGGCTGATGACATTGCTGCTTGAGCACCAGCTACATTGTGCCGGTATAGAGCTGATACTCTGGCCGTGGATGCGGGGATACCCGGCATGTTGGCGGCGTTCGTGGTTCGAGTTTTTGTTGCACGACTGTCCTTGGGGCTGGCTCGTTCGTCTTGCGAAGACCCCGCCGGTGCCGGAGCTTGGACCGTACCGGTACCGTCACACGATTATCTGCGGGCCGGCCGCTCATTCCCGTATCTGCGAGCTGCTCACACCGCTGGCCGATTGCTTGGCCCGTCAACAGTCACGCGATCCAATGCCCGGCCGTCATGCTTCAACGGCTGATGTTCCTGCGCTCGAGGAGATTCAGGCAGCGATTTCTAAACTGAAAGCGGTACGATGACCGACAAGGCTGCAAGGTACATTCGACTGTGGAATGGTAAACTGACGAAGATCAGTTGGCAGTTTGAACCCCGCGACCTCTGGATGGGAATGTTTTGGCGTCGCACCGACACATGCTGGCATTGGTATATTTGCTTGGTCCCGACCCTCCCATTGCATATCGTGTGGGTTCGTCGATCTCTATTGAAGCGATCCGCCCGATGAAGAGCGTCAAATTAAGTGACGGTCTGCACGAGTTTCATCGCACCGAGAACATTCAAGTAATGGCGATCGACCCGTCATCGACAGCGTGTGGGTTCGCGATGTTCAAACGGGACGGCGCTCTAAGCTGCTTCGGTGTCGTCAAAGGGAGCAAGTCAACGCAAGCGATCTGGCGGGCGGTCTCAATGGCTGAAACATTGGCCCTCATCGAAAGCACCGCCAGTCCAGAGACCGTCGTGATCGAGCTGCCCGACTACCACGTAGCTCGCCGATTGCAGCAAAAGCGGAGTGCGGCGGGGCTTGCCATATACGGGCTGGCGGTCGGGATAGTATTCCAGACCTTGCTGCTCGGTCGTACCCGAGAATATGGCAAGGAGCATGGGATAATTCCCGTGACTCCCGACTGGACGCACGGGGACTCTAAAATACGACGAACTAACCGCGTCGCGGCCGAATTTTCTCGGTACCGGGAGTTTGCCGAGAAGGGGCTAGATCGAGGGCAGGACGCTGCGGACGCGATCGGATTGGGTCTATGGTGGAGAGGCGAGCAACAGCGTGCTAGGATCCTAGAGGGAGCGACACCAGTTTAATGGCAAATGCTGGGAACATCACGATTACAATAAAGCTCGGGCCTGTGGCCAAGCTTGTGATCGAATTTTACACCCTAGCGGCTGAGTATGCTGACCTGCTTCCTGAATTTTTGCCTGAACGCGACGAGTTGTTGCGTCGAATGCGAGAACTCAGCGAGTGCATCCGCAGTTGCGCACAACCGGAGAGAGTATGGAAAGCCCCGTTCTAAGTCGCGCCGACATCCCGCTCACCGTTCTGGTTACCCCTTTGGTTCCTGAATCGTGCCTAGGCTGCGGCGTCTGCTGCATGTGTGCGCCGCCGTTGCAACCGCTCAAGCAGGATCACGCCAACATTCCCGAAGCGCTGCTTGCGATGCTCCTTCGCTACCGTGACGGTCCTCTGGCGCATAACGACCGCGGATCGTGCCTGTTTCTCGATCGATATACGGGTTCGTGCGACTATTACGAAGATAGACCGCCTGGGTGCCGGGGAGAAGTAGAGCGCGGCGGCGAAACGTGCTTGTCGGCGCTCGCGGGGAACCGGCATGGCTAGAACACTCCGATGGGCGGCGGGATGCCAAACGGACAGCACGGACCGCGATCACATGATGATGGAATGGGATTCGGTTGGCCTAACAGCAACCATCGAAACATCGCCAACACCATACCATAAAGAAAATACCAAGGTAATGAAGATTTTTCCGTCCAAGGATCAAGCGTGGGCCAAAGGCTACGGGTTCACGCCGTCCGGGGCGTTGATCGGGACGATTTACCCGCACTTCCAAGACGTTTGGCCGATGGGTTGGGATCACGACTTCATGCAAATAATGCAAGGCGCCAACAAAGAGTTTGCGTTGCGTCTAGAGGCGTCTGGCGGTGATGTCTTGTTCCGTCGGGTCGATGCAACCGGCGCGGTGGTAACAATTGACAACAACATCATTCAATTAGACGCGAAACAGCGCGTCGACTTTGCGTTTGAACGCTCCAACACTTCGCATTTGGTGGTGCTCGTGGACGGCGTTGAATACGTCAACGAAGGGAGCGTCGACCTGCTCAACTCATCGGGCGTAATCAACCTCGTTGCACGGGCTAGCGACCCACCGCCGTTCACGGACCCGGATGACCTGACACGCATGTATATTTCAGGCGCCGCGCTATACGACGGTTGCGACACCGGATCGCCCGGAAGCGACATTCCATCTAGCATCATCGGTCTAACTTCGCTGCAAACAAAGCTCAGCACGGCATCCGACTGCGACAAAGCCGGCAACACGCCCGGGACGGCGGGGGACGGAAGCAATTGGACAGCGGCTAGCGACTGGAACGATGGAACCTTCTTTTTGTACGACGGATCCCCAAAGCACGGCGCTAACGCCCTCCAACACGCGCGCGACCTGATACCTCAGCCATCGTGGAAGAGCTTTGGCGGTGCCTGGATCTGGCACTATCGAATCGCGAAGAATGCTTTGGTCCGCCCGATCAAAGGGCACTTCAAGCCGAGCACGGGCGTCTATGTGGTGAACGGTGACAGTGTCGGTCTGGAACTCGGGGCGGCTCTCCGTAAGACTCAATACATATTTGAATACGAAGGGCAATCGGGGAATGTGTTGCCTCCACTCGACGGCGAATCAAGAGTTGTTATGGGGCTGAACAACACAAGCCCCACGCCGTTTACACAAGACGTCGAGTTGCGAGAGTCTATGTTTACAAGGTACGTCGAATACCCGTTGCCGGCGGGCGGTGACAGGCGGATCCCGCGAGCCGTGGCACGCGGAGTTTGCAG
>Ga0114923_10002126_pt1 | contig 13500 bp, 17 predicted proteins | sample SumtaG_FD_89578 | JGI IMG/M metagenome (GOLD analysis project Ga0114923, IMG submission 89578) | Deep subsurface microbial communities from Indian Ocean to uncover new lineages of life (NeLLi) - Sumatra_00157 metaG | ecosystem: Environmental > Aquatic > Marine > Oceanic > Sediment | place: near... | reverse complement strand
GAAGAAAAAGCTTCAGCGCTTTTTCTTTGAGAAAATAACTGCTAACACAATTGTTGATAACCCAATAATAGTAATTGTGAAGTTAAATCCAGAAGCAGTTCCAGTATTGGAATTATATTCTAGAACATCTCTATACAGATCTGCACCAGGACCACCTCTTACACGAGCATCCATGATCATATTAATTGGATCGAGATCAGTAACAATTAATGAAGCATTATAAATCGGATAATAGATGGTGTTTCCAATCATTTCGATAGAGTCATTAATTTTTGTATTAACAATAATTCCTCCTGTACTATTCACTAATTTTGTTTGTGAAATAATGTTTCCTTGATTCCAATGACCATCTGTGAAGTTGACATTTTGATCACCATTCCAGTAAACAATGAAATCATAGAAATTATCGATGTGGAGAAAAGGTGTATCAAGGAATGCTACTGAAACAAAACTTTCATTCATTTCCAATGAAACAATATCTATCTCAGAATAACTTGTCAAGTTTGTTGCAACTATTACACCATCGACTACATGAACAACATCATTTGTTTGATCAACTAATGATAAATCAACACCAAATACAAAAGTTGTATTTACTGTGAGAAGAATACTAATGATGAATGTTAAAATTGGAACTAAGGGTTTTTTATTCATTCTAATCACTTCTTTAGTAATAAAATAATTTTATTGTTGAATAAATGGCAATAAACTTTATCATTTTGGCACTTTTCAACGTTTTTGAGATTATTATTTCAATTTTGAACCTAATTGAAACCCAGTTTAAACCTTCCAAACACAACGACAACCATTCCCAGAGATTCCTTTTGTATTTTTGTGTTCTATAATAAATTGTGATTTAAAAAATGAAAAAATCAATACTTATACCAATTATAGCAGTAAGCCTTCTTGCAGTGGTTGCAGGAGCTTCTGTGGGTCTTGTATATGCTTTCTCTCCCAGTGAAGATAGTACATTAGAAGTAGTCAATGTAACAACTCAAGCAGTTACAGATGAAATAACTGTAGTCTTAAGATGCGAAGGAAATGAATCCGGAAATACTCACAGAAACAAATTTGGAAGAATGTTTGCTTACATGCACCAAGTTCAATTCAACAATTCTGCTACCGAAGAAACCATGTATCAAGAACAAATGCAAAACCAATGGCAACACCGAGTCCAAGCAGGTAAGAACATGATGTTTCAATTCCATATAGAAGGTCTTGAACACGGAATGATGTTACAACTACGATTTGAATACAACAACGGCAAAGTCTTAATGTATCAATTTCAAGTAAATAGTTAATTAAAACCACATTAAAGGAATGCGATGCATTTCTTTTTTCTTTCTTTTTCTCCAAACCTTCTACTTCTTCTCAGCAATTGCTAAGTCTATTGCATTACCATCAGTACAATAAAACTCCCATCTTAGACTCATCGTCTTCGAGATAGGGCATTGTTTGCAAAGACATCCTTTTTTCTCTTTAATGATGGAACTTTTACCGATAGAACAAAATGCAAGATTAGTTTCACCTGTTCCTTGATAACTTGGACATTTTCCGCAATACTCTTTGCACATGAACTTAACTTGTTCAAGGCTATTCTGGAGTTGTTTCTCTGTCATTGCATTCATCATCTGGATCTTCTCTTCAAAAGGTAAATCTTTGTAACTAGTATCGTCAATCATTGAATTCACTTCATTATATTGATTTCTAATTATTTATTCCCTATATATTCGCTTAGCATATTACATATTTTTTGACTGTCTCTAGATGAGAAGACGAATAACTTGTCTTGATCATAAGTTAGTTTTATAGCATCACCAAAATTTGTAATAAAAGCTAATGATTTATCTAAACCAATTCTAGCCCCTAATCCAAAATACTTCCCAATTGTAGCTTTTATAACTTCAGAGGCAACTAATTCATCAATTAATATTGTTTTCTTATTAAGCAATCCGAATTCAATTTTAATTTCATTTTTAGTTAATGTGATTTGTATTCCTCGATAATTTATGCCTATTAAAACAAAAAACAAGCAAAGCAATGCATAAATTGGCAACATGTATACTCTAGTTGTAGGAGCATAAATTGAGGTTGTTATAGCAATAGAAATTAATACAGCTATCACAAAAGCAAATAGAATTATTATGATTTTGTTCATTGGAATCCATTCACTATAGAGAATTTCTTCTTTTGTTTCATTATTTCTACTGTTCAAAAAATCACTTCCAATATTCAAGAATTTATTTTTTACATAATTATAAATGTTAAGTTATAATACGAATAGGCTTTAGCTTTGGGTTGTTTTTTGCTGAGCTGTCTAGAAGTGGATTCCTTATTGCAACTGCAGTAGTTGCCTTGATAGCTGTCAGCGGATCTTTAGTAGCATTAAGAAGAAAGAAGAAGAAATAAATCTCTTTTTTCTCCCCTATTTTTTTTCTTTTTTTCCATGAACAAGCTTAATATATTAAAAGATTTCATAAAAGATTGACTCAGATATTCGAATTATTTGAGAACATGTTTTATGAATGAAAAAGTAAAATCTGAAAAGAATTCTTTAGCAGATGACTTGGATTATCAATCTCCAGCTATTTGTATTTATAATGAATTTGCATATACAGTAGTAGAGATACTTTTTAATGTAAAACCAATTTTTCTATCAGATTTATCACTATTATCTGATTTTGAAAGATTGGAAGAAATACCAGGTCATAAGTATACGAAATTAATTGATATTGCAAAAAAAGATATTGAAAAATATTATCCTTTTCATAAGGATAAGCCACAAGATCAGCTTGAAAGTATAAATGTTAGATATCCACCAATATCTGATGAAAAATGGAAAATTCTTGATGAACAGTGTAGATTGAAACATCTGAAATTAATTGAATTGAAATTCAATATTTCAATGAAAGATTATCCTGAAGAAGAATTATATGTTTGGAAAGTTGCTCATTTTATACACTATAAACTGAGTAAACGTAATGCTTCAAGGTATTGTTGCTAATTAAATCAATTAGTAACATTTGTTTTTTTTTATTTAATTTTAAGATGTGCAATGAAGAAGCCATTTGTTTCATGAATGTGTGGAAAGAATCTTCTTACTTTTTTGGTGCATTCATAATCAGCATAACCAAGTGATCCTTGTTTGGGACCATCAAGTAATTCAATATTATAGCGTTCTAATATAGAATCAATTTGATTCTCACCTTCATGTGGTAAAACTGAACAAGTAGCATAAACAATTTCAGTTCCAGGTTTATCTGAATATCTTGAGACAATTCCCTCTAGAATTTTGTTTTGTATAGTCATTATTGAGAAAAGCCATTTCTTGTTAAGACGCCATTTGTAGGAGGGATGACTTTGAATAATTCCAGTTGATGTGCAAGGGGCATCAATTAAGATTTTGTTTGCCTTTAAAATTGAAGGTTCTGAGGAATCATTATTTACCCAAGCAATATTCTTAACTCCAAATGATTGGAAACGAAGTTGAGTACTTTTTAACCGATTATAATTTATATCACTAGCAATTAAATGACCTTTGCTTTTCATTAGCTCCCACATTAATTGGGTTTTCATACCAGGAGCTGCACATGCATCCCAAATAGTATCTCCAGGTTCAGGATTTAGTGTTGTTACTGCAAAAACGCTTGCTTTATCCTGAATGAATATTTCACCTTTAATAAAAACATCTGAATTGACTGCGGTCATCAATCCTTCCTTTATCTCAAATAGAAAAGGAATATCAGGATCTTTTTTTAGTAAAACACCAATTTCCTTAAGCTTTGATAAAATCTCATCAGAATTTTTGATAAGTTGATTAACTCGAAGATAGGATTTTGCAGGAGAATTATTTTTCCTTAGTAATTCAATTGTCTTATTTCTTCCAAGTTTTTCCGATAAAATCTCTATCAGAAATGATGGATGAGAATGAATCAAACTATTTCTACCGAAGTAATTTATTGATTTCACTCTTGTATTGAGATCAAATTGAAGTGCTTCTGCTAATATTTTCAGATGTTCTTTTGTTTTGATTATTGGGATTAAATTTTGAAAAGGAATTTTCTGCCATACACCTTCAAATAAAGCTAATCGCAATCTAATCATATCTAAACTAGTGATCCCTTTTATTGTACTTTGTTTGATTACTTGATTCAATACAAAATTAATAGTATTTAGATACCGTATAACACCAATAGAAAGTGATTGTATTGTTGCAGCAATATTGTTAGCAAAAGTATTTTCACTTAAATGATGACGGATAATATTTCGAATTGTATCCTTATATTTCTCATACTTTACCAGAATAGTAATTACCTCTTCATGGGAGACAGCAGCAATATTAGTATCAGATATGTCATTCAATTAATCCACAGCACATTATACATTAGATTTAACTCAAGTCAAATAATTCTTCTATCGACTCTTCTATTCAATCTTTCTATGAAAAAAATAAAGAGAATCGACATTTTCAAATGTCGGATTAGTTTTCTTGTTCATTGTTTTCAATCGTTTTTTTCTTCGTTAAATGCAAAATAAGTAGAATTGCATAAATGACCATAAAAGAAGAACCAACTGCTAATGACATGCTAACATGAATAAAGGTAACCCCAGAGTATAGAAACGGAACAACGATTGAGAAAACTGTTAGGATACTTCCCTCAAATAAACCTAAAATTACATTATACCAAACAAATTTGTCAACAAAAGAAGCCCAAATCCTTGCTGCGCCAAAAGATATCGCTGCAATCCCCCATCCACCTGCGAAATAAAGAGAGTGATTTTGTAGTGCAGGTAATCCCAATAATTGAGCCATAACATTAGGTAAAAAGATTAGAGAAATTCCAATGAGAACATCAACTATACCATTTATCAAAAGAACAATTTTAGCAAATTTCATATAAATCACAATGTATCATATTTACTAGTTTAAATAAATTCTGAAGCTGTGCTGAAGATGAATATAGAAACGGATATTCTGATAATTGGTGGAGGTAGTGGGGGTTCTATGGCTGCAATTGTTGCAAAGGAACAGAATCCAAAAGCAAAAGTTCTTGTTATTGAGAAAGGAGAGATCCATCGTAGTGGTTCAATAGCAATGGGTATGGATGCACTAAACATTGTTGTTCAACCGGGAATTTCAACGCCAGAAACATATGTGAATTCTGCACAAATCGCAACAGATGGGATCGTAGATTACAAACCTAGTTATGTTATGGCTGAGAGGAGTTACTCAATATTAAAGCGTCTTGAAGGTTGGGGGATTCGCTTCCCAAAAGATGAACAAGATAAATATATCTCCTTGCAAGTTCATGCGAAAGGCAAGTTTCTGTTGGAAATGGATTCCCCAGATCTTAAACTTGTATTAGCTGAAAAGCTTAAGGAACTTGGTGTACAGGTTCTAAATCGAGTTATGATTACAAAACTCCTAGAATCAAATGGAACAATATATGGTGCATTGGGGTTCAATCTTAGAACAGGAGAATTTGTTTCGTGTTCTGCAAAAGCAACTATTCTCGCAAATGGTGGTTGTGCTCGATTTTCTCTCCCAAGTTCTGGCTATCTTTATGGTACTTTTGATTATCCAGGAAATGCTGGTGATGGTTATTCCTTAGCGTATCGAGCTGGAGCACAATTAACAGGTTTTGAATATACTATATGTTACCCTCTAATTAAGGATCTAAATTGTCCATTACTTTACATCACACTTACTCGAGGTGCTAAAGTAATTAATGCCTTTGGAGAAGAAATAGCACTGGAATACCTGACCACTCAATCAATGCTTAAAGAACTTCGAGAAGGTCGAGGACCGATTTTTATTAAGATGAGTCACCTCCCAGAAGAAAGAATCCAAGAAATTGAACGAATTCTTTTCACAACTGAGCGACCCATTCAGAAGAGATTCTGGGAAAACAGAGGTATTGATTTTAGAAACGGTTTGATTGAATTAGGCATTACAGGATATCAGCTATGCGGAGGTCATGGGCTCTCCGGAGTAGTTGTTAATGAGAAGACAGAAACGACCCTCAAAGGATTATATGCAGCAGGAGATGTTGCATGTATCCCACTCCAACATCTAACAGGAGCATTTGTTTTTGGTGAAATAGCAGCAGAAAATGCGGTAGCGTATGCAAGTAAAACTCAAAACAAGAAAATAGATGGAACGATAATTGAAACTGAGAAAGAGCAATTATTCAAAATAATGGATAAGAAAGACAGTAAAGGAAAGATCTCAGTTGGTGAATTCGAGTATAAAGTTCGACGCATTATAAGTGATTATGTTGTTCCCCCGAAAAATGAACAAAAGTTACTTCGAGCATTATGGTGGATCCCAAGATTTAGAAATGAGATGAAGGATATCAGAGTTACTGATTTTCATGAGCTAAGTCGTTTTAAGGAGATACAATTTATTCTTGATTGTGCAGAATTATCTACTCATTCTTCTCTGGAACGGAGAGAAAGTCGTTGGGGTTGGTTCCATTATAGAACGGACTTTCCAAATCAAGATGATGAAAATTGGTTGCTTCATGTTGTTTTAGAGTATGGCATGAAATCTGGAGAACCACAAATATCTCTAGTGCCAATAAAGAATAAAGGAGATTAAACAATGCCACTAATCGTTGTTGCTGAACTTTGTAATAGTTGTGGTGAATGTATGGAGCGCTGTACTATGGATATTATAAGATTGGATGAGAATGGGCTCCCCTATAAGAAATATGATGAGTGCTGGTACTGCGGTGTTTGCGAAGAGGATTGTCCAGAAAATGCTTTGATTTTGGAATTACCATTTCTTGTTAAATAACCTTTGAATACCAGATTTTCTTAGAATTTATTCATTATATATGAAATCCATTAGCCAGTCAAAAGCAGGGTGATCTCCTTTCATAGCTAAGTTTAACAGTTCTGTCCAACAATAAGGTGCTCTTTCACTATTACTCATAATTAAAATTCCAGATTTATTTATGGGATTTGCAAAAATTAAGTCTTTAAATCCCCCATTAGAACCCCAATGCCAGAAGTTGTAATTTAGTCCTATTTTTTCGAGACCCCAACCTAATGACCAAAAAGTGGATTTACTTTCTGTAATTTGAGAATATGGGACAGCATGTCTTCCACTAAGTCCTGCATCATTTACAGGTACTGCAGGTTTTAACATTTCATTCAATTTTTCATTTGATAATTGATAATCATGTTTTTGAGATTGATCCATCATTAGAATTATAAATTTAGCATAATCCGTTGGAGAAATATTCAGTGAACCAGCAGCTTCAGCTTCGGTTGGTTTCCATTTCTTTTTTAGTGATCCATCTCTAAAATAACCGACAGCTGCAGTTTCTTCGTATTCCTCTTTCCAAATCAGACTTGCTTTCTTTATTCCCAGAGGTTTTAGCACTCTTTCTTGGATAATAGACTCTAAAGATTGACCTGTTATCTTTTCAAGGACCTTCTGCAGATACATATATCCTTCACCAGAGTACGAGAATCTCTCTCCAGGAGGGTAGAATATCTTTGGTGATAATCTAGTTTTTCCCCAATTAGGAAAACCAGTTGTATGTGAGAGAACATGTCTAGTTGTGATTTGTTTCAATAGCGGTTGATCTTCTAAATACGGTTTTGAAAGATAAGTAGTCAAAGGTTTGTCAATATCTATTAGACTTTTTTCACTTAGCTTTAATGTTACATATGCAACTACAGGTTTTGTTAGGGATGCTGCTTCAAAGATAGTTTCGGTTGTAACATGCAATTGTTTTTCTTTATTACTAATCCCATATCCCTTTGCCCAAACAATTTTTCCATCTCTTATTAGTGCGATTGATAATCCGACTATCTGATGTTTATTCATCAACAAAGTAGTTTTTTCATTAATTTTTTCTATTAAATCAGTGTATCTTCCATTTTCTGTTCTCAAGTGAAAATTCATCCAATATTTGATGGAAATATACTATTTGCAAGCTTTTTAAAAGAAGTTCACATTTTGTGACTAGCTATTTTCTAATAAAAAAAGAATTTATGAGTGGACAGATTTTGTATCTTTCCACCCGTTATTTCTGAATGGTATCTTAGCTTGTTTATCTCTTTCTTCTTACAAGTATAGCAATCACAAATGAGATAATTGCTGTTCCAACAATTCCAAATCCTACAAATAGGAGATTCTCATAAAGATTGGATAAACCAAATAATCCTTCAAAAGGAGTTGGTGTAGGTGTTGGAGTTATTGGTGGTTCTTCATCAAGTTCACATGGAATTATTCGATAGTAATGACCACCTGTAGAGTAAGAAGTAATAACCAAGAATTCTCCATCAAAGGTTAGACCATATTCAGAGGGAGTTATTGGTGCTGTGAGATTTACCACATTATTACCAAGTTGTTCCTTAACTAAATCGAAGTATTTTACTTTGTGCTCTTGTTTTGATACAACCCAAATCACATCATTCACATAATCATATGTTATACCTTTGAAATTACCAATGGAGTATTGTGAGACAATTGAAAAATCTGCAACATCAAGTTTGTAAAGTATTCCATCTGAACCCATTGCCCAGAGATAAGTTCCATCATAAGCAAGTGAGTTTATCATAACACCAAGTGCACTGTTATTAGACAACATAGTTCCATCTATTGTAAAGGAATACAGATTATATGGAGCACTTTCGGTTGAAACTAATAAAATACCATCCATCATTGTTACTCCAACAGGATCTATTGTTGAATCCCAAACATCATTAAATAGTGAAGTAACACCATCAGTGACAGCTATATAGGAAGAACCATTTTCTGACCAGTAGAAATCATTACCATCATATGTTATATCAAGGATATTTGATGAGAGAGAGATACTCTTTGTAAAGATATCCCCAGGTTCACTAGGAATTTTTGAAAAACTAATGACAAATGGACCACCAGCATAGCTAGACTGTATGATATGGGTTCCATTATTAGCTAGTCCTGTATCAAAGTGATATGGCGCACCAAAAGTATAGATTGTTGCTCCTGTCAAAGGATTAATGACTGCTGTTTGATCAATGCCATAGTTTTCCACCCAAAGCATATCATCATACCATGTCATCCCATGTGGAGCCATTGCAGCTGATAAATTCCTTGAAATTATACCGGTATCATAATCAATTCTGAGAAAACTTGCTGGATTATTTTGAAAAGACCAAAGATAGGTACCATCCCAAGCTAAACCATTTAAAATTCCAGCAGAAAGTGGTATGTGTATTCTTGAGATTTCGTTTCCAGTTAAATCAAGCTTCAATATGGTTCCATTAGGTGTTGCTCCAGTTGCTATGGTAGTATATAAATTGGTTCCATCTGTAGTAAGACCATATGTTGGATAAGGTATTGTATGATTATCAGTACTTTCTCCTGTTACAGCATCATAGACACGAAGTGTAGTGGATGAACCATCTACACCATAGACAAGACCATTCAAATATTCAATTTCCCAAATACCAACAGGTATACTAAATTGAAAATCAATTTCACCTATTAGGTTTGGTTGCAAATTCAAATCATTATCATCTTCATTTGATATTGCCAAGGTTTTGCTGCTTGAAAATAAAAAACCAAAAAAGAGACTTGAAATGAATATAGCAATTATTATTGAAAAATAATTTTTGTTTTTCATTCAACATCACAATTCATGAATTTTCTAGATAAATAACTAGATACTTTAGAAGTATTCCAGAATATTATTTCTATAGTAGGATTTACATTATAATCTTTTCTTAACTGGCAGTAGTGAACACAATGAGTAAAAATACAAATAAAACATAGTTTTTTGTAGAGGTTAATTCTATTAGGAAAAATGCTCTTTTTTTATTATTTTTTAATGAATTTCATTAATAACAAATAATGGGTATCTATACTTAAAGAAGGAATTCAATGTCAGTTGATTCAAATAATGTAATTAAAGTTGATTGTCTTGGCGAAACTTGCCCCGTACCTTTAGTTGAAGCTAGGAAAGCTATACGAAAAGCATTACCAGGTGATATAATCGAAATAATTGGTAATCATGAGTCCTCAAAAAAGGAGATACCTATGGCTGTTGAAGCACTTGGATTAGAATTATTAAGTGTTGAAGAAAAAACCGACAATTGGTTGATTCGAATTAAAATACCTAAGGAGAAAAGTAAATCATGACAGAAAAAGCTACAATAATAGTTCATAGTGGTGATTTTGATAAAATATATAGTGCATTTATAATTGGAAATGGTGCTTTAGCAATGGGTATGGATGTTTCAATGTATTTCACTTTCTTTGGTCTTGAGAGACTAAAAAAAGGAGGATTGAACAAAGGTAAACTCTCAAGAATGCATTTTCTTGGTTTAGGCAAGTGGATGATTAATCGTAAAATGAATAAGGTTAATGTTCGCTCATTAGAAGGAATGTTATCTGACTTTGTTGAATTAGGTGGAAAAATCTTAGCTTGTGATATGACTATGGAAATAATGGGTATTAAGAAAGAGGATCTGCGTGAGGAAGTTATTACAGAATATTGTTCTGTAGGTACTTATGTAAAAGAAGTAAAAGAGTCTACTATGACGTTGTTCATTTAGTGAGATGATGTATTGAATAAGAAATTAATATATTTAGACAATTCTGCAAGCTCTCGACTTGATGAGAGAGTTTTGGAAGCAATGAAACCTTATTTTTTTGATACTTATGCTGTAGCTACATCTGAGTTTGCCTATACTCTTGGTATTTTATCTCGTGAAGGATTAGATGAAGCTCGAGAGAAAATTGCAACAAAACTTGGAGGAACAACAGAAGAACTTGTTTTTACTTCAGGTAGCACTGAATCAAGTAATTTAGCAATAAAAGGAGTCGTTAAAGCAAAACAAAAAGAAGGAAATCATATAATCGTATCAAAGATTGATGATTTTCCGGTATTAAATAGTGCAAGATTTTTGGAAAGAGAAGGATTAAAGATTACATATTTGGATGTAGAAAAAGATGGACTGATTGATCTAGAACAATTAAAAGAAGCTATAAATAAGGATACAATTCTAGTTTCAATACAACATGCAAACCAAGAAATTGGGACAATACAAGATATAAAAGCTATATCAGAAATTAGTCAAGATAAGAAAATACTGTTCCACTCAGATGCAACTCACTCTTTTATGAGATTACCAATTAACGTGAGTAAAATACCAATAGATCTAGTTACTATTTCTGCCCATACAATACATGGTCCAAGAGGAATTGGTGCATTATACATTAAAAAAGACACCCCAATTAAGAAACATATAGATGGAGGGTTTCAAGAAAACAATATGCGTGCAGGTGTTGAGAATATACCTGGAGCTGTTGGTTTTGCTAAAGCAACAGAATTAGTTACAGAAGAAGAAAATGATTATATCAAAAATATGAGAGATAGGCTTATAGAAAAAATACTCAAAGAAGTACCAGCAACTGATCTAAATGGTCATCGTTCAAAAAGAACTCCACAAAATGCTAATATTACTTTTCATTATGTAGAGGGAGAATCAATAACGCTACATTTAGATATGAACGGAATTGCCGTAAGTACAGGTTCTGCTTGTTTTAGTAGATCTTTGGAAGCAAGTCATGTAATATTAGGTATTGGTGGAGACCATGAACAAGCACATGGTTCTGTTCGATTTACTTTTGGTCGATTTAATGATATGAATGAAGTAGATTCTGTTGTCAATGTTATTTCTGATGTAGTAAAGAGATTAAGAGAAATTAGTCCACTTTATAAAAAAGATAAGGAGCAATGATAAAAATGAGATTACCATATAGTGAAAAAGTTTTAGACCATTTTAAAAATCCAAGAAATGTTGGTGAATTAGAAGATCCTGATGGAAAAGCAGTAGAAGGAAGTCCTGCATGTGGTGACATGGTTCAATTAACAATTAATGTTGATGAAAAAACAAAGAAGATTACAGATATTAAATTTAAGAGCTATGGCTGTGCATCAAATATAGCAACCGGATCCATAATTACAGAAATTGCAAAAGGAAGAACTATAGATGAAGCTAAAAAGATTTCTTGGAAAACCGCATCCGAAGAATTAGGCGGTTTACCAGCAGTGAAAGCTCATTGTTCAGTTCTAGCAGTTTCTTCTCTTCGAGAAGCTATAAGGAATTATGAAGAAAAACATGGCATTGTCAAAGATCCTGAACCTACATCTGAGAAAGTTGTAAAACGTCGTTTAAGTCATGTAATGAATCCATTAACAGGATTAGATGTAATTCGAACAAATCTAATTACAGATATTAAAATAACAAATGGTGAGAAGAAAACCATAGAAATTTCTGTTGATTTAACAGAAGATCATCAATTTGCTAATAATGTAAAAGAAGAAATTAAGGAAAAACTCGAATATCGACATGATGTCGAAAAGGTAATTGTTAGATTTAAAGAATAATTGCTTTTTTTGCTTTCTTTTTCTTTCATACATTTATTATTAGAAGTTTTAATAAACAATTAGACTGTTTATAGTGTTGTATTCAAAATGCCCAAATATCAAATAATAATTGAAAGAAAAGAATGTATTCAATGTGGTAATTGCTATGGACTAGATCCACATCATTTTGAACCAGATGAAGATTACACATCTGTAGTTGTTAATGGGGAAACAAATTCAGAAATTTCTAAAGGAGCTTTTGATGATGATAGAATCTCATTAGCAAAACAAGCTGCAGAAGAATGTCCAGTTGAAATAATTTCTGTGAAAGAGCTTTAAACCAATTTATATGCACTTTCTTTTTTCATGAATAATGAATGAAATCATTTTAGATATTTTTTCTTCAAAGATTCACCAAATTTTATTGATTGCTTATATTCGTCTTCAGTTGGATGACCTTTATGTAAAGATCCTGGACCTCGACGAATGAATTTGTAAGCACCAACTACCGCAAATCGTTCTTTGACTACTTTTGCACCCTTAGTTTCAAGAATCTCTTCCATACATGTAAAAGCAACATCTTTTTGAAGGATTTCTTTGCCTTTCTTCTTCATAGCTTGTTCAGGACTACCAGCTGTGATAAACAAGGCAGTCTGTTTACCTTTCATTGCAGCTGTATCAAGTTTCTTCATGAATTTCTTTCCACCGGGACTAATTGTCCCGAAAATAAGCCATGATCCGAAAACTAACAAATCATATTTTTTTAAGTCAGGTATTTCTTTCTGACTTACAAGATCTGCTCCTAGTCCTTCAGCAATTTTAGCTGCTACATTTTTTGTATTTCCACTTCGAGTATTATAGATAACAATTGCTTTTGCCATAATAAACACATAAAATGAAAATAATATAGTATGTAAAAAAGGTTCTGAATAAGAAATCAAAGTAATTCAATTGATTAATTATTCATCAATATAATTATAGGAAAAAATTACTTTTCTACTAGGACAAGTATAGGTTGTTGCTTCTTTTACCCAATGATCCTTTGGTAAAGCTTTATGCTCAAGTAAAAAGGGAAACATTGGCAACATACCATTTAGAGTCCAGATGCAAATAGACTTCCCAT
>Ga0114923_10002125_pt1 | contig 13502 bp, 4 predicted proteins | sample SumtaG_FD_89578 | JGI IMG/M metagenome (GOLD analysis project Ga0114923, IMG submission 89578) | Deep subsurface microbial communities from Indian Ocean to uncover new lineages of life (NeLLi) - Sumatra_00157 metaG | ecosystem: Environmental > Aquatic > Marine > Oceanic > Sediment | place: near... | reverse complement strand
CCTTCTTTCCTGATTCGTTCTTCGGATGTCTCAGCTTCTTTTTCTACTTCAACCTTCTTTGGAATTAATGCTACATCTACCTTTTCAGGTAACTTCATTGATATTCAGAAAAATGGAACCACTACTTTTATTATTGATCAGGATGGTAATGTTGGGATTGGGATAATAAATCCATCAGTGAAGGTTCATATTGCGAATTTGGTAGATCCAGCCATTCGGGTTGAAGACTTAACAAATAATATGCAAATGAGTTTAGGTTCTGGAGATACCTATGGCTATGTAGGAACTCAATCTACTCATACTCTCCAGATTAGAACAGATAATCAAGCCCAAATTACGATACTTTCTTCTGGTGAGGTTGGCATCGGGACGACGACGCCAGCTACTACTCTTCAAGTTTACGGTACGTCCACCTTTATGGGTGGCAGCGTCGGCATCGGGACGACGACGCCAAGTTATCTTTTAACCGTTGATGTTGGTCCGGGCGTTGCTACTTCGACCTATGCCCTTGGCGTCCATGGTTCAATAAGAGCCTCAGGCTCCATTGATCCTAATACTGGTTTAGATATTGCTGAAAGATATTTTATTGATCCTCAATGCCAAATTAACAATAATTGTCCAGAGTCAGGAGATTTAGTTTCAATAACTAAAGGTCAGATTATTGAAAAATCTTCAATCCCTTATGACTCAAAATTAATTGGCATAGTCGCTGATAATTCAGCTATTACCATGGGAGGGGGATTGGACTCAACCATTTCTCGCTCAGTAGCTTTAGTTGGCCGCCTACTAACAAAAGTTTCTCTTGAGAATGGTCCAATTAAAATCGGTGATCCTTTGACTTCGGTTTCCTCAATCCCAGGAATAGCAATGAAAGCAACCAAAGCCGGAAGAGTAATAGGAATCGCTCTAGAACCATTTTTAGAGGTTGAGTCTCTATTAGGAGGTTCGACATCAACTGAAGTTGGTAAAATTATGGTTTTCGTTAATCCTCACTGGATTGGTAATGATTTGAGTGTTTCAGAGAATGGCAAAGGCCAAATTGTAAATACTGAATTACAACAAAACCTTGGCTTGCTTGGTTTGATTGTCAACGAATATGGAGTTTTGGGAGTTCAAGAGCTAAAGGCAAAGAGAGTGATTACCGAGGAATTTGAAATACGAGATAAAGCCACCGGCGAAATCTACTGTTCCTGGATTGAAAACGGTGAGTGGGTGAAAATTAAAGGAAAATGTGCAGAGATTAATCCTGCCGCTGCTGAAGCTTCCGCTTCCGCGCCTGACAGCGCTTCGGCGGACAAGCCCGACACCATTATTGATAGTCATCCTTCTGAAGTTACTACTTCCACTGAGAGTACTTTTACCTTCCATGCTACAAAAGAAGGATCCACTTTTCAGTGTAAAGTTAATTCTTTAGATTGGACAAATTGCACTTTTCCTAAAACCTATTCAGGATTAGTTCCAGGAGATTACACTTTCCAGGTTTTAGCCACTGATTCTCAAGGCAACTACGATGAGACGCCAGCTACTTTTTCTTGGACTATTGTTTCCTTAGCAGATTTAACAAACGAACCACCAATTGAAGAACCAACAACAGAAGAGTCTGTTATTGAAGAACCGCCACCTGAGGAACCACCAGCGTCATCCACCGAGGAAGAAGTTACGGAGCAGGTAATTGAAGAAGAACCTGTCGTTGAGGCTTCAACGAGCGAGCCAGTTGTTGAAGAGTCAATAACTGAATCTGATTCTGAATCTGAGTCAGTTGCCACTTCCACCAACCAAACTGCGACTACAACCAAATAATAATTATAATAATGAGGAGAAAAGCTTTTACCTTAATTGAATTATTAGTAGTCATTGCCATTATTGGTATTTTAGCAACCATAGTTTTAGTAAGTCTTGGAGATATGAGAGCTAAAGCAAGGGATATAAAAAGAATTCAAGAGATTGAGGAGATTCGAACTGCTCTAGAACTTTATTATCATCAATACGAAAAATGGCCGGACGACGACGACGACCCTGCTGATGAGGGTCCTTCAGGTAACCCATCGTTACTTGACTGTAGCGGTATTTGGGATATAGGAAATGATGCAATTTTGGGTCTGGCTGATGATTTTATTCCCGACTTGGAAGATACAGGATTATTTGGAAGAACTCCCAGGGAGACAATGCAGTTTGATAGTGGAGACAGTGCGAATAATTGTACCTATAGATACAAAGTTTCAGCGCTTCCACCAGGTGGTTGTAATCCAACTTGTCCAAATAACACTGCCTGGCTTTGTGCTCGCCTTGAGAATTCTCAATCAAGCTTTGGAATAAGTGACCAAACAGATTGTTGTAGTAATCAAGCCTTAGTTACAAATGAAAATTGGTATTGTCATGTCTTAGCTCCTTTCTAAAGATTGACCTTTATGACGCCAATAAAATGATGGCTAATTGGAATCTTTAAAAATTAATTGAGAAAAACTAATTGAGGTCCGACCTCAACCATGGTATAATGGCGATGATATGTGAAGAATATTTTATAAATAATCAATAAGAGGAATAATATGGAAAAATTCTTTAATAAAATTATAAAAATTGGCATCTATTTACTTGTTTTTTTACTGGCGGGTTTTTGGCTACCCTTTAGTTTTGAAGCATTTGAGTTTAACAAACAGTATTTACTTTTCTTTTTAGTCTCAATTACTTTTTTTATTTGGTTAGCCAAGATGGTTTTGATTGATAAAGAGATAAGATTTAAAAGAACACCCTTAGACATTCCGGTTTTAGCTTTTTTATTTGTTGTTGTTTTAAGCGCTATTTTCTCGGTAGATAAAAATTCCAGCGTTTTTGGATTTTATGGTCGTTTTTCTGATGGATTAATTGGGTTGCTGAGTTTGGGATTAATGTATTTTTTGATTACAAATAATGTCGGTGTAAAAGAGGAAAAAGTTTCAAATTCCAAGTTGCAAGTTTCAAGTTTGATAAAAGCATTCTTGGGGTCTGTTTTCTTCGTGGTTTCAATGAGTTATTTATCAATTTTTGGAGTCTGGATTAAAATTCAAGGTTTAATTGGAGCAAAATTTCAATTACCCCAGGTGATGTTACAAAGAAGTTTTAATCCGGCAAGTGGGTCGTTAGAGGGTTTGGGAGTGTTTCTGGCGGTAATTATTGTCTTTTTGATTGGTTTAATTTTAACTCAAAACCATAACTCAAAACTCAAAAATTTCTCTTATTGGGCTCTACTTCTTGTTTCTTTGTTTTTACTTCTAATTATTGATTTCACGGCGGCTTGGATTGTCATTTTAGTGAGTTTAACCTTGTTTGTGATATTCGCTTTATGGAAAAGAATATTCAGGGAAAGAGTTAATAAGCTTTTACTGCCAATATTTTTAATAATTATTGCCATAGCGGGAGTTTCTCTAAATACATCGACAATAGCTTTCAATGTAGGATTGCCTCAAGAACAGGTTTTGGAGCAGAGAGAATCTTGGCAGATTGGATTTAGGACGGTAACCGATAATTTTAAAAGCGGATTTTTAGGTTCGGGAATTGGGACCTTCCATTACGATTTTTCAAAATTCAAATCAGTAGAATTTAATCAAACTCAGTTTTGGCAGATAAGGTTTGACCGAGCAGGAAACTATATCAGTGAGCTGCTGGCAACCATAGGATTTTTAGGAATTTTAAGCTACCTTTTTCTTATTGGATTTTTCTTACTATTAAGTTACTTATTTATAAACTCAAAACTCAAAAAACCACAGCTTAAAACTCAAAACGAAAATATAACGACTACTAATTATCAGTTATCACTGATTATGGTTTTTCTCGCCTTGCTTGTTGCTCAGTTCGTTTATTATCAGAATACTATTTTAGCATTTACCTTCTGGTTGATATTGGCTATTTCAGTAGTCAGTTGGCAAAAGCCGATATTGGAGAAAACAGTTTCTTTTAAGGATTTCCCAGAATTATCTTTGGTTTTTTCTACTCTTCTGATAGTTTTAGGATTGGTAATTTCGGGATTGTATTTTTTTACCGGAAAGTTTTATTTAGCTGACATCAATTATAAAAATGCTGTTGAAACGGCTTCGGTTCAAAGTTTAGAAAAAGCAGTGAATTTAAATCCCGGCCAGCCTCATTACAAGATGATTTTAGCCAGGACTTATTTAAACAAAATTTTAGCTGAAACACAAAAACCGGTAGATATTAGAGACCAAGCTGTTTTGTCTGACAATGTTAATCGAGCAATAACCTATGCCAAAAGTGGACAGATTGACGGGAATATAAAAGGAGCAACCGAGTTGGCGCCCAATCGAGTGGCTGCTTGGGAAACTTTAGGAATAATTTATCGAGATATCATGGGTTTAGCCACTGGTGCTTTGGAGTGGGGAATTAAGGCTTTTGAGACAGGGATTGCTTTGGAGCCTACTAATCCAGTTTTACATACTGAATTAGGGAAATTATATTTGGAATTGGACCAAAATGAAATAGCAAAAGAAAAATTTACCAAAGCCAAAGAATTGAAGCCAGATTACGTTAATGCTTTAATTCAAGAAGCCCTAATTTATGAAAGAGAAAATAATTTAGAAACAGCTGTAAGAAGAATGGAAAGCTTGGCAATTTCCTATCCCTTTCATACTGAAGTTTTATTTCAAATGGGACGGCTTTACTTTAACAATAATCAGATAGACGAGGCAATTTCCCGATTAGAAATAGTGGTTAATTTGATTCCCAATCATTCCAATGCCCATTACTCTCTCGGGGTTGCTTATAAAGAAAAGGGCGAAAAACAGAAAGCTATTGTTGAGTTTGAGAAAGTTTTAGAACTAAATCCTGGAAATGAAGAGGTTCAGGCAAAACTAAAAGAACTCAGGGAGTAAAACAGAGTCAGTTTTAGATTTGATTTTCGCTTGACAAATTTTTAAGGATAGATTACAATTAAATTTAATTGTTTCAAATTAACTTGGTTGTAAATATGTCTCCAAAGATATATTTTTAAATATTATTTTTACCCCTTTTTTCTAAAAATTTAAAATTAATTTTACCCTAAAGCTTTAATTAGGGTTTTTCTTGTTTTTAATTGCTAAATTTTGGACATTTTATTTTATGGAATCAGCAAAAACTAAAAGTTTTGCCAAAGCAAAATTTACCCTTCCTCTATCGTATTTAATTTCTGTTCAAAAAGAAAATTGGAAATCTTTTTGGGAAAGGGATTTAAAAGAGCTTTTTCAGGAAGTTTCTCCTATTCGGGATTATACCGGCAAGGAGTTTGAGCTCTGGTTTTTGGATTATAAATTAGACGAACCAAAGTACAAAACTGATTTAGAGGCAAAAATAAATAACGCTTCTTATGAAGTATCTTTAAGGGTTAGAACAAAATTAGTCAATTTGAAAACCAAAGAAATTAAAGAGCAGGAAGTTTTTTTAACCGATTTTCCCATGATGACCGAAAGAGGCACCTTTATTGTTAATGGAGTTGAAAGAGTAACAATCTCCCAGTTAATTCGTTCACCGGGAGCATTTTTTACCGCTCAGAAGGTAGTGGGAAAAAATTATTTTGGAGCGAAGATTATTCCTAATCGAGGAGCCTGGTTGGAATTTGAGACGGAATCCTCTGGAGCAATCGGGGTAAGAATTGACAGAAAAAGGAAAGCGGCAGCCACTACTTTATTAAGAGCTTTTGGTGTTGATAAAGACGAGACTATTAAAGAACTTTTTCAGGATGTAGATAATGGAGAAGTTAAATATATTGAAGAAACTCTCAAAAAGGACCCTACAAAAAATCAAGCCGAAGCTTTGGTTGAAATTTACCAAAGATTAAGACCAGGAGACATGGCTTCGCCGGACACGGCTCGGGAGCTTATTGAAAATATGTTTTTCAATTTTGAAAGATATGATTTTTCGAAAGTTGGACGTTGGAGAATGTGGCAGAGATTACCTTGGTTTAAAAAACAAAAAATAGATAAGGAAATAACGGTAAAAGATAGAGTTTTAAAGCTGGAAGATATAGTGGCAGTTTTAAAAGAGATAATTCGTTTAAATAACGATCCTGAAGGGAAACCGGATCAGATTGATCATCTGGGAAATAGAAGGGTCAGAACCTTAAATGAGATTTTACAAAATAGATTAAGGGTAGGATTAATGAGAATGGAAAGAATTATTAAAGACCGAATGTCCACCTTAGATATTTTTACCCTAACCCCAAGTCAATTGATTAATCCCCGTCCTTTTATGGCAGTGGTAAAGGAATTCTTTACTTCCTCTCAGATATCCCAATTTATGGATAATGAAAATCCTTTAGCTGAGCTGGAGCACAAAAGAAGATTATCAGCTACCGGGCCTGGGGGTTTGACCAGAGAAAGGGCAGGATTTGAAGTCAGAGACGTTCAACCTTCTCACTACGGTAGGATTTGTCCTATTCAGACTCCCGAAGGGCCGAATATTGGATTGGTAGGCCATATGGCTTCATTTGCCGTGATAAATCCTTATGGTTTTTTAGAGACTCCTTATTTTAAAGTAGAAAAAGGAAAGATTACTTCAAAAATTCACTATCTTAATGCTTACCAAGAAGAGCAATTCAATATTGCTTCGGGAGCCGTACCAATTGACAATAATGGTAATATTATTCCTCAAAAAGTTGAAGCGAGAATAAAAGGAGAACCGGGCCTCTCCGAAAGAAATAAAATTGATTTTATTGATGTTTCTTCTGAACAGTCTATTTCAATTGCTACTTCTTGTATTCCTTTTCTCCAAAACGATGACGCAAACAGAGCTTTGATGGGTTCAAATATGCAACGGCAGTCGGTTCCTTTAATAAAACCAGAGCCGCCCTTGGTTTCTACTGGAATAGAAGAAAAAGTAGCCAAGGATTCGGGGCAGGAAATTATTGCTGAGGAAGATGGAGTGGTAGTTGGGGTTGATGCTGATCATATAAAGTTAAAAGTTAATCCGCAGACTGGCAGACAAAAGCTAAAATCCAAAGAAAGGACTTATAATTTAGGGACTTTTATCAAGACCAATCAGTACACTTGTTTTCATCAGAAACCGATTGTAAATAAAAATCAGAAGATTAAAAAGGGAGATGTCTTGACTGATGGAGGAGCAATTTCTCAGGGACTTCTTGCTTTGGGCCAAAATGTTTTGGTGGCATTTATGTCTTGGCGGGGAGGAAACTTTGAAGACTCAATTATTATTTCAGAAAGATTAGTTAAAGACGATGCTTATACTTCAATTCACATTGAGAGTTTTAGTTGCGATGTAAGAGAAACAAAGCTGGGACCTGAAATTACAACTCCAGATATTCCTAATGTTTCAGAGGAAAAATTAAAAGATTTAGATGAAGAAGGGATTATCCGAATTGGAGCAGAAGTTGGGCCAAATGATATTTTAGTTGGAAAGATTTCTCCAAAAGGAGAGGCAGATTTAACTGCCGAAGAAAGATTATTAAGGGCAATTTTTGGAGAGAAAGCAAGAGAGGTTAAAGACACCTCGCTTTTGATAGAGCATGGAAAAAGGGGAAGAGTAATTGAGATAAAGATTTTTTCTCGCGAGCTGGGACATAAACTGGAACCGGGAGTTATAAAAAAAATTGAAGTGGAAGTGGCTCAAATAAGAAAAATTAATGCTGGAGATAAATTAGCCGGTCGGCATGGAAATAAAGGGGTAGTTTCAAAGATTTTACCAATTGAAGAAATGCCATTCATGGAAGACGGTACGCCAATTGACATAATTTTAAATCCTATGAGCGTAGCTTCCAGAATGAATCTTGGTCAGATTCTGGAAACTCATCTTGGTTGGGCGGCAAAAAAATTAAGATATCGAGCAATAACCCCAGCCCTGGCCGGGGCAACAGAAAAAGACATTAAAGAAGAGCTTAAAAGGGCTGACCTCTCCGAGGACGGAAAAATTGTCTTATACGATGGAAGAACAGGATTCTCTTTTCCCGGGAAGACTACTGTTGGTTATATTTATATGATGAAATTAATCCATATGGTCGAGGATAAAATCCATATGCGCTCAATTGGGCCTTACTCTTTAATTACCCAGCAGCCCTTAGGAGGAAAAGCTCAGTTTGGAGGACAGAGATTTGGAGAAATGGAAGTCTGGGCCTTGGAAGGATATGGAGCTGCTTACACTCTTCAAGAAATGTTAACCATAAAATCTGACGACGTTCCAGGGAGAGCGGCAACCTATGAAGCAATATTAAAAGGAGAAGAAATTAAGAATCCCAATATACCAGCTTCATTTAACTTATTGGTAGCGGAATTAAAATCATTAGGATTGAGCATAGAAGTAAAAGAGAAGCCAAAAGAAGTTTCTTAGGTTTTTAACTTTTAACTTCTTAGAAATTATTTCTTAAATTCTAAAAACCTAAGAATTAAAATATGCGTGTAGCAGATTTAGAATCAATAAGAATAAAATTAGCTTCACCGGAAGATATTTTAAGTTGGTCTTGCGGTGAAGTGATAAAACCTGAAACCATTAACTACCGGACCCAAAAATCAGAAAAGGATGGGCTTTTTTGTGAAAAAATTTTTGGACCAACAAAGGATTATGAATGTTACTGCGGTAAATATAAAAGAATTCGTTATAAGGGAACGATTTGCGACAGATGCGGAGTGGAAGTGACTAAATCTCAAGTCAGGAGGGAGCGAATGGGTCATATTAAATTAGCCAGTCCTTGTTCTCATATTTGGTTTTTAAGGGGGGTGCCTTCACGAATGGGAATGATTTTAGATATTCCAATGCAGCAGTTGGAAAAAGTAATTTATTTTGCTTCCTATGTCGTTACCGCTATTAATGAAGATGCAAAGAAAAAGGTATTGGAAAAAATTGAGAAAGAATATAAACAAAAACTCAAAACTAAAGATTCAAAAATTAATCCGTCAGCTGGCAAGTCAAAACTAGGGGAACTGAAGTTGGTAAAAGATAAGGTCAGGGAGGAAGTTTTAAGTCTAAAACCTTTGAAAATTTTATCTGAAGTCGATTATCATCAACTTTCTTTTAAGTACGGAGAAGTTTTTGAAGCAGGGACGGGAGCTGAAGCTTTGAGAAATATTTTTGAGAAAATTGATCTAAAGAAACAAATAGTTGAATTGGAAAAAACAGCAGAGAAAATTCAGCCAGCTGCCAGAAGAAAATTTTTAACAAGATTAAAAACTTTCAGAGGAATGCAGAAAGCCGACATTAGGCCGGAATGGATGTTTTTAACTGTTTTACCGGTATTACCCCCCGATTTAAGGCCGAAGGTTCAATTAGACGGAGGGCGGTATGCTTCTTCTGATTTAAATGATCTTTATAGACGGGTGATTAATCGAAATAATCGACTAAAGTATCTTTTAGAAATAGGAGCTCCGGAAGTTATTGTCAGAAATGAAAAAAGAATGCTTCAAGAAGCAGTAGATGCTTTGATTGATAATGGAATGAGAAAGGGAACAATGACTACCGCTACCACTGGCGGTAAAAGATTACTTAAATCTTTAGCCGATATACTCAAAGGAAAACAAGGAAGATTTAGACAAAATCTTTTAGGGAAGAGAGTAGATTATTCTGGAAGGTCGGTAATTGTGGTTGGTCCGGAATTAAAACTCAATCAAGTAGGACTGCCAAAGAAAATGGCTTTAGAGCTTTTTAAACCATTTGTAATTAAGAAAATTTTAGACAAAGAATTAGCTTATAATGTTCGGGGGGCTTCCAGGTTGATTGATGAAGAAATAAATGAAGTTTGGGCAATTCTGGAAGAGGTAGTAAAAGATAAACTTGTTTTATTGAATCGAGCTCCTACTTTACATAAATTAGGGATTCAGGCTTTTTACCCTGTGTTGATTGAGAGAGAATCAATCAAAGTTCATCCGATGGTTTGCAAAGCCTTTAATGCTGATTTCGATGGAGACCAAATGGCAGTTCATTTACCCCTCTCTGAGATGGCTCAGAAAGAGGCCAAAGAAATTATGTTGTCTACTCTCAATTTTCTAAAGCCGGCCACCGGTGTTCCAATTATTACTCTTTATCAGGATATTAGTCTCGGTTGTTACTTTTTAACTAGATTAGAAGACTATAATCAATCTTCCATATCTCCTCAGTCAGACGAATCAAAAAGAGGGGCTTCTGAAACCAAAGAAAGAGAAAAAATATTTGGAAGTTCAGAAGAAGCTATTTTAGCTTATGAATTTGGGAATATTGGTTTAAAAGAAAAAATAAAAGTGAGACTTTTAATAAATACCTCTCTTATAGAAACGAGCGTAGGTCGGATTATTTTTAACGAAGCCTTACCTGTTGATTATCCCTTCCAAAATTCGGAAATAAAAATAAAGGATTTAGAAAGAATGAGCAGGGATATTATTGAAAAATATGCTCCTCAAAAAGCTGAGGAAACCTTGGATAGGATAAAAGAATTAGGTTTTGAATACGCAACTTGGTCTGGAATTTCCTGGGGAATGGATGATTTAATTGTTCCTCCTCAAAAAGGAAAAATTATAAAAGAAGCTGAAAAAGAAATAGAAAAAATTGAAGAGCATTTCAAGAAGGGGCTTCTCTCTCGGGAAGAAAAGAGTGTTAAAGTAATTGAGGTTTGGAGTAAAGTAAAAACAGAAATTGAGGAATTGGTGCCTAAAATTTTACCGAAGGATGGTTCGGTGTATCAAATTATTGAGTCTGGGGCAAAGGGTTCCTGGGGGCCACCAGTTCAAATGGCGGGAATGAAAGGATTAGTAATTAACCCGGCAGGTCAAATTATTGAGCTACCCGTAAAAAGTTCTTTTAAGGAAGGATTTGATGTTTTGGAATATTTTATTTCTACTCATGGAGCAAGGAAAGGAACAGCCGATACCGCTTTACGGACTTCCACTGCCGGTTATCTTACCCGTCGATTAGTCGATGTTTCCCATGAGATAATAATTAGCGAAGAAGATTGTAAGGACGAAGAGGGAATTATTGTATGGAGGAAAGATGCCGATGAGCTTGGTTATAATTTTGTTTTTAAAATTTTAGGAAGAGTGAATTTAAATGGTCATAAAGGAATTTGTAAAAAAGATGAAGTTATTGATTGGAAAAAAGCCGAGAAAATAATCGCAGCCAATATCGAAAAAGTTCAAGTACGTTCTCCCTTGAGCTGCAAATCAGTGAGAGGAGTTTGTCAAAGATGTTATGGTTGGAATCTCGGAAGCAATCAATTAGCGAAGGTGGGGGAGGCGGTAGGCATTATAGCTGCTCAAGCAATTGGAGAGCCGGGCACTCAGTTAACTATGAGAACTTTCCATACTGGGGGTGTGGCCGGAGGGGGAGATATTACTTTTGGACTACCCAGGGTTCAGGAAATTTTTGAAGCCAGATCTCCAGGGGGAAAAGCTGAGATATCTCAGATTGAAGGAAAAGTTTTAGAAATAACACCGGATAGAGTAATCAAAATTAAAGTTAAAATCAATCCGTCAGCTGACAAACTAAAAACTAAAACTAAATCTAAAAAACAAAAGACTGAAGTTATTGAGTACAAAATTCCGGCAAAGACAGCAATTTGGGTGGAGCCCGGCCAAGATATAAAAATAGGTCAGCAACTTTGTGAGGGAAGCTTAGATTTAAAAGAACTGTTTAAGTTGGCAGGGCAGGAAGAGACTCAACGTTATATTATTAAAGAAATTCAAAGTATTTATGTTTCCCAGGGAGCCTTAATTCATGATAAACACATAGAAACAATTTGTCGTCAGATGTTCTCCAGGTTGCGAATAAAAGACCCCGGTGACTCTTTTTTCAGTATTGGAGAAGTTGTAGAAAAAACCAAGTTTTTAGAAGAAAACATCCAGCTTAGAAGAGCGAAAAAGAAACCTGCCAAAGGAGCACCGGTATTACTTGGAATTTCCAGGGTGGCTTTGACAACAGACAGTTTTCTTTCGGCAGCTTCTTTCCAGGAAACCTCCCGAGTTTTAATTATAGCTTCTTTAGAGGGAAAAGTAGACAGATTAAGGGGATTAAAAGAGAACGTAGTTATAGGGAAGTTGATTCCGGCTGGGACTGGATTTAAGAAACAAAAGAGTGATAAAATGAATCCAAGGGATGAGAAAGAAAAATAAAAAAAATCAGAAAAGACCGAAAGAAAAGATTAAAAAACCCGGTATCTTAACCTTACCAGAAGAAACTAAAAAATGGATTTTGGGAATAGTAATCTTTATAGTAGCTGTAATTATTGCTTTGAGTTTTTTCAATTTAGCCGGCTTGGCGGGCGAAGTCATAATCACCAGCCTCACTTTTTTAATTGGAAAGACAGTTTTTGTTATCCCTCTTATTTTGATTTTTGGAGGGCTGGTTTTTTTTAATACTAAATATGAGAAATATTTAGGACCTTCAATTTTAGCAATTTTTATTTTGATATTAGGGATTGCCGGAATTTTGGAGAGTTTAAATCCAGGAGTTAAACAGGGGGGTTGGCTGGGATATACTTTAAACTGGCCCCTTTTAAAACTTTTCGGAACCTTGGTGACTAAAATTGTTTTTGGAGGAGTAATTATAGTTGGAGGTTTAATTTTCTGGCACTTGTTAAAGGGACCTGGTCTCAAAGAAACTCCAAAATTTAAAAAGGAAGAAATAGAGCAAGAAAAGAAACCCTCTTTAATAAGAAAAATCTTTATTCCTAGATTCAAAATTAAAGAGATTGAACCCCGTACTAAAGAAATCTTGGTGCAGGGTGAACCTAAAATAAATGAGGCCTCTCCGGAGTTAAAGACAAAACCCATCGGAGTGGCAGGAAGTGAATACAAAATCCCACCTTTTGAGCTATTAGAGGCAGAGAAAGGAGCTCCTATTGCCGGTAATACCGCAACCAACTCTGCCATTATTAAAAAGACCTTGGAAAATTTTGGTTTGGGAGTAGAGATATCAGAAATAAATATTGGACCCACCGTTACTCAATATGCTCTGAAACCGGCTGAGGGGATTCGACTCTCAAAGATTACCGGTTTATCCAATAATCTTTCTCTGGCTTTAGCCAGTCATCCAATTAGAATTGAAGCACCTATCCCGGGAAAATCTTTGGTAGGAATTGAGATTCCAAATAAAGAGAGGTGCAAGGTTCGGTTAAGAGATTTAATTTCAAATCCTAATTTTCAGAGAACTGCTTCTAATTTAACTATTGTTTTGGGGAAAGATGTTTCCGGTAGTCCTCACTATGCTGATTTAGATAGAATGCCCCATTTTTTAGTGGCCGGCTCTACCGGCACCGGTAAAACTATTTTCTTGAATAATTTAATTCTAAGTTTGCTCTACCAAAACTCACCTGAAATTTTAAGATTTATTTTGATAGATCCAAAAAGAGTTGAATTTTCAGTTTACGGGGAACTTCCTCACTTACTCTGTCCGGTAATTTTTGATGCTCAAAAAGCAGTCAATGCCTTACGTTGGTTAATTTTTGAAATGGAAAGAAGATTTAATGTTTTATCTGAAAATGGCTCCCGAGACGTTTCGAGCTACAATGAAAAGGTTTTAAAAGAAGAGAAAGAACCCCTGCCTTTTATTGTTTTAATCATTGATGAATT
>Ga0114923_10002124_pt1 | contig 13503 bp, 12 predicted proteins | sample SumtaG_FD_89578 | JGI IMG/M metagenome (GOLD analysis project Ga0114923, IMG submission 89578) | Deep subsurface microbial communities from Indian Ocean to uncover new lineages of life (NeLLi) - Sumatra_00157 metaG | ecosystem: Environmental > Aquatic > Marine > Oceanic > Sediment | place: near... | reverse complement strand
ATCTTTCCAGAAATAACGATTGGTGCAGCATTTGGATTTGTACCGTTCTTGATAGCTACAAGACACAATTGTTCGGTGAGAATATGGAATGATAGGTTATTCGCTGTATAACTCCTTAGCGTTGTGTTGACATATGCCCATGCACCTTCTAGTTGTTCAGATGGTGCTTTATCGAGTGGGAACCAAATCCGCTGATTATAATCTTCTGAAAGATGTCTCACTATATTGATCAAGTTGGATTCACTTGTGGCTCCGTACAAACTACTCCACCGGGAAAAAACTGAGAACTCGGTTGTAGCAGCGGGTAGCATCGGTTCATTTTCAAAAGTGATACTGTTCTTTGTGTTTGGCTCCATTTGTCCTGTTGATGGAACAACGGGCAATAACATTAGAACAAAAAGTACAGTAGCAAATGAGCTATAACGAACCGTCCTCATAGTGCTTTCATCGATGGTGAGATATAGTTATAGTTTGTGTCTCACGCCATTACAATTTCAGAGAATCTATATCAATCGCGAACTCTTCAATAATTTCTATCATTCGATTTATGTTCGAGGAGTGAACAATCTCAATTCCATTCATCAATCCTGATTCTATACTATCCGGGTTTCTGCTAACTATTGCCACAGTCCCTGGTGCAATTTCTTTGAGGTTCACCGGTTCGTTGTTATCGACCCAGACTTTCGGAATTTGACTACTTTTCAAACCTTCAATCAAAATGAAATCGGCTTCAAAATGTGATGAAATCTCTGACAAATCTAATCTTCTATCAAATGCGGTCATTGTGGATGAGGGTCCTAGAAGAACTGAAATCTTAGCGCCTGCTTCAAGGTGCTTTGATGTATCTGTACCTTCTGTGGGTCTAGCATCCTCTTGTGTACTCTTTATCGTAATCACTTCAATCCCACGTTTGCACAGTTCTTTCACAATTGACGTGATAAGAGTTGTTTTTCCCGAATTTGAGAAACCAGATATTGCGAAAACAAGCAACCTAATATTCACCTTGTCAATCTTTGCTTTAGTAGCAACCTTAAAAATCCCTAATGCACCGCTTCGAATACCACTGGAGATGTTATATTGTCGACAAATCAAGAAATTGCAGTTCAATGTGAAGGCGTCTTTAGAGAATTCGAAGATGGAACCCGTGTAATCAAAGTCCTTCGAGGTACGTCTCTTACAGTTTACAAGGGCGAATTCATTGCCATTGTTGGTGCATCCGGGTCTGGAAAAACCACTCTTCTCAATCTTATTGGTGGACTCGATAAACCCACTGCAGGAACAATCTTGGTTGATGGTATTGACATCACGGGACTCAGTGAAGAAAAGATATCTGAACTTCGACGGCACAAGGTCGGCGTACTATTCCAGGACCAACATCTCCTACCGATCTTCACTGCAATGGAAAACGTTGAGGTACCTATGCTTCTTGATGATGTCCGACCCTTAGAACGACACAAGCGCGCTCAAGCGCTACTTGATGCAGTTGACGTAGGGCACAGAGCACATCACATGCCCCATGAACTTTCTGGTGGGATGCGGTCTAGAGTCGCATTAGCACGGGCGTTGGCGAATAACCCAGCGATTCTATTATGTGATGAACCGACTGGTGATCTAGATCATAAGACCGGTGGAGAGATTATCAAACTCATGCGAGATTTGGCCAAGAAAGAGAATCGTGCAGTACTTGTAGTCACACACGATCCTGAAGTAGCTAAAATGGCTGACAAAATTATGCTTCTACGAGATGGTGTTCTTGTTGAAGAATTAGTTGGCAAGTTCTTCAAGGCAAGCGGTGTTGACGTTACAACAAAATCCTCTGGCGAAGAGGGCGCAGCGGTTCCGAGGTGACTGTTACTTGGCACGTCGGAAGAATAACAACGGACGAAAATTTCAGAAGGGTAATCGTGCATACGCTTTTTCATACTCGTTAAGTTCAATGAAAGCAAACCCATTTCGAGCAATCAGTTTGGCACTTACACTATCCCTTGGAGTTGCCTTAATTGCCTCAGTTATGATTTGGAGTGACACCGGTATCCAAGTAAGTGTGGATGAATATTTTGATAATACAGCTTTTCAACTTCTCATAGAGGACACACCAGGCCAAACTAGTAATGTTATCAATGCTGAACGATATGCTAATTCAAGCGAGTACGTCGAGAGTGTTCATAGAGTAGATTCTACGGTAGGACTGGTTTGGGGGACACGGTTACCGGATAATACAGTCTATGGATTAGATGAACCGATTTACACCAATGGGTTGAAGGATTGTGAAGTTCTCCTAGTAGATGAGGAATTTCTTGCAGTGACTGCAGCTAGCATGGAATATGATGGTGTATTCGCATTGCAGGAAGGCGAAATCCTAGTTTCAAAGCAATTTGTTACTTATTCATACGACGTGTTCGGACTTAGTTTAACCGTGAACTCAACTGTTGATATTGAATTGTTAACACGACGTCCCACTGGCTCCACTGCCAGCATTGGAAGTCTTGGTAGGCAAAGTCTTGAATCATTAAAGGTCGTTGGCGTTTATGAAGTTAAAGGATACAATTCCTTACTTGAAATCGGCTTTCCTTCAATACTACGCTCAAATTACGATTTTGTCAATTTTGATACTCCTGTTCTTGGGATCCGAGATAGTGTAATGGTTTTAGCAGAGAATCTCAATGTGGGTGATGTATCCAATGTTGGATTCTTTGGAGCAAATTCATTTATTCGGGCCTCAGGTCCAGCTCTTATCGCTGAAGGGCCTGAAAACATGGCTGAAAATCTACTTACCTTGAAAGCACGACTTGATGAACAGTATGTAGCTGACATTGAAGGACTTGAAGAAGTGCTGTACCTCCAAAATCTTGTGGACACTTACATTGACACACTTCCTCTTGCTCTTCTTAACTTACCAATTTTCATACTTGCGCTCTTCCTATCGATTTATGCTGCTGATACTTTCATGGCAGTGAGGACATCCGAGGTTGGTGCCTTGCGTTCAAAAGGTGCAAGTTCAACACAAATATACGGAATTTTCCTTTCAGAATCCGTTCTTATGGCCATAGTCAGTATAGGCCTTGGAATAGCTATAAGCATCATTGCTGCAGCTTTGATTCCTTCAGCTGTTTCATTCATAGTTTTTGATTGGGAATCCTATATGTTCTACTTCTTCAGTACGGTACTAAAGCCTGAAACTATTATCAATTCTATACTGATTTGCATCGTTCCTCCAATGTTATTCATCTTACAATCAGCAAGAAAAGCCGCTAAGACTGAGATCGGCTCAACGCTTGTTGAGGTTTCAGAATCTGTTTCAACTGAGGGTGATGCCTATCGATTCACACTTGGTGTATCTGTGGCATTATTAGGGATGGTGCTGATTTCAGTTATCTTTCTCCCAGCAGGTCCCATGATGTTATTCCTACAGATTGGATTAGGGACCGCAGCATGGTTCTTCTTGGCTTACAATGGTTCACGAATATCTCGTATTGGTTTTTCCAAGTTCTCTGCCAAGCTCTCATTTATGCTCGGAGAGAAGAATCTGATAGCTGCTGCAAATCTTAGAATGCGGAAAGGACGAATCGTTCCTTTGATGGTTGTTCTAGCGCTAACATTTTCATCCACAATTGCGTTTGCCATTCAAGCGCATAGCTTCCAATCCGATTTGGAGAAGGAAGTCAAATACGCAATAGGTGCTGATCTTAGAGTAGATTGTACGGCTCGCGAATTAGGTTTCAATGATACCTTAGAAACTTACCCTGGCATAAATCGAGCAACACCAATTCTTCGTACGTGGGGTAAGCTGAGCACTGAAAGTTTAGTCATTGAATCTGTCGATGCATTGGAATATTCGGCAATTGGATTATTTGACAGCACAAGTTTCTTTGGTGAAGATTCAAACTTCATCTTAAACCGATTAGCAGCAGTACCTAATGGAATTCTAGTTAGTACGTATCACGCAGATCGCTTAAACAAATCTGTTGGAGATGAGCTAACATTGGAAGTTGGTGCAAGGATATCAACGATATCAGTCACCTTTTTGATCATCGGACTCGTCCATAGTGCACCTGGTTTCGGGTATGCATCTGCTGAAGATATCCCATCATCTAGATTAGGAGCTGGTTTTGGTTATCAAGCAGGATTCTCCGGATTTGCATTGGCCAATATCGCTTTCATATCAGAAGTAACAGGAATCACAACTGTAACAACCTTCCTAGCAGATTTAGTTTGTGTAACTGACCAAGATTTCCTCCTTAGAGCACTAAGAGATCTCCCCGGTATTTCTGCAACTACACCTGAGAAATTTGATTTGAAGAACTATTCTTTTGGTACAGCACTGTTCCTCAGTACTGTTGAAGGCCTATTCTCTATAGGGTTCGTAATGTCCCTTCTTCTTGGGATGTTTGCTCTAACTCTATTTCTTGGTTCTGTGGTTAGAGAACGAAAACGTGATTACGCAATTCTTAGAGCTGTAGGCGGATCCCGCAGCCAAATTGTAAATGTGGTGTTCTCAGAGTTTGCTGGTATAGTTTTTGCATCCCTCTTATTCGGCTTGATTCTTGGTACCGTTTTCGGGTTCATAATGAGTGTGATAGTATTTTCAATGAGTCCGTTCTCAAGAGTTTTACCACCCACATTAATATTTCCAACTGGGTTCCTTACAGTTATATTGCTCATGGAAATCGTACTCATGATAATTGGTGCATATATCCCTGCAAGAGAAGCTGCAAAAACGGACCCTGCAATTGTTCTTAGGAATTTGTGAGAGGAGTTCTAATGGCAACAAAAACCAACAGTCAATCACTAAAAGGAAATTCACTATTTTCCGTTGCATATGCGTTGACATCATTGCGAAATTATCCTGTTCGTAATCTGGGTATTGCACTAGTATTAGCGATTGGTGTTTCTTTACCAACAACCGTTTTTGTCTGGACCGCCTCCGGAACAAATCTAGTTGTGGATGATTACTTCAACGAAACAATATATCAACTGAGCATTTCTACATTGACTGATTCTCAATCTGATCTCCGTCAGGTGTTTGAGGCCGCATCCACTGTTCTAGAAAGTCCCTATATAGCAGAGGCCCATCAAATTCCTTCAACAATTGGGATTCTCAGTGGTCCTGACATTCCCGATTGGGAAAACTATGTTATGACCGGTCTAAACTATCTTCTAGGTATCAAAGATTTTCGTGTGATAACAGTAACAAACCATGTTCTAAATACGTGGTCTTCAGAATTAAGTTATTACGGTGATATGCAACTTGAAGTTGGCGGAGTATTAGTTTCACAAGGGTTTGTGGATTATGCATATCAAGTGCATGATGTTAACATTAGTATTGGTAGTTTGTTTGATATTGACCTACTTCGAAGTGGTGGCCGAGGTAGTTTAGCAACTCCAGAACAACTAGGTAACATGACAATAGCGAATCTGACTGTTGCAGGTGTCTATACTCCTGCCACGACTACTACCGTATTGAATACCGCTTTTCCTTCGATAAGTCGCAAGAACTGGGACCCCATGAGTCTCTATAATGAACTAGTACTTGGGTTATCAGATTCCGTAATGATTCTTCAGGATCAAGTAACTCCGGATGTTATTGAGGATATTACTGAAACTGGATTCTTTAAATCATCGGCCCTGTTAGTTCCAGATAAAGATGCCCTGATTGCGGCCGGAGCGCAAAATATTGGTTTAAATTTGGTCAATATTAAAATTCAGATAGAAGAGGAATTCAGCAGAGTACGGGTAGGAGGACTCAGAGAGATATCCAAACTCGAAGATTATATAGATACGTATCTTCAGAGTCGAGTTCTGACATTGCTTGCAATGCCAATATTGATTATGAGTATGATGCTTACCATTTTTACCTCTGAAACATCTATCTCCCGTCGAAAACGAGAAATTAGTACACTTCGTTCAAAAGGAGCTTCTTTCAATCAAGTATTCTCAACATTCATTTGGGAATCATTATTCCTGAGCATTATTGGACTGGTAGCAGGTTTGGGCATAGCTTTTGTTGCAGCGCCTCTTATTGGGGCCACAAAAGGTCTTTTCATATTTGATGCAGCGATTTACGTATCTTATCTTACTCATTTTTCAATACCACCTCTAGCTCTCATTATTGCAGCAGCAATTGCGATGTATCTTCCTGCATCATACATCCTACATGTAGCTAGACGAATTGATGTATCAGAAGTTGGACAACCCACGGATGAAGCAGCTGAGGAAAAGACTGAGGAATCAGGTATCGCTAGGTATGCACTTGGACTGGGAATTATTCTTGTAAGCTTGGTCCTTATGCCGATGATGTTCGAACCAGTAGGTCCTGCTGCAATCACTCAGCTTTTGATTGTTACACTCTTACTCTTTGTGGCTTCTTATCTTGGTTCACGTGCAATGCGTCTTGCAATTGCCAATTTTTCAAGTGGCACCAGTTTCTTGTTGGGTGAAAAGAGTCTGTATATGAGCCAGAGTCTTCGAAAACGAAAGGGTCAATTTGTTCCCTTAATGGTTATTCTAACGCTTACTCTAACTACAACTACAATGATGTTGATTCAATCAACTAGCTTTGAAACCACACTTCAAAATGAATTGAATTATGCTTTAGGTGCCGACATCAGAGTTGAATGTGACTCAAAGGCTTTGGGATTCACTGAAACTATTCTGAATTATCCTGGGGTTTACAAAGCAACGCCAGTTATTGAAACATGGGCGCAAGTAGGTACGCAACGATTCTTCGTTGAAGGAATTGATGCGATGAACTACAAGGATGTGGGTATTTTTGTACCTGAAACTTTCCCGACCAATAACTCTGAATCGTTACTTACTGCCCTAAATGCAACACCTGATGGAATAATCATAAGTGAATACTATTCGGGTCTATGGAACAAAACTGTTGGTGATCATATTCAACTAACCGTAGGGACTTTATTAGGTTCTCGCCCTCTTTTGTTTGAGGTCCTAGGAATGATGAATAGTGCTCCTGGTTTTGGAGTCGCTTCTACACTGGATATTCTTTCATCTACTTTCGGGTCCCAGTTTGGATTTCAAGTTGGTCAAGGTGGATTCGCGTTAGTTAACTTGGAGTTTCTGATGAATATGACTTCCATAGAAACCGCAAGTCTATTTCTAGCTGACACAACACCGAATGTGGATATTGACACACTTGTTTCCTCACTTGAGCTGGAACGTAACCTGCATGTATATACTCCAACCGGGTTCGATATATCATCTGATTTCTATGCAATTCAGTTGTTCCTATCTGGAATCTCCGGACTCACAATGGTTGGATTTCTCATGACAGCCATTATGGGATTGACAGCTATCGCACTATTTCTCGGCTCAGCTGTAATTGAGCGGGAACCGGAATACGCTCTGTTTAGAGCCCTTGGTGGAACCCCCAAGCAAGTGATGTCTATGGTATTCGGTGAATTCGCAGGAACCGTGATTGCTGCTCTTGGAATTAGTACCATTCTAGGATTAGTATTCGGATATCTGATGGGCATTCTCACATTTGGTATCTCACCATTCTCTCCAGTAATAGGTGCGGTGCTAGCTCTCCCAGTATTCATGATGATAATCATCTTGTCACTTGAAACCCTTGTGATGCTTGCCGCATGCTATTTCCCTGCTCGACGTGCAAGTAGGTCCGATCCAGCAACAGTGCTCAGAAACCTATAGACAACCAGTAGGTTCTGGGCACTAGATGCCCTAATTTCAAATATGCGCAACTCATTACCTTTATTTGGAGTACATGATGCTTTTCGGCTTGTGAATCCAATGGTTAGTGCTGAGAGTCTTGACATCTATGGTGATTATGCTGATGATGTGGTCGTTAGCGTAGAAAACGTTTACAAAATATACAAGACTCAAGATCTTGAAGTGGTTGCACTTAGCGGTGTGTCACTGCAGATACTTGAAGGCAAAATCATGTGCATTGTAGGTGCTAGTGGTTCTGGTAAAACAACGCTAACTAACATAATTGGGGGAATCACAAAGGCTTCTGTTGGGAAAGTATATTGGGCTAATTTACGCGCAGATATCACAAAATTAAGTGAGCGTGTTCTAACTGAAGCAAGACGTTCATTCATTGGATTTGTATTTCAAGTTAACAACCTTCTTCCACATTTGAATGCTTGGCAGAACGTAGAATTGGCAGCTAGGATTGCTGGAGTGCCAAAGAAGATCCGTCAAGAACGTGTAGACCGACTTATCAAATTAGTTGGATTGGAGGACCGTAAGCGTAACAAAGCAACTACGCTGAGCGGTGGAGAAAAATCACGAGTGGCAATAGCAAGTGCTCTTGTAAATCTCATTGATACTGAAGGCAAAGGCCTCGTACTTTGTGATGAGCCTACGGGCGATTTAGATCCGGAAACTGCTCAACGTATTCTAGAGCTCTTCAAGGAGTTGAACGAAACTCTTGGGACCTCTTTCTTCATTGTGACACATAGCCAACAAGTGGCTTCAATGGCTGATGTTACCATCGAAATTCGTGATGGGATTGTTTCAGGATTCCACCAGACTGGAATTGATCTTGATACATTGGAGGCAACAAGGGTTGTCAAGCTAGATAATAATTACCGTCTTCCAATGCCTTTGGATTTACTTGAAGCAGCTGGTAACCCTACTGAGTTTCGAATAAGCTACGCGGATGACAGATTCATTTTAGAACCTCAACTTGGAGATATGGTTGAAGCAATGCGTGAGGTCAAGATTCATACTTGTCGTGTTTGCGGAAAGGCAATACCACAAGGCAAATTCATCTGCCCGAATTGTGGTAGCACTGTATAGTTTCTACTGCTAATCTGGTTCACTGGAAGGTTCAGGTGAATCTTTTCGTTTGAAAAGGGCAACAAGTTCTTCGATGCATCTCCAATTTCCCATTGCGTTTCTAATCCTCAATCTTAGTCCTTTCAGGGTTGGAATTTTTTGAATCTCCAGTGTGCTTTCAAGAAATCTAGCAATCTCGATTCCTTCGTTGTCGAAATCTGTCAGGATCAAAACTCTCATGTGCCCATCTGCTTGTTTGACAATCTGGTCTACTATTTGATTACGTGTTGCTTGTGTTTGCGTCTTTATGATTGGTGAACTAATCCCTAGGTCTCTTAGGATTCTTACATCTCTTTTTCCTTCAACAACTATCACAACTGGGCCATATTTTTCATCAAGAGATGTCAATATTTTCACTAATGTTCGTTCGTTATCTCTTAGAGGTTTTTCACTTCGATATTCCAATCCGTTAGCATCCTTCTCTAACCCGGTGTGATCGCGACTTTCATGCATTCTCCACTGATCATCATCTTCAAAGCTTTCTCAACATCACGAAGAGGCATCTCATGGGTCACAAGCGTTTCAATATTGATATCCCCTGCGATTATCATTTTTAGTGCGGTTTCTACATGTTTTGGAGTTAGATGAAAGACGCCCTTTATCGTGAGTTGTCCATAATGGAATCTTACAGTATCAATCTCAATTTTAGTTCCAGCAGCAGCTCCACCAAATAGAACCGTAGTCCCAGCATCCCTTGTCATATCGATTGCTTGCTCCCATGTTGCTGGCAAACCAACGGCTTCTATGACAACATCTGCACCGTGACCCTCTGTTTCTTCATATACTCTCTCTGTCGCATTCTCTGCGTTCGGATCAATGGCAACGTCTGCTCCTGCCTTCAATGCTAGATTACGACGGAGTTCGGCCAAGTCTGTTACAATGACTTTTGATGCACCCCGTTTCTTGGCTAATGTTACCAACATCTGTCCAATAGGACCCGCTCCAATTACTACCACTGTATCACCGAGCTCGATGTTGGATTCTTCAATTCCATGTACTACACATGCCAGTGGTTCTGTAAGTGCTGCTTCTTTGAATGAAAGTGAATCTGGTATTTGATGAAGATTCCACTTGACTACTTGCTCAGGAACTCGGATATATTCGGCATATGCACCGTTCACGAATGTGGCTTTGAGTTGTTTACACAAACTTGGTTTGTTCCTCTTGCAAAAGAAACATAATCCGCATGGTGCCGAGTTGGTGGCCACAACCCTCATCCCCGGTTGAAATCCTTTGACACCTTCTCCTACTTCCTCAATTATACCCGCATATTCATGCCCGAAAAGAGATGGAGCATTTTGTAAAAGGATGGGATGACCTCGTTTGTAGGTTTTGACATCTGTACCACATGTCAGCGCAGTTCCGATTTTTATTAGAACTTCACCAGGACCAATCACAGGCAAGTCTGTTTCCTCATATCGGATCTTTCCTACGTCAAGGAACATTGCTGCTTTCATTTTACGAGGCATAAGATACACTTCAATGCCAAGTTGTGTAGTTCGTATAAATCACTTACTGACTGGATGAAACTCGTTGCGACCATAAGGCTTAATCACAAATCAGTCCCCTCAGATTTTTGGGAATAACAATGGCTGGAAAACCAAGACCAAAGTATCCGAAGCAGATTGAATATATCGCATCAGCAGTATGGGATGGAAAGACTGGGGGTACAGCTACACTCAGAGACTATCGTACAATTGATTTCGATACCCCCGTGCTTTATGGTGGGAACGGTAATGGAGTATGTCCCGATGAGTTGTTTGTTTCAGCAGTGCTGGGATGCCTCATGAATACTTTATTGGATTTTCAGCGAAAAACATTGTTTAACTTAATATCAATGAAACTTGGTGGAAATGCAATCGCGGAATTTGATAATGAAGGATACAAAATAACTAGCATAAGGATCACTGGTGAATTACTTGTGGATCCCGAAGACTTTGGTGATGCAGAACGTGCAATAGAACTAATGAAGAAATACTGTCATCTAACCCGATCACTGAAAGATTGTATCCCCATACAATATGATGTGCAAATCATCCCATATGCAGAATGAGCTTTAAATTTATATCAAGTTTGAAATATGTTCCATGTATGATTGGATATTATCCCAATAGCCCCCTTGGAAGAAAACACTCTCACAATTATTACAAAACCAAAAAGTATCATAATATTCATACGTTCGATTGTGCACTAGCGCTTTGACCTTACTTGTTTCCTCACCGGTCAGTTTCTCTAACTCTCCATTGCACTTTGAACATCTTGCTTTATCTGGATTCACTTCTGTGTGAATATTATACTCCTTGAAAACTGCTGCAATTCTCTCGTCAACGTCTCCTCTTACAAGCATCCCATCTACTTCTGCTTCAACTCCTCTCCTATGAAGCTCGGAATCTGAAGTAAGTAATATTCGATTTTCCTGGATAGCAACTGAAAGTGCATCATCATCATCAATGGTAGGGCTGTATATTGTATCGTGTCCAGTAAGGCGTAACCAAAGTGCTAATTTGCCAAGCATAGCATCAACTACAAACCGTTTCATCATCATCACAACGAAGCGTGAATTCTGTTTGTCGCCTGTTCCAATTCCGATACAATATCCATGGAAACAGTCGCGTCCCCAAGACTTGAATGAGGATCATCCCCGTGGTAATCGCTACCCCCTGTTTCAATGAGATCAAGATGCTTAATTGCATCCCACAAGTCCGTGCAACCAAACTGAATAGCTGGTTGGATGTAATTATATTCTACCTCAATTCCTTCCAATCCTAATGATTTGAAATCAACCAGTACCTCTCTAAGATTGCTTGTTTTGATAAGGAGTGGGTGAGCTAACACAGGAGTTGCCCCGACACTTCTGAGAAGTGCAATTGCCTCTTTCGTGCTTATTTTCTCTCTTTCGACGTATCCTGGTTTTCCTCTTTCGAGATACTTTGTAAATGCATCTTCAAAACTATCAACAATTCCTCCTTCAATTAGAATTCTAGCAATGTGTGGACGTCCTGGACTTGTTACATTCGTAAGCACTGAATCCACTTTTTGTTGTGGAATATCCAAACCTACCTTTCTAAGCTCGGAAACCATCTTCGGAAATCGTTTTCTTCGAGATTCTTCTAACCTCTCTAACTGCAATTGAAGTTCCGTGGGTTCATCCGACACGTAATACCCAAGGATGTGAATCTCGTGTCCACCGTAATCAGTACTAATCTCAACACCTGGTATTCTGATTATATCTGATGTGACTTCAGCGGTAAGAAATTCTTTGTTTCCAGCGATTGTGTCATGATCTGTAAGAGCAATTCCACCCAGACCAATATTTTCAGCTTGCTTAACAAGCTCCTTTGGGGAATATATTCCATCTGAATATATTGAATGCACATGCAAATCAGCAAGGGCTTTCACTATGACTCGCCTCCTGTACAAGTTGTTCAACAAGCCTTCGGACCTTATGACATACCTTACGAACCTCTTGACGTGTTACAGTTTCCCGTGAAGGGCAATCCTTGTCAACTACACACTTTCGTTTCCGCATATCATATACAATGGGATAGAATCTGCAACCATCCGGTCGATTATCGTAAATTTTGCATAATTTGGATTCACGGTCGTAAAAGAAGCAGTATCCCTCGATATTCTTCAACTCACAATAACCGTCGTTTGTTCTCCGGAGAAAATCCTTCCTTCTGTACCCCAATGCCGATATTCTTTCAGCATCTTTTCTAGTAACCGTCATCTCTGTATCTACACAACATGCCTTGATTATTTCACAAGACCCATCGTGATTACATTCAAACGGTGACAATATCAAATTCTCCATTTTTCAAGACTACTACTATCGGTATAATAATGGCGGTCCGTTTGCGGTTTATACATCAGCGCGCTTGATGGGCGCTAATCAGATCCCTACTTCTTCTTCATCCCGCCTTTTTTGTGATAAACAAACTTGGCTATATACCTCACCTTAAGAGGCGTCGAGATGGTGAAAGGTCCTTTGTTAAATCTAATGAATCGTTATTCTTCTTCAACGAGTTGACGTCTACAGAAGTTAGTTTACGTCCTGTGATTTTTAGAAACGCGGCAGCTCGTATCGCGTATATTTGTGCTACAAGATCATTCGGTTGGACCGTCGCACCAAGAAACATCTTTCTTCGTCCAGCGAATACATCTACTAAACGCTCAATCAACTTCATTATTCTTAATTCCAAGTACTCTCTAATTGAATTAGCACAAAAGGTTTTGCACACGTGCATTACAAAGCCAAAGCGCTATAAACCAACAATATCAAACAGGTCCGTCAGACAACAGGTGTTGAATATCCATGCGTATTGCCATATTAGATCGCGACCGCTGTAGGCCTAAGGATTGCAGTCATGAGTGTCAACGATTTTGTCCTCGTGTCCGTACTGGAGATGAAACTGTTGTATTTCTAGACGGTCCAGATAAACCCCCAGTAATTGTTGAAGCTTTATGTTCAGGTGAAGCTATATGTGTGAAGAAATGCCCATTCAATGTAATTCGAATTGTGAATTTGCCTGAAGAACTTGAGTCTGACAAAGCGCATCGGTATGGTGTGAATGCATTCGAACTGTTCAGAATGCCAATCCCGAAGGAAGGGAAAGTACTAGGGCTTATCGGACCTAACGGTGTTGGGAAAACTACTGCCATTCAAATACTGGCTGGTGAACT
>Ga0114923_10002123_pt1 | contig 13505 bp, 14 predicted proteins | sample SumtaG_FD_89578 | JGI IMG/M metagenome (GOLD analysis project Ga0114923, IMG submission 89578) | Deep subsurface microbial communities from Indian Ocean to uncover new lineages of life (NeLLi) - Sumatra_00157 metaG | ecosystem: Environmental > Aquatic > Marine > Oceanic > Sediment | place: near... | reverse complement strand
TCAGTTCGGCCACTCTCAAAAAAATCGTCTGCCGCTTTCCCGAAACGTAAATACAAAAAATTGTTCTTTATGAAGCTTGGAAACCAAAATAGTTTCCGAGCTTCTTTTTTTCATACAAAATAAACACTACCAGACCAACATAATACATTCCTAAAATCCCCCAAGAAGCGTTTTTAAATTCATAAGCAGCTAATGGAAAAGATGATAAATAGTCAACCACTTTAACAACATAACTTAATAAAAACCAGACCGGCCAAGCTAAAATCTTTGCTAAACCCAGCCAGACAAGCCCAGTAAAAACAAGAAAAATTCCAGAAATCATTATTACTGGCAAAAAAGGAACAATCAGTAAATTAGCTAACGGCGAAATCAAAGAAAGATTGCCAAAATGAAAAATCAAAATCGGCAGGGCGCCTAATTGAGCCGCTAAAGTCATTGTTAGAATATCTTTAAGACGAAAAGGATTAGGCCATTTGGCTGTTTTTGCGTCTAAAATCGGCTTAAGGTAGATAATACTTAAACAAGCCATAAAAGAAAGCTGAAAACCAACATCGGATTTTAGAAGTAAAGGATTAACAACCAGAATTCCTGTCGCGGCAAAAACTACTGCTCGGTCAGCGTTCCGTAACCGGCCTATCTTTTGAGCTAATAAAAGCAGTCCTGCCATCAAACCTGCCCGAACCGCCGATGCAGGAGCGCCGATCATTGTAATATAGAGAATTAATAAAATAACAACAAAATAAAATGCTTGACCGCGCCAAAGACCTATTCCTAAGGCCAGAAAAAGCAAAATCTGAGTCATAATAATCATATGCATCCCTGAAATTGCCACAATATGCCTGGTGCCGCTGATATTTAATTTTTCTTTTAGTCCATCAGATAGTCCATATCTATCGCCTAAAAAAATCGCTTTTAAGATGCTGGACTGCGGCGGCAAAAGCGTCTGCTCAATAACATTCCTCAATCTGTCTTTGAAATTAAAAATTCTCTGTTTAAACCAATTACCTTGCCCTTCAGACAGACGATTAATTTCAGAATAATAAATAACTAAATAAATTTTATCTTTGGCTAAATACTGCTGATAATCAAAATCCTCATATTGGGCTGGCTCCCTTAACTTACCGCTAATCTCCAATTCATCGCCGTAATTGTATTCTGGATACAACTCTGTGGTCACTAAAATCTTTCCAGGAATATCTTTGCTTTCAACCTGAAACTTCTGCTGATTTATCCTTTTTTCCGGTTCTTCAATAATAATTCCATTAAAAACAATTTCTTGATCGTAATATCCAGTAATTTCTTTAATAATATCATCAGTTAAAACTGATTGATACCGTATAATTCCGCCGGCTAAAACTAATAAGCAAAATCCAAACGCTACAAGGCCAAAAAGCTTAAACCTTGAAATCGATCCAAAAACAATTAAAAGCGTTCCTAAAATTAAAATCCCCAGCCAGATTGACTGAGAAACAATTACCAAAGAACTGATTGAAACGCCAACAATGAAAGCTAAACAAAAACAGAGAAGGATTTTTGATTTTCTCATAGACCGCGAAGTTCTACTTTGTCAAAATACGATTCAACGATTTTAACCATTTCTTCTAATTCATTCTCAGAATACGGTTTAATTTTCTGCCAGGACTTATCCAGTGTTTTTTCCGCGTTAAATTGCTGAAGAGCAAAGGACTTAGACCCTTTCAGCCATTGTCCTATTTTTTTAATTTCTTTATTATCAATTATGCCAGGCGCCGCAGTAGTCCGAAATTCATACTCTATGCCGCTCTGCTGGATTAAATCAATACTCTTGAAAATATCCTTCAAATCAAGCTTTTTGCCAATTGCCTGAACATATTTTTCAGGCGAGCTTTTAATGTCCATTGCCACAAAATCCAAAAACTTCTGCTTAAAAAGTTTTTCCAATACTTTAGGCCGGCTGCCATTAGTATCCAATTTAACTAAAAATCCTTGTTCTTTTATTTTCTCAACAAAACTAAGTAAATCCGCCTGAATAGTCGGCTCACCGCCGGTAATACAAACTCCGTCCAAAAGTTCTTTGCGCGACTTCAAAAAATCAAAAAAAGCCTCTTCTTTTATTTGAGGCTGTTTTTTTATCTTTTTAGAATCAACCAACTCTGGATTTTGGCAAAAAGGACAACGAAAATTGCAACCAAAAGTAAAAACAGTAGCAACAACCTTGCCAGGATAATCAATCAAGGTTATTTTTTGCAAACCACCGATCAACATAACTCTATTTTTTAATCTTAAACACTTTCCTGTCTTTAAACTCTTCCTGTTTGCCTACATGCCACTGCCTAACAGGCCGAATATAACCAACTACACGAGAATAAACTTCACAGGGCTGATCAACCACGCATTTAGGACAAGTAAAATGCTCTCCGGCAATATAGCCATGATGAGGACAGACCGAAAAAGTCGGCGTAAAAGTAATATATGGCAAATGGAATTTTTCAAAAATCTTTCTGGTTAAATTTTTTAATGACTGAATATCAGAAAGCCGCTCGCCTAAAAAGATATGAAAAACGACACCGCCAGTATATTTTGTCTGAATTTGATCCTGCAGATCCAATGCCTCAAAAACATCATTAGTATAAGCAACCGGCAGCATCGTTGAATTAGTATAATATGGAACTTTTTTTGTTCCAGCAGTAATAATATCAGAATATTCTTTTTTATCTTTTAATGCCAAGCGATAACTTGTCCCCTCGGCCGGCGTTGCTTCAAGATTATACAAATTATCGGTTTCTTTTTGGTACTTAATCAATCTTTCCCGCATAAAATCCAGAATTTCAATAGCAAACTTTTTACCGCGCCGAGAACCAATATCATCTCCGATAAAATTCAATAAGGCCTCGTTCATGCCTACCAAGCCAATCGTAGAAAAATGATTGCCAAAATACTCATTCCGCATTTTCTTAACGCCTTCTAAGTAATATTTAGAATAAGGATAAAGCCCTTTTTCCATAAAGGCCTCAAGGACTTTTCTCTTGATTTCTAACGACTCTTTAGCCAAATCCATTGCATTATCCAATCTATTAAGAAATTCTTTTCTGGTCTTAGATAAATAACCAATACGGGGCATATTAATAGTAACTACACCAATTGAACCAGTAAGCGCGCCTGCGCCAAACAAACCGCCAGCCCGATGGTACAATTCCTTTTTATCAAGCCTCAATCGACAACACATTGAACGCACATCATCCGGACTCATATCTGACTGGATAAAATTTGAAAAATAATTAACGCCGTATTTAGCTGTCGCTTCCCAAAGGGCGTCTAAAGCAGGGTTATCCCAATCAAAATCTTTTGTAATGGATACTGTTGGAATTGGAAAAGTAAAGGGCGTCGCAGTCTTATCGCCTTCCATTAAACATTCATAAAAGGCCTTGTTAAGCATATCCATTTCCTGCTGAAACTCGCCATAATTTTCTTTTTGCGGCTTGCCGCCGATAATAATTGGCTGTTTGATAAAAGCAGGCGAGGGTTTAATATCTAAAGTGACATTTATAAAAGGCGTTTGAAAACCTACTCGGGTTGGGACAGCGCAATTGAACAAAAATTCCTGCATTGACTGTTTAACCTGATTGTAATTCAAATTATCATAACGGATAAAAGGAGCTAATAAAGTATCAAAGTTGCTTACTGCTTCTGCGCCAGCAGTCTCTCCCTGAAGCGTATAAAAGAAATTTACCAATTGGCCAAGAGCTGTCCTGAAATGTTTAGGCGGCATAGATTCTATCTTGCCTTTAACCCCGCCAAATCCCCGCAATAAAAGATCGTATAAATCCCAACCCTGACAATAACAACCAAGAAAATCTAAATTATGAATATGAAAATTTCCTTTATTTACCGCTTCTCTGACTTCTTTAGGATAAATTTTATTAAGCCAATACTTCTTAGCTACTGCTGAAACAATATAATGATTCAAACCCTGAAGAGAATAAGCCATATTAGCGTTTTCTCTTACTTGCCAGTCTAATTCTTGAATATATTTATCCACCATATCAACCGCTTCATCAATTGCCGTAGCCGCTTCTCTGGTGCGCCGTCTTTGTTCACGATACAAAATATATGCTTTAGCTGTTTCAGTATAATCATCAAGAATTAAAACTTCTTCAACGATATCTTGGATTTCTTCTATTTGAGGAATATCCCCTTTTTTGAATCTTCTATTTAAAAGGTCAATAACCTGGTTTGAGAGCTTATGAGCAATTCCTTTGCCGCCTTCTTTAGTTGCAGTCAAGGCCTTAAAAAGCGCCTGGGTAATTTTGACTTGGTCAAAATCAAGAATCCGACCATCTCTTTTTTGTACTTGGTTAAACTTTAGTAATTTCTTAGGCATAAAAAATCTCCTTAAAGATTTAAAGACACTTTCTATTTTACTCTAATTAAAATAAAAAAACAACGAGCAAAATCTTGCTCGTTGTTAATTAACTGTTGATCATGATAAACTATTTCATCTTCCTTCTAATAAAAGCTGGAATATCCCATTCGTTTTCCGGCTCTTCCTCTGATGATACTGGCACTGTTTTTGGCTTAAAAGATGATCTCCTTTTATCCTTATCTTCGATTTTGCTAATTGGAGAGATATCTTGAATTCTTGTCTCGCCAACTTTCTTTATTAGTCCCTCATCAAAGCTAGTAGCAACAACAGTAATTTTAATTTCACCCTTCTTTAATTTGTTATCCATAACCGCGCCGAAAATCACTTTTGCTTCTGGATCAATGGACTCTGTTATAACTTTAGCCGCTTCATTAATTTCAGACATTGCCATGTCTGAACCGCCGCTCACATTAAACAAAACGCCCTTTGCTCCATCAATAGAAACTTCCAAAAGAGGAGAATTAATTGCTGCTTTGGCCGCCTCAGCCGCCCGATCATCGCCAGTTGCCCGTCCAATACCCATTAAAGCGGAACCAGCATCCTGCATTATCTCCTTAATATCGGCGAAATCAACGTTAACAATACCAGGCGTAACCACTAAATCGGAAATTCCCTGAACCGCTTGCCTAAGAACATCGTCAACCACTGAAAAAGCGTTCAGCAAAGATGTCTTATTGTCAATAACCGAAAGGAGCTTATCATTAGGAATAGTAATTAAAGTGTCAACTCTGTCTCTAAGTTGAACCAGACCCTCTTCGGCAATACGAGCTCTCTGCTGGCCTTCAAAAGAAAACGGCTTGGTTACTACAGCCACTGTTAAAGCGCCAGAATCCTTGGCTGCCTCGGCTATAATCGGAGCGGCTCCAGTGCCAGTTCCTCCGCCTAAGCCGCAAGTAATAAAAACCATATCTGCGCCTTTGACTACTTCATGAATTTCATCGCGATTTTCCTCAGCTGCCTGTCGGCCTATTTCTGGATTCATTCCAGCGCCCAAGCCCTTGGTTAAATTCTTGCCAATATGAACTTTCTCTGGCGCGTTAACATGATGTAAATCCTGCGCGTCAGTGTTAATAGCGACAAAACTTATTCCATGTATTTTGCAAGCCACCATCCTGGAAATTCCGTTTCCTCCACTCCCTCCTACGCCGATGACTTTAATTTTAGCAAATGATTCCACCTCCGGTTTTATCTGAGCCATAGTTCAGTAAACAATGAACAGCGAACAATGAACAATACTGTTCATCATTCATTATTCATCATTCATTATTCATCGTTGATATTATACACACCCTCCCAGAAATTGCAAGGCTTTTTTGTCTCTAAGGCAAAAAGCCGCGAAACCAACCTTTAATCTTATTAACCGTTGAACCAATTGGAATACCAGACAAAGAAATACCGTTACCGATTTTAATCTGGTTATCCATACCCCAAAGAACCAATCCAATGGCTGTAGCAAAGGTAGGATCATCAATCTCATCTGCAATTCCTTCCAGCTCTAATGGAAAACCAACTTGAACAGGCAGTTTCAATTCCTCTTTGGCTAAATCAACCAGTCCGGGCATTTTAGCGCCGCCTCCCACAAGAACCACGCCAGCCGGCAACAATCCCTGACGATCAATCTTCTTGAGTTCCTTATAGACCAAACCGAATATTTCGCTAAGACGCGCCTCAATTATCTCTGCCACTTCAAATCGAGGAATAATTCCCTTTTCCTCTAAGCCCAATTTAGACAAATCAATTACATCCTTTTTGCCGATCTCAGAAGACGAAGCAAAACCATATTCTGTTTTAACTTTTTCCGCCAGATCAATACTACTCCTTAATCCAATAGCAAGATCGTGGGTAATATGAGAAGAACCAATAGGCAAAACACAACTGTGAATAATATCGCCTTCCTCAAAAACCGTCAAACCAGCTGTACCGCCGCCCAAATCCAAAGCTAAAACACCTAATTCTTTTTGGCGTTTACTTAAAGCGGCGCGGCTGGCTGCTAAAGGAGAAAGAACCATCTCCTTTATTTCCAAGCCCGTTTCATTGATACACTTGGTTAAATTCTTAATAAAAGGAGTTGCCCCTTCAATAATTAAAGCATCCACCTCTAACCGAACCCCACTCATTCCAACCGGATCCCTTATTTCTTTCTGACTGTCAACCGAAAAACTGCGCGGAATAATATGAAGGATTTCTCTGTTCTGCGAAACAGAAATAGCTGAAGCCGCCCTAATCGCTCTTTCCACATCCTCTTTGGAAACCTCGCTATCTGCCCGAGAAACAGCCACCACTCCTTTGGTAACTTTTGAAATAATATGACTACCGCTCAAACTAACTATAACTTGTTCTATTGATAAACCACTGCTCCGTTCGGCCTCTTGAACGGATTGACTAATATTCTTAACTGCCTCTTCTATATCAACAACCACCCCGCGGCGCAAACCAAAAGATGGCGCTTGACCCACGCCAATAATCTGTGGTTTTGAACGGTCAGCGCGCATCTTGGCAACCACTGTACGAATAAAACAAGTGCCAACATCTAAACTAACAATGATTTGTTCTTTAGCCATAATTCAATATTTTTAATATTTTTTCCTCCATCTCCCCCATTTCTTCCGCTTCTTTCCCGCCTTTTTCATGCTCGTATCCTGCCAAATGAAGTATACCATGAACTAATAGAACGGTCAGCTCTTTTTCTAAAGAATGACCAGCACGCTTAGCTTGTTTCTTAGCTCGCGGGTAACAAATAATGATTTCGCCTAATCGTTTAACCCCGTCCGGCGGCTCGATAAATTCTAGCTCCTGACCTTTCTTAAGACGAGGAAATGCTTTGGCTAAATAAGGAATAATTGACTTGTTGGCAAATGATAAAACATCAGTCACCCGATTACTGGCTCTATACATTTTGTTTAGCTTCCTCATCCGGCCATCGCCAACAAGCGCCAAACTGATTTCCGCTTTATTTTTTACGCCAACTGCCTTCAAAACAATCTTAGCCACTTGCTGAAACATTTTTTCATCTATTTCATTCTGCGTAAAGTTATGAATTTCTAATACTCTCATAGCTATTATTTTCCAAGCTCCTCTTGAACAACCTTGCTAACCATGCCCCCATCAACCTTGCCTTTAAATTGCGGCATTAAAGCGCCCATTATTTTACCCGTGTCCTGAGGTCCGCTAGCTCCCAAAGCAGTAATTTTTTCTTTGACTATTTTTCTAACTTCCTCCTCGCTCATTTGTTCAGGCAAATACTCTTTAATAATCTCCAATTCTTTTTCCTCCTGTTCAATTAAATCCTGACGATTAGCTTTGCTATACTGCTCAATAGAATCCCTGCGCTTCTTGGCCTCACTGGAAATCACTTCCATCACCTCTTTATCAATCAACTTGCTTAACTCGTCTAATTTGGCCAAATCCTCCTCGGTCTTGCTTAATTTAGCTCTCTTCTCTTTTTCCTTATTAAAAACAGCTGCCATAAGCATACGCAAAACCCCCACTCTAATAGTGTCTTTGCTTTTCATTGCTTGCCTAATATCCTCTTGAATTTTCTCTTTTATCTTCTTCTCTTCCATTTTGGCTCTTCTTCTAAAAGACCCATTTTTCTTAATTTTTCTTTTTCACCAACAACCCGAACTCGTCTCAAAGCACTGGTTCGCCGTTCCCGCTTGCTTTTTTCTCTTTCAAGAAATCTCGCCTTGCGCGCGCGAATCAAAATTCCGCTTTGTTGAATTCTCCTTGAAAAGCGTCTTAATAAACTGCGAGTTGTTTCTCCTTGTTTTTTCTTGACTTCAATAGCCACATAAATTCACCTCCTATTCTTTTTCCTCATCAATCAATTTGATTAATTTTTCAATTAGTTGTTTAGGATCTGAATCGTAAACAATCTTCCCAGGACCGCGATGAGAATTTTCTACAATATTTTTAATCATATCAGCTGTGCCGCCGCTGCCAGTTAAAACACCAATTGGCTTTTTATCTTCAAAAGCAATAGTAAACTCATTTAAAGTGCCCATGCGGCCGCAAACAATCACTACGCCGTCTGAAGAACGAGTTAAAAGCAGATTACGGCCCGAATATGCAAAGCCGGTATAAATAATTAAATCATGAAAATCAGTAGGCAAACGATATTTTTTAAGATGTGCTCTTTCTGAAGCGGCTGGCGAAAGCCCGATGACAATGCCATTTTCTTCCTTAGCGCCAATAGCAGCCCAATAAGGAATACCAGTAGTCGCTCCAGTAACCAAAACTCCGCCCTGCTTAATAACCTGACGGCCTACTTCTTTAGACAACTCTAAACCATTATCCTGGCAATGACCTGTTTCAGCCGCGCCAGAAACGCAAATTTTGTATTTGAGATATGATTTCTTTTCCATTTGTATTATGCTACTATTTTTATCAGTTTTTGTCAAAACATCTATAACTCCACCGCTTGACCCATTTTCGGCGCTTCAGCTGATAAACCTAAATAGTCTTTAATATGCTGGGTTAAAGCCAAAGCTGCTTTTTCCTCGCCTTGAACCACAAAAACCTTCTTGAGCGAATCTTTCATTTGCCTAATCCAAAAAGTCAAATCTTCCTGGTCAGCATGCGCAGAATAGCCGCCAATCCTTTTAACCTGCAACCTCACCGGAACATTCTCTCTGAAAATTTTAACTGTCTTGGCCTTATCCAAAATCTTCCTGCCTAAAGTTCCCGGCACCTGATAGCAAATAACTAAAAGAGTGTTTTTAGGATCTGATAAATACCTCCTCTCATGATGCAAAATCCGCCCGCCAGTAGACATACCAGAGCCAGCTATAATTATTTTGGGCGGAGAAACATCATTAATCCGTTTTGACTGCTCTACAGTCAAAGTCATTTTCAGACCGGGAAATCTAAACAAATCATCGCCCGTCTCAATCAGATAAGATGCTTCTTTATTAAAATAGTCAGAATAGCGACGATAGATTTCTGTCAAACGAATAGCCAATGGGCTGTCAACAAAAATCGGCACTGATGGAATGCGATGATTCTCAACTAATTCATTTAATTCATAAAGCAATTCCTGTGTCCGCTCTAAAGCAAATGCTGGAATAAGAAGTGTTCCTCCTCGAGTAATAGTATCTTCAATAGCATCTTCTAATAAATCTTTTCGTTGATGCTTTGTTTCATGAACCCTGTCTCCATAAACGGATTCAACAACCAAATAATCGGCTTCTTTAATAAACTTTGGTGATGATAAAAGCGGCACTGGCGGATTGCCCAAGTCGCCGGAAAAGACAATTTTTTTGTTTTCAGCCCAAATTTCAATAATAGCTGAACCCAAAATATGGCCAGCATCCTGAAAACAAAAAGAAATATCACTGTTCAGCTTAATTTTATTTCCATAATCAATCGCTTCAAACAATTCCAAAGTTTTCTCAACATCAATCTTATTATAAAGCGGCTGGCGTCCCATTGCTGCGGCTGTCTCATACTGAATTTCTTCAGCGTCAAAAAGCATTATTTTAACAAAATCTTTGGTCGGACGAGTGGCAAAAATCTTTCCTTTGAATCCGCTTTTAACCAAATAGGGCAAACGACCAATGTGGTCAAGATGAGAATGGGTCAGCAAGACCGCTTCAATGTCTTTTGGCTCATAGGCAAATTTCTGACTGTTCTTTTCTTGAGCTGCGCCGCCGCCTTGAAACAAGCCGCAGTCAATCAGAATCCTGGTCTGTTTTGTTTCTAATAAATAATTAACGCCAGTCACCCATCTGGCCCCGCCGTAAAAATGCAGTTTCATATATCATCATCCTATCAAAATCTCGCCAAAAAGAAAAGCCGCTACTTCTGTAGCGGCTCTTTGGATAACAACCTTTTAGACGCATCTTCTAAGCATACTTATCAGCAATGGTTGAAGCAGCATAAGATTCCGGCTTTATCTTTGCCTTAAAACCATTCCCGCGAACCATGCCGACAACTTCTTTAATCATATCCCGCGTAGGGCCATTCTGACCAACATCAATATGAATCTGAAAATCATAATTAGATTCCGGATTGGCTACTAAGGCGGTCTTTAGCTGGGCAAGCAAATCTTGAGCAGTTTCCAAAGACAAAGTCACTTCTTTGTAAATGCGGTCGCGAAGCGTATGATAAATTTTATTTCCATTGGTCTTTTTCCAGAAATATCGGCCGCCGCGTCCAACCCGATAAACAATAACAGCGGTCACAAAATCCGCCTTCTTGTCGCCGTCTGAATCTGTACCAACAATCAGTTTGTATTTATCCTGCGAATTCTGGCTGATAAAAGCAGATATGTCCTCAATTACTTTATTTAATTGCATTCGTCCTTTTGTTGGACTGCGAAAAATGTCTTTGTTCTTCATTGGTTTCATTATAATCCCTTATTTCTTTTTTAGCAAGCCCGCCTAAATTTTCATAAAGTTCCTTGATTTTCTTTTCCTGTTCCTTAAAATCTAAAATTTCACGCCTAATGCGGGATTTTTCCTGACGAATATGTTTGCGAATACTTTTAGACAGTTTTTTCATTCTAAATACCGGGACAGTCCCTCTTACTCTCCCTTAATCACTCAAGGATCTCAGTTCGCCTATAACCTTGATTAAATCTTTTTGATCTTTTATCACAACATCAATGTCTTCTTGTTTTAATGCTTTAATCAGACGCGAAGTTTTAATATCGAAACCAACAGTTCTTTTTCTTTTCACTTGTATTCTTCCTCTATTATCTCTAATAGGTTTCGGCCTTTGTTCTTGCCAATTTATAACTATTATTGCTTGATCTTTTTTTAAAACTAAATAAGGTTCGATCTTCCTTAAAAAATATACAGCTTTATCAGAATTTAATTGCCAATTATATCTTATGTTTCCAGATAAAGTTACTTGTTCTGATAAATTACCTCCAAATTTATCCATTAAATAATCCATTAATTTCTGTATATTTTTATCTTTATTTTGTGTAAGTTGAGTCCTTAAATGAAATCTATCTTTAGTTTTCTGTCTATAATAAATACCTATACTTCCTTCTCCGTCAAAAAAACCAGCTATATATTGTAATGTTATTCTCCCCATATCTATATATTTTTAATAATTATATAGATATTGTAACGTTTTTAAAAAATAGTAGCAAGAGCAACCGACTTAATAACTTTTTTACTCTCCCTTAATGACAGCTAGGGGTACTAAACGGGCAACCTTTTTTGAAAGTTTAGCCCGATGAACAACATTAACTACTTGTTCCACATCTTTGTAAGCCAGCGGCGCTTCTTCGGCAATTCCTCTCATTGAACGGCATTTAACAATAATTCCTTTTTCCTGTAAATTTCTAACCACCTTTTGCCCAGAGACCGCCCGCATTGCCGCATGCCGCGACATAGCCCTGCCAGCGCCATGAGAAGTAGAAAAAAACGCTTCTTCGCCTTTTTCAGTTCCAACTAAAACATAAGAAGCAGTACCCATACTGCCTGGAATTAAAACCGGTTGGCCAACCGAACGATACTTCTCAGTAATTTCCGGATGGCCTGGCGGAAAAGCCCGCGTAGCGCCTTTGCGATGAATAGCTATTTCTGTTTCCTTCCCGCCAATATCATACTTTTCAATTTTAATTATATTATGCGCCACATCATAAAGAGCGATTAAAAACGAACTTTCTTTTCCTAAAACAGATTCCCAGGCTTTCCTTACAAAATGAGCAATCATCTGCCGATTAGCCCAGGCATAATTCGCGGCCGCGGCGCTGGCTGCCATGCCGCGCTGGCCTTCCGGAGAGTTAAACGGCACGCAAGCAAACTCCCTATCCGGCACCTTTATCTTGTACTTCTCCATCAGTCCCATAAATTCTTTAATATAATCTGTTGCCACTTGATGGCCAAGCCCTCGCGAACCAGTATGAATCATAATCACAACCTGATCCTTAAATAAGCCAAAAACTTTAGCTATCTCCTCGTCAAAAATTTTATCCACTTTTTGAACTTCTATAAAATGGTTGCCCGATCCGAGAGTCCCAACTTGACCCCTTCCCCTGTTTTTAGCCAGTTCAGAAACAACCGACGCGTCTGCATGCTCCATTCTTCCATTGGCCTCGCAATTTTCTATATCTTCTCTCTGGCCATATCCTTTTTCAACTAAATATTTAGCCCCGCCATCTAAAATTTTATTAATTTGTTCTATTGAAAACTTTTGACGCCTTCCTCGCCCTAATCCAGATGGAACCTCTCGCTGAATTTTATTTGCTAAATTTTCTAAATAAGGCCTTACTTCATTTTCCAACAATTCGGATTTCAGCAATTTCATTCCGCAATTCACATCATATCCCTGCATTCCAGGCGAAATTATCCCGTCTGAAGTTCTTATCGCGGCAACTCCGCCAATCGGACTAGCATAACCTTCATGGCAGTCAGGCATAGCCAAACCGTATTTTTGAATGCCTGGCAAGCAGGACAAATTAACTAATTGATCCAATGACCTATCCTGAAGAATCTTTTCCAGCATTTTTTCATCAGTATAAACCCGGGCTGGCACACGCATGTCTGCCCGAAATTTCTTCGGAATTTCCCAGAGATATTCATTAACTTTGATTAAATCTTTTTTGGTCATATACTCTATTCTATCCAATTTTTAGGAAAAATAAAAGACGATCTTTGTGTTTCTATTTTACACAATGATCGCCTTGTTTTAAATTGAAATCCCTAAATGTCAAGTAAAATTATCGCTTGCCAATGTCCATTCACTTTTAAAACACCAAAACAACCCTCGTCGTACTCTCCTGATGAGACCACTTGATTTCCAAATTTCCTTTAAAAGCCCTCTTGATTTGCTTGCCAATGCTCACGGCCAATTGATTCTCGGTTGTCAAAATCTCTATATCTCCGCCCTTATCCTGAATAGATATAATCCTATCCAGAGGGTCTCTCTTAAAAGCGCGCTCTCCGACATTCTTAACTAATTTCAAAATCTCTTCTTTTTTATCAGCCGGCGCGTTTTTCAAAATAAGCTGGCCTTCAAACATTTTATCCTTAATCATCTGGCAAGCCGAACAAACAACAAATTTTATCGGCTTGTCTTCGGAAAGCTCTCGATATTCTTCCAAATTGTGATGCCAGTTTTTATGAAAATAAACCGCGCTGCATTCCTT
>Ga0114923_10002122_pt1 | contig 13508 bp, 15 predicted proteins | sample SumtaG_FD_89578 | JGI IMG/M metagenome (GOLD analysis project Ga0114923, IMG submission 89578) | Deep subsurface microbial communities from Indian Ocean to uncover new lineages of life (NeLLi) - Sumatra_00157 metaG | ecosystem: Environmental > Aquatic > Marine > Oceanic > Sediment | place: near... | reverse complement strand
CAAAATGATTTAAATAAATTTACTTGTCTTATTTATAATAGAGAGTTATATTTTATATTGTCTTAAAATCTTATAATATTATTAAGGTATAAAAAAATATATAAAGCCATATTAAATCTCCAAGAAGAATGATCTCTAAAAGATTCCACCTACATTGGATGTTTGAATGCCCCGAAGCTGTTATGACTTGTTCAGTTTTAAAATGTGGTGAAAAAGAACTTGTAGCTTTTGGCGGTCACGACAAAACTCTTTATTTAATGAATAAGGATTTGCAGATTATCGACGACGTGGTTTTTGATGGATGGTGCAGATGTAGTTATCCTATTGACTTTGATGGTGACGGATGTGAAGATATATTAGTTGGAACTGGAGATGATCGGTTATTAGTTTTAAAGTTTGATGAAAAGAAGCAAAAATTAGTAGCTGTAATGAACTACAAAACAGAGGGGAAAATCAACTGTTGTATTGCTGGAGATTTCTATAGGGATGGAGATATTGAAATTATCTTTGGTGGAGAACCGAAACAATTACTCATCTTAAAAAATCTTAATTCAAAAGAACCTGTCGAGACCCTTTATTATGATTCATGGGTAACAAGTTGTGCCTTAGGTTTTCTAAAGCTTCCGAAAGTTAGCACTCCTACATTTTCATTATTAGTTGGCACTAAAAATGGTCTACTTCAAATGATACAACTTAAAGACAGCAAGCCAGATATTGTTTGGCAGAGAAATACATATGGTCAGATTAATGATATCAAAATTGGGGATTTAACTAATGATGGCTTTAATGAAATAATTATAGCTTCTGATGATTCATATTTAAAAATTTATAATAGTGTAGGAGAACGGCTTAGATATATTCATATTGAGAAAGAAGAATCAAAATCGAAATCGAAAAAAAAGGAACATCTAAATCGACCAATATCGATTTTGATCAAAGATATTGATGGTGATAATGCCAATGAGATTATAACAGGTTGCGCAGATGGCACTTTAAGAGTTTTTCATAATATTGATTTAAATTCCACAAATTTTGAATTAAAATGGAAAACAAAAACATCTTCTTCCATTAAGGATATTTGCTCTTTGGTAGATAAAGACCAAAATCTTACTCATATAATATTTGGTGGATATGAACGTACCTTGAGAAATGTTACTGATTTTGAATGGGGTAAAAAACCTGTTCTTAAAATCCCTCAACGATTTAAAATACCCAAAATCCCTCCTAAAAAAGATGTTTTAGACGTCAAAGAGGGGGAGACACTAGAAGTTATTCCTACAAATTTAAGGGGATTCATTATAAAATTGTTAGAAAAGCGTGGATTCTATTTAACCACCGAGATGTTAATTAATGAACTCTTAGAGAAGGGCTATAATAGGGATCAAATTAAGGAGGAATTAGAACTAATGAAATCTCAGGAAACAGTTAACTATGGCAAGATTGACTTACAAGTTTGGAGTATCCCTGACGATGTAATCGAAGAATTGATCCTATCTTTGAAAAGAGATGCTGAAAAACCAAAATTGGTGGAAAAAGCTGATTTTGTGCAGATCCCTGGAGCTATTTTAGATCAACTTAAAGAACATAAAAAAGAAGTGGAAAAAAAAGCAACCAAAAAAGCAACCAAAAAAGCAACCAAAAAAGCTCCGAAAAAAGCTCCGAAAAAAAAACCTGCTAAGAAAAAATAGTGAATGAAGCCATTATTCAGTTCATTCTTTTATAAAATAACGTTTTAATTCATCTTCAAAGGGAAGGAATTGGCTAAGCTCACAAAAATCTTTATTACTATATTTGTAAATAAATGATTCTAAAATAGGATTTAATTTATTAAGAAATTTTTGTACGAACTTTTCGGGATTCTTTTTCTTTTTTTCTGTTAAACCATACATGATAATCGGCTCCTTCTTAACATTATCATTAGGTTTAACTTCAGACATCAAAAAAATAAATAAAATATTACCTGACTCTAAATATTCTAATGAGTTATTACTAAAAGCAGTTTCAACAAAACTGCTGATTGCTGAGACGAAGGCAGCACGTAAGTCTTTTTGAAGTTTAATCTCTTTTTGAGTAGGAATTTCCTTATATTCATTGCTAACTATTACAAATCCTCTGAAAATGATTCCAACTTCGTAGATATCTCTCAAATCAAATACAATATATCTTCTATAAAAAACTTTTTCTTAAAATTAATCATGTACTTATACTATTTAATCTTTTATTGGTTGATTAAAATATTTTAAAAAAGTCTTTTAGATAAAACCATTTTTAGATTAAAATTATTAGAAACATAGTGAAGACCCAACACAAATTTTCTGGTATTGTTCAGGGAATCTTTTCTGGATTTCATCTGAGTGTTCAGAACAATAACATGGACCGATAAACTCTACCCCTTCAAGATACGGATATTTCCTAAAACTGTGAAATCCTCCTATTATTGCCTTTACATATTTCTTGAAATTTTGAATTGTAAAAAGAAACTCTTCAACACCAGGATGGGCGCATCCAACAATCAAAACGAGGCCCTCATTCTCAGTTTTTAAAAGTAATGCCTGTTCTTTTAAGTAGTTTTCGATTTGCCCAGTAGAATATATACTTGGTTCAATTTCCATTGCATCTGTAATGCCATGAACATGTGCCTCTTTATATTTTCTATTATACGTGATAAAACTCTCATTAGGAACATAGATATCAATATTGGGATTCACATTGTAGATACCAATTAATCCCCCGGAATTTTCGATATGATCATGAGATATTATAACTTTTTTAATGTCCTTTATTTCAATATCGAACTCCTTTATATTGTGCAAAAGATCATCAGGATTCTCTCCTGTATCAAATAATAGATAGTTACCCGTAAAATGGTTATATATCAACGTTGAAAATCCAAATCCTGGAATAAATTCGCTATCACCAATTGTATTATCAAATACAATTTTAATATCAAATGATGCAAGTGTTGTTTGCATATGACCTCTAATTTTTAAAAATTACATCTTAGTATTTAAATATTACATTTTTGTCGTGGGGAATTAATAAAAAACATAGATTGAAAAAAGCCACTGATTTCTAAATTATTACAGTTTTTTAGTTAAAACTATTGCATTTTCAGGACACTTCGAAATACAAATCCCACATCCAAAACAATTAGAAGAATTAAAATTTAGGGTATTACTCTTAATTTTTCTCGCACCAAAATAACACCAATCTTCACATTCTCCGCAATTTATGCATGTTTCATAGTCAGTTGTAGCGATAAAATCACTTTTAATCATTTGTGGGGATCCTTTTTTAAGGAATTTATTCATAACCACACAACAACAAGGACAGCAGTTACAGATAATATAATAAAATTGAGGACTTGGAAAATATATTAGTTGATGAATTAATCCTCTTTTATCACTTTCATCTAATAATTTATATATTTCTTCCTTTGAAACTTCCTTTAATCTATCCGATTTATTAGGAACTTCATATAATGATGTTCCAAAACTGAGATGGATGCATGTGAAAATTGGGTTATCGCAATGTGGTTCATTATACTTTCTCTGTACTGATCTACAATAGCACCATGCGATACCTGTAACCTTTGACCGTTTTACTATCTCTAAAATTTCTTCTGTAGGAAGGAATTTAGTATCAGCATCAATATTTTTATTTAATGGAACTACTTTTCCACCCCATCTCCCCTTCAAGATGTACTTATCGAATATCCCCATCGTATAAATATTGAATTTATTATCAATTCTCCTAAAAAATTCAAGAAAGTAGAATTCAAATAATCCGAAAATGCTAGAGAAAAGCTTCCCAAGAGCGGGAATTCTTTTCAGAAATTTGTCAAACTTAGATTCAAATATTTCGTCAGACTGAGTTTTCAATTTTTTGGTTAAAATTCTGTATTATTCAAATTTTATATTGAATGATGATAGGGTGTAAATTTCTTAATGATTGTAGTGTAATCTCTATAAAAAATTATATTCTTTTTTTTTAAAAAACTTAAAATATATCATTTCTTACTCTTTTTAATTATTAATAATATGAGAATAGAATTATCTTAAAAGAGAAATTTATCGTTTTTATATGTAAATAAATATTATGGACAAATTTTATTCTGATAATGATTGGAAAGAGATAATCCCTCATTCTCCTCCTGGATATGAAAAAAATAAGCATAATGTGGTGTTTGATCAACATTCACATTCGATATTCAGTGATGGAGCGCTTACGATTAAACAAAATGTTGAGTGGCATATAGCTATGGGATATAATGCTCTTGCCATAACTGACCATAATAATATGCGTCATTTAGAAAAAATTGACAAAGTTAGAAATGAGTATGCTGAAAGAGGGATTATAATCATAAGTGGAATAGAATGGACCACCGATAGAATTCACTTAAATTTTCTAGGTATCTCAAATTGGGAACACAAAATCACCTATAAGACAACCGATGATCAAATTATTGATGTAATCAATAGAGCTAAAGAAAAAGGAGCTATAGTTGTTTGTAATCACATTCCTTGGAGTTTATATGAGTTCAATATGAAAGATCATCCTTCTCGTGAGTCTCTATTAGATTGGGGGATAGATTTCATTGAGATCATTAATGATGACTCTCTGCCTGAAAATGTTTATGATCGAGAGTCTTATGAATTTTGTAACCAGCATAAAAATGAAGTAGGCATGATCACAGGAACAGATATGCATGCTCCTGATAAATTAGTAGGTGGAGGCGTAAGGGGTTGGACTTTAATGAATCTAAACGAATTGACCGAAGAGGCTCTAATTGAAGAATTAAGAAAGAAGCGTACAGAGATTATTTATTCTAAAACACCATATTTAGATCCAGGAATTCACTAGAATGAGATACAAGGTAATTACAATTACAAAAAAATTATGAGAATTTATTTATGGTTTTTTACAACATTTTTACAACATTTTATATTTAAATTAAAATCTAAAATTAATAATTTTTTAAACTAATAAAATCTAAATTTTATTATAATTATATAATTAACATTAATATTTTTTTTAATTAAACATTGAGAATGAGGTAAAAGACATGGGAAATGATAAAGATGCAAGAGAATGCCCTTACTGTGGTAAAATGCTTAGGCATCCCTACTGGCAACATATTCAAAAAAGACACTCCAAAGAATATGAAAAAAATGAAACATGGATCCAATTGTATCGTGACTATGAGAGTATGGGAATGCAAAAGGACATGTGTTTAATGGTAATCTCTGAATTGTTTAATGTATCTCAAGACGACGTAGAATCCTATTTAAAAAAAAACAATGTTTTATGATCTTATTTTTTAAATAATTATCTATCTATATTTTTACCGAAATACCTTTTCTTATAATAGTCTGAATTTGTCTCAATTCCATCAATGGGATCGTAGAATGAAATTTTATTTTCATTAATTTTAAAGTTCATAATGTTCGAATTTAATTGTTGATAAAGAACCTTAACTTGTAGTGAGAGTTCTTTAGAAAAAATATCACTCGCTATATTTGGAAAATGTGATGCTTCTACTAACTGATGACAATTACCACACAAACAAATAATTTGTTCATCTAAAATTATCTCAATAATTTCTGGTATTTTTAAGTCTCTAAAATGCTCTGACCAAGTGAATTCTTTAATCCCGGTTTCCATATAGGTTTTTAGTTAGAAAATCAACTAAATTTTTTTTTTAATTTAACTAGTTATATTACTTGGTTTAAAAAAAATGATAATTAGAAAATAATATTTCAATTAAAAAAAAGAATCTCAAAAACAATAGAATATTTAAGAATTAGAAATCATCTTCATCTTCTGTTAAAAGACCTGCTTGCTTGAGCAAATCTTCGACTGAATCCCTTGCCTTTATTACCTGTTCGTTTTCGCTTAAACTAAGATTCTCTAATAGAGTATCTGTAAATTCCATAAATTTTTTTATAGACGATGAGGAAAACTCTTTAACTTTTTCGGAGGTTTCTTCTATGAAGTCCCTCCCACTTTCACCAAATGTTTTCTCTACAAATTCTACAAATCCAGAATTGAGTTTGTCTAAAATACCTTGATCTTCTCGTTCTTCTTCACTCATTTTAATCGTTATTTTTGGTATTTAACTATTTTAATTTTAAATAAATTTACATGGTATTAATATTTTTTCAACCTCTTCCACCTATTAACCTTATCTTTTTTTTTGTAAGTATTGCTTATTAACTATAATAATTTCAATTAATATATTTTTTTAAAAAAAAAAAAATACAAGTGGTATTTTATATGAAAAATTGGAGAAATGAATATGCTGAGAAAGTGATTAGAAAAGAGGAGGCGATTTCCGAAGTAGCATCTGGAGATAGGGTTGTAATTGGACACGCGGCTGGAGAACCTATAGTTTTAGTTGAAGAATTAGTAAAACAAAAAGATCGTCTGAATAACGTAGAATTAGTTCATATGGTCCCTTTAGGAGAATGTCAATATTGTTTAACAGAAATGGAAGATAAAATTCGACATAATTCTCTTTTTGCAGGAGTAAAAACTCGAAAATCAATAAGTGAAAATAATGCAGATTATACTCCCGTTTTTTTCTCTGAAATTCCACGCCTTTTTAGAGATAGTATTTTACCAGTTGATATCGCTTTGATCCAACTCTCTCCTCCAGATGACAATGGTTTCTTTAGTTTTGGGGTTTCGGTTGATTATACACTGCAAGCTGCAAAATCAGCAAAAACGGTTATTGCTGAGGTTAACAAGCAAATGCCTCGAACATTTGGTTCTCAAATTCATATATCTGAGATAGATTATGTTGTTGAAACTGATAGATCCTTAGTAGAAATACCAATTCCAAAAATATCTTCTGTAGAAGAAAAAATTGGACATAATATAGCCTCACTTATCCCAGATCGGGCAAATCTTCAATTAGGTATAGGTGCTATTCCGGACGCTGTGTTACAATTTCTAAAGGACAAGAAGGACCTAGGAATTCATTCTGAAATGTTCTCAGATGGAGTGGTTGACCTTTATGAAAAAGGAATTATTACTAATAAATATAACAATCTGAATCCTGGTAAATTTACAGCTACATTCTTAATGGGTACAAAACGACTTTATAACTTTGTTGATAATAATCCTGATGTGGTAATGCTTCCTGTTGATTATACTAATAACATTATGGTTGCTGGAAAGGTGAATAACCTAATCTCTATAAATTCTGCTATTCAAGTAGATTTATTTGGTCAAGTATGTGCAGATACTCTTGGGTATCAGCAATATTCTGGAGTAGGTGGTCAAGTTGATTTTGTTCGAGCTTCAAGCATATCTCCTGGAGGAAAATCCATTATTGCACTCCCTTCAGTTAATAAACAAAAAACTCTCACGAGAATTGTTTCAAAATTAAATGAAGGTGCTTGTGTAACGACATCTCGTAATGATGTTCATTATGTAGTAACAGAAAATGGTATAGCTGATTTAAGGGGAAAAACTGTGCAACAACGTGCTAAGGCCCTTATTGAAATTGCACATCCTAATTTTCGAAGTCAACTAAAGCAAGATTTTAAGTCAATATTTAAATTATAAGTAATTGTAAAAATATTAAAGGAGGAAAATTATAAATGCCAAGTGTAGTAATTAATGGTCCAAAAATAGATGATATTGAAATTAAAAGAGAGCTAGTAAAAGATATCACAGACGCCCTTGAAAAAGCATATAAATTGCAAAGAGAAGCTTATACTGTATTAATTAAAGAAAATTCACCTGAAAATGTAGGTTCTGGTGGTATTTTAATTGTTGATAAGTATAAAAAAGCATAAATAATTTAGATAATTTTATTTTTTTTCTTATTTTATTTACAAATACTAGAAATTAAAAAAAGGATGCTATAAATATGAAAGATGATAACACCTCAAATAATAAGATATTACGAATTGACCATGTTTCACTTGCAGTAAATGATTATGAAAAAGCTGTAGAATTTTTTACAAATATTTTAGGAGCTACACCTCAATCTAAAGGTAGAGAAGGAGGGAATTTAAAGTATTTCTGGCACATTTTTGCGTTAGGAGATCTTTCCAGATTTGAAATAATAAAAAAAACTGTTGCAGAAGGTAGTTTCCTAGATAATTTCTTAAAAGATAAAGAGGGTGGTATCCATCATATGACTTTACAAACCCCCGATATTGAAATGACAAAAAAAGTTCTTGAAGATAATAATATTCCCTATTTTGGTTATAGAGATACCGGCAATAATTGGAAGGAACTATTTATCCACCCCAAAAATGCGTTTGGAGTATTACTCCAGATTGCAGAACTTGTACCAGATGATTGGATTGCTCCTTCAAACAAGATGCCTGAGGGTCAAAAATGGGCTTTTACTAAAGATAATGAAAAATATTCTCTTACTTTTGCACATCCCGGTGGAGGGAAGGTATTATTTAAATTGGATAAAGAGGAAATTAAGGAATTAATTCATGATCTAAATACATTAGTTGATTAATACTGGATAACAAGCAAAAGAGAACATGTTCAAAATTTTATTTTTATAATGTAAAGAACTTATATTCATAATAATATATTAATTTCTAATAGCGTAATTATATTATTTGGAGGAAACATTATGAGTAATTTTGAGGTAAAAGGTACACCAACAAGAGGATTATTAGGTTCGACGTTAGGTTTTTTCATCGGATTTGCTGCTGTTGTCGCACTTGGCTCAACAGCGAGATTTTTTGGACCTCAATTAATTGAATCAGGGGCCTCGATATTATTGGTTGGGCTATTAGTTGCGATGCCAAATCTTTCTGGTTCATTATTACGGATTCCTTTTGCGGCCTGGTCTGATACAGTGGGAGGTAGAAAACCCATGCTAATACTGCTATGTCTTTCAATTATTGGACTCATTGGACTAGTCTTTATTGCTTATTTTATATTCCCTTTAGGAATTACATTGATTCACTATCCTATACTGTTAATACTGGCATTTCTTGCTGGTTGTGGAATAGCAACATTTTCGGTAGGAATAAGTCAAACTTCATACTGGTTTCCTCAGAAAGAACAAGGTAAAGCTCTAGGGAGGTATGCTGGAGTGGGGAACCTAGCACCAGGTATTTTCTCACTAATAATGGCTTTTAGTTTATCTGCGTGGGGACTTGGGGGATCTTATTTACTCTGGTTTATACTTCTCTTATGCGGGACCTTGCTTTATTATATTATTGGCCTTGATGCTTGTTCATTTCAATTGGAAAAGATAGGCGCTTCGAACGATCAAATAGTTGCTTATTGCCTTGCTGAATATGGACAAGAATTATTCTTTACTCACAATTTAAAAGAAAGCTTATCTATGTCAATTCGTAAATGGAAAACATGGACATTAATTGGATTATACTTCACATCATTTGGAGGTTTTATCGCTTTAGCTGCTTGGTTTCCAATATATTGGATATCATTACATAATGTCGGAACTGTAAATGTAGGAGGGTTGGAGTTAAGCCTAGCTCTCATCCTTACAGCCATATTCATTATTATAGGTTCTCTTGTCAGGGTGTTTTCAGGATCCCTGGCTGACAAAATCTCAGGAATACTGGTAACAACTATTGGACTTCTTATTCTTTTGATTGGCGCTATTGTAATGATTTCTGCTACATCTGCTTCCTTCAATTTAGCTTTAATCGGGATGGTTTTAATTTCTATAGGTATGGGGATGGTAAATGCAGGTGTTTTTAAAATGGTTCCAAAAACTGTTCCCGAAGCAGTGGGGGGTGCGGCTGGATGGATTGGAGGCCTTGGAGCATTCGGTGGATTTGTAATTCCCCCAATAATGGGATTTATCGTAGATATTATGCAGGAACAAGGATATAGTTTTGGATTTGTTGTATTCTTAATACTCGCTTTGATTTCGCTGCTTATAGTATTTATACTCAATCAAAAGAAAGACCAAAAATAAGATAACTTGGAAAAATTTTAACTAAATTATTTTAAAGTTAATAGAATTAAGAAATTTAAAGTGATTAAAAATGGTAGATAGAAATTTATATGTTACTTGCGGATATTGTTCGACTGGGTGCCAAATGACCATTCCATTCAAAGACAATGAACCACCGAAATTTATAAGGGCGACAGAAAATTATCCTGTAAATCTAGGTAAAGCTTGTGCAAAAGGATTTCAATTATTAGGCCATTTAAATGCTCCAGATCGTGCGATGACCCCTAACATTAGAGATAAAAATGGAGCTCTAACCTCAGTAGATTGGGATAGGGCACTTAAAGAGTTCACTGTTAATTTTAAAAGAATTCAAAATACATATGGAAAAGACTCTGTTGCTTTTATCAGTACAGGACAAATTGTAAATGAAGAACATGCATTCTTAGGAGCACTTGCTAAATTTGGAATGGGAATGATTCATGGAGATGGAAATACACGGCAATGTATGGCTTCTGCTGTTGTAGCTTATAAACAATCGTTTGGCTGGGATGCCCCTCCGTTTACATATAAGGATTTTGAAGAATCTGATGTACTTATTTTTATGGGTTCTAATCCCGTCATAGCCCATCCTATAATGTGGAATCGTGTTGAAATGAATAAAAATAATCCCCAAATTATAGTAATTGATCCACGCAAATCTGAAACAGCTCAAAAAGCAACTAAGCATTTACAAATTAAACCTAAAACAGATTTAGCGCTGCTTTATTCTGTAGCTAATATTCTCATAGAAAAAGATTGGATTGATAAAGATTTCATTGATAAGCACACAACAGGATTTGAAGATTTTAAGAAACATGTATCAAATTTTAAACCAGAAGAAGTTTATAAAGAGCTTTGTATAGAACTTGAAGATATTTATTATCTAGCTGAAACTATTCATAATGGTCAAAAAGTCTCTTTTTGGTGGATGGTTGGGATAAATCAAGGTATTCAAGGTGTGAGAACTGCACAAGCTTTTATTAACTTAGCATTAATGACAAGAAATATAGGAAAACCAGGAACTGGACCAAATTCTATAACGGGACAATGTAATGCAATGGGTGCTCGAATTTATAGTAATACTTCTTCATTATTAGGTGGTTATAATTTTACTAAACAAGACCATCGTGAAAAAGTTGCAGAAATCTTAGAAATTGATGTAGCCAATATTCCTACAGTATCTAGTGTACCATACAATCAAATTTTAGATAAGATTCTCGAAGGAGAGATAAAAGGATTATGGGTTATCTGTACTAATCCTGCACATTCTTGGATTAATAGTAATAAGATTCCTGAAATTTTAGATAATTTAGAATATCTGGTAGTCCAAGATATGTATCCTACAACTGAGACTGCTCAACTAGCTGATCTGATATTACCTGCTGCTGGTTGTGGCGAGAAGGATGGAACTTTTGTTAATTCAGAACGTCGTATTGGTATTCTTCAAAGAGTATTTGATCCTCCTGGAGATGCTAAACCTGATTTTGAAATTTTTCAAATGGTTGCTGAAGCTTGGGGTTGTGCAGATATGTTTAAAAAGTGGACTCATCCTGAAGCAGCATTTAACATTATAAAAAAACTCACAAAGGGTTTACCTTGGGATATAACAGGAATTGAATCCTATGATATGATAATTGAGCAAGGAGGTATTCAATGGCCTTATGATGAAAACTCTACCGACCTCCCCAAACAGGAACGTAGACTTTTAGAGGATGGTATATTTTTTCACCCCGATGGAAAAGCTAAGTTTTTATTTGAGGAAATACTTCCCGCACCAGAAAAACCTGATAAGGATTTTCCATTTATACTTTTAACCGGTCGTGGATGTGTTGGACATTGGCATACTCTCACCAGGACAGGTAAGGTCAACATCCTAAATAAAATGTGCCCCTCTGAACCTTACGTTGAGATTAATAACGAAGATGCTGAAAAACTCGATATACAAGAAGGACAAACGGTAATTGTTGACTCTAGAAGGGGCCAAGTGAAGGTAAAAGCGTTTATTGGAGACAAGACAAAGGTGGGGAATGTTTTCATACCAATGCATTTCGCTGAAGCTAATCAACTAACTTTTCCATCATTCGATAAATACTCCAAGCAACCTGCTTTCAAGTATGCAGCAGTAAATATTATACCTAAGAATGAATAAAAAAAAAAGGAATTTAGTTTTAGATTTTAAATTTTTATTAGTATTTTACTTTGTTTCTCGATAGTATAAATAGATGTTAAGCACTAATAACACGATAAGAATTGTATTACCAATCCAAGTGCTTGCTTGAGCTGCTGCTGTACCAGGAATAGCGAATGCGCCCCATATACCTATGATTGACATAAGTAGTACCCATATGATTCCAATTTCCCAAAATATTTTTGCCTTTTCTAAATCATCTCGCTTAATAGCTAGTACATTACCAATTCCGAGAATTAACATACTTGCACCAATTTGCCGATAACTAATTGGATTATACAAAACTGCTTCGCTTATTTGAGCATATGTATCCGGTATTACTAAAAAAAGAAAAGTATAAATAAAACAAGGAATTGCATTGATAGCAAATATTATTTTTACTTCCTTTGAGAGTTCTGCCATATTTTACACCATCTTATTAATTTATGCATTTATTTTTATTGGAAGTTCTTTGACTTTAAAAGTCGTAAATAAAACTAAGTAGGGGTGTTTTATAAATCTATCTACATGATTGTCAAATTTTACTAAGTGTTTTCTGTAATAATTTAGACGATTAACTAATCCTCAAAAGGTTATGTTGATAAACTTAATTTTTAATGTACTACAAAATCATATAATTAATATATTATAAACTAAGGAAATATTAAAATGATAGAATATATAAGAACTCCAGATGAGCGGTTTGAAAACCTTCCTGGATATAATTTTTCTCCCCATTACATTGAAATTGAGGGATTAAGACTTCATTATGTGGATGAGGGAGATAGTAGTGCAAATCCTGTTCTACTCATGCACGGAGAACCATCATGGAGCTATCTATATCGTAAGATGATTCCCCCTATAGCACGTGCCGGTCATAGGGTAATTGCTCCTGATCTTATTGGTTTTGGCCGCTCAGATAAACCTATCCATCAAGAGGATTATTCCTATAAAGGGCATATAGATATCATTACATAATTCATAAAAGAACTCGACCTCAAGGGGATAACATTATTTTGTCAAGACTGGGGTTCATTGATTGGTCTCATGGTTGTAGCTAATGTTCCAGACCGATTTGACAGAATTATTGCATCTAATGCGGATCTTCCTTATCTTCCGGGAGATGAAAAACAAATCAAGAAAATGTTTCATAAAATGATATCAGAAGTCGAACCAGATATTAGCGATGTAGCTGATAAAGATAAATTTTGCATGGACTTTACTCAAGATAATACATTTTTTAAGTGGGTGTCATATGCTTTAAAAGATCCAGAATTTCCAATAGGAGAATTTATTCAGAAACTTACAGTTATTAAACTTAGTGATGAAGAAGTAGCTGCTTATGATGCACCTTTCCCAGATGAACGATATAAAGCTGGTGCAAGAGTT
>Ga0114923_10002121_pt1 | contig 13513 bp, 11 predicted proteins | sample SumtaG_FD_89578 | JGI IMG/M metagenome (GOLD analysis project Ga0114923, IMG submission 89578) | Deep subsurface microbial communities from Indian Ocean to uncover new lineages of life (NeLLi) - Sumatra_00157 metaG | ecosystem: Environmental > Aquatic > Marine > Oceanic > Sediment | place: near... | reverse complement strand
GTATACGTGTGCCTGATCTGTGAGGCCCGAGCTTTTTGCCCCTTACAAGCAGGATGAGATTTGACCCGACTCAAAAAAAGATGCCCCTTGACGTCTCTTTCAGAGGCTATCTGCGAACCTGCCTGTTTGGGCAACAACCCAAACAAAGATGAAGATTTTTCGCGGCCAGGGGAAGAGCGGTACATTGCGATCCAGAAGTCGAAAAGTCCGGTTTTCAGGCAGCCGAAGTCGGGGCGATTTTGGCCGCCAGATTGTGTATATCCTCCAGAATCATGTAGAGCGAGGGGACCAGGAGCAACGTGATGCCCGTGCCGAAGAGCACGCCGAAGCCCAGGCTTATGGCCATAGGGATGAGGAACTGGGCCTGGAGACTTCGTTCTAAGAGCATGGGGGTTAATCCGGCAAACGTGGTCAGTGACGTGAGGATAATCGCCCTGAACCGCAGAGCCCCGGCTCGCGTAATCGCATCATGTGGGTTTGCTCCCTGGCGGCGGATCCGGTTGGTCGCGTCGATCAATACCAGGGAGTCGTTCACCACCACACCGGCCAGGCCGACGATACCGAACAAGCTCAAAAGGCTGAGATTGTGCCCCATAATCAGGTGCCCAAACACAGCACCGATCATACCGAATGGGATTGCGGACATGACGATAATGGGCTGGGTAAACGACCTGAAAGGGATGGCCAGCAGGGCGTATATGCAAAAAAGGGCGATCGCAAAGCCCTTAACCACATCGGCCATGGACTCTTTCTGTTCCTTGCCCGCCCCTTCTATGGAGTATCGCAAGTCGGGATATTTGTGTTTCAGTTGCGGCAAAAACCGGCTCTCAAGGTCCACGCGCACCTCATTGGCGTTGGCGACTGTCTCATCCACATCCGCGGTGACCTTGATCACCCTGAGACGCTGGGCGCGCTGGATGGAGGCATACCCCTGCTCCATATTCACCTCGGCCACCTGATTGAAAGGGACCTCAAAGCCGTCCGGTGTACGAATGCGCATTCCTTCCACATTACCCAACGATTTGCGTTTCGACTCCGGGTAGAGGACCATGACCTTGACTTCATCCTTGTCACGCTGCAGGCGCAGGGCCTCGGCCCCGTAAAGGGCATGCCTTACCTGCCGTGCTAAGTCGTTCAATGTCAGGCCTAAGCTGCGGGCGGCCGGTTTCAGTTTAAGCTGCATCTCTTTTTTGCCGGGCAAGAAACTGTCGCCTACATCAAATACTCCGGGATAGGCATTGAGTTCCTCCTTGAGTTCGTCTGCCGCGGCCAAAAGCTGGCCGTGATCGTCTAAAGACAAGTGAACCTCAACGGGATTCCCTACACTGAAAAGAGCACTCTGGAAGGTGATGGCCTCGGCATCCGGGATGACCCCCACTTTTTTGCGCCACAAGCCGGCAAGTGTGGTCGCGCTAATATCCCGTTGTTCGCCTTCAAGGATCTGGACCCTGACCTGGGCGAGATGGCTGCCCACCTGTGGCCCGGCTGCCGCAGGACCGTGGCCCCTGCCGTGACGCCCGATCAGGGCCCTGCTGTGTTCAAAGAGCGGTGGCGCGCCCTTGGGCCGCTTTTTGTCCATTTCGGCCAAGGCCTCTTTTGCGGACCGCTCCAAATAGGCAACGACCTCCTTCGTGCGTTCAACCGGTGTGCCTGCCGGCATGGTCAGGGAACAGGTCAATCTGTCGCTGTCTATCCTGGGAAACAAGGTGAACTTGATCCACCCGCCTTTCCATATGCCGAAGGTCAACAGGAGCATCGCGATACCCACGGCCACGGTGGCGTAACGCCACGTGACACAGAAATTCACCAGTTTGCGGTAAGGGCCCTTGATGACCCACGCGAGCCATTGGACCATTCGTTTTTCTCTTTTGGGCCTTGCCTTGCGGCGGGCCGCTTTATGCCCGGACCGGGATAGGTGGGCCGGTAGAATAAGCAGCGACTCCACCAAAGAGCCGAGCAAGACCACGATCACCACGATTGGAATGTTGCGCATGACCTTTCCCATGGTGCCGGTACCCAAAAGGAGCGGCCAGAAGGCCACCACCGTGGTCAGGACGGCAAAGATCACCGGCCGGCCTACCTCTACTGCGCCTTGCACCGCACCATCCAGAGGCTCAAGTCCCTCCTGTTGCTTACGAAAGATATTTTCTCCAATGATGATGGCATCATCCACTACAATACCGAGTACCGTGATAAAGGCGAACAAGGAGATCATGTTGATGGATACATCCAATCTGGGCAAGATCAAGATCCCAAATGCAAAGGAGATCGGGATTCCTAAGGTGACCCAAAAGGCCAGCCGCAGGTTCAAAAATACCCCCAACAGGATACTCACCAGGATCAGACCTATGGTCATGTTTCTTAACAGCAGGTTAATGCGGCTCCGCAATATCTTGGACCGGTCCCGATAAAAATCTATCTCCACCCCCGCAGGAAGGCCGGGCCTGATCTTCTCAATGTAGCGTTTGACCGTATCGGCCACGGTCAGGGCATTTTGATCGGCCACCCGGAAGACCTCGATAACGCCGCACGGTTTGCCTTGAAATTGGGACGTGAGATCTACGTCCTCGAATCCGTCTATGAGGTTAGCGATCTGCCCCAGTGTTACCTTACTGCCGTCGGTTCTGGTAATCACGGCCACATCTTGATAATCCCACGCATGGTAACGCCGGCCCTTGGTCCGGACCAGGATTTCGCCACCGGCTGTCTTGACGCTCCCTGCCGGCAGGTCCAGGCTGGCCTTTCTTACGGCTTCGGCCACCCGGCCCAGGGTGAGCCCGTAACGGCGAAGGGTTTGCTCAGAGATTTCAATGTGGATTTCGCCCTGGCGTATGCCGGATAGCTCGGCATATGTAATGTCCGGCAGATTGGTGATGTCGTCTTTGATCTTTTCGGTCAAGTGCTTGATGGTCGCCTCAGGCGCGTCACCATAAACAGCGACATTGATCACCTGGACTCGCCTGGTCACCTCCCGGACCACCGGTTCTTCGGCTTCGTCGGGAAAAGTGGAGATGCGGTCCACCTCGGCCTTGACTTCATCCAGGAGCTCTTTTAAATCCCAGTCCTTCATTACTTCAATGTTCACCGAACCGAACCCTTCTCTGGCCACGGAATCTATACGCTTGATGCCGGCTAAGCCGGCCACGTTTTCTTCAATCCGGCGGACGATAGCCTCCTCCACCTCTGCCGGTGAGGCGCCGGGGTAGGCCATGGTGATGGAGATTCGGTCCAAAGAAGTCTCGGGAAAGACCTCCAGTTTCATGGTCAGGCCCGTGACCACACCTGCCAGCAGGAGAAAGATCATGAGCAGGTTGGCGGTCACGTGATTTTCAGCGAACCAGGCGACGATGCCCTTCATAACGTCTCCTTCACCCCTTTGGTACGCACGGCCATACCATCGGTAACCGCCTTGAGCAGGGTGATGACGACCCTTTCCCCGCTGTTGAGTCCGGCCTGAACCACGGCATTATCCCCCTGAACCAGGGCCACGTCCACTTTGCGAAAGCGAAGCCTGCCGTCTTTATCTACCACCCAGACCACACTTCCCTGGTGCATGGCGGACCGGGGAATGATAGCGGCATTTATCAGGGTGCGGCCCTTGATATCGACTGTGACAAAGAGCCCTGCGGCAAGCGGCGGCTTTTTCGCATACGGTTTTTCCACCCGGACGACCACATTAATCATCCGGGTACGCTCATCTATTTTCCCTTCGGTGCGCACCACTTTTCCGGACCAGACCTGCTCCCGCCCGGCAATACGGGCCATGATCACGGCACGAGAACCCGGGCGGTTGCCGGGTGTGAACCCGGGAACATCAAACCAGAATACCTTCTCGTTTTCCATGGGCACGACAATCTCGGCTGCCTCCGTGGAATAAAGGATGGCTAATGACTTCCCGGGCGTGACATATTGCCCGATATCTACATTTTCTTGACTTACCCGTCCGTTAAAGGGGGCCTTGAGGTCGGTCCGCTTCAGGTTCATCAGGGCCTTGCTGAGATCGGCCCGGCTTGCATCCAGCCTGGCCTGTGCTGCGGCCAGTTGAGGCTCCCTGGCCACCAGAGGCGGCGGTTTTATGTTTTGTTTTGAGCCGCCCGCATTGTGCAGACGCCACTCATCACGGGCTGCAGCAGCCTCTTCTTCGGCCAGCTTCAGTCTGCTTTCAGCGTCTTTCACATTGGCTTTAGCCAGGGTGACGGCCAATTTGTAATCCGACGGATCTATACGCAACAAGGTCTCGCCTCGGCGAAACCGGCCTCCGTTTACCAGGGCCGGCGAGATATAAACCACCTTGCCGCCCACTTGAGGCACCAGGTCGATTTCGCGCAATGGCCTGACCGTACCCTCCCCTGAGACGCGGATTGTTTGCGGCCTGGTTCTGACCTTGATCGTCCGAACCATAGGTGCCAAAATGAGTGGTTTATGTCTCTTGAGTTGGGGTTTGCCGGCAATGAATGCGCGCATGCCCAGGGCACCAAATGCGACCAGGACAATGGTGACGGCAAAGTGAAAAAATCGTCTCTTTTTATTGCTCATGGCAGATGCCCCTTTAATTCGGCCCAACCGCCGCCCAAGACGCGGTGAAGGGTGACGCGGTTGCTCAGGACGGCTAAATCGGCCAAGACCAGATTTTCTTCGGCTTGAAACCTGGCCTGCCGGGTCTCCAGCACGGTCAGGTAATCGACTAGGCCACGTTTGTAGCGGTTTTCAGCTATTTCCTCGGCGGCACGCGCCTCCGTCAGAAAGCTCAGTACCCGCTCCCGGCGTTCCAGCTGCTCCTTGCGAGTCAAGAGGGCGCTTTCCACCTCGTAAAATGCCGTCAGCACGATCTTGGCGTATTCAGCCACGCCCTGCTGATATCTCGCCTCTGCCGCATGTTGTCGGGACTTCAATTTGCCGGCATCAAACAACGGTTGCACAATACCCAGGGACAGGTTCCACAACTCGCTCTGGGGCAGGAAGAGTCTATCCAGGTCTTCGCTGGAGTAGCCGAAGCTGCCGGTCAAGGTAATGGATGGGAAGCGGCCGGCCTTGGCCACGCCGACCAGGGCGTTTAAGGACCTCAGCTTGGCCTCGGCCGCCCGGATGTCCGGCCGGCGCAACAGGATCTCAGAGGGGAGGCCGGGCGGCACCGGGACCAAGTCTTTAAAGTAGTCTTCCTGGTGGTGCCGTGGCGGACTGGTCTTGGGGTAGCGTCCTAACAGAACCGCCAGTTTTTGCTGAATTATACCCAAATCCTGACGCAGGGATGGCATCGCGGCCTCGGCCCGGTCCAGGGCCTGCCTGGCCTGCTTTAAATCCAGGATAGGGCTCAGGCCGCGCTCGTAGCGATGTTCGACCATGGCCAGGCTGCGGCGGTAGTTTTCGATGCTCTGTTCTGCAGTCTGAATTCGCCTCTCTAAGGTCTCCATCTGCAGATAGAGGCTTATGGTCTCGGCCACCACGGTCTGTGCGACGATACAGCGGTTATCCTCGGCCTGCAAGAGATCCGCCTGTGCCGCTTCTTCAGCCCGGGCCAGCCGGCCCCACAGATCCAGTTCAAAGGACGCGGGCAATGACAGGTTATAGGTGTTGGTTTCCTCGCGTTGAGCCCCGGGGGTTGCACTTACTGTTTTGCTTTGCCGTTGGCCTTGGCCCTGAAGGCTCAGGCTCGGGAAGCGGTCGGCACTGGCCTGGAGGAATTTGGACCGCACCTCTAAAATCCCGGCTGTGGCTTTTTTGATGTCTAAGTTGTTTTTTAATACCTCTTCTACTAATCGGTTCAATTCCGGGTCGTTGAAAACCTGCCACCACCGGTCTTCGGGCTGCGGTGTTACAGCCCCGGCCTGGGAGTGCTGGTAGGTCCCCGGCACCTGGATACCGATGTCGGGTCTCTGGTAATCCGGCCCCACCTTCATGCATCCGCTTGATACAAGGAGGGCGGCCAGGGTCACAAACATATGACAAGGCATATGCTTCATTGGAGCGTTCCCCCCAACCCTTTCATGGAAAACTCGACTATGTGTTTTATTAACCGGGCCTTGAAGGCCTGGTCGTATTCGCGCCCTGTGATACGGGTGACCGCCGCTCTGGCAAAGTTGAAGTAAAGCACCGCGGCGAATATACTCAAGATGTTGAGCATCAGGTCTTCTTTTCCCTCCCCTTCGGGCATAGCCGGACGCAGCATGTCGGCCAATTCCTTGAAAAATGGCCGCATGACCTCATCTGCCACCAGTTCAAAGGCCTCTGTAGGCTGTCCCAGCTCCCTTGTCATGAGTTGATAGTGGCGCTGGCGTTCCTCGTCCGACAGGGGCCCTACCAGAAAGGCCTCGGCCAGGGCTTGAGTCACCGCGGTGGGGGAGGTGGCACCGTGGGCGGCCAGAGACCTCCTGAAATATTCTTGCACACGCCTGGCCCTGGGCACCCACCGTGCGCGGAAGACCTCGAGGTAAAGGTTTTGTTTGCTGCTGAAATGGTAGTTTATTGCCGCCACGTTGCAGCCGGCGGCAGTAGTGATTTCCCTGATACTCACGGCATTGTAGCCTTTTTGGGCGAACAGGGCTTCAGCCTCGTTTAAGAGGCGCTCTTTGGTGAGGTCGTGCTTATCATTTTGGCTCATAGTCTGCCCTCCGGGTGTATTACAAACATTTGTATCAAACAATCGTTTGAATGTCAAGTAAAAATTTTTTCAGCAATGTTAGGGAGACTAAAGCAACCGGGATTTACTAAAAAGCACATTAACTACCCGACATCATAGATAAAAGGCCATGATGTCTTTTCTGGAGTGACTGGCGGGAGGGCGCATAAAAACACCAGCCCGGGAGACTCGGAACGAAAGAAAAGACATCGTGGCCCCAAACCAATTGTCGGGTACAAAGATTTCTCGTTAGTAACATCGTAATACCTTTCCGCGTGTTCTAATCCATAACCACCGGCTCTCTGAAGATGATGGAGATAGCCTCAACAGCGCTTTTGGCTATAGCCGGATAGACTTCCGTTAAGGAGGCGATCTGTCTCAGGTTGTCGGCTGTCCTTGAAACGAGCATGGCAAGGTCCCCTTCTGCCATCCCCGCAATCTCCAGGACCTTTTCCCATGGCTGACCGTTTGCCCACGCATATATGGTAGCAGCAGGCCACAGGACGACCTGCCGCACTTCAAACCCGCGCACGGCCTTTCGCTCCATAAGGGGGCCGAGGGCCTTTTTCATCCTGTCATGGGCATTCAAGAGTCGTTTGGGGACCCTTGACTCATCGAGCTGTACCTCCATGTCCCGGTCGTGTACAAAGGGTGCCACCAGGGCTGCGAGCAAGGCCGGGTCGGATTCCGGCAGTATGCCCATGCGCAGCCCCTCGGCAATCATCAGTGGTTGGTCCAGCCTGAGCCTGGACGCCCAGATACCGTTATGGGTCAACCTGTCTTCTTCGGTCACAAAACCTTCTTCTTTCAGGAACTCAAGGTGTTTCACGAAACCGCTCCAGAGCCGCATGCGCACGGCGTTTGCACTGTCCCACATAAAGGCGAAGTCCTCCAGCACCGTCCTGAACGTCCCTTTCGGCTTGCCGTGGCAGGTCTTAAGGTATCCGCACTGGTTGCAGCTCAAACGGTCAAGCTCCTCTTCAAGCAAGAGGATGCGACCCTTTAAGGGCCTGAGGGCCGGGGCCTCACTTTCTTCCAGGGGCAAGGGATCCAGGATCGGCGGCGGTTCAATCTGCGACATCTTGGCCAGGAATGCATCAACCCTGCGCGGATCTTCCAATGCAGGCAATCTCAGTACCCTGTTTAGGATCGAGGATACCTTTTCAGGTCGAAACCATCTCATCTTCACGTGTTTGCCTCGCATGCGAAGGCGCGGTTTCACGCGACAGGCAAGCACGCCTTCCTCGTTCCGCCTTGGTTGCGGTTTGACAACACAGTACATCCGGCCGCGGCGATCCAAAAAGAGACGTCCCGGTACCAGGTTTGTTGCCTTGGAGAGCCTGGACTCGAGCCCTTTCAGCGTACGTTGAAGCCCTTTGATTTCACGGATGATGTTGGTCCGGCTCCTGGTTAATTCAAGCACGAATTCAGGCCCGGCACACAATGCCTCTGGAAGGAGCTCCGTCAGGGCACGGCCGGCCTCCTTGAGCCTACGATCAAGCCCCCGTTCCTGGTTGGCCATGTTCAAGTATGTGGCAAAGGATCTTTGAAAGAGGGCCTTTATCTCATTAGGGGTGTGAGACAGAAGGAGGTTCAACACCATAGAGAAATCTATCCTGATCCGGCTTTGTACATCCTCGGGGGGCGAGGTGCAGAGTTCTGCGACAAGCCGCAGGGCCATGAATTTTCCCGGGATGGCCACGGCAAAACCTATGCGGTCTTTGCCGCGTCTGCCCGCCCTGCCCGTCATTTGATGAAACTCGGTGGCATTCAGCGGCACAAATTCACGGCCGTTGTACCGGTCCGAGTTCAGGAACACGATGCTTCTGGCAGGGAAATTCACGCCTGCTGCTACTGTGGAGGTAGCAAAGACAACATCAAGCAAACCCTCGGTCATTAGATGCTCTACGAAAAGTTTCCATGCAGGAAGCTGTCCGCTGTGATGGGCTGCGACAGCCGCATTTTTCAGGTGCTGCACCTGGCGGTGCCCGGACAAATGCGGGTGGCCCTCGATAAGCTCGTCAATCCGTTCGATCAGTCCGGCGCGGTCTTTCTTGTTTCGGCCTGGACCGTCGACGCAACGTTCAAGGGCTTGATCACAGTCCGCCCGTGACTTCAGAAAGAATATCGCGGGAAGGAGATCGTATTTCCTCAACACCCTGATGATCTCCCCAAAAGGAGGGAGGCGCCGAGGAGGTGCAAGGAGCGGGGGGTTTTGACTGTTTACATAGGCCTTGACCTTCTTGTCCATCCCCTTGGTACTTATAAAAGGGAGGAGCCTGCCGGAAGGGTGAAAAAAGATCGGAAACAGGGGTACGGGCCGTGCGGTTTCTTCCACGACTATACATTTTTTTGACCGTATGGATTCTAACCAGTCGGCAACCTGTCCGGCATTCCTTATGGTGGCCGAAAGGAGGAGGAGGTGGACCCGAACAGGGAGATAGATCATGATCTCCTCCCACACCACACCCCGGTCTTCGTCGCCCAGGAAATGGGCCTCATCCAGGATGACAAGATCTGCCGCAAGATCTATGCCCTTGTGCATGGCATCATAGAGTTGATTGCGCAGAATTTCAGTGGTTCCCGTGATAATAGGGGCATCGGCGTTCTCCTTGCGGTCCCCTGTCAATATGCCCACCTCTTCAGGGCTGAATCGTTCTGCGAATTCAATGTACTTTGAATTCGTGAGGGCCTTAAGCGGGGAGGCATACCAGGCCTTTCCGCCTTTTTTTCTGATTCTGGCAATCGCCTCTTCCGCGATCCAGGTCTTTCCGGCACCGGTTGGAACTGAAACCAGGCAATCTGTCCGCCGGATCGCGGCAAGCGCCTTGAGCTGGAATGGGTCCGGCTTGAAAGGCCGCTCGCGAGGAACGCCGATCCTGGCAAAGACCTTCTTCAGCCTAGCATCGGCGCTCGGCTTTATTTTCATGATCTTAAGATAGCGACCTTGCTGCCGCCCGCGAGAGGTAACACCACTACCCCGGTTCCTTCTAATGTTCGTTCTGTGACTTCTTGGGGATGCAGGCATCTCAACAATCCATGACGGCTTCGTAAAAAGTCCATCTGCGGCGTTGCGCTTCATCTTTCGTCATTGCGACGTACGATAAGTACGCCTCATTCCTCAAGACTCGCGCGTCTTGCATCTGGAGCTTTTTACTGTGCCGTTTATTTGATGACTTTTTACGATTTCATCATCTATGGCTATACGTGGTTTATCATACATAAGGAAGGGCAAGCGCGGCACGAGTTGTCAAAAGGCAAGAAAAAGGAGATTGACAGTGAAGTTCCGCCTTGTTATGGTACATTTTTGTTAGACGGGGCTGTAGCTCAGCCGGGAGAGCGCATGACTGGCAGTCATGAGGTCAGGGGTTCGATCCCCCTCAGCTCCACCAGCAACAATAAGAATTTTTGAGGGGCCGTAAGGCCCCTTTTTATTTGGGAGAGATTTGGGGAACCGCTTTTTATTCGTCTGTTTGTTCAATAATCACTTTGTGATCCACGAGTGAGAGCTGGGTGATTTTCCCCTTTATAAATTTCTGGTCACCATATATGCTGGTCAACCGGAGCCTGTCCTCGTCAGGTTCTACAGTATCTAAAGCCTCTAAGAAGAGTTCTTCCTTGCCGTCCTTTAGTAGATATGCATTTGCTTCACACATAATGGTCAGTATATTCCTGTTGGGGCATATTTTTTTAATTATAACTATAAACAAGTAGTCAAGATCCTGTCAAGCCTTTTGGGATCGTTTAGGGAGGATGGAAAGCTTGTGGATGGAGGCTATTTGGAGGTGAATGATCATTATGTCCGCAGATGATGCTACAACACGGCTTCTACAAGAGCTTGAAAACGCCAAGGCCTGGCCGGAACGGTTCAAACAGGAGCTTGCCGGCAGGGCAGATGTCAGCAATGATATCAGAGAGGCCGACAAGAAGATAGAGGAGCTTGAAAAACGTGCAAAGGATGCCATGAAAAGACTCGGGTGCGTGAGTCCGGAGACCCGCTCGATTTACCACGGCATGGCCGACATGCTGATTAGCTGGCACACTTTCAAAGATAGTCTCCGATAATGGGCCTACGGGCAGTAAGTTGCGCAGGAGGTTTCAGACTCCCAGGCGGTTACACGGCTCACCTTGATTTGCGAGCCGTTGAGCGCAAGGGTCATCTGTTCCGACACGTAGCGAGCAATATTTTCTGAAGAGGGGTTCTGATCCTTAAAGGGATCCAGATCGTTCAGGAATTTATGGTCCAAACTTGCCACAATGGCATTCATATGTTTTTTCAGCACCCTAAAATCGACTACGACGCCTGCCTCGTTTAGGGTGTCTGATGCTACACAGACCTCAATCTTCCAGTTGTGTCCATGTAAATTCTCACATGCCCCCTTGAAGTTCTTGAGTTGATGTGCAGCAGAGAAGTTTGTAATGACCTTCAATTCATACATAACTTTAAGTGCCTAACAGGCTGTTGAAAAACTCTTCTTGTCACTCCGATTGCCCATTTAAGAGTTTTTCAACTACTCGGCTTCCCGCATTCACTGCAAACGCCATTTTCGTTGATTACACCAATGCAGGTGCCGTCACTGCACAGGGTCCTCTTTGAAAAATCGATTGCGGCCCCGCCGGACTCTACTGCTTTATCAGGACGAGGTATCTCTGCCCCGCAGTAGGAGCAAAATCTTCCCTCCAATGGGACTTTTTCATGGCATTCAGGACATTCCAGCGACGGCAACTCGGCCTCGCAACGAGGACATTTCATGAGACTTTTAACCTCCGATAGTTGACATTGGGCGAACACACTTTCCTTTTTCCAGGATTTCAGCATGATGCCGTTCCGGTTTAGCGGCAACGGCATGTTGAAATATCTTGCCCAAATCTTCCCTGGTGCATCCGTTTCTAAGTGGGGCCTTGATGTCTATTTCATCGTCGGCAAAAAGGCATGGGCGAAGCTTGCCGTCCGCCGTGAGCCTGAGACGGTTACACGAAGGGCAGAAGTGGTGGCTGAGGGGACTTATGAAACCAATCTCTCCTTTGGCTGATTCAAACCGATATCTCTCGGCAGGCCCGTCATTGGTTGAATGCGGAATCTTGTGAAGAGGCCCAAAGCTCTCGAGTTCGGCCTTTATCTCGTCTGATGAAATATATTTTTCGGGTGTCCAGTTACTATCCCTCCCAATCGGCATATACTCGATGAATCTAATGTGATACGGCCTTTGTACAGAGAGGTCCGCAAACTGGAGTAGTTCGTCATCATTGAATCCCCTGATGGCCACCACGTTCACCTTGATAGGCGAGAACCCGACCGCTTCAGCGGCTTGAAGCCCCTCCCACACGGCATCAAAGCATTCCCGGCGGGTGATCTTCGTATACTTCAAGGGGTTCAGGGTATCTAAGCTTACGTTGATGCGGCGAACACCCGTCTCAAAAAGCGGTCGGGCCATCTCTTTTAAAAGTACACCATTGGTGGTGACGCTGACATCCTCTATCTTGGGTATCCGGTACACAGACTCAACCAGGTGCACGAAGTTTCTGCGAAGCAGGGGTTCCCCGCCTGTTAGACGGACCTTTCTTATGCCCAGGCTGGTTGCTACCTGGATTAACTCGAGGATCTCCTCATAGCTCAAGATCTCCGCATGATCCAAAAGCTTCAGATCCTTAACCGGCTTGCAGTAAAAGCATCGCAGGTTGCAGCGGTCCGTTACGGAAATCCTAAGGTAGGTGACCTTGCGATTGTAGTGATCTACATTTGAAGCCATATGGGAATGCCGCTTTCAAGGCCTTGCTCTTGGGCTATCAAATCGAGGTGCAAGGTAGAGATTTGCTCCACAAAAGGATGTACCGGGCGTTTCATTTCCCTGGTATCAACGGTCTTGATGTACTTCTTGCACTCGTCACACACATCCACCCGATAGCCCTTTTCTTCTTCACTGAAGAAATAGCGCAACGTCTTTCGCTCATTATTGTTGCAGAACGGGCAGTATATCCTCTGTGTTTCCCACTCATGGCTGCAAAAGCTGCAAAGCAGAGACCGTTTCCCTTCATCACGAAGTATAGACAGGGCGGGCGGGCTGCCGCAGATAGGACAATAACCCTTTTGCCAGGGCGTCTCCTTGTCCAGATAGGTGACCAGTTGTTCGGCACAAAGAGAAATGGAGGGTTTCATGCTGAAATAGGCCATAAAGGCAAGGACCTTCTTATCGGTTTTCAGTTTTCTTGCTGTTTCGTCAAAATAGGCGTCATCCTCGTTCAGGATCTTTGAGAACAGGACCGGGGCATCGAGCGTTCCCTTGTCCATGGCATCCACGATCTTTGGGGCGGCCTCAGACAGCACCTCATTGGTTTCGGCGGCAAGCCGGCAAATCTCTCGTAGCAGGTCCTGGGATGCTTTTATGTCTACTGTAAAGTCCGCCTTGTTGATCAGAGGGAAACTTTCCTCTTGCTTGACCGAAAGAAGTTCTTCCGATATTTTTATCGGCTCGAGCTGCACTTGCCTCTTTATAACTTCCTGGGCCAAAAAAAGCTTTTCGTAGAAATCCAGGATCTCGTTGTACGCGGGTCTTTCTGCCTTAACGGCGGCTATGGCCTTCTTGATTCGATCAGCAGTCAAGCTTTTCTTTTCACTCATTATAATATCATCCACATTCAATCCGGTATCTGCCAGGGTTTACAAACAAGATATGCCTGAGAAAGTTTTTTACCCGACATGGGTTTGGGGTCATGATGTCGGGCAGTTAATGTACTTATTAGCAGGTTGTCACTTTATGACAAGCGGTTAGTTTCATATAGCACAAAAAGGGGAGAAGATCAATCGACCTTCTCCCCTTGTTTGATGTTTCAGATTCTAAGAACTCGTTTTTCTATCACACGCGAGCGGTCAAGTCGGTTAATGGCTTGACGAGCCTC
>Ga0114923_10002120_pt1 | contig 13514 bp, 9 predicted proteins | sample SumtaG_FD_89578 | JGI IMG/M metagenome (GOLD analysis project Ga0114923, IMG submission 89578) | Deep subsurface microbial communities from Indian Ocean to uncover new lineages of life (NeLLi) - Sumatra_00157 metaG | ecosystem: Environmental > Aquatic > Marine > Oceanic > Sediment | place: near... | reverse complement strand
CCATGTGGCTATGACGCTCTTGCGACTCTTGTCCCATCGAATGTCGATGGGCTTCGCATGCGTCGGATCTGGCGCACCCATCCGCGACCATTCACGGTTGCGGGAGATGCGCTCGCTGATGTCATCCACGAGAGATGGAATGGTTTCAGCGTTACCTCGGCCCCAGCGGGTAGCGACAAGGAAGGCCGTCACGGTCTCCTCAAACTCGGCCCCGATGAAGGTGGGGTCGAGCATCGCCTGGTCCACAATGGCAAAGAAGTTCTCAGTGTCAGCGCCGCGGAGAGCCGCGTCGATGTTCTGTCCTGTGATCTGCTTGACGGAGGCGCTGGCCTCGTTGCGCGCAAGCATCTGAAGCAGCTCGGGTGACTGTGCCCGCCTGGCCGCAGCCTCACGTACCGCAGCAGCGGGGAGAACGGCGACGGGGCGCGGCAGGCTCTCGCCTTCACCGAGCAGCATGGAGAGCTGGTTGCGGGACTCCAAGTCCTGACCAGCACGAAAGGAACCACGCAGATTGTCGGGCATGTGCTCCAGGTCCCACACCAGCACCCAGCCCTCGTCGGCGTAGTGACCAGCACGGACGGGGTTGAGGGTAATGCCTCCACCACCGAACTCTCGGGACAATCCGATCTGTGCCATGTTGGGGTGATCTGTTCCGTGGAAGACGAACTTGGCTGCGGCACCATACTCGCTGCCCCACCCACCAGGGTCGAGCACGTCGCCCCCGTAGTGGAGCGCCTGCTCCATGTAGCGGTCGGCCTCGGCCACCGCCTTGGCGGAGGTAGCGTCCATGAACTCCATGCGCTGGCGATTGCGCTGCATGACGTTCTGGATCGTCTCAGCGATGGAGGTGCCCAGGTTCTCGATGACGGTCACCTCGCCTGCGTCGAGGGCGTCAGCGATGACACCCAGCATGCGGGCATCCTCCACTTCACCGATCGACAAGAGGTCTTCGGCGATGGACCGTACGTCCTCGACCATGTGACCGCGGATCACCTCAGTGTGTGCCTCCATGCCCGCAAGGTTCTCGACAGGGGTCACCTTGGAGGTCGCCTGGCGCTTGCCGCGAACCTCCCTCAGTCCCTCATCGACAACGCTGTTGGCCTTCTTGAGCTTGGCGTCTATCCCCACCAGGGTCGCATTGACCTGTCGGTGGGCTGAGCGGAGCTGCGTGAGCTGGTCGCCGTGGCCTGTCGCAGCAGCCTTGGCGAAGTGCGCCAGCTCCCTGCGTGTCCTGGCCTTCATCTCTCCCCGAGCCAGCTTGAGAATCTCCCCCACCTCAGAATGGGTGGCAGCGAGAGCCAGCGAGTCAGCCGTGCCCTCAGGTACCCCCGACTTGCGGAGGGAGTTGAATGTGTCGTTGTAGAACGCGACTGCCCTGCGCCCAAGCTCGCCCCTGGCAGCAGCCTTGTTGTTGATCGAGGCTATGCGGTTGGCCAGCTTCTTGTTGGCCTCCACCGCAGCCTTCGGCACCTGGATGGTGAGTCCCTTGTCGAGGACGATGTCGACCATCTCCTCGTCAACGTCGAGGCCTCGCCTGACGGACTGCTGGAGGTCCAGCTTCTCATCGATCATCGCCATCGTCACAAACTTCTCGCGTGCGATGATGTCGTCGCCGTACTTACCCAGGTTGTGGAGCAGGTCGGCGGCAAGCTCCTGCTGGTTGACGTAGCGAACGGCGTCGGACACCAGGCCGATATTCTCCAAGGTCTGGATCAACCGTCGCTGTCCCAACGCCTGCACGACGTCGTGTGAGTACGCCTGAATGGTGACGAAGGGGTTTTCCTGGTACATCTGGAAGGGGGCGTCGGGGTTCAGCTTGCTCTTCGGCAGCTTCATCCCAGGCGCCTGCTCTACGAGCGCTTCGAGGGTGGCCGTCATCTCCTTGTTGAGATTGGCCGCACCAACGAACGCCTCGTTGAAAGTCTTGTCGATCAAGGCCGCGTCACCGATCACGAACGGGATGGACTGGTTGCCAGTCCCCCGCATGACGGTGCGACCGATCGTACGCTTGCTGGTCGCTGCTGCTTCCCCGACCACCGTCTCGCCAACGGTCGTGGAACGCTTGCGAGCCTCAAGCATGGCCCTCATGATCTGATCCCCCAGGGCATCCCCAGTAGGTGCGATGCCTCGTGCGATGAGGTCATCGAGCAAGTCGTTAGCCTCCGCAGTGAGCATGTGAGGTGTGTAGTTCTCGATGCCATCCTTGATGAAGCCATCGATCTTGAGCTGCTCCCCGAGGAAGTTGAATGTGTGACGCTGAGCCACAGCCCAAGACTGGACAGCGTCCACCATGTCAGTGGGCAGGCCAGCCAGGGTGCCACCCTGCTTCTCGATAGCCACCTCGATCCCCTCAAGGATCTCGCCTACCGTGGCGTTGGGGTTGATCTCAAGCACCCCGCCCATGCCCTTGACGATGGAGTCGAGCTGCTGTTCGGAGATGTCTGCCTTCTGCGCAGCCGTGAAGAAGTCGTTGGCCGACCTGGCCACCGCCTGGAGGCCTGCGCCCTGCTGGAGCCTGGCGATCTCGCCAACGTGCTCCTCCGCTGTGCGGATGAGAGCGCGTGCGTTGAGGTTCTGGTCCTTCATGATGCTGCGCCAGAAGCCCTTGTCTGAGAACTGGCGGGCAGCATCGTCCCACCTCTCGTAGAGGGACTTAGTCACGCCCTCCTCGATGAGGCGGCGCACGCCCGTCGCCTGGCCAGCCTTGCCAGCCTTAGCATATGACGAGGCGTGGCCGAGCAGCAGGTTGCTGACCTTGCGGCCGAGACCCTGTGTGCCTGGCACCAGGACGCTGAAGTTCTGTGTCTTCTTGCGAGCGAACGGGAGCATGATGCGGAGGCCACCCTGAAGGAGTGGCGAGTTGAGACTGGCCGACTTGGACACGAGCGTCAGGTTGGGGTCGGCGAAGTCCTTGGCCGCGAGTGCCCGTGCGGCGGGGTTGTAGAAGGTGTCTTCGGTCTGGAGCAGAGCCTTGTCGATGGCGTCACTCTTGATCGCCTTGTGGGCAGCCTCGCCGATCACGTCGTCGGTCAGGTCCACGCCGTAGCGGGCAGCCACGCCGTCGATGTCGACGCCAGTCTTCAGCGCAGTCTCAAGCTGGCCAGTGACCTGCTTGGTGATCGCGTCGAGCTGCGAATGCCCTTCCTTGAACATGGCAGTGGCCAGGCCGCTGGCGTCATCAGCCAGGGTCGTGCCTGCCTTCATCACGCCGCGGAGCGCCGTGGTGTGTTCGGCCACTGTGGCCTGAAGGAAGCGGCCACGCTGCGCCTTGCCGAAGCCGAGTGCGCCAGTGCCCAGGTAGGTGAGAGGGTCGGTGACGATCTCACCACCGAAGGTCACGATGCCACGGCCGAGTGAGCTGAAGAAGTTGTCTGTCTTCTCCCATCCAGCCTGGTCGAGGATGACGCTGAAACCTGCGCGTCCGTCCTCGCCAACGATGTTCACACCGAGGCTGTCGATGAGAGCTTCCTTGTCGCCAGTGATGGCCTTGAGGTAGTCGCCAGGGCGAATCTCTCCACCCTCCTTGCGGTCCAACTGGAGCGCGTCCATGAGGCCGAGCCGTATCACCTGAGCGGGGCGGTCGAGCATGTCGAGCACCTTGAAGATAGGAGCCGCCATACCAAGAGCACGGTCCTTGAATGAGGGGTTGACAATCTTGTCGAGCTGGTCGATGGCGCTCTGCGGGACAGCCACGCCAGACTCCTGAAGACGGGTCAGCCTCGCCAGCTCACGCTTGGCGTAGTCCTGAGAGTCGAGGATGCGGGAAGCCGCATAGTCACCCTCGATCTGACCTGAGGAGGTGAAGCCGCGGAGCACACCCTGTGCCTCCGCACGCTGAGGGTCGAAGGGGAGCACAGCAACGGCACCTTCGGCGCCGCTTGCACGTGACTGTCGCTTGAGCGCGCTGTTCCTGGCAGCGACCGTGTATATGCTCATCGGTTGAGCTGCCCGATGGCCAGCGCTTCAGCGATGGACGGTGGCAGGCCCAACCAGTTGAGGTTACGGTCCAAGTTCTGCTGGAAGACGCCAGCGTCAGTCGTGGGTACGCCTGACGAAATCTCGTTGTGGAAGTCCACGCCGTTCTTGAAGGCTGCGGCGAGAATCTCGATCTGGTCCTGCCAGACTGCCATCTCCATGACGATGTCAGGGTCGAAGCCCGACACCTCCAGGCCGCGGGTGCCGACCTTCTGCGCCCAGGTCTCAAAGTCCACGATCTCGTCCGCGACCATGGCTTCGGAGACGACCTGCACGTCCTCCCACATGTTGCGTGGGACAGCGAGGTCGGGGTTCTCGTTGAAGTTGGACATGGTCTGGAAGAAGACCACCTTCCTGAAATCATCGAAGTCGACGTTGGCCGTCATTGCGGCGAACTGGTCCTTGTCGATCTTGGCGATGGCCTTGCTGTTGGCTCGGTCGAAACCGAGCGTCCAGTCTTCTCGTGCTTCCCGAATGTCACGCATCGCACGCTGCTTCTCAACGTTGAGCTGCTGCCTTTGACGGACAAGACCTTGGATGATCCGCTCGTACTTGCGCTGGTTGACGAAACGATCGCGCGCTGCTTCGCCCGTCTTGCCTGCAAGTTCCGATTCCGCCGCCGCCGCCGCGAGGCCAGCCGCCGCCTTATGAAGGAAGAGCGTTTGGTCCCTGTCGAGCGTGTTCTGCTCATCGATGAATCCCTTCATCTCGAAGATGGAATCGTTGAGGGCCTGCGCTACGGCTGCGTTGTTGCCAGACACCTTATCGGCGATGGCACGCACACGGCCCGACCGTGAGGCGTACGCCTGGTCGATGCCTTCCTGCGACTCCTCGAAAGTCATGTCGATGGCAGCCGTGGCGAGGGCTGCCTTCTCTGCCTTGTCGACCGCCTCAGAGAAACCTGGTGCGATCGAGTCCATGAAGACGCGGTAGCTCTTGTTGTCAGAGGCGAGGTCGCCCTGCGCCTCACCGAGGCGACCAGTGATCTGTGCGATGCGGTCGCCGAACGATTCGTCGGCGCCGCGCTCGGCGCGGTCGAACTCCTTGAGCGCCTGAGCCTGATCGAACTCCATGTCCGACCGAAACTCGGAGCGCAGCCCTGCGAAGTCGCCGATACCCTGGAGGAGGTCGGACGCGTCCTGGCCTGCGCCAGCGGCGGCAGAGTTGGCACGGTTGCCACGCTGGAGTGCAGCGATGTGCATGTCCAGCTCTTCGGTAGAGATGTTCCCAAGCCCTGAAACTGAGGTCAGTCCGATCCGCTGCATGACGTCCTTTACCTGGACGCCACCTCCACCGATACGGTCGAGGACGGAATCAAAGCGCTGCTGGTCACGAATCTCACGGGTCTCCTGAATACCCGTCTTGTTGTAGAAGGGGAGGCCATCGGCTCCCACAACGGCGGAGCCATCAGGTCGCCTAACGACCTGCAACTGCGGCTCCACCTGAGGGATGTGTTCATCCTCAGCAACCACACGCTGTAGTCCTTGTCGCTCGGAGGTTACGCGAGCCATCAGGAAGACAGCCTGGCGAGGAGATACGCGCGCTCGATCTGAGCACGCTCGGAGGCAGCCTGCGCTGCCTTCTGTGCCTGGAGAAGTCCGATCTGTGAGCGAAGCCCGCCGATGAGTGCGCCCGCTGACGCCGACTCAAAGCTCTCCGCCTCAGCAGCCTCGGTGGCCGTCTCGGCTGCGGCGTCGAGGAAGATACCTGAGTCGAGGACGCCACGCGACAATGCGTCGCCGAGGTCGTTCCTCTGCTGGTTGCGCTCTTCCCTCTTGAGCTTGGCGATGTTGAAATCGCGGGTCAGTTCGGTCTGTGCGATGGTGCCTTCCAGCTCCGTGCGCACGCCTGCAAACTGGAGGTCGAGGAGACGCCGCATAGCGTCGATCTCGCCCTGCCTGAACCTGTCGAGCTGGCCGAAGCCAGGGCCTCCGCCGAAGGCGCCAGGGATACCTGGAATGCCACCTCGGCTGAAAGCTGTGCGGGTCGGCTGCTGGTCGGGGACGAAGCCACCACGGAAATCGTGCTGGGGGCGGCCCCTGGGATCTGCTGGTCCGAGTATGTCAGGACCCTGGCTCGCGCCAGGCCTGCCTACGGACTTGGGGGCGGGAGCGCCGAACCTCTTGGTCAGTCCACCGAAGCCACGCGTGCCGCTCGGGTCACCGAAGCGCTTGGGGGCACGGTCGGTCACGAATTGGTTGGACGGACCAGGGACGGGGCGCCTGTTCTCGCCAAAAATCTTGTCGATCACTCGACTGAATGTTGCCTTTGCCATTTCACCTCTCAGTTATTGTAGGTGTGCGTTAACGAAACTCACGCCCACCAGCGGTTTTGCTCGAAATCACGCACATGATGAAGAGGAGGCGCAGCCGAATCCGCTGCCCCTTGATCGCGTGCTTGCGCTGCCTCGATGCGTTGTTCGGAATGCGCTTGGCGAGCCATTCCTGAAGGTCCTGTTCAACCTCGTACAACAGCTCCTCGATGGTCACTCTTCTTCGGTCTCCACTTCTACCTCGCCGTCAACATTGACGGGCAGCTCGATGACGTCGGCGATCGTGGCGCCCTCTTCGGGTACCTCGGCGAGCGTCGACAGTCCATTCACGAGGCGTGCCACCTCGCCGTACGGCTGATGAGCCAGGTAGCTGATGACTGCCTGGAGAAGGTTGCCTTGGATGTAGTACATTACGCGCTCCTTGCGTAGGTGTGCGGACAGTGTATGCCGCAACGGATTGTTGCGGACATCAGAACAGTCTCGCCACTGCGAAGCGGCACTCGACAGAGCCGAGAACGCTGAAAGCGTTGGTGCCCCAAATGGCCACCTCAAAGTGGTCGTTGGCTGCCATCTTGTAGATGCCTGTGGCGTTAAAGCTGTGCTCGGTGTGGCCCACGTCCCAGTCGTTCCTGGCGATGACAAGGCCAGACGCCATGTTGGCAACGGTGGCGTTGCGGCCGATGCGTAGGCTCAACCGTTCACCAGACGCGACGGCGGTGCAACGCACCGTAGCGGTGACCATGTACCACCCAGCAGTGTCGACAGTGATGCGTTCAGCGTTGACGCTCGTGCTGTGCCAGGCGAGGTCATCATTGATCTCGCGGTTCCATGTGATGAACGTCCACGTGGCGGCGCCGATAGCCAGGGCGCTTGAGCGGTCAACTACGCAGCCTGCGTTGCCAGCAATCGAGCGGCGCGTGTCGCCGTCCATGTCGACCGTGAGCGCAGCGCCTTCGATGTTCAGCTCGCCGCCAAGGTTGCCAGACTGGTCGCCGAGTAGGATTATGCGAGCGTTCCTGTCCACGTCGTCTCCGCCGTGGAAGTCGATGAACGGTGTGAGGTTTGTGCCGTCCATACGGCCAAGCTCAAGAGACGATCCGTGATAGCCCAGTACGCCCTTGGACGCACCGTCAAAGTGTGTGGTCATGATGGAGACGCCAGAGGCGAGGTCGACGTCCTTCTCGAACTCGAAACGATCGTCGCTGAAGTCATAACGGAAGACGTCCTCTGCGGCAGAGTTGACAAGCAAAGCGTCGCCAGCAGAGGAGTCGCCGTTGCCGTGCAACTGAAAGCGCACCGCATCGAGCGTGTCGGCCGTGCCTGCGTGTATGATGATGATGTCACGCGTGGTCGTGTCGAAGGCGAAGATTTGCCCACCAATGTCGCCGAAGCTGTTCTCGAAACGGAATGCCCTCTTGGTCGCCCAGTGGTCGAGACCCTGGTCCCAGCGCAGCAGTTCGATCTCGTCCTCAGGGCTGTTCCACGTCATGTCGCCTGGGTCGCCAACCTGGTTCGCCAGGTGGATGCGCCAAACCTCACGCGTAGCTACGCCGTGTTCGATCGCATTGAAGCTGAAGACGGTGGCTGTGCCTACCATTTCCATGCGGTCGGCCGCAGCGCCTCCGAAGTCAAGGCCACCCACATCCTGCAAGGTACTCTGACCCATGAGGATGTTGCCCGACATCGTGCCGCCACCCAGTGGCAGGTACGACCCGAGGTCGCTGATGTCAGCTTCGACGTGAGCGTGGCCTGTGGCTGAAACCCCAGCCTCGGCCAGCGTGTTGTTGATCCACGCCGAACCGTTCCACTTCAGCAGCTCGCCAGCGGCGATAGCTGTGATGGTTGCGTCCGACAGGGTCGACAGGGCTTCGCCCGTGATGTCGAGGAGGTACGCCTGAAGGTCGCTGATGTCACTCTCAGTGTGGGCGTGGCCAGTCGCCGAGACGCCAGCCTCGGCCAGCGTGTTGTTGATCCACGCTGTGCCTGACCACTTCAGGATCTCGCCCGCAGCGATGGCCGTGATAGTCACATCGCTGGCGGTCGAAAGGGCGAGGCTGTGAACGTGCAAAGCGTCGGCATCGCTCCCGTCAGTGAGCGTGTTCAGCTCAGCACCAGTACCACTGGTGTCTGAGTGAGATGCGATCGTGTGAGCTGAAGGAGCAGCGCCGACAGCGGCGATGCCTGCTTCAGCGAGAGTGTTGTTGATCCACTTCACACCGTCCCAACGCAACAGCTCACCGTCAGCGATGGTGACGATTGTGACGTCAGAGAGGGTGGACAGGGCCTCGCCCGTGATGTCGAGGATGTACGCCTGAAGGTCGGTGACATCCGCTTCGACGTGACTGTGGCCCGTAGCGCTGACGCCAGCCTCGGCCAGCGTGTTGTTGATCCACGCTGTGCCCGACCACTTCAGGATCTCGCCAGCGGCGATAGCCGTGATCGTGACGTCGGACGCTGTGCTCAGGGCCTCGGTGTGGCCGTGAAGCGCGTCCCCGTCCGAGCCATCCGTGAGGGTGTTCAGCTCGGCGCCTGTCGCCGTGGTGTCTGAGTGGGAGGCCACGGTGTGGGCCTCATTGTGGTGATCGTTCGCTGTCTTGCCTGTGGTGGCAGCGTGAGCGTGCGTGTGAGCGGTGCCCGAGATACCAGCCTCCGCGAGAGTCTGGTTGATCCACGCCGTGCCGCTCCACTTCAGCAGCTCGCCAGCGGCGATGGCTGTGATCGTGGCGTCGGCCAGGGCGCTCAAGTTGTCACCCGTGATGTCGAGGATGTAGGCCTGAAGGTCCGTGATGTTGGCCTCGACATGAGTATGACCCACTGCGGAGATGGAGGCCTCGGCGAGGGTCTGATTGATCCATGCCGTGCCGTTCCACTTCAGAACCTCGTTCGCCGCGATCGCTGTGATCGTGACGTCATCGAGGTCAGACAGGTCGATGCCCACGCCAGCCGCAGCGTGCGTGTGAAGCGTGTCAGCCACGCTCCCATCGGTCAGCGTGTTCAGCTCAGCACCAGTGCCCGTGGTGTCGCTGTGGCTAGCCACGGTGTGGGCCTGGGCGTGGTGGTCGTCAGTGCCCTTGCCTGTAGTCGCACTGTGTGCCACCGTGCCTGAGCCGTCGACCCCATCATGGATGTGAGACTTGTTGTGGTGGTCATCGATCGACACGTCTGGAAGCGTGTCGTGGGACAGGTCGTCGGTGACCGTGAGGAACGAATTGAGCCACACCTCAAGGGCGCGGAGATTCTGCGCCATCGCAGCAGCCTGCTGCTCAACGCTGCCCCGAGGACGGGGCTTGGGGAACTGGAAGGTCTGTGTGGCCATTACTCAAACACCAACCGTTCTAGGCGGCGGCATAGCCACCACCACCAACCGAACGGGAGACCTGGGGGCTTGTTGACCTGCGCCCACTCTCTGAAGTCGATCCACTGCTCTGTTGTCATGCCTGCCAACAAACTGAGAAGCCCGCGCCGCCGACGATCTTGAGCTGGAACTCCAACGCTTCCTCGTCGTCATCGAGGGAGTCGAAAATCCCCGAGAAGGCGCTGTTGTCGAGGCGCCAGTGAGACACTGCCTGGTCGAACGTGCCCAGGTTCTCTTCGCGGTCGAGCGCGATGAAGAACTCGCGCATCACTCCGAGCAGGGTCGGCGTGCCTGCGGTGCCGAGTCCAACAGAGAAGGTCGTGATGTCCTCATCGAGGCGACCGTTGTCGGCGCCGTCAGACTGAGTGTCCACCACCGTGCCCCAGCCGCCAGTGTCGTCCCTCACGGACTGACCAGCGTCGCGCACGTAAATCTTGGCTGTGGGCGGAACGTCGTGGACGTTGACGACGATGCGTATTTGCTTGCGCGCAGCATCGGCGAGGCCGTGGGTGAGCACAGCATTGAAGGTGTCGCTCGCACTATCACTGCGAACGATGATGTCACCAGCACCTCCAGTGAAAATCTTCAGGTTGTGACCGCCACCATAAGTGCCCCAAAAGAAGGTCTCCAGGCCCGTGGCCCAGTCGCCTTCGTAGTCGTAGCGGAACTCGATAGTGCCCTTGGGGTCACAGCAGTTGGCTACCCACGAAAGCGCGGCAGCCTCGGTCGAAGCCATGCCGTAGGCAATGGCGGCCTGCACGGTCAGACAGTCCGACTCAAACGTCGGGTCGATCGTGCTCGACGCTGGCACGCCAGGGAGGGAGTGGCTGATGTTCACGTCGATGGTGTCAGTCCACGAGACACCCTGCGGCGAAATGAGCTTCGCCTTGAAATCGATGTCCGTCCACGGGGCGGAGCCGTGGTCGGTACCGCTCTCAAAGATGACGGCTTCAAAGCCTACCGCCACCTCCCAGTTGCCACCAGTGAGGTCGGTGAGCTGACCGAGCGACGTCCATTCGTCCTCAAAGCCAGGGCGCTTCCAAAAGCCCTCGATAGTGGAGACGTCCAGAGCTACACCCTGCACCTGGATGGCCTGGTTGAACGGCACCGTAATCGGGTCGGTGGTGTTCGCCGTCTCGGCGGGGTTCTGGAAGAAGGCTGTGTACACGAGGTCGCCACCGACCAGCGGGGCGAAGTTCCCAGCGGGAGCGGTGATCTCTGTGTGGCTGAATCGCAGCGGACGCGGCGACAGCTTGAGTATGACGTTGGTGATCTCTGTCATGATGCAGTGAACGTGAAGCTCTCTGTGTCAAAAGCCACATCGTCTGGACCGATGCACTTCGCCACCACGTCGAGGGCGATGGGGCTTGGCTCGGCGATCCCAGGAAAGAGGTCTGCGTACCATCCCTGGACGACAGCCCAGCTTGGCACTGACATCTCGTACGCTGCACTGGTGTCCTGCGATACGAGACGGCTGCCACCATTCCCCTGCACGTAAAACCGTACCACCGTAAGCGTCCCCGCCGACTTCGTCAGGGTGAGAGTCGTAGGGTAAGAGCTAATGGCGGTACCCGTCGTGAGCGACACCGCGAGCGCGGTAAATCCTGTGCGGTGTGAAGCGCTGGACTCACGCTGTGACAGGAGTGCGATGAGACCCGTCACCTCGGTCATGTCGTTGTCCCGCTGAACTTGAACTTGATGATCTCCCACAGCGCCGAGTAGGCGGCGAGCTTTAGGCGGTTGGTGGTTGCAGTCAGGGAGTAGGTCTTGACGGCAGACGCGCCGCCGTCCACGAATATCTCAACGGTGAGAGCACCGCTGTCCGCTTCCACCCATAGGTCCGCGCGGCGGAGGCGCCAACGCGTCATGCCCTGCTGTTCTGTAGGCGGGAACCATACAGTTTCCAGATGCCATGCGACTCCTGTTGTTATGTCTAGGGAGTCGGCCTGCTGGAACTTGTAGATCCCCACCGTGTTCTCGTTGCCGACCGTGTACCAGAGGTTGGACCACACCGCGGTGTCGAACCAACCGTAGTCGTACTCGGCCCACGCCCCGAGGCGGGTGTCGAAGACGAACGTTCGGCTGTTGAAAGTGTCGCTGCCCCACGGCACCGACAGGAAGTACTTGCCGTCCTTGAGCACACCGTGCGACTTGTAGGCGACGGCCTGGTTGATGCCTGCGAGGATATGGTTATGGACCGAGGCGTCGATGAGGGACACCTTGTTGCCGTCGTAGACGTGGACCCCCTTGGAGGGGTCGAACCAGAAGATGTCGCTCTCGCTGTAGGCGATGCTGTTGGGTGCAGTGGTGCCGACCTTGTGGTCCACTGGGTAGAGCGTGAAGCTGTCCTCATCGAACCCGCTCAGGTCGTAGATGCTGTGGTCCTTGAAGACCAGGATGGACCCTTGGAAGATGGCGAGCTTGCGGATCTCGGTGCCGTCACCTTCCTGCACGTCGATGAAGGAGGTGGCCCGCCAGCGGTTACCGCCAGCGTCGCCCGCGTTCTCGACTGGAGTTCGGGACCACTGTACGCGTGAACGATCAAGGCTGCCGCTCGCGTTGATGTTGCCAACGAAGATGCGGCTGTTGTGGCTGACGGCGGTGGCTGCCTGAGGCGCCTCAGGGGAGAGAGCAGTGCCGCCCTCGTTGAGGGTGACGTCTGTGATCTCCACCCACGTGGAGCCGTCCCAGCGCCAGGTGTTGCCGCGCATGGTGAAGATGTAGAGGTCGTCGTCAAGTTCGACGGCGTCGATGTTCCAGTCGCGCTCGTTGCTCGCAGCGCCAAGCGTCTTCGACTGGTCGACCATGGTCGAGCTGGTGCCCTGCCAGATCGAGCCGTCAACCTCCACAATGACGAGCACGTCTGTGCCTGCGCCAGGGAGGTACGGGTGGATGAGCTGAGCTACCGAGGTGTCGCCCGTGCTCCAGCGAGTGAAGCCGTCCCTCACCTCAAATTCGCCTCGGATGCCGAGGTCGACATTGAGCATGGACGGTGACTCGTCTGCTGAGAGCAGCAGCTCGAAGGCGTCCTTGTTGAGTCCACGGGGCCAGCCGCCCAGGGGGGCGATGGTGGTCTCAGTGGTCAGAGCCATTACGGACCAGCCAGTCCCCAGTCGGACTGGAACGGAGTGTTCTGCCCGCTGCGTACATCGCGCGCCGCGCCGACAGCCCAAGGGGCGTCGTTCTCGCGGGTCGCGTACATGCGCCGCATCTCATCGAGGCGGTCGAAGTAGCGGTTGAAAGCGACCTGCGCCTTCTGGAAATCCTCCTGCTGCTGCCAGGCCTTGCCCTCCACGAAGTCGGACACGAGGTTGTGGAACGTGCCGATCCACGCGAAGGTGTCGCTGCCCTGCGTCAGCTCGGTGGGTGGCTTGACGAAGAAGACCTTGATGGTCTCCACGCCTGAGGGTACGGGAATGAGGTTGACCTTCTCCTCAGCCACGTAGTACCACGTTGGGTCTCCGTCTGGAAAATCGTCTCCCCAGCGGGCAAATGCCTCTTGCTGGGAAATGTGCTGGATCGGGAACTGCTTGCCTGAGCGGATGACGAAGAGGATCTCCTGCATCTCGTTGGTCGAAATGGACGCGAGAGTGTACGCCTGCTGTGTGGCCACAGTGGCGAAAGTGTCGTTGGTCTCCAGCCACGGCCAGTCGCCGCGCATCGAGATGTCGTAGATACACTCGTTGATCCACGTGAGTAGCTGAGCGTCAGCTACCTCGCCCGAGTCGACCATCGTGGTCAGACGGACGAGCGCGCGGATCTCATCAACTGTCGTCATTCTTCGCCTTCCGAGTGTGCTGCCAGCACACCTCCTGGTTTGCGGTCAACACGTTCTTGCAGGGGTTGCCCTTGCGTGTGACCCTCGGGCAGTGAATATCCTCAGGGCCGTACACGTCAAGGATCGCTCCTTGG